>Ga0105347_1001321_pt1 | contig 10786 bp, 8 predicted proteins | sample EasRivMeERMLT890_FD_89677 | JGI IMG/M metagenome (GOLD analysis project Ga0105347, IMG submission 89677) | Soil microbial communities from meander-bound floodplain in the East River, Colorado, USA - East River MetaG ERMLT890 | ecosystem: Environmental > Terrestrial > Soil > Floodplain | place...
AAACTCTGGCAACTGCCGCTGGTGAAAGAATATCGCGAGGCCTTGAAAAGCAGCGTCGCGGACATGAAAAACGTCGCCGGCCCTCACGGTGGCGCCATCACCGCCGCCTTGATCTTGCAGGAATTTGTCGATGACATACCGTGGGCACACCTCGACATCGCGGGCCCGGCCTTTACCGAAACAGAGACCGCCCTCTGTGCCAAGGGGGGAACCGGCTTTGGAGTCCGGACCCTGCTTAGATTTCTTTTAACCCTATAAGGAGACACTACTATGGGAAAGATCACAGAAGTTGGAGATAACAATTTCGAAGCCGAGGTGCTGAGTTGCGATTTGCCGGTGCTGGTCGACTTCTGGGCGCCCTGGTGCGGTCCCTGCAAGTCCATCGCCCCCATCGTCGAAGAGATTGCCGGCGAGTTTGAGGGCAAGTTGAAAGTGGCGAAGCTGAATGTCGACGACCATCCCGTCACGGCGTCGCGCTACGGCATCCGCGGCATCCCCAACTTGATTATCTTGAAGGCCGGAACAGTCAAGGAACAGATCGTCGGCGCAGTCCCCAAAGCCAAGTTGGTCAGCGCCATCGAAAAAGCCTTGCAATAGAAAAAGACTGACCGATGACGGATGACCGTAGACGGTCCTCGGTCTTCAGTCTGCCGTCTGTCTAGCCTAGTCTAGAACGTTGCTGAAAAACTCTGTTTGCAGGCTGCTCAAAAAGACTCAGAGGCGAGGCGCGCGAAAAATCGACGAGCGGAGGCGTACTTAGCCAGTACGTTGGAGTGAGGCGATTGAGCGCAACGAAGCATATGAGGCTTTTTCAGCAGCCTGCTAGTCTAGAACGTATAGCGCCGCATGCTCACGTTGATCATCACGCCCAGCGCGAACATCATAGAGGCCAGGGACGAACCGCCGTAACTTACCAGCGGCAGCGGGACCCCAACCACTGGCATGACGCCTGCCACCATGGCGATGTTGATCACCACGTGCCAAAAGAAGATCGCCACCATGCCAAATATCAACAGGCCGCCGAAACGGTCTTTGGCCCGTTCGATTAATCTAAAAGAGTAGACAATCAGCGCGAAGTAAAGCATGAGTAAGATCACGCAGCCCACAAAACCCCACTCTTCGGAAAACACCGCAAAGATAAAATCGGTGTGCTGGGCGGGCAAGAAGTCGAGCCGGTTCTGCGTGCCGTGAAGATATCCCTTGCCAAAGAGCCCGCCTGAACCAATGGCGATCTGCGACTGAATCACGTGATAACCGGCGCCCAGCGGATCGCGGTCCGGATCGAGAAAAGTCAGAATGCGTTGACGCTGGTAGGCCTTTAAGAAGTGCCAGCCGATCGGCAAAAAAGCCAGCCCCGCGCCTACCAGACAGAGAAAAGAGCGGAGTCGAAGCCCACCCATCAGAATCATACTGAGGAAAACAATCCCCAAAATGATCGCGGTGCCCAAGTCCGGTTGCACCAAGGTTAGGATAACCAGCGGGCCAACCAACACAAACGGCACCCACAAATCACGGAGTCGAAATCCTTGCGGCGGTTCGTCACTTTGCAAATACTTAGCCATCATCAGAACAATGGCAATTTTCGCGGGCTCCGAAGGTTGCAAACGGAAAAACCCAAAGTTGATCCAGCGCTGGGATCCACCGCCCGAATGGCCGACGAAAAGAACCAGCAGCAGGAGTAATAGCATGGCGCCATAAAACGGATACGCAAGCCGATCGATATAATGATAATCGAAGGCCACGGCCGTCATCATCGCTATGATGCCGAGCCCCAGCCAGATCAGCTGCCTGGAAGGCAAGGCACCCGCATGCTCTTCAGCGATATTATAGTTCGCGCTATAGATCGTCGCGATGCCGATGGACACAAACACTAGCGCCAAGAGAAAAAGCGTCCAATCAAAATGGGCCGCGAGCCGCCGATCAATCTGCACGAATTTCTCCTGGGATGCGCGCCTGTCGTTGCTCCGCCGGCGGCCGCTTCTGCAGCTCGATATACTTTTCGATTACTTTTTTCGCCAAAGGGGCGGCAGCGTCGCCACCATGGCCGCCATGCTCAACCAAACTCACCACAGCGATTTTTGGATTCTGCGCTGGCGCGTAGGCGACAAACCAGGCATGGTCCCGATTGAAATAGGAGAGCTGCTCGCTTTTTAAATAGGCGCCTTTCATCTCGATGACTTGCGCCGTCCCCGTCTTACCTGCAATCTCGACTAGACTGGACCTTGCCGCGCCGCCCGTTCCCCCCGCGCCGTTAACTACGTGGGCCAATGCTTTGTGCAAACGTTCCAGAGTTCCCTGCTTGATAGCAATCGTGCGGATTTTCTCCGGTCCGAACTCGCGAACGCTGGTGCCGTCTACAGATTCTATCTTGCTCACGATTCGGGGCCGGTAAAGGGTCCCGCCGTTGGCCAGCGCGGCCATCATATTGGCGAGCTGCAGCGGCGTCACTGTGAGGTAGCCTTGACCGATGGCAACCGAGAGCGTTTCCCCGGGATACCAGGGCTGGCGGAATCGCTTTCTCTTCCACTCGCTATCGGGAACGATGCCGCCCTTCTCGTCGTCGAGCGCGGCGCCGCTCCTTTCTCCCAGGCCAAACGCCCGCGCCCACTTCGCGATTCGATCGACTCCGATTCTTTGACCTGCCTGATAGAAGTAGGTGTCGCAGGACTCGACAATGGCTCTGTGCAGGTCGACCGAACCATGTCCGCCCTTTTTCCAGTCACGAAACTGACGATTGCCGAAGTAATAGTAGCCGGGATCGGAGATTCGGCTTTCGGGTTGCAGCACGCCCTCTTCCAACCCGGCAATGGCTGTGATGATCTTAAAAGTGGACCCCGGAGGGTACTGACCTTGGATTGCCCGATTGCTCAAGGGGCGAAGTTTATCCTTTAGCAGGGACTGCCACTCATCGGACTTGATGCCGCGGGAGAAAACATTTGGATCGAAGGCCGGCGTGCTGACCATGGCGAGAATATCACCGGTGTTGACGTCGAGAGCAACGAGAGTTCCTTCCTTACCCTTGAGAGCTTCGAAGGCGGTGTCCTGCAACTGACGATCCAAAGTTAGGTGCACCGTGTAACCGGGAACGTCGGTAACTTCATGGAGGACCCGGACCCGCCGCCCCAGCGCATCCACTTCCACCTGTTGCCCACCGCTCTGACCGCGAAGAAAGTCCTCCCATTTCTTTTCCAAACCGTATTGTCCCACCTCGTCGCCGATGGTGTAACCCTGATCTTTCAGGACCTTCAGCTGTCTCGGACCGATCTCGCCCAGATAGCCGAGAACGTGAGCGCCGATCTGACCATCCGTGTAGCTGCGTCGCGGGCGCGCTCGTAACGTGATTCCTGGTAAATCCAACTGATGCGCTTCCACCGCCACCACCGTCGCCCAGTCCACGTCCTTGCCAATCACCACTTCCTCAAAAGCGGGCCGTCGTTTGTTCTCTTCAAAGATCGCCAGCAACTCCTTTTCGTCCCGCCCAAGGTAGCGCGCCAGCTGACGCAACGTGCTTTCGGGCGCCTCCGCATCCTCGGCAACGAACAGCAGATCGAAGGAAGGGCGGCTATCGACGAGGAGTTGCCCGCCGCGATCGAGAACCATCCCTCGCGTCCCGGGGATTCTCTTGATGCGCACGCGATTATTCTCGGAAAGAAATGTGTAGCGTTCGCCATCGATGATTTGCAGGAAAGAAAGGCGCACTATCAGAGCCCCGAATACAATGAACAGAATAGCGTAAAGCAGGCGAGTTCGTCTGCGCAGCTCCGGCGCGCCGTCTTGTCTGTTGATATCGGCGAGTAATGCCATCTCGAGCCTACGCCGGCACCCGGGCCTGTTCCAAATACGTCTGTCCGCGCCGCAACAGCGCGAACACGAGCGGCGCCAGCACCGCGGCCACCAGCGCTTCCATTAGAATATATCGGACCGCGCCTGTCCAGAAGCCGTCGACGCTTAAGAATACATTCCAGACCAAAATCAGCGCTGCACCCTTTACCAACGATGCCAAGAGAACCACGATGGAACTCACCATCGGATGGTGCAGCCAAATCGAGCGCGAGCTCAAATAAACCGCCAGAAACACCAGCGACATAGCAAAGGCGTTGAGCCCCAGAATCGGACTCGACACCACATCAACCGAGTAACCTAACAAAAACGAGCCCAGGACGGCGCCGACGGTAGGATGGTGCAACCCCCAGTAGACGCAAAGCACGAGGATCAAGTCGGGAACCACCGGACCCAGTGGCAGCAGATGGAGGAAAGTCGTTTGTAACAGCACCAAGAGCACGCCCACGACAAAGAAAGCAAGCGACAATTTCATCGTCTATTCTATACTATGACTCAATCGCCGGTTTGGATCCTAGTCGAAAAACCCAGTTGGCAGGCTGCTCAGAAACATCTCAGCGACGAGCCGCGCATACTTCGCATATGGCTGATAGCTTATGGCATATAGTTGGACCATACGAACCCTACGCTATAAGCCATACGTCATAAGCCAACTGGAGCGCGGCGATGAGGTGCAACGAAACATAGGAGTCCTTTTCCCCCTGGCTAATTTTTCCCCGGGTTTGCCTCACCCTTGACGATAAGCACCTCTTCGGTTCCCGCCATGCTAACCGCCGGCATGACCTCAATGTGCTGAAAAAGACCCAGCGTTTGTTTGCGCACTTTGGTCACGGTTCCCACCACGATGCCCTTGGGAAAAATGCCGTTAAGCCCCGAGGTGACCAGCCGGTCGCCCTCCTGGATGTCTTCGCTCCGCTTCACATACTTAAGAATAGGACCGTTATCCAGGGAACCTGAGACGATACCTCGCGCTCTGGTTCGCTGAACGAGGACGTCCACGCCGCTGTTCGGATCGGTGAGCAGCAACACCTTTGCCGTGCGTGCGGTCACTGCCACCACCTGCCCGACAACGCCCAACGGCGTCACCACCGCCATCCCCTTACGTACGCCTTCGTCGCTGCCTTTGTCCAAGAGGCAACTCTTGAACCAGCCACTCGCGCTGTCGGCGATGATAGAAGCCGTTACCATGCCGGGCGGTAGCTGGGAACGGAATTCCAAAAGCTTTTGCAGCCGCTGATTCGTAGCTTCCGCTTCCAGCAACCGATTCTTTTCAACCTCCAACTGCTGAATCTGTTCTCTGAGCTTCTCGTTTTCAGCCTTGTAGCCGGTCAACAACGAGTAACTGCTTTGAATCTCCTGAATCCAATTCGTGGTCATCTGGGCACCGATTTGCAGCGGACGCATAATCCAGAGCAGGATGGGGCCGATGGGGTCATTCCTTAGCTGACCGCGTGCGGCGGCAGTTAAGATGTAAAGCGACAGGAGAAGGCAAACGCCGGAGCTAAGAACAATCTGGTTCTTGCGCAGAAAAGCGAACATGGAAGGTGCTTTCGCCTCCAAGGGTCGAGAACCATAGAGGCCTCGGAAACTCAGTGAACCGCCACCTCCCTGAGCAGCGAAATTTCATCCAATGCCTTTCCGGCACCCATGACCACCGCCGTTAGCGGGTCATCCGCCATCATGACGGGCAAACCGGTTTCCTCGCGTAGCAGAATATCTAAATTTCTGAGCAACGCGCCTCCACCGGCCAGGACAATGCCCCGGTCCACGATGTCGGAGGCGAGTTCAGGAGGCGTCCGCTCCAGTGAAAGGCGCACCGCTTCCACGATTTGGTTAATGGGCTCCAGGAGCGAGTCCCTGATCTCCTCATCCGTGATCACGACGGTTTTTGGAACGCCCGCCACTAGGTCCCGTCCTTTGATCTCCATGGTTTGAATCTCATCGCCCGGATAAGCCGAGCCGATGGTGATCTTAATCAGCTCCGCAGTCCTCTCCCCCACCAAAAGATTATATTTCCTTTTGATGAATTGAGCGATGGCCTCATCCATCTTGTCGCCGCCTACTCTGACGGAACGGGAAAAAACAATCCCGGAAAGCGAGATCACCGCAACCTCGGTGGTTCCGCCGCCGATATCGACAATCATATTTCCCGTGGGTTCGGTGATCGGCAAACCCGCTCCTATGGCCGCTGCCATCGGCTCTTCGATCAGATAGACTTCTCTGGCCCCTGCGGACTCCGCGGATTCTCTCACAGCCCGCTTCTCTACTTCGGTAATGCCGAAGGGAACGCCGACAATGATACGGGGGCGGACCAAGGTGCGACGATTGTGGACCTTTTGAATGAAGTAACGGAGCATCGCTTCGGTTATTTCAAAATCGGCGATGACGCCATCCTTTAACGGCCGGATCGCCACGATGCTTCCCGGAGTACGGCCTAACATTCTCTTAGCTTCGGCGCCCACGGCTAGGACCTTTTTACCGCCGCGTTCGTTTCGTTGCTGAACCGCCACGACTGAGGGCTCGTTGCACACGATCCCCTGGTTTTTAACGTAGATCAACGTGTTGGCGGTGCCAAGATCGATCGCAAGATCGTTGGAGAAAACCCCGAACAGGGCATCGAACATCAGCGAACTCCTTCTAAGCAGGCGAAAAAGGGCCTAAGCTGAGAGAAAGTAACAGATTTGGCCTTTTCTGGCAAGGTAATGAAAAAATAAAGGAAAAATGCTTATCGGAGGTTCGGCAATGGTTGCAACCGGCGGGACCTTTTCCTATTATGAAAAAATAGTTTTATTTTGGTCGCGAAAGGTTTTATCCGCCATGCTCGATGTCTTGCGTAAGCGAAAGCGCTCTTGGATTATCATTTTCCTGCTTGGACTCATCATTGTCGTTTTCATCGCCTTCTACGGCGGCAACAAGCTGGGTGATTCCTCTGCACAGGACGTCGCTGAAGTTAACGGGGAGGTTATCACGCAACGTGAATTCGCCCTGCATTATCAGAAAGCGTTGGAGCGGTACCGTGAGCTCTTGAAAGGCTCGCTCACGCCCGAGCTTGAGAAAACTTTGAATCTAAGAGGGACATTGCTCGAAGAGCTTATTCAAAAACGACTGCTCCTTCAGGAAGCTCGCAAGCTTGGACTAGCGGCTAATGACGAAGATTTGATGAGGGCGATAGCCCAGGTCCCCGACTTTCAAGTAAACGGTCGATTCAACAAGGAACGCTACCTCCAGCTACTGCGCGCTAACCGAATCAATCCCGGCCAGTTCGAAGAAGAACAGCGAGAACAACTGACGATTCAGCGACTCTATAGCATTCTATTGGACGCCGTGCATGTGACGGAAGCCGAAGTGCGCGACCGCTATCGTTTCGAGCAGGAAAAGATCAATCTCGATTTTATTCGCTTGCCGATCAGCAAGTATCTTTCAGAAGTAAAGCTAACTGAAGAAGAGATCAAGAACTTCTATGAGCGCCAGAAGGACGCTCTCAAAGAACCGCTGAAGGTCCAAGTCGAATACCTGTCTTACCCCTTCGATCGGTTCTCCTCCGCCGCCCAAGTTACCGACAAGGAAATCGAGGATTATTATCAGGCGAATCGCGAAGCGAAATTCCACAAACCCAAAGAAGTTAAGGTGCGCTATATTCTACTCCGCGCCGGAGCGGACGCGAAACCAAAGGAGGAAGCCCAGACGCGTGCTGATCGCATCCTGAAAGAGGCGCGAGCGGGAAAGGATTTCGCTCAATTGGCTAAACAAGAGTCGGCGGATTCGACCGCGGTCAAAGGAGGCGATGTCGGTTGGTTGACCCAAGGGCAATTGCCTCCGTTACTCGATAAGACCGTTTTCGGCCTGGCCAAGGGCCAGATCAGCGATGCCATCGAAACTCCTGCGGGGCTTCATATTCTCAAGGTGGAGGATGTCCGGGAGGAGAAAACCCAGAGTTTGAAAGACGCCACTGCGGAGATCACACGGACGCTCAAAACGGAAAAAGGCAAACGGGAGGCCGTTAAACTTGCGGATTCGAGCAGAGAGAAGGCCCTCGCCGAGGCCGACTTGGCCAAATTGGCTAAAGAGACTGGCACAGTGGTCAATGTGACCCGGCCTTTTACCAAGGGCGAGATGCTGCCGGAAATCGGCCAGGCGCCGGAATTCTACAAGATGGCTCTTTCCTTGAGTTCCAAGGAAATCGGTCCGGTCATCGAGGGTACAAACGCCTATTACGTTGTAAGAATCAAACAACGCGACGAGCCCAAGGTTCCAACGCTCGAAGCGGTGCGGTCCAAAATTGAAACCAGCCTGAAGGAATCCAAAGCCCACGAAATGTTGCAGCAAAAGGCGAAAGGCCTGTTGGAGGAGTTACGCAAGGAAAAGAACCTTGGCAAACTTGCCCAACAGAACGGTTTAAAACTGGAGGAAACCGGGTGGTTTCCCCGTGGTGCCGCCCAACTGCCTAAAATTGGAGAGCTTTCGGAAGTCAAATCGGGGGGGTTGACACTGTCGGCACAGAAGCCCTTGCCGGATAAGATTTATACCCAAAAAGACAACGCCTACATCTTTACATTCAAAGCTAACCAAGACGCCGATATGGAGCGGTTCGATAAGGAAAAGGAACAGCTTACCAATCAAGCTTTGGGAGAAATGCGGCAACAAGTCATGCAACAATTCGTCGAAAACCTGAAGACCAAAGCTCAGATCCAAGTCCATCTCAACTCCCTGGAAGAAAGCTAGAAATTTTCCGTCTCGTTGCTCCTGCCGAGGATGATGTCGTGGAAGTTGTCTTGGTTCGCCACGGTGCCACAGACTGGAATTTGCAAGGTCGCTGCCAGGGCTCGACGGACCTGGATCTCAGCGAGGTCGGAATCCGCCAGGCCGAGCGGATTGCGACGGCGCTCACTAGCGAACCGATTCAGGGAATCTACTCGAGCAATCTCAAGCGTGCGCAACAGACCGCTGGGTTCATCAGCCTACACCACCGTCTGCCGGTGCTTATCGAGGACGATGTTCGCGAACTTGATCATGGCGAATTGGAAGGTCTGACATTCGCCGAAATCAAAGAAAACCACACGAAATTCATTCAGAAGTGGAGAACTGAGCCGGCTGAAATTCAGGTTCCAGGGGGTGAAAGGCTGGTGGACGTCGCGCTGCGGGCATGGAACGGACTCAATCGAATCGTGGGGCGTCACGGCGCCGAAGAAACCGTAGTCGTGGTCAGCCATAATTTCCCGATCTTGGGCATCATCTGCCGCCTCACAGGAACCCACCTAAACAACTATCGCACTTTCCACCTCGACCCCTGTGGGGTGACACGTCTGAGCCGCAACGGCGCTAATGATTGGCAAGTCACTCTCATCAACAATCAAGCGTATACGCCGCAGGCACCTGCAACACGCTAGCAGGCCGCTGAAAAAGCCTCATATGCTTCGTTGCGCTCAATCGCCTCGCTCCAGATGGCCTATGGCGTATGGTTCGTATGGTCCAACGATATGCCATAAGCTATCCGCCATATGCGAACTTCGCGCGCCTCGCCTCTGAGTCTTTTTGAGCAGCCCGCAATCAGAGTTTCAGCACGCTGCTAGTTCTGAGACGCGCATAGCACTGGAGACAGCGAGATCTGGCGGGCCTACGTCTTCTTCGTCAAAAACGCTGTAGCGAAAAAAACCAGGGCGAGCAGTAAATAACTCAACAAAAACTCCGGCGCGGCAAGCCATCCGAAACGACTCACAATCCCTCCTGGTGTCAAATCGTAGGCGTGAATAATCCCGACGGCCGACAGGAACGCCGCCACTAAGGACCACGTCCCAGCCGTGACGAATTGTCGTTCGATCAAAGCTACGCCGATCGCCGCGAGAATCATCGAGGTGAAGATGAAGCCGCGCTCGAGTGAGATCATACCGTGAATCGCTAAATTTTGGGCAAAGGGGGCCAATCCCAATTCAAAAAGGGACTTTCCCGCCGTTCTTGCTCCGGTCTCGATCATCAACAAACCCCAGGCTGCCAATGCGGGAACGATCCCCAGCGCCACCGCTGGAGCATGTTCTTTTGGCGTCTCCTGAAACGACTGGGCGACGATGATGATGCCGATGTAGAGCAGAATGCCAATGCCGGCTTCGAGAGGAATAAAGTTGAGCACGGCCTGGATCGTGCCGGTCAGGCAGAGGAAACTGATGAAGATTCCGTTCAAAGCGGAGTAACCCGAACGCGCCCCCAACCGTTTCCAACCGGGATGGCCGATGTAGATCGTTGTGGCAAAGACGCTGCCGAATAGCGCCGCCACCACGGAACCGATCCCGTTCGCCATCAGAGACGGGAACGTGCGGTAGCGGTCCCCCGCAGCTTCGGCGCTCTCGATGTTTTGCAATGAACCGACAACGTTGAAGATGCCCATGGGAAGGATCACAGAAACATAATTCAGAAACGCCGGATCGAACAGCGCCTCCCAAAGCGAGCCGCCCGCAAAGGCCGGGAGAGCCAGTGCAAAACCGACATTCGATGGTTTTCCGCTCATGGTCCCGAGCAACCACCCCAAGATGACACCAACGGTAATGGCAACCAGTCCTCCCGGGAGGCCGAAGGGAAACCTTTGGTGCGAGAAATAGGCGACAAAAATGATCGCCATGGGCACCATGGCAACCAACGGCTGGGCAAAGATCTTGAAGGTAAAATCCATGGAGATGAAGGTGATGGCGATCCCGGCCAGAGCCGAAAGCAATGCCGCCCGTGGGGTGACCCGTCGCACGCTTTCGGCAACGAAGGCGCCGGCGATTTCGATGACCCCGTTGAGAAAGCAAGCGACGAGTCCGACCTTCCATGCCCAAACGGGATCTTTAGTCTCCTGGTAGATCGGCAGCATGATGAAAAAAATAAAAGCGAATAGACTCACTGTGTTGATGCCGTAAGGGAGTGCGGTTACGTCTTCCCTGCCGGTTTCCCGCGCCAACTCACGCGCCTGCCA
>Ga0105347_1001323_pt1 | contig 10784 bp, 11 predicted proteins | sample EasRivMeERMLT890_FD_89677 | JGI IMG/M metagenome (GOLD analysis project Ga0105347, IMG submission 89677) | Soil microbial communities from meander-bound floodplain in the East River, Colorado, USA - East River MetaG ERMLT890 | ecosystem: Environmental > Terrestrial > Soil > Floodplain | place...
GCGCAGGCCCGAGTCGTCATCCAGGAGACGCTCGACCGCTACGCCGCCAATCCGAAGGAGCCGGAAAAGCGCTTCGGGGACGACTATTCGATCGAGGAGAAGCTCGTGGCGCTGCGCCGCCTGCTGTTGTTCTGGGGCGATTCACCGCCGAAGCAACGCTGGCCGCGCGTGAAGATCGAGTCGAAGATCAAAGTTGCGCACGGCTTCGTGGCGGCCTCCGAGCTCGTAACGCGCATCGAGTTCAGCGGCATGGCGGAGATGAGCGCGGACCAACGCGTGAAGGTGAAGCAGCAGACCGGCATCGCGCTCCAGGCCGAGGAGTCCACCGCCGCGATCACCGAGTGGATGGAGCGCGACGGCAGCACCTGGGGCGTGGGCGTGGACATTCCGCGGCAGGATGAGACTTGGGCGCGGATCGGCTCGCTCTGCACCTTCCAGGCCGCGGGTCAGAAAGCGTGGTGGTTGGGCACGATCCGGCGCATGCAGCGCGACGCCCACGAGCACGTGCACGCCGGCATCGAGATCCTCTCCAAGAAGCCGCTTTCGGTGTACCTGCGCGGCATCGGCGAGGGCGCCGAGCGCGCCGAGAACTGGCAGACATCCTCCGGGTCGTTCCGGTTCACTTACATCAATGCCCTGATCCTGGGCGACAGCTCGACCCCCGGCGTGAACCCCGACATCCTGTTGAAGCGCGACAGCTTCAACCCCGGCATCCAGTACGAGGTCCTGATGGGCGGCGAAACCCCGCACGTGCGGCTCGAAGAACTCCTCGAGCGCGGCGAGGACTACGACCGCGTGCGGGTGACCTGGCTGAAAGGCGCCGCGTAGGCACCGTCGTCAGTTGCCGAGCGCCTTCCTGTAATACGAAGGATCGTAGTACTTCATCGGATCGGTAAGCGTCTTGCGCGGCTGGCCGTACTCGCTGCGCAGCGCGAGCACGGTGCGCAGGCCCGCGACGTCGAGCTCCGCCTTGCGCTGGAGGCCCGTCGAGGGGTCGAGCAGCACCTTGTAGCTGGCATCCGCCAGCTCCGGCGTCAGGCTCTTCAGGTTCTTCCGCAGCAGTGCGATCGCCTCCTCGCGGTTCCCGGGATCGGATATCCAGTCGAGGCCCGCGACATAGCCGCGGATGAACGCGACCAGTTTTGCCTCGTTGGCGGCCGCCCATTTCCGCTGCACGATACCCGCCGACCCCTGGAAGCGGCCGACGTCGTTGGAGGTGGCCAGGCGCTTGAAGCCGTTATTCGCGGCGATGATGTCCCAGGGAAGCGAGAGCAGCGTTCCGTCCTGCTTGCCCTCGCGCAGTGCATCCCAGCGCCGGCCCGAACCGCCGGCGCGCTCGACGACGTAATCGCCGGGGTTGAGCCCGTTGCGGCGCAGGATGTCGTAGAGCACGAAGGCATAGCCAGTGGTCGCCGCATCCACCGCCACCTTGCGCCCCCTGAAATCGGCGACATCCTTGACCTTCGGGCTCGCCATCAGGCTGTTGAAGCCGTTATTGGCGCCCATGACCGCGACGAGATCGATCTCGCCTTCGACCGTCACCTCGCCCTGACCCTCCTGGTAGGCAACCAGGTTGTCGATGGCGGCGATCGCGACGTCGAACTTGCCCTGGATCAGGCCGGTCATCAGGAACACCGAATTCGGCGTCGGGGTGAGCGCGACCCGGATGCCGCTCTTCGCGAACTCGCCCCGCGCCTCCGCCGCCCAGATCGGCCAGTTGTTGGCCCCTGGAAAGATGATGGCCTTCACTTCCGGCAGCTCCTGTGCCGGCGCGGGGGCCGCGCAGCAAGCGAGAGCCGCGATCATTACGGCAACCCGTGACATCATATCCGTCATGATCTCCCTCCGTTACGTCGAATCTACCGTCTTACGCCGGGTGTCTCGACGGGCAGCCCACCCGCCCGCCAGGCGATATACAACTCCAGGTCGAGCAGCTCCTGCGAGCCATAGGGAGGCATCTCTGCGCGTAGCCCGTAATAGCACGCCCGAATCCGGCGCTGGAGCGAGCCCAGCGTCTGCCACTCCAGCCGGTACGCCGGGAAGGCATTGCCATGCCCCTGGCTGATCGTTTCGGCCGCGAGCTTCTTGCCCCAATTGCGGTCGTGGCAATGCGTGCACGCGAGGTTCATCTGGCCGATGCGGCGGTGATACAGCGCACGCCCGCGCTCGAAGTCCTTGCGGTTCTGCATGTCCAGCGTAACGGAGACCGGCACGCCACGCGACTGGTGCGCGACGTACGTTACCAGTGCCAGCAGCTCGCCGGACTCGAGCTCTAGCGGTCTGGCCTGCTGGTTGCGCTCACGGCAGAGGTTGACGCGGCCTTCGAGATTGAGCAGACGCGCCGCGCCCGGGTCCATGCGCGGGTAACGGGCGGCAACGCCTTGCATGCTCTTCCCCGCGTCGCTGTGGCAACCGGCGCATGATTTCCCGCCGTTACCCGCCGCCTCGCTCCACAGTTTCGCGCCCCTTGCCACCCACAACATGCCGGGATTGCCGAAGTCGTCGGCATGCAATCTGTGCAGATCATCGCTGACAAACGCGGCGCCGGACTTCAATGGATTCGGGCGCTGGAGTTCCGCCGCGGAAGCCGCGGAAACGGCAAGCAGCAGGCAGAAAAGCGGACAGAATGGACTTGCGGAATGCACAGGATGGACCCGCCTGATCCCGCAATTCCCGATGGTCCCGTTCAATCAGTAACGGAGATCGCGGCGCGCTCGGCGCCGCGGTTTCCGGCGTCGTCGACCCAGGAGAACTCGATCTCGCCGCTTTGCCTCGCCACGGTATGGAACTGCAGGTACGGGTTGGCGGCGATGCCCGAATCCATCTCGACGCGGAAGATCTCCGCGCCGTTGTAGCGCGCCACCAGAGAGTTGATGACGTTCTTCGGAACCGGCCTGCCGCCGAGCTCGTAACGGAAACCGGTCTCCATCGGATGCTGGATCGCGATGCGGACCTCGATCACTTCTCCGCGCCTCGCCGTCGGCGGCAGTTGAATTCTTGCCAGCATATCAGGTCGCGTCCAGGCAGGCCGACTCGGTGACTTCCACCTCCGCCTCCCCCGACCAGAAGGAACCGTCGGAAAGCCGCGCGAGCGCGAGCACGCGCTGCGAGCCGGCGAGCCGCACGCGCGTCGCCACCTGCGCCCGGCCCGAAGCCGGGCCCAGGTGGAATGTCGCGATGACCGGGCGCGGGTTGCGCCCGGAGAGCAGCGTGATGCTGCGCACGTGGTCGGCCGCGGTCATCGGGCTGTCCACGCTCACCCTGAGCGGCACCGAGTGGCCGTTGTCGGCGAGCCGCGGCGTGTCCACCGTCACGCGCCCGGGCCTGACCGCGGCGCCGCCGGTGATTCTTCGAACGAGTGACGCGAACGGATCGTCCTGCTGGGCGCGCGCCGTTCGGGAGGGCAGCAGTGGCGCCGCGGCGAGGCCGGCCAGCAGCGAGATGAAACGGCGGCGCGCGCTCATGCGTTCAGCGCAGGGTGAGAAGGTAGGCCACGGTGTCCTCGACCTGCTGCGCGGTCAATATCGGCTGTCCGCGCCAGGCCTCGGCCACCTGGTTGAGCCCGTCCGTGCGGTAGTAGGACGGCATCATCGTGTCCCGGTTCAATCGCATGGAATCGACGATCCGCAGCCGCAGCTGGCCCTCGGTCAGCCGCGCTCCCACTCCTGCGAGCGACTGCCCGACGTTTCCCATGACGCGAACGCCGGAGTCAGGCGCCGCGTGGCATAAGAGGCAGTTCGAGTCGCGGCTCACGACCACTGCCTTGCCGCGCACCGCGTCTCCCGGCGCCGGCGCGAGCGGCTCGCGGATGGCGTCGCCTTCCACACGATACGGCAGGACCGCCTGCGGCGCCGGGGTGGCGCAACCCGCCGCCACGGCCAACATCGCGATCCAGCCGAACGATCGCACCTTGTGTCGTGAGTCCCGTGGTCTAGACGATTTTGAGGCCGTGGTTCTTGAGCGGCAGCGTGCGCACCGGCTTGCCGGTAGCCGCGTAGATCGCGTTCAGGATGGCCGGTGCTGTCACGCAGATCGTCGGCTCTCCCACGCCGCCCCAGAAGTCGTAGGTCGGAGCAATCACCGTCTCGATCTTGGGCAACTGGTACAGCCGCGCGGGCTGGTAGGTGTCGAAGTTCAACTCCACGGCCCGCCCGTTCCGGATCGAGATCTCGTTTTGCAGCGAATCGAAGCCGTATGCCACCGAGCCTTCGACCTGGGCAGCGATCGTGGCCGGGTTGACCGCATGGCCGCAGTTGGTCGCCAGCACCATGCGGTGGATCTTGACCTCGCCTTTGCCGCTCACCGAGACCTCCGCGACTGCCGCGATGTAGCTGCCATATCCCATGAACTGGGCGATGCCGCGATGGACGCCGGCGGGCAGCGGCTTGCCCCAATCGCCCTTCTCCGCCGCCGCATTGAGGACGGCGAGATGCTTGGGATGATTCTTCATCAAAGTGCGGCGGAATTCGAGCGGGTCTCGTCCGGCTGCCCGGGCCACCTCATCCATGAAGCATTCGAGATACACAGCGTTCTGGTTGATATTGACGCCGCGCCACGGCCCGACCGGCACGTGCGTGTTGCGCATCGCGTACTCGATCATCAGGTTGGGCACGGTGTAGCCGATCTGTGCGTCCCCGGGCGATTTCCACAAGCCTTGGAGCTGCCGGACATCCCTGCCGCCCTTGATGTTGTGCGGAGCCAGGTAGGCGTTGATCGACTGGCCGGACACCCGGATGTGCAGCCCGACGAGATTGCCGCCCTGGTCAAGGCCGGCTGAGAGCTTGCACTGCGAGATCGGCCGGTAGAAGTCATGCGCCTGGTCTTCCTCGCGGGTCCACACCATCTTCACCGGTCTGCCCGGATAGCGCTGGGCGATGGCGACCCCCTGGCGCACGAAATCCTGCGTGCCGCCGCGCCGGCCGAAGCCGCCGCCCTGGTCGAGGTTATAGGCTTCGCATTGCGCAAGCGGCAGGCCCGACGCCGACGACAGCGTGGCCAGCGAAGCTTCCGCGTTCTGGCTCGGCATCCAGACCTCCGCCTTGTTCGCAGTGATCCTGACCGTGCAGTTCATGGGCTCCATCGTCGAGTGCGACAGGAAAGGCGTGCTGTACACCGCCTCGATTTTCTTCGCCGCGCCCGCGATCGCTTGCGGCGCGTCGCCGTCGTTGGTGTCGGCGAATGCATCGCTCGACGTGAGGCCGTCCTTGAGGTGCGCCGCAATGGTCGCGCTCGACTGCTTGGCGCCGGGGCCTTCGTCCCACACGATCGGCAGCGCGTCGAGCGCCGACTTGGCCCGCCACCAGGTATTGGCGACGACGGCAACAGCATCATCCCTGACCGGGACGACGCCGCCCACGCCGCGCCAGCCCGCGATCTTCGACTCGTCGTAGCTCTTCAACTTGCCGCCGTACACCGGGCACGCCTTGATCGCGGCGTGCAGCATGTCCGGCAGTTTGAGGTCGATCGAGTACACCTTGGTTCCGTTCACCTTATTGGCCGTGTCCAGCCGCTTCAGCGGCTTGCCGGCGACTCTCCACTGCCTCGGATCCTTGAGCTTGATGCTCTTCGGGTCCGGCGCGGTCAATTTGGCCGCCGCTGCGGCGACCTTGCCGTAGCTCGTCGAGCGCCCGGAGGCGGCGTGCGTGATGACGCCGTTGGCCACGGTAAGCTCGCCGACCGGCACGTTCCACTGGTTCGCAGCCGCCTGCAGCAGCATCATGCGCGCAGCGGCTCCGCCCTGGCGGACGTAGTCGTGCGAGCCGCGGATGCCGCGGCTGCCGCCGGTGGCCATGTCGCGCCAGACGCGCTTGCGGGCGAGGTTCTGGCCGGGAGTAACAGGCTCGAGAACCACTTTCCCCCAGTCGCACTCGAGCTCCTCGGCGACCAGCTGGGCGAGGCCGGTGTGCGTCCCCTGCCCCATTTCCGAGCGCGCGACTCGGATCACGCAGGTGTCATCGGGCTTGACGACGACCCATGCGTTGACCTCGGTGTTGCCGCCGGCCGTGCCCTGCGCCGCGGCAGGTTCAACGGCGAACGGGAGGTTGAAGCCCAGTGCCAGCCCGCCGCCTGCTGCTGCGGAACCGACAATGAACTTGCGGCGCGAAATGTTTGCGGATCTTCCGGATTTAGTCCTGTTCATGATGAATATTCTCAATGAACTTCTTCGCGTTCTGGCTTCTTGCCTTCGGCGGGAGCAACCGGACTCGCGGCCGCGCCGGTCATCATGTGAATGATGGAACCGCTTCCTCCCTTGCCGGTGCCCGCCGCCATGTGCACGGCCGCTCGTATGCGCTGGTAAGTGCCGCAGCGGCAGATATTGGTCATGGCCTTGTCGATTTCCGTGTCGGTCGGCTGCGGGTTCGTCGCCAGCAACGCCGCGGCAGCCATGATCTGCCCGGACTGACAATAACCGCATTGCGGCACGTCGAGCTCCGCCCAGGCTTTCTGCACTGGGTGCGAGCTGTCGGGCGACAAGCCCTCGATCGTGACGATCCGGTCACCGGGTTTTACGTCACCGACTGGAACGGAACAGGAACGCCGCACCGCGCCGTTGATGTGCACGGAACAGGCACCGCACTGCTCGATGCCGCAGCCGTACTTGGTGCCCGTCAGCCCGATGAATTCGCGCAGCGCCCAGAGCAGCGGCATCTTGGGTTCGACGTCCACCTCATACGCTTTTCCGTTTACATTGAGTCGCATGATGTTTCCTTCTGCTGGTTAGCGGACCGCGCGCGCGGCTCACGCGCATTGCGCAGGCGTGTGCTGCATTCCCCTTGAGTTATTGCCGACAGCCCGCAATCTGCGAGCTTTGCTGAGAACACTTCGACGGTAAAGACTATTCCCGGCCGCTTACCCGGTCAAGAATGCCGCGGGCGCCCGCTGCAAGTCCATCAGATGAACTACTTGTGCGGGGGGATGCGCCAGAGATAGACGGTTGTGCCCGCGATCTCCGCCGTGCGCTCGGGCGCCCAGTCTCCCATGGAGAAGGCGTGCGAAACGACGCGGGTGCCGGGCTTGAGGTCGCGCAGCAGCTTCGGGCGCAGCTTGAGGTTGAGGTCGGTGAGCAGATAGAGCGTGACCACCGTCGCGGCGCTGATATCGGCCTCGAACAGGTCGCCCCGGACGATTCTCACCCGGTCCGCGACCCCTGCCTTTCTGACGTTTTCAGTCGCCTCGGACACGCGGTCCGGATCGATGTCGATGCCGACCCCGCGCGCGCCGTAGCGTTGCGCGGCGGTGATGACGATGCGTCCGTCGCCGCAGCCGAGATCGTAGACCGTGTCCTTCTTGGTTACGGCCGCCATCCTGAGCATCGTGTCCACGACCTCCCCCGGCGTCGGCACGAAAATCACATCGGGCCCGCGCAGGGCGGCGCCTTGCTCCGCGGCCCCGGCGAGGCCATACACGCTCAGGGCGCCCAGGCCCGCCAGGAACTGTCGTCTCTGCATGAGGAATCTCCCATCCGGTGTCGTAAAAGCGCGTCATTCTACCCGATACAAGAGAATCATCGGTGTTGCGGCTTCAGGGGATGCGCGCGTGATGCATGTGCGAAAGGATGTCCTCGGCGCGCTGTTGCAGGTAGAGCGTGTCGCTTCGCGGCGTGTAGCTGCGCGGGCTCGGCAGCATGGCCGCGAGCCGTGCGGCCTGGGGCGGACTGAGCGCCGCCGCCGGCACCCCGTAGTGGTAGCGCGCGGCGGCCTCGGCGCCATACACCCCGTCGCCCCACTCCGCCACGTTGAGATAGATCTCGAGGATACGGCGCTTGGTGAGGAGGGTCTCGAGCATCACCGTGATCACCGCCTCCTGCGCCTTGCGCCACCAGGTGCGGCTCGCCGGCAGAAACAGGTTCTTCGCGAGCTGCTGGGTGATGGTCGAGGCGCCCACGACGATCTCGCCCTCCCTTATGTTGCGTTCATGGGCCTTGCGCATCGCATCCCAGTCGAAGCCCGAGTGGCTGATGAAGTTGGCGTCCTCGGCCGCGACCACCGCCAGCTTGAGATGCCGCGAGACCCGGCCATAGGGAACCCACCGGTGCGCGAGCCGCGCGCCCGGCTCGTCGTCGCGGATGATCGAAAGCCGCGAACGCATGAACGCGGTGCTCTCCGGGTTGTGATCCGCCCAGTACCAGATGTGCGCGAGGAACCAGAACTGGACGCCCACGATTGCGATCAGCGCCAGCAGGATGGCGCACCAGGTCCAGCGCGAGAGGAATCTCAGGGTGCGCACCGCGCAGGAATCACGCCGCTCTCAGCACTGCAATGACGGGCGTAGTCTGTGGCCGCACGCCCCGCCAGATGAGAAATGACTCGGCGGCCTGCTCAACGAGCATCCCGATCCCGTCGGAGACGCGGGCGCCCCGCTCCCGCGCGAAATCGAGAAACGGCGTGCGCCGGGCATACACCATGTCGTAGGCGAGCGCACCGGGGGCAAAGACTTCTCCCCGGAGCGCCGGCATCGCGCCCTCGAGCCCCGCTGAAGTAGCATTGATCAGAATGTCGAACTGCATGCCGGCGAGCGCGCCGTATGCGCGTGCCGCAAATCCCCGCCTCGCGCACGATTGCAGCGCCTCGAAGTGCCGTGCCAGCTCAACGGCCTTCTCGAGCGTGCGGTTCGCAACCACCACCGTCTCCGGCTGCTCGCGCAGCAGCGGCTCCATGACGCCGTAGCTTGCGCCGCCTGCTCCCATCAGCAGCACGCGCCTGCCGCGCACTTCAGCTCCCAGATTGTGCGTGAGGTCGCGCACGAGCCCGATGCCGTCCGTGTTGTGTCCGACGACACCCTCGCGCTCGAATGACAGGGTGTTGACCGCGCCAGCGGCGCGCGCGAAGCCGCTGCGCACCCCGGCGAGACGCCAGGCCTCGTGCTTGAACGGCAGCGTGACGTTGAGCCCCCGGCCGCCGGAGCCGCGGAAGGCGAGCACCTCGTCCCGGAACCCGTCGCGCGGCGCAAGGATCCTGCCGTAAGCGATGTCCTCACCCGTCGCGCGCGCGAATTCGGCGTGAATCCGCGGCGAGAGGCTGTGCTCGACCGGATTGCCGATGACGGCGTACTTATCGCTCACTGCCGAGGTGGCCTGCGGACGTGAATGGAATAGCCATCGATAAACGAGCAGAACGGTTCGAGACTAGGCGTCGCGCAGCTTTTGAGCGGAGCATACTTGGTCAGTATGTGAGCATCAGAAGCAAGCGGCAACGACGTATCGAGCCGTTATGCGACGTTGAGCGTGGCTATTCGGCGACGAACTGGTCGGAGCGGGTGAATATCCAGGTGCGCGTGATGCTGAGGATATCGGTGTCGCGCGCGATATCGGCCGGAAACGGCGCGAACGGCGCCGCGAGCTGGACGATGCGCAGCGCCGCCGCGTCGAGTATCCGCTGACCCGATGGCCGGTTGATCTCCACACGGTCGAGCGAGCCGTCGGACTTGATCGATACCGTCACCACCAGGGTGCCGTAGAGCTTCTGGTCACGCGCGGCCTGTGGGTAGTTGAGCTCCCCCACGCGCTCGACCTTGGCGCGCCAGTCCTCGATGTAACGCGCGAACCGGAACTCCTGCGCGCGCGCGCCGATGAAGCGCCGGCGCGGCCGCTGCTGGTATTCCTCCCATTCGCGCGCGATCTGCGCCTCCAGCCGCGCGATCTCCATGCCGCGGCTCATGATGTCGGACGCGCTCGGCGCGATCTGCGGCTCCTCCCGCGGCTCCTGCGCCTCGATCCGCGGCGGCACGGTCGTCTGCGAGCGGGACTGGGTCATTAGCTGCTTCGCCTTGCGCTCGAGCTGCTCGACGCGCTTCTGTGCCAGGGTCAGCTTCGCGCCCTGCTTGTCTTCGACCGGCACCGGCAGGGGACTGCGCGCGCGGCGCCTTGCGTCGGTGTTGCCGCCGCCGTCGAGGTTGGCCTGCGCAAGCGCGTTGGGCTTCTGTGGCCGTGCCTGGGTCTTGGCGTTGACCAGCGTCACTTCGAGCGGCGGCGGGGCGGAGAGCTTTGCGAGGTCCGGAAGCGTGAAGCTCACGCCGAAAATGATGAGCGCGTGGAGGAACACCGACACCGACACCGCGACCTTCATGCGGCCATGCTTGCCGAGCGCGGCCATGCGCCGGTCGAGCGCATGCATTCCGCGCTCGAGCTCCGCGACGCGCGCCTCGAGCCGGTCGAGGGCGCCCCGCCAGGGCGCGTGCCGCGCGTGCTTCGCACGTCGCCGCAGCGGAACGACTTTTCGGTCGGGCAGCATTCCCATGAAGCTCATTGTAACCTAAGGCTGGTTTCCGTGCATAGAAAGGCTTTTAGTTACCTAGGCTTGCAACCGTAAGTTAAAGTCAAATCGTGGTCGTGCCCAGGTCCGAGCCCTGCGCGGGCTGCGCCACCTGCGCCTCGGCCGCAAGCAGCCGGCGGAATTCGCAGTACAGGCCCAGTTCCAGCAGGTCGACCCCGGTGATGGCGAGCTCGACCCGGCTCCCCGGATCGAGAGCCGGCAAGGACGGCACGCGCACAACCAGCGGCAGCGTGTCGAAGCGCGCAAGGCTCTCGCGGATCACTGTCGCGGTGACCGTCTGCGCGCCTTCCTGGGTGAGCCATCGCAGGCACCAGTAGCGTTCCATCTGGCGCTGAAACTCGCCATAGGCTTCGTGCGCCGCCTCGAAATCACGCATCGCCGCGAGCAGCCGCTCGTCGCTTGCGCGATACGGCGGCGCCTCGCCGCGCGCGAGCGCGATCAGCTGGCGCTGGTTCAGGAGGTCGACGTAGCGCCGCAGCGGCGAGCTCGTCCACGCGTAGCCCGTCACGCCCA
>Ga0105347_1001324_pt1 | contig 10783 bp, 5 predicted proteins | sample EasRivMeERMLT890_FD_89677 | JGI IMG/M metagenome (GOLD analysis project Ga0105347, IMG submission 89677) | Soil microbial communities from meander-bound floodplain in the East River, Colorado, USA - East River MetaG ERMLT890 | ecosystem: Environmental > Terrestrial > Soil > Floodplain | place...
CCTTCCATCATCCCGCCCTGCTGGCCAAGCAGGCGGCCAACATCGACCGCATCAGCGGCGGGCGGCTGTCGCTCAACGTCGTGTCGTCGTGGTGGCGCGAGGAGGCGACGCAATATGGGCTCCCCTTCGACGAGCACGACGCGCGCTACGCGCGCACCGAGGAATGGATGGCCGTGGTGGACGGCCTCTGGAAGCACGAAGAGTTCTCCTTCACCGGACGTCACTACCGCATCGACTCCGCGCGGCTTTCCCCCAAGCCCCTCCGGCGACCTCGTCCGATCCTCTACGCCGGCGGTGAGTCCGAAGCCGCGCGGAACCTCATTGCCCGCGACGCCGACGCGTATCTCATGCACGGCGACCCCCCTGATCGCGTCGCCGCGAAGGTCGCCGACATGAGACGCAGACGGCGGCTCCTCGCCCCTGCAGCGCCGCCACTCCGGTTCGGCGTCGCGGGCTTCGTCGTCTGCCGCAGCACGGTGGAAGAAGCGCAACGGGAGGTGGCGCGCATCACCGATGTGCGCGCCACCTCCGCGGGCTACGGCAATTACCAGCAGTGGCTCGCGGGGACGCAGCTCGATCAAAGAGTAAGCCTCGAGGACTACTCCGTCTCCAACCGCGGCCTGCGCAGCGGTCTGGTCGGCACGCCGGAGACGATCGCAGAAAAGCTCGATGCCTTCGAGCGCGCCGGCGTGGACCTCACGCTCCTCCAGTTCAGCCCCCAGGCCGAGGAGATGGATCGCTTCGCCGAGGATGTGATCCCCCTGGTGACCGGGCGCGCCCGCAGGATATCGCCCGCCGGACGGCTGCAACGGGCGGTCGGGGAACGTGTGTCATCATGACGCGCCCGGTCTCGCGAGACTGAGGTACGCGGGCCAGGTACGCGGGGCTCCAGCCCCGCAAATCAAGAGACGAGGTGCGCGGGCCTGGTGCGCGGGGCTCCAGCCCCGCAATTTTTTTGGAGACACACGCATGACCAGACGCAACGTCGCTCGTGCACGTGTACTTCTCTTTGCCGCCCTGCTCCTGATCCTCGGGAGCGCAATCAGCAACGTCAAGGCCGATGATCCTCGCTGGGGTTACCTCGAAGCAGGCTGGGTTCGCGACGATCCCGATGAAGGGGATTCGGAGAACGGCTGGTTCGGTGGCGGCGCCTTCAGCTTCAAGCGCCTCCACTTCTTCGGCGAGTACCGCGTCCCCGGTGCCTTCGAGGTCTTCGAGGTGGGTGGCGGCTGGCACGGCCTGCTGGGACAGAGTGCCGATCTCGTCGCCGAGGCGGCCTACGTCGATTACGATTTCGACGAGGGGTACCGAGTCTCCGGCGGCTTCCGGTGGCTGATCACCGACGACTTCGAGCTCAACGCCTATCTCAACCACATTGACGTCGGCGACTTCGAGAACGACACCGTCAGCGTCGGTGCCCATTGGGAGTTCATGAGGCGGTGGGCCCTGGGCGGCGAATACGAGTTCGGCGACGAAGCCGACACCGCCCGCGTCTTCATCCGCTTCTACTTCAAGAAGGACTACTAAGAAAGAAGAGGTACGCGGGCCGGTACGCGGGCCTCCAGGCCCGCAATGAAAGACGCGGGTACGCGGGCCGGTACGCGGGCCTCCAGGCCCGCAATGAAAGACGCGGGTACGCGGGCCTCCAGGCCCGCAATGAAAGACGCGGGTACGCGGGCCTCCAGGCCCGCAATCAATAGATGCGGGCCTGGAGGCCCGCGTACCTAGGGCCGCGTACCATCACCCCTGCGGCTCCGGCTTCCAGGTCTGCAGCACGCGCATGTAATTGGCGCGCGTCAGTGCCTCCGGATCGGGGCAATGGATGATGTCCATGCTGCCGCGCATCTGCGCGACCGACTCGTACCCCCGCTCCTCCATCCAGGCCGAGAGCCCGGAGCGCAGACGCGCGAGAAGCCCGGGCCCCTCGCGCAGCAGTGCCGACACGACCTGGACGGCCGACGCACCGGCCATGATGGCCTTGATCGCATCGGGCACCGTATGTACGCCGCCGCTCACCGCGAGCGTCGCCCGGCGCAGCCTGCCCGACAGCACCGCCAGCCAGCGCAGCCGCAGCAGCAGCTCGTCCGAAGTGGAGAGGCGCAGGCTGGGACGCAGCTCGAGGGTCTCCACGTCGATGTCGGTCTCGAAGAAGCGGTTGAAGAGCACCAGCCCGTCGGCCGCCGCTTCTTCCAGCCGGTGCGCGACGTGCGGCAGCGACGTGTAGAACGGAGAGAGCTTGACGGCTATCGGGATCCCCACCGCCGCCCGGACCCGGCGCACCATCTCCACCGACCGTTCCTCGATGTCACGGGACGACTCGTGCTCATCGGTGGCGACGTAGTAGAGGTTCAGCTCCAGGGCGTCGGCGCCGGCCTGCTCGAGGAGGCGCGCGTGCGAGAGCCACCCGCCCGCCGTGTAGCCGTTGAGCGACGCGAAGACCGGGATCCCCAGCGCGCCCTTCGTGCGGCGCAGCGTCTCGAGGTACTCGTCGGGCCCCATGACGAAGTCCACCGGGTCGGGGAAGTACGAGGTCGCCTCGCCGAACGACTCGGCGTGCGCCTCGACGCTGTAATGCGTGGCCATCGCCTCACGATCAATCTGCTCCTCGAAGAGCGACCGCAAGACCAGCGCGCAGGCCCCCGCGTCCTCGACGCGCCGCGCGCCGTCGAGCGTGTCGGCCATGGGACCGGCCCCCGCCATGAAGGGGTGCGGCAGCTCGAGGCCGAGATAGCGCGTCGTCAGATTCACCGCCCCGCCTCCCGGGCCGTCCCGGCGGCCGCCGCCGCGGGCGGCTCCTGCGCCGCCTCGGGACTGATGTCCGCCGGCCGCCGAAGCTGCGCGAGGTGCTCGTAGATCGCCATCCTGCGGACCGCGGAGCGCTGCGCCGCCTCGGCGAACTCGCGGAACCGCACCGGGTCGATCTTCTCCACCATGCGGAACCGCGTCTCGTTCTTCATGTACTCCCGCACGGGGATCTTCCCTCCCGGCACGTCCACGATCAGGGGCGGCTCGCCTTCGGCCGCGCGCCTCGGGTCGAACCGGAACAGCGGCCAGATGCCGCTGGCGACGGCGCGGCTCTGCTGGTCGCACCCGAAGGCCATGTCGTAGCCGTGCGCGATGCAGTGGCTGTAGGCGATGACGAGCGACGGGCCCTCGAAGGCGTCGGCCTCCATCAGCGCGCGCACCGTCTGCGTATCCTTCGCGCCGAAAGCGATGCTCGCGACGTAGACGTTGCCGTAGCTCATCGCCATCAGCCCGAGGTCCTTCTTGTCGCTCGCCTTGCCCTGCGAGGCGAACTTCGCCGACGCCCCCAGCGGAGTCGCCTTGGAGGCCTGCCCCCCGGTGTTGGAGTAGACCTCGGTGTCGAGCACAAGGATGTTCACGTCCCGGTTCAGTGAGAGCACGTGATCGAGCCCGCCGTAGCCGATGTCGAAGGCCCATCCGTCGCCTCCCACCAGCCACACGCTCTTTCTCACGAGGTAGTCGGCCAGCAGCGACAGCCTCCGCGCGTCGGGCTCGTGGATGCCCTCGAGCCGGTGCCTGAGCAGGGCCACCCGCTCGCGCTGCTGCACGATGCCCGTCTCGTCGCGCTGCGCGGCCGTCAGGATCGCCTCGGGCAGCGAATCCCCGAGCCGCGGCGCCAGACGCGTGAGCAGATCCCGCGCGGTGGCATTGTGCGCGTCGATGGCGAGGCGGAAGCCGAGTCCGAACTCCGCGTTGTCCTCGAAGAGCGAGTTGCTCCACGCGGGGCCGCGCCCTTCGGCGTTGACGGCGTAGGGGGTGGTGGGGAGGTTGCCGCCGTAGATCGACGAGCACCCCGTGGCGTTCGCGATGAGCAGCCGGTCCCCGTAGAGCTGCGTCAGGAGCTTGATGTAGGGGGTCTCGCCGCAGCCGGCACACGCGCCGGAGTATTCGAACAAGGGCTGCAGGAGCTGCGATGTCTTCACGTCCACCCGCTCGATTGCGGCGCGATCCATCTCGGGCAGATCGAGGAAGAACGCGTAGTTCGCCCCCTCGCGCTCCGCGTGCTCGCGATGCGGCTCCATGTTGATCGCCTTGACGCGGGGGTTCGCCTTGTCCTTCGCCGGGCAGATCGTCACGCAGAGGTTGCATCCCGTGCAGTCGTCCGGAGCCACCTGGATCGCGTAGGACATTCCGGGGAACTCGCGCCCCTTCCACGGCTGCGAGAGGAAGCTCGCGGGAGCATCCGCCGCCGCATCCGGCGGGAAGACCTTCGCGCGGATCGCGGCGTGGGGGCAGACCAGCGCGCACTTGTTGCACTGGATGCACAGGTCCGGCTCCCAGATCGGAATCTGCAGCGCGATGCCGCGCTTCTCCCAGCGGCTGGTGGCCACCGGCCACGTCCCGTCCACCGGAAACGCGCTCACGGGGAGCAGGTCCCCCTTGCCGGCCATCATCACCGCCGTCACCCGTTTCACGAAGTCGGGGGCCGCGGCATCCACCATAGGTGGCCTCAGCCTCGCGCTCGTCGCCGCCGCCGGCAGGGGCACCTGCGCGAGCCGGTCGCGCGCGGCATCCACGGCCGCCTCGTTGCGGCGCACGACCTCGGCCCCCTTGCGCTCGTAGGTGGCGCGGATCGTCTTCTTGATACGCTCGATCGCCCGGTCGCCCGGCACGATGTCGGTGAGGGCGAAGAAACAGGTCTGCATGATGGTGTTGATGCGTCCGGCCATGCCGGCTTCCTTCGCCACGCGGTCCGCGTCGATCACCCAGAACGACAGCCCCTTCTCGAGGATCGTCTCCTGCACGTCGCGCGGCAGGTGGTCCCACACCTCCTCGGGGCCGTACGGGGCGTTGAGCAGGAAGGTCCCCCCCGGCTCGGCGTAGTCCAGCACGTCGATGCGGTCCACGAACGCGAACTGGTGGCAGGCAACGAAGTTCGCCTTCCTGATGAGGCAGGAGGAGCGGATGGGACGCCGCCCGAACCGCAGGTGCGACACGGTGACGGCGCCGGCCTTGCGCGAGTCGTAGACGAAGTAGGCCTGGACGTGCTGGCCGGTCTCCTCGCCGATGATCTTGATGGAGTTCTTGTTCGCGCCGACGGTCCCGTCGGAGCCCAGACCGATGAACACCGCGCGGAATGTCCCCTGTGGCTCGAGATCGAAGTCGGGATCCACTGCGAGCGAGAGGTTGGTGACGTCGTCCACGATTCCCACGGTGAATCGGCGCCGCGGCGCCGCGCGCTCCATTTCCTCGAACACGGCCCGCACCATCGCCGGGGTGAACTCCTTGCTCGAAAGGCCGTACCGCCCGCCGATGACCCGCGCGCGCCCCGCGCGGCGCCCTTCCTCTTCAGCGTCCCGCAGGACCATCTGCACATCCATCAGGAGCGGCTCGCCGGGGGACCCCGGCTCCTTCGTCCGATCCAGCACGGCGATCGTGCGCGCGGTGGCGGGGAGAGCGCCGACGAGCGCCAGCGGATCGAGCGGCCGGTAGAGTCTCACGGCGAGCGCTCCTGTTTTCTGTCCCTGGCCGTTGAGCCAGTCCACGGTTTCCTGCGCGGCCCCCACCCCAGAGCCCATCAGCACGATGACGCGCTCGGCTTCGGGATCTCCGTAGTAGTCGAACAGGTGGTAGGCGCGCCCGGTGAGACGCGCGAAGCGATCCATCGCCTTTTGGACGGTGGCGGGGCAATCGTCGTACCAGCGATTGGCCGCCTCGCGCGCCTGAAAGAAGACATCGGGATTCTGGGCCGTGCCGCGCAGCACCGGGTGGTCGGGGGTGAGCGCCCGCTCGCGGTGTGCGCGCACGAGGTCTTCGTCGATCAACGCGCGCAGGTCACCGTCGGTCAGCGCGGCGACGCGCGCGATCTCGTGGCTGGTGCGGAAGCCGTCGAAGAAGTGCAGGAACGGGATGCGGCTCTCGAGGGTGGCCATCTGTGCGATGCAGGCCATGTCGTGCGCCTCCTGCACCGTGGAGGAGGCGAGCATGGCGAAGCCTGTCTGACGGCAGGCCATGACGTCGGAGTGGTCGCCGAAGATCGACAGCGCGTGCGTCGCGAGCGTGCGTGCCGCCACGTGCATGCAGAAGGGGGTCAGCTCCCCGGCGATCTTGTACATGTTGGGGATCATCAGGAGCAGCCCCTGGCTCGCCGTGAAGGTCGTGGCGAGCGCGCCGGCCTGGAGCGCCCCGTGCACCGCCCCGGCCGCTCCCCCCTCCGACTGCATCTCGGTGACGGAGGGCACCGCCCCCCAGATGTTGGGCCTGCTCCGGGCGGCCCATTCATCCGCCAGCTCCCCCATCGGCGATGAGGGGGTGATCGGGTAGATGGCGATCACCTCGTTGAGGCGGTACGCGACCGAGGCGGCGGCCTCGTTGCCGTCCATCGTCACTGTGCCATCCGGGGGGCGGGTCATGCAGAGCTCTCCATCGCGGCCATCCGCCGCGATAGTTGCAAGAACAGCGCCACGCCCCGGGCCCGCTGGCCCGCGGCACTACGGGGGAGCCGGATGCGCCATCACCCGCTAGGTGTGTGAAATCCCGCAGGTACGCGGGCCTTCTGAGGTGCGCGGGCCTCTGAGAGGTACGCGGGCCTGGCGAGGTACGCGGGCCTCCAGGCCCGCAATGAGAGACGTGGGTGCGCGGGCCTCTGGCCCGCAATGAAAGACGTGGGTGCGCGGACCTGGCAAGACGTGGGTGCGCGGGCCTCCGGCCCGCTATCAAACAATGCGGACGGCCCCGCTCGGGGGCATCGCGCATTTCCAGCTCACGTCGAGGAAGGTTTCTCCAGCCCTGCGGCGATCAACTCGGCGACAAGAACCTCGCACGAAAACGCTTCGCGCTTTGACGTAGAGGTCAGACTCGCCAGGCATCCGGGTTCTCTTTCATCCACGAGAGCAATTCCATTCCGTCCGCCGGACCGCGCCCTGGACTCGTGAGGAGATCCGCAGCGACCTGGCTAGGTGCCGCAAAGAACACACCGTTCATGGTCGAGCCCCTCTCGTAGACGACCCCGTCGAATGGACGGACGAGGAAGAGGTTGGCCCCAGCGTCCGTTGATCGCGCGCCGAGCGATGACGCTGCCGCAGCGATGTCGTCAACATAGACGACGGTGAGACGGCCTGGGAGAACCGGAACTCTGATGGAGGCGGCGAGCGACCCAGTTACCGCGTACCGCCTGAGCCCCTTCAGCTTCTCGAGGAGCACATTGCGATCTCGCGGCTCCAGAAAGGTCTTCGCCACATTCGACTTGAGGAGAGAATAGTCCTGCGTCCAGCGGCGAATGAGCGCACTGGGTCGGCGCCGGCGACCCCACCATTCTTGCTTCTCGTCACCACCGCATCCCGCTCGAGGAGGCCCACGACCCGCGCGACGGAAGCGAGCGGGATTCCCGTGCGTTGCGCCAGCTCCCGGATCCCGTAAGGGGGCTTGTAGTCGCAGAGTGCGCGTACAACCCTGCCGGCGGCTCTCCCCTTCAGGGACGCCAGTGAACGGGTTGGAGGCTCCGGATCCTTGTTTGCTCCGCTGGTCTCGATGAACAGACCCGGCTTGTCGAGAACGAGCCACATGTTTCCGGTGGTGTCGGCGAAGAGCAAGCGCCTCAAGCTATCCATCGACAAGGGCAGGACTTACGCCTGGGAAACCCGGCTTGCGACCACGGACCCTCTTGCCGGGCGTCCCCTCAGGAGCCCGGGACGATGATCACGTCGTGGGCGAGGGTTTCGCCGCTCTTGTTGAAGCTGACTTCCTTCGGCTTGTCGGGGACGGTGAAGGTGAACGGCGTCACGCGGTCCTTGATATAGAGGAGCTGCGTGTATTCCTTGCCGCCCTTCCCTGTCACGCTCAGATAAGAGACACATTGGAACGCGACGCCGTCGAGAACCTTCTTGGGCTGCAACCGCCGGCTCACGAGCACGCGCTGGGTCACCTCTCCCGTGATGACATGGCTCCCACCCTCGGTCGGCTTCGTGGCGTACTTCAGTTCAAACTCGGGAATGCCGATCCCCCGGACCCACTGATCGAAGAACCAGTCGAGCTTCTCCCCGAACACCGACTCCGCGGCCTTCTGTATGTCGTGAGTCACGATCTCCTTGCCCGCGTTCTCGCGCATCAGTTTCCTGAAGAGCGAAACGAGTCGGTCGTCTCCCCAGATGGATCGCATCATGTGAAAGACGTACGGCCCTTTCGCGTAGAGAGAGGCATGCCAGGCGCCGTCGTCCGACCACTCGACGTAGGCATCCTGCACCGGGGCGAGCATGCGCGTCTCGACAACCTCCTTGCGCCAGTCCTGCACCCGTGTCAGGTATCCCTGCACGTCGGAGGCCGCCTGCATCCAGAGGGCGGCCGAGTATTCGGCCAGAGCCTCCTCCCACCACTGGTGTCTTGGGCTGGCGCTGCTGACGAGCGAGCCCCACCATTGATGAGCGACCTCGTGCGGAACGAGCGCCCGCTGAAAGCGTGAAATCTCCGCCGGCGTGAGCTGGCCGAGCCCCTTCCTCACGGAGGGATCGTAGGCGCTGCCGAGGAAGATGAGTGACGAGGGACCCTGCCCGCTCATCGCCTCGCCCGGGTCGTTCACGAGATCGAGCTTGCCGTAGGGATAGTCCGCGCCGAAGAGACGCTGGAAGAGGTCGATGCTGGTCGCGGCCTGATCGGCGATCTTCTGCGGAGCGTCCACGCTGACCTCCCCGACGCTGTCCTTGTCGATGTGCGTCATGACGGGCACTTGCGCGCCGTCCTTCTTCGTCGTCGCAAGTTTCGCAACCGCATCCTTGTAGCCGCCGAAAATGACCGTGGGGAAACTCAGCGCAGTCTTCGAGGTCCATCGCGTCACATTGGCGCCCCCCTCCTTCGTCTCCGACGCCTTCGTCCCCACTCCCAGCGTCTGGAATCGCTCCGGCACCTTCACGGTCAGATCGAAGCTCCCGATCATGTCGCCCGGGGTGAGGAAAGGGAGCCACCCGGCGCGCGCCACGTAGTAATAGTAGGGGGTGAACTTGTAGATGCAGTCGCGGTTCTCGAAAGACATCCGCAACGTCAGCACCGTTCCCGCCGGCACCTTCTCCGGCAGCACGACCAGCCCCGATGTGGGCCCCAGGCTCACCCGTGTCAGCTCGCGCCCCTGTCCGTCCTGAAGCGCGTTGATGGTAAGGCGCGGGTCCCGCGCTTCGCGGGACGACTTTTTTTCGGCGCTCAGCCGCGCCATCTCGAAGGGAAGCTCCCGCAGCTCCCGCAGCGTCCGCAGCCGCACCGTGATATCGCCGGTCATGGTCTGGCCCGAGCCGAACCCCATCTCCACGGTCCCCTCGATGGAATCCACGTCGTAGTCCCGGCGGCCCAGATCGGGCATGCGATCGCGCTCCGCGGCCGCGGCGCCGGCGGCAACATGGGCCGCGTGATACTGGTACACGGTCCCGTAGGTGCTCACCCAGAGCGAGACCTCCACGGGCTCGATGGAGTCGGCCTCGAGATAAAGGTAATGCTCGGCCCCTTTCTTCTTGATTCCAATGCCCAGCCGCCGCCGCTCCGGTTCATAGGGAAGCCTGAACTCGTCGAAAGCGTCGCGGCTGCGATCCTGGAGCGTCTCCTTCGTGCTCTTGTCGATCGAAGCGAGCAGCTCCTTGTCCACCGACGTGCGCTCCGCCGGCCGCATTCCCTGGAAGCTCGTTGCGAGCACCTCCTCGCACGTCACCGGGTCGCACAGGATCTGCACCTCCTGCGGCGTGAAGACGAAGTCCTCCTCGTGATCGGCGAGGATCAAACCGTGTCGCAACTGGTCCTTCGCCTCCGGTGGCTGGTAGGTGTATTCCAGCGTCCCGGCGCGCAGCCACATGTCGGCCACCTTGCCGTCCCGCTGCGATGTCGCGACGTGACCGGGCCCCGTCGTGATCTTCAGTCCCCCCCGCTCGATCGAGAAGCTCTCGTACGCACGGAACTCCTCGGTTCCCGGCACGCTCCGAATCAGCGTGTCGTAGGTCTCCTGCACCTCTTCGTTCGCAATGCTCCAGGCGTTCCCGGCTTCCTTCAGCGTCAAGAGCAGGCGCTCCACCTTCAGCCTGTCGGGGCCGGCCGTCTCACGATGGAAGACCGCCTTCCAGGCTCCTGCCCCCGCTTCGGCGAACCGAGGGGAATAAGAACCCCGGCGAAACGCGGCTCCCGCTTCGTTCTTCTCGGCGAGCAGCTCGCGCACGCGCGCCTGGAGCGCTTTCTCGAGACCTTGCTGTTCTTCGGGTGATGGCGCGGCTGCTGCAAGGATGGCGCCGGTGAGCAGGAATGGTGCGGCGAAGGTGACGACTGCGGGCCGGGGTCGCATCGGCCTACGCTACCACAACACTGGTACGCGGGCCTCCAGATCCGCAAGTAAGAGAGGTAGGTACGCGGGCCTCCAGGCCCGCAGGCAAGACGTGGGTGCGCGGGCCTCCGGCCCGCAATCAATCAATGCGCACTTGAGGCCCGCTCGCCCCCCGGCCGAACAGCGCCCCTGCCGGCATCCCCGGCGGCCGCTCCCAATCCAGCATTTCGATCTCGCCGAGCGTCGTCGGGCGGTTCTCGAAGAACATCACCACCCGCAGGCCATCGGTGAAGAAGGGATCGCCGGTCAGGTTGTGCCGCGGCTCGTCTCGGGGGGCCGCGCCCACTCCCTTCACGTAGCCGAAACGGGCCAGCGCCTGCGAGTACGCGAGATCCTGCAACAGCCCGTTGCGCGCCTCGTCGGTGTCAGGGTCGATCTTGTGCGTCGTGGGCGGGATGCCCCAGATGACGCGCACGCCGATGTCCCTGCTGATCTGGCCGAGCCACGCCTGCTTGCCCTGATACCGCAGCG
>Ga0105347_1001326_pt1 | contig 10768 bp, 6 predicted proteins | sample EasRivMeERMLT890_FD_89677 | JGI IMG/M metagenome (GOLD analysis project Ga0105347, IMG submission 89677) | Soil microbial communities from meander-bound floodplain in the East River, Colorado, USA - East River MetaG ERMLT890 | ecosystem: Environmental > Terrestrial > Soil > Floodplain | place...
CGATCATGTCACGAGTTACCCGGCCCGCAAGCTGGCGTTGCGCTATCTGGAGACTCCCTACAGCGTGAAACGCTCCTCGTAAGCCCAACCCATGTTGCAATTCCTGCAGGGGTGGCTGTGGGCCTTCGGGGCCGCCGCCGCCCTGCCTGTGATCCTTCACCTGCTCTCGCGGCAAAGGCTGCAGAAGGTCCCTTTCTCCAGCCTGATGCTCCTGACGCGTCTGGAGAAAAGCCAGATGCGCCGGCTGAAGGTGCGGCAGCTCCTGCTTCTGATCCTGCGCACGCTGGCCCTGCTCACCCTGGTGTTCGCGTTCGCTCGACCTCTGTTACGCAACGCCGACTCGCGCTTGTCCAACACGCAGACGGCGGCCGTGCTCGTGATCGACGAATCGGCATCCATGTCGGCCATGGGCAACACCGGGCGTCGCATCGATCGGGCGCGCGAGCTGGGTCACAGCATCGTGGAGTCGTTCGGTCCGGGCGACCGGGTGGCGTTGTTGCCCGACACGGGCGGCGGAGCGCCTCCGAACTTCGAGTATGGCCGGGCCGACTGGCTGGCGCTGGTGGACTCCGTGGGAGCCTACGACAGCCGCTCCAACCTGGGCCAGGCCCTCCTTTGGGCGCGGCGTGCGCTCGACACCGTGAGCACGGGCGCGCGCGAAATCTATCTCGTCACCGACGGCCAGGCGTCGGCCTGGCAGAGCACGGCTCTCAGGCCGTCCGACGACGTGAAGATCTACGTGGCCGAGGTGGGCGAGGACCTTCAGCCCAATCGTAGCGTGCGTGGCGTGGATTTCGGCGGCGTGCTCTGGGTGGCGCATTCTCCCGCCGACCTGGTGGTGCGCGTGTCGAATTCCGGAAGCGACATTCATGACCTTCCCGTGAGCTTGTTCGTGGACGGCGGTCGCGTGGCGCAGAGCTCCGTGTCGATCCGTCGTGATGATTCTGCCAGCGTCTCTCTGACGTTGCCGGGGGTGGAACCGGGCTGGCACCACGCGAGAGTGGAAATCAGTTCCGACGCGTGGCCCAGGGACAATGTGCTGCACTTCGCCTTCGAAACCGCGGCGGGCCTGCCCGTGATGGTGGTGGGAGACGAAGCCGGACTGGTGGCTCCAGTGGCAGCGGCCTTGCGCCCGGGACCCACGGCCCGCACGCCGTTTCAGCCGGACGTCTCAAGCGCCGTGAGCCTGGGCACCGAGCTGGATCCGGCCGTGGGGCTGGTTGTGCTGGCCGGCGTGGAATCGCTTTCGCCCTCCGCCTGGGACAGGGTGCTGGAATTCGTTCGTGGCGGCGGCGGGCTGGTGATCTTCCCCGGTGCAAACTCCGACCGCGACAATTACACCCGGAACCTGCTGGAGCCCCTCTGGAATGCGCGCTGGGTGGGGCGCACCGACAGTCTGCCGGCCCGGAGCTTCGTGACACTTGAGAAGCCGCCGTCACATCCCCTGTTTCACTTCCTCGATCCCGGTGTGACCTTTCCTGAAATCCGATTCCGCGGCACGGCGCTCCTCACGCCGATTGCCTCCGGTGCCGTGAGGCAGCGGTTTTCCGACCGCTCGCCCGCGATGATCGAAGCGTCCCTCGGATTGGGACACGTGGTGCTCTTTACGGGATTCGCCTCACCTACGGAAAGCGACCTCGTGTTTCATCCTGTGTTTGTACCTATCGTACAGTCGGTGGCCACCTACGCCGCGCGGCGCGGCGCACTCCGCACCGAACCCTGGCTGGCGGTGGGTGCACGACCCGAGGGACTGCCGGTGGCGGAAGGTGAGTGGAACTGGGTGGTTCCTTCCGGAGACACGGCGAGTCTGCCCGGCGGGCCCATCACACTGCCCACACTGGCCGAGGTTGGGATTCATCAATTGCTGCGGGGCGATTCGGTGGTGGCGTACTTCGCCGCCAACCTCGACCCGGCGGAATTGGACCTAACGCCGTTTGCGGAGTGGGATGATGTTGTGGGTTCCGCAGAAGTGACTGTGCTGGATCCAACCGGCCCCATCGACAAGCTGATTACGGAGGCTCGGGTGGGGCTGGACCTGTGGTTTCCGGCGGCAGTTCTGGCCCTCGTATTTCTGGTGGCGGAGATGCTGGTGGCCTGGCCGGGGCGGAACAGCTAATCCGTTGTATAATAATGTATTAGGCCGGTGCTCCAGAATGTCATACATACAAAAGTGATGGACGTATATGCATATCCGATACATATTAGAAGCATGAGAACCACCATTAACATAGATGACGACCTGATCGCAAGGGCTCGTGAGCTCACGGGAATCCAGGAAAAGACGGCCCTGGTGAGAGAAGCGCTGAAGTCTCTGATCGCAGAGGAGGCAGGCAAGCGTCTCATTGCGCTCGGGGGCTCGATGCCGGGATTGCAACAGATACCACGCAGGCGTTTACCTCCTCGCGATGAAGACTGATGTGGTCGTCGATACATCCGTATGGATCGACCATTTCGCGACGAGTGTTCCCGGACTTGAATTGCTGATTCAGACAAAGCGGGCACGCTGCCATCCCATGGTTCTGGGCGAGGTCGCATGCGGCCATCTCAGGGATCGGCATCATACATTGAGGTGGCTTCGTGAAATCAGGCCAGCGTCCGTTGCAGCGCACGAAGAAGTACTGGCTATGCTCGAATCACTGGATCTCTTCGGGAGAGGATTGGGCTGGATCGACGCGCACCTGATCGCTTCCGCCATGCTTTCCGGAACCAGTCTGTACACTCACGACAAGGCACTCATCGCTGCCGCATCCAAGTTGGGCCTGCTTCACACCTGATTTCGCAGCGTCCACAAGGCAGCAACAACCGTCCTTCATTATGATCCTCCTCCAGGTTTCCAACGTCACCAAGACCATCGGCGAAGAGGTTCTCCTTCGCGACGTCAGCCTCACGCTTCAGGACAACCAGCGACTCGGCCTCGTGGGTGCCAATGGCTCCGGCAAGTCTACGCTGCTGCGCCTGATCGCCGGAGAGTGGGAGCCCGACAAGGGCTCGATCGACAAGCCGTCGGGTGTGCGCGTGGGATACCTGCCGCAGTCGGCGCGGGTGTCCGGCCAGAAGGCGCTCTTTGAGGAGATGGAGTCCGTCTTCGAAGGACACTCCAGCCACGAGCCATACGACTACAAGATCCGCATTGCGTTGGAAGGTCTGGGGTTGCTCGAAGAACATTGGCATCAGCCCACCGCGTCGCTCTCCGGCGGTGAGAAGTGCCGCGCCGCGCTGGCGCGCGTGCTCCTGCAGGAGCCGGATGTTCTGCTCCTGGATGAGCCCACCAACCACCTCGACCTGGATGGGCGAGAATGGTTGGAGGATTTCCTCGCGAAGTACAGAGGCTCCGCCATCATCGTGGCGCATGATCGCGTGATGCTCGACCGCTGCACCACCCACACAGCTCTCGTGCTGTCCCATGAGATTCGCACCTACAAAGGGTCCTTCGAAAAGAGCCGGGCGCAATGGGAGGGCGAACGCGACAGGCAGAATCTGGCCTTTGAGCGACAGCAGGAGTTTATCCAGAAGACCGAAGCCTTCATCCGCAAGAACATCGCCGGTCAGAAGACGAAGCAGGCTCAGTCGCGGCGGAAGATGCTGGCGAAGCTCGATCTGGTGGCGGCTCCGGAAAAGGAAAAGCGAGGTCCCAGGATCCGCTGGGCCGAAGCCGGCCGCAGTCATGCCGAGCTGTTCCGGCTGCAGCACGCGACCCTGGGGTATCCCGACAAGCCGCTGGCCAAAGTCGAGCAGTTGATCATGCGGCGTGGCGAGTGCATCGGCATCGTGGGTCCCAACGGTGCCGGCAAGACCACACTCATCAAGACGATCCTGGGAGAGCTCGAGCCGCTCACAGGCGAGGCGCGCAGGGGCTCGCGCACGGAGATCAGCTACTTTCAGCAGGAAGTGGCCGAGATGCACGTGGATCACACGGTGGAGCAGCACTTCTGGAACTCGGTGCCCAACTGGCACAAAGGGCAGGTGCGGTCGTACCTGGCCAAGTTCCTGTTTCGGGGCGACGAGGTGGACAAGAACGTGCGGGGGCTGTCGGGCGGGGAACGCCGGCGGTTGGAGTTGGCGCGCCTCACCGTGATGCCGGCACACCTGTTGATTCTCGATGAACCCACCAACCATCTCGATCTCCAGGCGCAGCAGGCGGTGGAAGAAGCGCTGAACGAATTCGACGGCAGTGTGCTCCTGGTGTCCCACGACCGCTGGTTGCTCGATGCGATGTGCGAGAGGCTGTGGGTGTTCGACGGCGGACGGGTGACGGAGCATCTCGGCAACTACGCCGAGTTTGTGGCCAAGCGCGAAGAGGCCGCCGAGTCGACCGCGCTCAGGAAGCGGGCGCCCGCCGCTCCGGTGACGAAGAAGCCCGACCTGAAAAAGGAGCAGAAGCGCCTGGCGAAGGTTGTGGCCGAAGCGGAGGCCAAGGTGGCTGCGCTGGAACGCGAACTCGAGCAGATCGACCTGGAAGGCCACGATCCCGCTGTCGCGGCAGACTGGTCGCGCCTGAACCGCCTTTCCACTGAAAAGAGCAAGAAGCAGCGCGAGCTGGAAAAGTGGATGAAGGCGTGGGAAAGCGCGTCGGCCGCCCTGGAAGAATTGGGGTCAGAGGCAAATTAAGGGAAAAGGGGCCAGCACACTTTTTCGAACCTGCCGATCACAGCTTGATTCCAGCGGGCCAGAAAAAGTGATCTGGCCTCTGGTCCCCTTTTTCTCCGGTCCCTCACCGCGCCGAGTTCGAATCCGGTGGATACTCTGGCGCGATCATTCCCCAGTTAAATCTTGCCTGAGACGTTGTGCCGTCGGGCCATAAGAACCCGAACGCGGGGGGCAGATTGCCGCAGTTGCGCTCGCCTTCCGGGACGTTAAAGGCAGAATCGAGTTGGATGATGAAGCTCTGGGTGACGTTGACGTCGTCATACAGGCAGCCGTCGATGCCCGCGGCAAAGTACCAGGGATTGCTGGCGTTGTTACACCCGTCAGGCCCGAACATGATCCAGGTCCCGGTTTCCAGAATGGCGGAACCCTGCAGGTTTAATACAAGCTCCCCCGTGCCCGTGTGAATCGACCCGTCATAGCCCCAGCTGCCGGCCGGGCTAAAGTCAAACGGAGAGCCCAGATCAACGAGTCCGTCATAGACAAAAGTGCTCGAGCAGTCCCCGATGGAGCCGGTATGCGTCCCGCCGGCTGCCGCCGCGGCTTCGCCTCTACCGGTGTTTTGGAACAACACGAGCGTTTCGAACGGATCCTCGCCGGGCAGTTCCCGAAACGAGCGGATGTCGGCGCGGAAGTGAATAGACATCGAAAAGCTGACGAAGGCGCTGTCGGGTTCCGCCCGCCGTGCATAGAAGAAACCTTCCCAGGACGACAGATTCGCCGGGTTGCTCTTGCGTTTGACCAGCGGTGCGGCGTCGCCATCGCTTTGTCCCACCTCAACGATTACCGTTCCCGCCGCCTGGTCTCCGAAAACGGGCAGCTGGCAAATGATCAGCTCCGGCTGCCAGTTCATGACTGCAAGCGGGTCGCCGTTCATCGTGACGTTGCGGTGCGCACTCCCGGGGTCTGTCCCGAACGACCCTGAGATGCTCAACATGGAACTGATGCCGTACTCATCCAGCCCGAGAAACTTGATGGTGGGCATAAGCAGGCCGGAGTTGGTCGAATCGCGGGTCACCGTCAGCATGGCCCCCCTCCAGGGATCGCTCAGGTAATTGACGCCGGCCACACTCCCAGCGTCCTGCATCACTGAAGCGAGGTCGAAAGGACGCTGGTCGGGATCTTCGTCGGGATCGACTTCGTTGGTGCCCAACAGCCGATCGAAAAGGTAATGCGCCGTGCGGTAGGCAAACGCGTCGTCCACTTGCTTGGTCCACCCCAACACTGCGGAGGCGCCCGCCGTGAGGAAGGCGTCGGCCAGGCCCGGGTCGGCGCCGTAACAAGCGTCGACATACACCAGGCTGTTGGCGAGGAAGCTCATGTGATTGGCGATGAAAGCGTTGGTAAGTCCGTAGTGCTTCGTGAAGCCGCAACCGCCTCCGGGCAAATTCGAGGCCTCGATCATGTAGGCTAGTTCATAATTGTCGAGCAGGGTTTCGAAATTGGCCTCATTGGCGATGGTGGGAATGGACAAGGTCCACAGGGCCATGGTGCGCAACGAATCTTTGTCGAGCCCGGGTCCACCGTGCGTGTTCAGGTAAAACACACCGTCGTCCTTGACCTCCAGGAAGTTGCTGACCGTGGGATTGATGGACCCAACGCTCGTGTAGTCGCCTAAACGAAGCAGGTACTCAACGCCCAGCGCAGAATTGCGATGGCATGTGCCGATGGCATTCCAGGCACGGAATTGCATGGATGCGGGCATCTCCGGTGGCACCAGTGCGGTGGGTTTAGATGAAACCGTAGCGCGACCCGCCGGCCTGATCACAGGCACACGCTGACGCTCAGGCGGCTGGTGATTCCGGTTCAGGATCGATACGGGGGCCACGAGCGTATCCGTGCCACCGGGACGATTATTTGGAATGACCAGCATGCGACCGTCCGGAAAGTGTGCCCAAACCGTTGTGGTACCGGGCGTGATTCCGGCGGCCTCGATGCCGGACAGAGAATCGAGGAAACCCACTAGCACCTGAGCCAGGGAATCCTGGGTCAGCGCTGCCCAATCGCCCAGATTGAGCCGGGCCTCAATCGAATCCAGCGTGGCGATCCTGGCGGTGTCAGACACGGCGATCACGCACGACCACTGGGCAGGGACAATGGTGCAAACATCGCATGCGGCATCGCCCGCCCTGAACACAAGGTTGACCAGGAAGATGATGTCCGCGGAAGAGATGTTACCCGAACAGTTGGCGTCCCCGGCGGCAGTGCATGGAAGAGGATCGGGGCCCGCACGAAATACGTGATTCACCAGGTAAATGATGTCCGCGGGTGAAATGGCCCCGTTGATATTGACATCTCCAGTCAGAGCCACGGGACAGGGAGCCAGCGCCGCATGGGCGGTTGGACCAGCCAGAATCTCCGTCTGAGGAGACGCAATGACATTTCCAGGCGAAACAGAGGATTCCCAGAGTACGAGGCATAGATAGAGACAGGTCGCGGCGGCGAAACCAATTGTTCCAAGCCAGCGGGATGGCACCATGGTTGCACGCTCTTTCCAACGGTCAGGCGTTGACTGGTGTGAGCCGTATGGAGCGGCCGGCTTCAGCGGTTGAGACCGACTGCCTCAGTCTCTTGCAGCTACTGGAGTATAGCTCAAACTGCCCGAAACACAAGGGGTCGCGAAGCCATGGGAAAGGGGGCCGAATAAGTAGGGTCAGACTCGACCTTTTAAAAGTCGAGTCTGACCCTACTTTCCTCAGCCGTTGTAATGGCGGAACATGGCGACGAGCAGGGCCAGCTCGGGATGAGCGGCGGAGAGCCTCGGAAGCACCAGGCGGATGCGTGATCGGTAGCTCCTGAGCTTCTCGAGCAGCGGCCGCACGTCATCGGGATGCTCATAGCGGAGCCTGCTTAAGTCCAGTACCAGCTGAGCCCTGCTCCGCGCCAGAGAGTCATGGATTCGCTGCGCCAGACTTTCCGCATGGCCGGCCGGGAGGACACCCTCCACACGCAACCACACCTGCTTTTTCGCGTGCTGCAGGTCCACTTTCAGGGAAAACTCCGGAATGGAGCCCTTTGTAAGAAGGCCCTCCCAGAGCTGAAAGCCCTGCCAGCGCTTGTCAGGCAGACGGTAGGCGGTGCGCACCATCCTGGGGTGTTGGAGCCAGTCGAGTTTGAGCGTGAGCGCCGTCCACAGTGCGCCGCCCAGGGCCACCAGGGATTTGAATCGCTCGGCTGTCGTGGGACGTCCCAGTTCTGCATGCAGACTCTGCTCCACCTCGCCGATCCAGCGCCGCACGCGCGGATTGGGGCCGAGCCACCGGCCGGCGAGATACGCCGGATAGGCGTTCCGCAACTCCCTGGCGTAATGCTCTGCCTTCCGGCGCAGGGCGGGATTGGGTGAATCCTTGAGCTTCCGGTAGCCAAGCAGCCGTGTCTCCTGCACGCGTATGATGCTGGGGCCCAGCCTTTCGAAGTCCTGCTGGAAACACCAGCGCTGGAGCTTCTCAATCTGATCAGGCGATAACGTCGGATGCTTGATCATGGTGGTAAAGCCGTCTGCGCGCCTGTAGAACAGCTCGGGGTCCCTGACGTACGCGTCGTGCAGCAGATGATCCTTGATGGTGCGCTCGTACAACGGAGTGCCGGGTGGAGGCCCATAGATCAGGAACTGTGCCAGCGCAGGCTTGAGCTTCAGGAGGCCGTCGAGTTCTTCGGCCACCACGGCCTCGGTCTGGTAATCAAATCCCACGATCATCGACGTGAGCACCGTGATGCCGTGCTCGCGGAACTCGGTGAGAATGTCTTCGATGGGTCTGCCCTGCTGTTTGGCGTACCCGGAGCGGGTGCCCTCGTAGCCGATCCAGAGCCCATCGATCCCCATCTCGAGGATCTCCTCCACGGTGTACTGGCTGATCGCCTTGACGCTGGCGAACGCGAACGTGGAGAGCGTCCTGCCACCCTTCAGCACGCAATCGCGGTAGGCCATGGCCCGTTTCCTGTTGAGCAGAAAGTCCTCATCCACGATGAGGAACACCAGGTCCGGATCCATGTCCAGGTAGCGCTCGACAAGTGCGTAGATGTCCCGGGCCTCCGGCAATAGCCGGATGTGCTGGCGCTTGAAAAAGTGTGAGGTACAGCAGAAATCGCAGCCATTGGGGCAGCCCAGCCCCGCGAGAATGGCCCCCGTGCCCCCCGACACCGGCAGCGAGAACACGCTCATCCGGTTCACGATGAGCGGGTGCTTGTACGGCATGGGGATCTCGGGTTCGCCCAGCACTCTGCGGAAGTACGCCACGCCCTCCTCACGGCAGATGAAATCGGCATACGGCTTGAGCACATCGTCGCCGAGTACGGTGCCGTATCCACCCAGAACGATTTTGGCCTCGGGCGCATACTGGCGCACCAGGGCGACGGTCTCCTTCAGCTTGTGAAAGACGGCCATGAGGAAAGAGATCCCCACATAGTCGTATCCCTTTTTCAATTCACGGATGAGCTCTCGCTTCGATGGATACTGCAGCACCACCGTGGGAGCCTCCAGGTTCTCGGCGATGTATTCGAGCGAATAATGGCCGTTCACCGTACGTGGGCTGAATACTCCTTGAGCGCGTGTCACCTGGCTGTTCAAAAGCTCATACCCCACCGAGGGGGCGTCGCCGTGACTCGGCCCCAGGGGGCGACAGACACTGGTGAGCAATACTCTCTTCTTCATGGAAGTGCCCCGTCGGACATTCTACCGCCTGGGTGCGGATCTGCGCTCGTGAAGCGTGTCGCGCCGCGGGTCAAACCTGGATCGCTACTATTGAAAGTCAAGCCGGTCCAACATAGCGCGAATGCTCCCTGTGGCCAAGCCCATGCTGGTGTCCGCCGCTCTGTATCAGAGCTGGACGGTGTCGCTATCGGCAAGAATCATGTAGCCGGGAGACATTGGGGTCAGAGGCAAATCAGCCGCCGAAAGGCCTGGCGCTTTTCCCTTGTGTATTGTTGACTGCTGTGTCATATATTGTGGACGGAGGGCGCGAGTATGCGTGCGCACCATCGAGCCCGTCTGGTCGTCGTTTGCCAGGTCGTTCTGGGCCTGAGTCTTTTCTGTCCTCCGGAAGTGCGTTCGGAATCCTACCGGGCCACGTTCGAGGACAAGCTCCTGATCCAACCCAGGGTGACCAGCGCCACGCTGGACACGACCAACTTCGAAGAGCCCGCAATTCTCCTTACAACACAACGCGGACCTGCGGGTAAGGCATACGTGTACCGACTCGCCCTGTCCAATCTTCGCATCACGGACACCGTTGCCACAGACTATTCACGCCGGTTCGTGAGGGCGATAGCGGCGCATCTGGACAGCCATCCGATGGCCGACTTCGTGGTGGCGACGGATAGCACAGTCCGAGTGATCCACTCCGAAGGTGGCTTTGAAAAGTCGCTTCCGATTCCTGGACTCGTCGGGAGCCTTGCCGCCGGTGGACCCGATCGACAAGTGTGGGTTGGCTACAACCGTGATTCCACGTATTCGTCAGGAATGTGGTACAGTTACAACGATTGTGTTGGAGCGGTGCTGCGCTTTGAGTCCGCAGGTGCTTATGGCACCGAGGTGCTGCCAGGAATATCAACAGTCGACCTGCGCTGGCACGACATCGACGAAGATGGTCAGTCGGAACTTGTGGCCCTGTGGGACGGCCACGGAAGTCTCCACGATGGCACGCCCGGTCTGGGAGGCCTCTACAGCTGGGAGCAATGGAGCTATGGGTACAGTTTAATACCGATGGACTCCGATGCGCGTTACATGAGCACGATCGCGAGCCTCAGAGTGACCGGCTCAGACTCATGGGGGGGATTGTTCGTTCGAGGCTCCATACTGCTCAACCTTGGGCCGGCAGCCGGCGGGTGGAGGATCTTCACATCGTACAATGTGCAGAGCGGGAGAAACTACACCTGGAATTCCTGGATTGACCGTCTTACGGCCCACCCACTCCAGGGCGGTACGGCGGTGTGGAGTCGCCTCGGAGTATACTCGGGCCCCGTCGCATGGGACGTGGACCTGGATGGCTCAGCCGAGCTTCTGCTCTCCCATGTGGATTCGAGCAGACAGATTTGGAATCTGTATCTCGATCCAGTCACCGGTGACTCCCTTGGCTTCATCGAGTCGGAACGCCAGCTTACCCCTTGGGGTGGCACCACGCTCTCC
>Ga0105347_1001328_pt1 | contig 10755 bp, 7 predicted proteins | sample EasRivMeERMLT890_FD_89677 | JGI IMG/M metagenome (GOLD analysis project Ga0105347, IMG submission 89677) | Soil microbial communities from meander-bound floodplain in the East River, Colorado, USA - East River MetaG ERMLT890 | ecosystem: Environmental > Terrestrial > Soil > Floodplain | place...
CCCAGCGCAGGCTCATCGACTGGCCGGTGGCCACGGGTGCGCCGGTCTGCAGGAGGCTCACGTTGTCGGCCGCCAGCCGTTCGAGCGTCACGGGCACGATGTCCCCCGAGGTGCCGTCGATCACGACCTCGTACGAGGAGTACGGCTTCTGGCCGATCCGGTAGAGGTCGGGACGGACCAGGAGGTCCGCGTGCTGCACCGTGCCGTGGCCGAGCTCGTTGCTCGACAGCGAGGGGGCGTCGTCGTCGAGGATCGTCCCCATCCCCTGCGCATCGCCGAGGACGGCGTTGATGGGCGCGCTCAGGTTCACGAGGAAGGTCTCGTCCGTCTCGACGGCGGTGTCCCCCAGAACCTGGACGGACAGGGGCAGGCTCGTCATCCCGGGCGTGAAGAAAAGCGTTCCGGCGGCGGGACTGTAATCGCTGCCGGCGCTCGCCGTCCCGTTCGCGGTGGCGTAGGAGACGCTGACGTCCACGGTTGAAGGCGCGGACAGCGACACAGTGAAGGTGCACGGCGCCTGGCCGGTGTTGCCCTCGGCCACCGAGCAGTCGGAGATCGAGATCACGGGTGTTACCGGCGGCGTCCGCTCGTACGCCCCGATGTCCGAAGACGCCCCAGAGGGCCGCGGGTTGCCCTCGATGTCCACGGTTACTTGCGGCAGCGTCTGGCCAGCGTCGATGGCGGGCGAGGTCGGCGACAGGTGGTAGTCGCCGGCGTCGGGGTCCACGAACAGGCTGGCCAGCGGCGCGGACAGCGAGTGCGGCTCGTGGCCCAGCGCCTGCCATTCGGCCAGCGTGTAGACCGTGTTCCCGTCGTCGGGAGTGACGAGGTCCATGATGTTGTAGTCGCTGTCCGTGTTGGTGACGTCGATCGGGTCCAGGTAGGTGATCCCCCCGCGGCTGGGGTTGCGGTTGTGGAGGATGTTGTTGCGCACGAAGTTCGGCCCGGTGGTGTTCCACATCAGGAGGGCCCATCGCCCGTCCACCGCCTGGTCAATGGTGTTGTGGAGGATGCTCATGCCGCGGGGCCCCTCCGCGCCGTCGCCCATGTAGTTCACGATGCCGGTGGCGTGGTTGTCGTAGAGCAGGTTGTTCCGCACGATGGAGTCCTGCACGCCGTCCAGGTTGATGGCGGCGCCGCCGAGCACCCCGTTGCCCCAGGCCACGTTGTTCTCGATGAGGGCGCCGGTGATGATCCCGTCACCGCCGGCGCTGAGGTCGGCGTTGAGCTGGATGCCCGAGGCGCTGTTGCCGTGTACCCGGTTGCCGCGCACCACGGGGAAGTCCCCGCTGTTGGAGACGTAGATGCCGTGCTCCTCGATGCTGCCGTAGCACTCGTTGCTCTCGAGCAGCAGGTCGTCCGAGAAGTCCGTGAAAATCCCCCAGGTCGTGTTGTTCCCGAACACGCCGTTGCGCACTGTGATCCGCGGGCTCTGGTCCACGCGCACGGCGGCCCGGATGGCGCTGAAGGCGCGCAGGCCGTCCACCACGACGTCCGAGGAGAACGTGATGAAGATCGTGTCGCGGTTGTCGGGGCGGTCGTTGGTCACCAGGACCACGGCGCCGGAGCCCTGGGCCTGGATGGTCACGGGAGCGCCCACCGCGCCGTGGACGTCGAAGACGTCGAAGCCCTTGTAGCTTCCGTCCGCAACCAGGATGGTGTCGCCCGCCGTCACGAACGTCAGGGGCTGGCGGATCTCGCGGCAGGGCAGTGGCAACGTGCAGGGGTTGGCGTCGTTGCCGGACGGCGAGACGTAGTAGGTCGCTGCGCCGGCGGCGGCGGGGAAGGCCGCGACGAGGCCGATCACGACGATGCCGAGGCGGCCCAATGCATTGGACATCGAGGCAGATGATACCGCGGCCGCCTGGCGCGGTTCCTGCATGTAGATGCTGGTTCATTTCCACCCTCGTGACACGTACGCCGGCCCGTCCTATCCTTAGTCGGTGCCCCCCCGCAGCGATCCCATCCTCGCCCTGACCGTCGGCGACCCCGCCGGCATCGGCCCCGAGATCGTCCTCAAGGCTCTCGCTGCCGACGAGCGGCCGAAGGTGCCGGTCATCGTCTACGGGTCAATGGAGTCGCTCATGGACCGCGCGCAGCGCTTCGGCTTGTTGCTCCCGCAGCAGCTCGGCGCGCGGGTGGTCGATGTGGCGGCCCTGGGACCGGTCGCGCTGGGGAAGAGCTCGGCCGCCGCCGGCCGGGCGGCGGCGGAGGCGGCGCTCCGCGCGGCCCGCGACGCCCTGGACGGCCGCATCGACGCGGTCGTGACCGCGCCCCTGAACAAGGAGTCGCTCCACGCCGCGGGTTACTCGTGGCCGGGGCACACGGAGATGCTCGCGGAGGCCGCGGGCTCCACCGACGTGGCCATGATGTTCGTGGGCGGCGGCCTGCGTGTGGCCCTCTTGACCATCCACCGCTCGCTGCGCTCGGTCCCCGACGCCCTGACGCGGGACGAGGTCATGCGCGTGTCGCGTCTCGTGCACCGGGAGCTGCCGCGCTTCGGCGCCGCCCAGCGCCGGATCGCGCTCTGCGGCCTGAACCCCCACGCGGGGGAGGGCGCCCTGTTCGGCCAGGAGGAGCGCGACGTGCTGCAGCCGGCGGTGGCCGCCCTGCGCGCCGAGGGAATCGACATCGCGGGCCCCTTCTCCGCCGACAGCCTCTTCGTGCGCGCCATCCGCGGGGAGTTCGACGCCGTGATCGCCAACTACCACGATCAGGGGCTCATCCCGGTGAAGCTCGCGGCCTTCGGGCAGGCCGTGAACGTGACGCTGGGGCTACCCTTCGTCCGCACCTCGGTGGATCACGGGACCGGCTTCGACATCGTCGAGCGCGGCGTGGCCGATGGCGGCAGCCTGGTGCAGGCGATGAAGGCCGCCGTCGAGCTGGCCCGGTCTACGCCGAGTCGCGCCGCGTCCTGATCGCCTGGCGCGTCTCCCGATCGAGGTCCTTGCGCTTGATGGCCGCGCGCTTGTCGTAGGCCTTCTTGCCCCGCGCCAGGCCGATCTCCACCTTGACCCGCCCCTTCTTGAAATAGGCCTTCAAGGGCATGATCGTGAAGCCCTTCTCCGTGGCCTTCCCCCCGATCTTCAGGATCTCCCGCTTGTGGAGGAGCAGCTTGCGGTCGCGCTCGTCGGGGTGGTTCAGCAGGTTCCCGTGGCTGTAGGGGCCGATGCGGCAGCCCACCAGGAACAGCTCGCCGCCGCGGAACTCCACGAACGCGTCCTTGAAGTTGAAGCCGCCCTCGCGGATGGCCTTGACCTCCGTCCCCAGGAGCGAGACCCCGGCTTCCGCCCGGTCGAGGATCTCGTAGTTGAAGAAGGCCTTCCGGTTGGTGGCGATGACCCGCTCTCCCGGCTCCTGGGCCTTGGTCATGCTGCCGTGTCAGTCGAACGCGAGGACGGTCTTGATGTCGTCCGGCGCGCGGTGGAGGGCCCGCGGGGCGTCTGTGAACGGGATGCGGCGCGTGATCAGGGCCTCGAGCCAGCCGGGCAGCAGCTCCTCGATCGCCTCGAGGTCCCGGCGGCCCATCTCGAAGTGCATGCGCCCCGCGTTCACGGTGCCGAAGATCAGCCGGTTGCCCAGGACCATCTCCCGGTTCCAGGTGGCCAGGTCCACCTCGACCTTCTTCTCGCCGCCCGTGACGCTGGAGAGGATGCAGACCCCGTTCGGTCCCAGTATCCGCATCGCGGGGAAGACGACGGCGGTGGCCCCCGTGGCCTCGAAGACGATGTCGATCGGTCCCAGCCTCCTGTGCAGCGACTCGATGGGGGTGGCGGCGGCGCTGACGTAGGCGATGCCCGCCTCGCGCAGGTGGGTGTCCTTGAAGGATCCTTCGGGCTCCAGCGAGGACACATCGACCTCGATCCCGCGCAGGCGCAGGGCCGCGGCCGCGAGCATCCCGACGGGGCCCGCGCCCAGGACCACCGCCCGGCGCGGTTCCCAGGCCAGCCGCTGCTGGATGGCCAGCGCCTGCTGGATCCCCTTCTGGACGACGCTCATGGGCTCCATGAGGACCGCGAAACGGTGGAGGTGCTGCGGCAGCTTGATGAGATAGTGCGGCGACTCCGCGTAGCGCTCGGACATGAAGCCGTGCAGGCCGCGGATGCCGCGCTCCCGGAAGTGGCCGGTGAGGCACATGTCGTTCTGGTCGGAGGCGCACGGCCGGCACCGCTCCGGGCAGGGGCGCCTCACCGTGGAGACCACGAGGTCGCCGGCGGCCACGATGGAACCCGCGGGGGCCGACTCCACCACCCCGAGGTTCTCGTGCCCCAGGATCAGGAACGCGCTGCCCGGCGGCGCCTCGCCGTAGAGGCCCTGGTGGATCTCGACGTCGGTGGCGCAGACCCCGGTCTCCACCACGCGCACCAGGGCCTCGTCCGCGGCGGGCACCGGCTCCGGCGCGTCCGCGCGCACGTGGAGGCTGTCGCGCGTCCCCGGCACCACGGCCACGGCCTTCATCGCGCCCCTCTATCGCACACCCACCCCGGGGCGTCAAGGTAGACTGGCGCCGCTCGTGGCCATTTCCATCTCCAGAGCCGGCGCCGCGGCCGTGGCGGTGTGCCTGGCCCTGCTCGCCGCGGCGGCGCTGGACCGGCTCGCGCCCGCGCCCGCGGCCGACGTCGGACGGGGCAGCGAGGACGCCTTCGCGAGCGGACTGCACCGGCGCGAGATCCCGCCGCGGCAGGGACCGCAGCGCTGGACGACCGACCGGGCGGTGGTCGCCTTCCGCGACGTGCCCGCGGGGCCCGCGACGCTCGAGGTGCGCCTGCACGGCCAGCGGGGGCCGGTCACGGTGGCGGCCGACGGCGTCGTGCTCGGCACCATCGAGCCCGGCGCGGCCGGCGGGGACTTCGTCCTCGCGGCGAGAACGCGCGGTGATCATCGGGTCGAGCTGCGGCCGACCGCCTTCGTGGCCGGCGACGGGCGCAGGCTCGGCGCGCTGCTCGACCGGGTGGCGTTGCGGCCCGCCCCTGTCGTCGCGCCGTCGGCCCGTCTCGCGCTCTTGTTCATGCTGCCCGCGCTGGCCACGGTCCTCGCGGCCGCCGCCTCGGGGATGCGGCCGCGCGCCGCGGTGGCCATGGCCGCGGCGGTCTCCGCGGCGCAGGGGCTGGCGCTCTGGCCTTGCGGCCTCGTCCGATCGGGCTATGCCGTCGTCCTCGCGGCCCTCCTGCTCGCGGGCCTGGCGCTCGCGGCGGGGTTCGCCGTGTGGATCGACCGGCGCGCGACGGGCAGCGGGCCGTGGGCGTTCGGCGCGCTGCTGGCCGCCGTGCTCGTCCAGGGGGTGGCCGCCACATCCCCGCTCATGGTCGTGAGCGATGCCGTCTTCCACGCGAACCAGCTCGGCAGGGTCGCGGCCGGGGACCTCTTCATCACGAGCGTGACCCAGCACGCCCGCCCGTTCCGCTTCCCCTACGGCGTCTCGTTCTACGCCCTGCTGGCGCCGTTCCTCCGCGCGGGGCTGGATGCCGTGTGGCTCGTGCGTGCGGGGGCGGCAGTGTCGGGGATCGCGGCCTCCGCCGGACTGTTCGCGCTGCTCGCGCGGCGGGGCCCCGCCACCGCGGCCCTGGCGGTCGTCCTGCTCCAGCTCCTGCCCGGCACCTTCGACGTGTACTCCTTCGGGAACCTCTCGAACGTCTTCGCGCAGTCGATGACGGCGGTGTTTTTCTGTTGGTGGGCCGACGGGAGGCCCGGAGGATGGGCGGCCGGCGGCCTGCTGCTGGCCGCGGGCGCGCTGGGCCATTTCTCGAGCCTGGTGGTCCTGGCCGCTCTGTGCGTCGCGCTGCTCCTGGTCCGGCGCCGTGGGCCGGGCGTGGACCGCGCGGGCGCCCTCGCGGTGGCGGCCGGCCTCGGCCTCGCGCTGCTGTACTACTCGTCGTTCTGGCGCCTGGCGCTCGACCAGCTCCCGCGCCTGCTGGAAGGGGGCGGGCAGGGGCGCGGGGCGTCGCGCGGCGCCTGGGACTCCGTGCGCCCCCAGGTGGCGGGGATCGTCCAGCAGTGGGGGCTTCCCGCCCTGGTCCTGGCCGTGATCGGCCGCCCGCGTCCCCGGCGGAGCCTGCTGGACGGGGACCTGGCCGCGTACTGGATCGCGAGCGCGGCCCTGGCGCTGCCCGCGGTGCTGACCCCGCTGGACGTGAGGTACCTGTACGCCTTGACCCTGCCGGTGGCGGTAGCGGCGGCGTGGGGGCTGGCCGCGCTCTCCGCGCGCGGGACCGCCGGACGGGTGGTGGGGGCGCTGCTCTTCGGCCTGCAGTGCGCGCTTGCCGGCCGCGGGATCCTCGAGGCGGTCCTCCACCGCTACCGGCTGTAACATCGTTTTACCGGGCGTTGTCCGCCCGTGACAACTCGCACGTAGCCGTCTGCTAGAGTCCCCCGGTCCCATGTCACAGACGCATTCCAGCGCCCCGCCGCCCCACGACGCCAAGGGGCGCATCATCGCCATCTTCGTGGGGGCGGTGCTGCTGCCGTCGCTGGCCCTGTCCTACGTCTCGATCGCCCTCGTCCCCAAGCTGGCCACCCAGACGCGCATGTCGGAGATCAAGCGCGCGGAGCGCGCGCTCTACTACATCGAGAAGGACCTGCAGCACTCCGCGGAGAAGAAGGCGCTGGAGGCGGCGCAGGTGGTGGGGACGGACCGCCTGCTCGACGGCCGACCGGAGATCATCCGCGCCGCGCTGCGGGAGTCGGGCATGGACCAGGACATCTTCGAGTCGCTTCACCTGGAGGCCACCGCCTACCGCAGGGGAGCGGAGTGGGCCATGGCCCGCCGCCGTCTGGGCGAGGTGCCGCGCGACATCTGGCGCGCCGTGGAGAGGGTGCAGCCCGCGGACGAGGAGGACTCGGTCTCCTGGCCCGGCGACGAGGGGGGCTGGCTGCGCTTCAAGTACCAGTGCAACTACGTCCACGGCCGCCTGGTTCGCGAGTACTTCGAGCGGGAGTTCTCCAACCCCGACCAGACGCTGGTCATCCGCGTCAGCGAGCCGGGCGGGGGGATGGTCTACGAGACCGCGCCCACACCGAGCGACCGCACCTTCGAGGTGAAGCGCGAGATGGAGAGCCCGTCGTTCAAGGGCCTGCAGCTCTTCCTGCGGTACAAGGAGCGCACCATCGAGCAGGACGTGCGCCGCTGGGAGATGGGGACGCTCGCCCTCATCGGCTTCATCGACCTCATGCTGGGCGCGGGCCTCTTCCTGATCTACAGCAACGTGCAGCGGGAGATCCACCTCTCCCGCCTCAAGAGCGACTTCGTGGCCAACGTGAGCCACGAGCTGAAGACGCCCCTGGCCCTCATCCGCCTCTTCGCGGAGACCCTCGAGCTGGGGCGCGTGCAGAGCGAGGACAAGGCGCGCCAGTACTACCGCCTGATCAACAAGGAGAGCCAGCGCCTGACCCAGCTCATCAACAACATCCTGGACTTCTCGCGCATCGAGGCCGGCCGCAAGGAGTACCGCTTCGCGCCCACCGACGTGGGACGCATCGTGAACGAGGTGGTGGACGCCTACCGCTTCCAGATCGAGCAGAACGGCTTCGACCTGGAGGTCCGGGTGGCGGAGGACCTGCCCGAGGTGAGCGCGGACAAGGAGGCCCTGGGCCAGGCCCTGCTGAACCTCGTCAACAACGCCTTCAAGTACAGCCGGGACGGGAAGTACCTGCGCCTGGACGTCACGCGCCGGGGGGACGAGGTGCGCGTCGCCGTCACCGACCGCGGCATCGGCATCTCCAAGGCCGAGCACAAGAAGATCTTCGAAAAGTTCTACCGGGCGGAGGACAGCCTGGTCCACGAGACCAAGGGCAGCGGCCTCGGGCTGCCCCTGGTGCGGCATATCATGGAGGCCCACGGCGGCGCGGTGGAGGTGGAGAGCACGCCCGGAAAGGGCAGCACCTTCACCCTCGTGCTGCCGGTGAGGGAGCGGACATGAGTCGGCTGAGTCTCTGGCAACGATCGGTTACGAGACAAGGGCGACCGAGGAAGCGCCACCTTGCCGCCCTCGAGGGAATCATTCCCGAGAGGGCGGAGTCTCGAGGACGATGCGCTTCCGAGGGCGCCTATCCGTTAGGATCGATGTCAAACCACAGCCGTCCTTGAGGACCAACAGTGAGCAAGATCCTAATTATTGAAGACGAGCCGGACATGGTCCTGGGCTTGAAGGACAACTTCGAGTTCGAGGGCTACGAGGTGCAGACGGCCGCGGACGGGGCCGCCGGGCTGGAGCGCGCGCGCGCGCAGAAGCCCGACCTGGTGATCCTGGACATCATGCTGCCCAAGCTCTCGGGCCTCGAGGTCTGCAAGACCCTGCGCTCCGAGGGGTTCGAGGCCCCCATCATCATGCTGACCGCGCGCGGCCAGGAGATCGACAAGGTGGTCGGGCTCGAGCTGGGGGCGGACGACTACGTCACGAAGCCCTTCTCGATCCGCGAGCTCCTGGCGCGGGTGCGGGCCATCCTGCGCCGCACCGACGGCACCAAGAAGCGGCTCGCGCGCTACCGTTTCGCGGACCTGGAGCTGGACTTCGAGACGTACCGGGCCAAGAAGGGCGGCGAGCCCCTCGACATGTCGCCGCGCGAGTTCGAGCTGCTGCGCTACCTGATCGAGAGGAAGGGCGAGACCGTCTCCCGCGACCGCCTGCTCGAGGACGTGTGGGGCTACGAGAGCTATCCTTCCACGCGCACCGTGGACACGCACATCGCGAAGCTGCGGGCCAAGATCGGGGACAGCGGCTCGGAGCCGCGGCACATCCTGACCATCCACGGCATGGGCTACAAGTTCGTGGACGCGGCCGAGACATAGAGCGGGGCGGCGCATGCAGACGCAGGACGTCCGCGGGGCGAAGGCCAAGGCCGGGGCGGCGACCGCCCTGCCGGCAGCGGCGGGGCCCGCGCCAGAGGCGCCGCTTCCGGGCCGGCCGCAGGTCATGCTGGTGGGCCGCCTGGAGGGCCTGCGCCAGCGGGCGTTCAGCGCGGTGGGGGCGATCGTGTCGCGCCCCCGCCCCGAAGAGGTCCCGCGCCTCCTGGCCATAGCGCCCCCCGACGTCGTCCTTCTCGATGCCTCGCTGCCCGCCGAGCGGCTAGCGCCGATCCTGCTCGCGCTGGGGCCCGCCGACGGCGCGTCGGGCCGCGCGGGAGATCGGGCGCGGCCGGCGTTGCTCGTCTTCGTGCCCGCCGGCCGGCGGCTGGAGCGGCGGCTGCGCGAGCACGCCGACGACTTCGTCCGCGGGGGGCTGGGGGACGAAGCGGTGGCGGTGCGCTTGCGCGGCGCGCTGCGCGTCCGCGGCTTCGTGGGCGAGCTGTCGCGCAAGAACGCGGAGCTCGAGGGACTGTACCACCGCCTGGAGGGGATGGCCCGGCGCATGGCCGACGAGCTGCGGCTCGCCTCCAACGTGCAGCGCAGCCTGCTGCCCGCGCCCGTCCAGCACGGGCGGCTGGAGATCGCGCGCGAGTTCATCCCGTTCCGGGAGATCGGCGGCGACTACTACGACTTCATCGAGCTGGCCCCGGACCGGCTGGCGGTCGCCATCGGCGACGTGATGGGCAAGGGCGTGCCCGCGGCGCTTATGGCCGCGAACCTCAAGGCCTCCGTCCGCGCGCAGGTGCAGGGCGGCGACGTCGCGCCCGAGGAGGTGACCCGGCGCGTGAACCGGCTGTTCTGGGACGTGACGCCCCAGGGGCTGTTCTGCAGCCTCTTCTTCGCGGTCTTCGACCTCGAGCGCGGGGTGCTCGAGTACGTCAACGCCGGCCACCATTACCCGTTCCTCGTGCGCCGCGACGGCACGGTGCTGGACCTGGTCGAGGGAGGAACGGTGGTCGGCCTGGCCGAGGAGTCCCGCTATCGGCGGGGGACGGCCAGCCTGCAGGCCGACGACCTCGTCGTGCTCTACAGCGACGGGGTCACCGACCGCGGCGACGCGGGGGGCGAGCTGTTCGGCGTGGAGCGGCTCAAGGAGGCCGCCCTGCGCAACCGGAGCGAGAACGCGCGGATCGTGCTCTACAGCCTCCTCGGAGACGTCCAGGGATGGTCGGCGGGCACGCCGGCCGAGGACGATTCGACGTTGATCGTCGCGAAGTTCCGCGGCCTCGATCCCTGAAGCGGGGCCAGACTTTACAGTCCTCCGGCGCGTCTCAAGTTTGCGGCAACGGCTCAAACTACAGGTGTATCTACGCCGGCGATAAGTCATTCAAGAGTTGAGCCTTAACGGCAAGTGCTGGTAGAATGGCCGGTCTTGGCCGGAGGGCCCGGGGCTGATGGAATACGTCTGCAAGGTGGGGACGGCGGCGGGGGACATCGTGGAGCAGACCTTCACGGCCCAGGACGAGGTCGCGCTGCGCTCCGAGCTGGAGCAGAGGGGGTATTACCTCTTCTCGATCCGCCGCGGCCTGCGGCTTCAAGACGTCCGCCTGCGCCGGAAGCGGGTCGCCACCGCGCTGTTGCTGATCTTCGGCCAGGAGCTGGCCGCGCTGCTCAAGGCCGGCCTTCCGCTGCTGCAATCGCTGGACGTCATGCTGGAGCGGCAGAAGGACCCGCTCTTCCGCACTTCGCTCGCGAGCATCCGGGAGCGGGTGAAGTCCGGGATCGCGCTCTCCGAGGCGTTCAAGACCGAGGGGGACCTCTACCCGCCGATCCTGGCCGCCAGCCTGGTGGCGGGGGAGCGCAGCGGGAGCCTCGAGACCGTCCTGCGCCGGTTCGTGCAGTACGTGCGCCTCACGCAGGCGCTGAAGAAGAAGGCCGTCGCGGTCTCCGTGTACCCGATCGTGCTCTTCACC
>Ga0105347_1001329_pt1 | contig 10754 bp, 6 predicted proteins | sample EasRivMeERMLT890_FD_89677 | JGI IMG/M metagenome (GOLD analysis project Ga0105347, IMG submission 89677) | Soil microbial communities from meander-bound floodplain in the East River, Colorado, USA - East River MetaG ERMLT890 | ecosystem: Environmental > Terrestrial > Soil > Floodplain | place...
CCAGCCGTTGTTGGCGAAGCGGCCGTCCCAGACCATCGGATCGGGCCGGAACACGAGCTCGAGTCCGCCCGCGGCTGGGGGAGCGGTCAGGGCCGTGGGCGCGGCGGCGGCTGGGGACGGTGCTGGCGGCGGCGCGGCGACGGGCACGGCGGCAGCGCCAGGCGTGGCCGCGGCGGCGGCGGCCGGAGCGGCGGCGGCGGCCGGAGCGGCGGCGGCGGCCGGCTTGAACGGCGTGGCCTGGCCACCCGTCGCGGTTGCGGTTCCGCGAATGAACCCGTCGTGCACCGCCTGTTTCCAGAAGGCGTCGGCGTTGGCGAACGACTCGCCGTCGGCGTTGCGGATCGTCCATCCCGTGGCGCCGCCAAACGCCCGGGTCCAGTAGTCCTTGACGAGATCGAGCGTTTTCCGTCCCGGTTGCGCCGTCAGCGTGGTGATGACTTCGTGCGCCGAGTGCGCGTCGTAGAGCGGCGCGATGAGCGGCTGCATCAGCGTCACCGTGCCGTCGTAGGCGCGCGGATCGCCCCAGCTTTCGAGCGGATGCATGTCGGGGATGTTCCAGTGCGCGAGCTCGGAGGTCTCGTCCTGATAGAGGCTGTGGTAGACGACGAGACCAACTTTAGCCACCCGCTCGCTGAACTTGACGTCTGCCGGCGCGGTATACGCCGGGTTGTTGCCAAGGATGAGCAGGAGCTGCACCTGGCCAGCTTCCATCGCCGACGACAGCTCGATCAGCGAGGCGTGCTGACTGATCGGCCTGGGCTCGAGAGATCCGCCGTAAGTGACTGTAGCGCCGACGTTTCCGAGCGACTGGTTGATGGCGTGCGCGAGCGCGTGGACCGCCGGAGGCTGGAACTCACCCGCCATCACGACCGAGCGGCCGCGGTGCGCCTCGAGGTCCTTGGCGATGGCGGCCACCCACTTCGCCTCGTTCGGTCCGGGCGCCGTCCGGGCCTCCCCACCCGCGCCGACGGCTGCGGCCAGATTCCGGACAAATCCCTCGATATCCGACGCCCGAATCGGCAGCCGATGCTCGGCTTTGGCGCCCGTCAGGGTCGGCGAGCTCTCGATCACGTACAGCCGGTTCATCCGCTTCGCGTCGTCGGTGACGCGGCGGCGGTCGGCGAAATCGCGCGTGTAGCGGACCATCGACGGCCCGAATCCGAGAAAATCAGCGTCGAGCGAGACCACGACTTCGGCCTTGTCGAGGTGGTAAACGGCATCACTCGGTCCGCCCATCGCCTGGCGGAGGCCCAGCCTTCCGCCGTCAGTGCCGACTGGATCGTATTGATGCCATGTGGCTTGCGGGTAATCCCGGAGTACCGTGGCGAGCAGCTCGGCGAGCGACGGCGAGGTGATCGGCTCGGTTAGGATGCGGAGCCCCGCGCCCTGGGTCGCCTTTTGTGCCGTCAGCGCCGACTGAATCGCCGTCTGACACGCGCCCCAGGGCCGGACCTCGCCCCGGTATGTGACCGTCTGGGCGCGATCCGGGTCGTAAAGACCGAGGACGGCGGCCTGCGTCAAGCTGTCCGTGGCGCCGAGACTGGCCGGATGCTCTGGATTTCCTTCGATCTTGGTCGGGCGGCCCATGTGGCTTTCGACCAGGACCGGCCGGGCGATGCCGCCAAGCGGGATGGCGGTCGCAAAAAACAGGGGCTTGCCGGGCACCAGATCTTCCGGCTGGCGGACGTACGGGACGATATTCTCGGGAGGCTGTCGCGTGCAGGCGCCAACGCCGGCCAGCGCCAGGGAGGCGCTCATCAACTTGAGGAAGTTGCGCCGGCCCTTGGGGTCGTTCCACTCCGACGCCTGCTCCGGGAATTCACGGTGCAGGTAGTCGCGGAAGTCCGGGGTATCGGCCAGCTCGCTCAGGCTGCGCCAGTAAAGGCGGCCATCGGATCCGGCGAGTCGCGAGCGAATTGCAGCGAAATCCATATGTATCAGCTATCAGCTCTCAGCTCTCAGCTGTCGCTCTCAGATATCCATCCTCGGCTGTTCGTCCCAGGCCTTCGACGAACCCTGAGAGCTGACAGCTGATGGCTGAGAGCTACCGGTGGCAGGTCGAGCAGCTCGTGAGCTGATCGACGGTGCCAATCTTGTATTCCTTGACCAGACGGGTCCCGAGCTCCGGATCGTCCGCGGGACGTTCCCAGTTCATGTTGAAGACCTGGTCCCGCGGCCGCACGAATTTCTCGGGGTTGCGGTGGCAGTCCAGGCACCAGTTCATCATCAACGTGGCGTTCTGGTAGACGAGCGGCATCTTGTCCACCTGCCCGTGGCAGGTGGCGCAGCCGACGCCCTTGTTGACGTGGATGCTGTGGTTGAAATACACAAAATCGGGCAGATCGTGCACGCGCACCCAGCTGAGGGGCTTGTCGTCGCGGAGGCTGGCGCGGACGGGCTCGAGAATGGGCGCGTTCGACCAGATCTGCGAGTGGCAGTTCATGCACGTCTTGGTCGGCGGAATGTTCGCGAAGGCGGACTCTTCGACCGAGGTGTGGCAGTACCGGCAATCGATGCCCATGCCGCCCACGTGGTGGGCGTGGCTGAACTGAATGGGTTGCTGGACGAAGTCAGCCTGCTTGGTGTGGTACCCCGAAAGGTACAGCATGGTGATGACCCAGCCGAGGAACCCCAGGAACGCCAGGACCGCAACGATGCTGACCCGAGAGTAAATATTAGTGTTGCGATGGAAAAGCTGGCTCATCGTGTCGACATCCGCGCCATCCCCGATACGCTTGACGGCCCATGGAGCTACGACTTTTTGGCACTTTGGCGCGTCAATTTGTCGCGCGCCCCCAAGAGCCTACTCGAAACAGGGCCGCGAGCAGAAGTGCGACACCCGAGGTCGCCATTCGTCCGTGGGCTGAACTCGGCTGCGTGCGCCATCTAATAATGTGAAACATTTCACAAAGTGTCAAACCGTCATAATCCGAGGAGCTCCGCCGCGTTCCGGCCGAAGATTTTTTCCCGGCGCGCCGCCGTGGCGTCGAACCCGCGGATCGTTTCGAGCATCAGCGGGATGCTGCCGATCTGATGGGGATAATCGCTGCCCGCAAGGATCCGATCCTCCCCCGCGAAGTCGAGCGCCAGGCGCAGCGCCGCGGGGTTGAAGTTGACCGTGTCGTAGTAGAACTCGCGGAGATACTCGCTCGGGGGCCGGCCGATGTGCGCCCGGCAATCGGCAAAGGCGCGGTACCCACGATCGAGCCGCTCGGCCAGATACGGAATCGCGCCGCCCATGTGCGTCAGCACCCACCGGATCTGCGGGTGCCGTTCGACGATCCCGCTGAACACGATCTTGGCTGCCGCGAGCGTCGTGTCGAAGAGGAACCCGACGAGCGGCATCAGCCAGTACTCGAGCATCGCGTCCACGCCGAGCGGGTCGGTAGGATGGATGTAGATCACCGCGCGCAGCTCGTTGGCCTTGCGCCACAGCGGCTCGAATCGCTCGTCGGCGAGCGCGACGTGGTTGACGTTGCTGAACACCATCGCTCCCGGCAGTCCGAGCGACGTCATCGCGCGCTCGAGCTCGACCACCGCCGCCCCCGGATCGTTGAGCGGCAGCGTCGCCAGCGCCGAAAAGCGGCCCGCGCGCTCGCGCACCACGCCCGCGAACGCGTCGTTCACCATGCGCGCCCAGGCCACCGAGATCTCCGGTGCCTCGACGTGGACGCCCGGCGTCGTGAAAGTCAGGAGTTGCGTCGACACGCCGTGCTCGTCGAGCACCCGCTGCCTGTACTCGATCTCGCGATGCCCGGGCACGAGGATGTTGTAGTCGCCCGGATAGTGCACGCACGGGTTGCCAGCGTCGTCGTAGGTCACCTTGACCACCGACTTCGAGGCCGGCGACTTCAATGCCTCGACGTACTCGGGCGGGTAGTAGTGGTTGTGGAAATCGATGATTCGCATGGTGTCTCGAGCCATTACCGTCCGCCCGCTCGCGTCACGGTTCCGTCACGATGGGCACGATGACACGATGAGCACGATGGATTCGTCGGTTAGCGTTGCGGAACTTGTGGGCTCCTGCCCCGTGACAGCCAAAGAACCGCCGCCTGTTCATCGTGTCCATCGTGTCATCGTGGTCATCGTGTTAGAGCCGTCGGGCCTTTCGGAGTTTGTGTCCTGCCCACAACCGCCAGATAGTAAACCGGCACGCCCAAGGCTACGATCCCGAGTCCGGTCAGCGCTTCAACCGGCGTGCGGACGATCTGATTGAGCACGATGACGAGCGACGCCAGGATGAAGACCGCCGGTACGACGGGGTAGCCCCAGGCGCGATACGCCGGCTGGTAGCCGGGCCGCCGCCTGAGCACGAACACGCCGTACGCCATCAGCGCGAAGAACAGCCACTCGGTGTAGATCACGCGCGTGAAGAGCTCCCGGTAGGCGCCTGTCGCCGCGAGGGCACTCGCCCAGACCGCCTGCGCCACAATCGCGCGCGATGGCGTGCGATTAACGGGATGCACGTAGTCGAGCCAGCGGAACGCGAGGCCGTCGCCGGCCATCGTGTAGTAGACCCGTGGACCGGTGAGCACGATGCCGGTCAAGCCGCCGAGCGAGGACATCATGACCAGCACGGCCATCACCGCCGCGCCGCCTCGTCCCATGAGGACGTCAGCCGCGTCGGCGGCAATGCGTGTCGACGAGCGCACGGTGTCGAGCGGCAGGACCGCGAGGTAGAGCACGTTCATCGCCATGTAACACGCGGTGACGATGGCGACGCCGGCGATGAGGGCAACGGGAATAGTGCGCGCCGGCATGATGGTCTCGCCGGCCGTGTAGGTGACCATGTGCCAGCCGCCGTAGGCGAAGAGGCCGGCAACCATCGCGAGCAGAAAGTCGCTATAGCCGGTGGGACTCTGGTCGCGGTTCGCCAGGGCGGTGCCAAAACCAATGTCCGATCCCGCAAACAGCAGGCCAGCCAGGACGACGAGCATGATGGCCAGAATCTTGGCGATGGTCAGCGCCGTCTGCACCCGGCTGCCGGTGCGGACGCCGGCGTAGTTCAGTGCCGAGAGCGCGAGGATCACGCCCACCGCAATCAGCCGGACGCCGGCGTCGCCGACGTCGACGAAGTGGGCCGCATAGCGCGCGAACACGGTCGCGATCGCCGCGATGATCCCGGTGTGCATGCTCCAGAACATCGCCCAGCCCCAGAGAAAGCCGGCGAGCGGCGAGAACGTCTCGCGCAGGAACACGTAGAGGCCGCCGGTGCGTGGGAAGGCCGAGGCGAGCTCGGCGCAGACGAGGGCGCCGAAGAGCGTCAGCACGCCGCACGCCATCCAGACGAGCAGGATGTCGAGCGGTGCACCGAGGTGGCGCGCGATCTCGGATGGCTGGACGAAGATGGATGCGCCGATGATCGTTCCGGCGACCATCGCGACGGCGTTCGTGCGCGTGAGGGCCGGCGTCAGTTCAGCCACGTCGGTGATATTACTGGGATCAGGGATCAGGGGTCAGGGATCGGGGCTTCGTCCCGCGCCGCTGGCTGGTGGCTGAGCCGGTGTGCCTGCGGAGGCCGTGCTACGATCCGGCCTTCCGCCCTACCAGTCGAGAGGATCCCATGCGTCCTGCGGCCCGCGTCCTGCCGTCCGTTCTCACCACCCTCATCGCGCTCGGTGCCGCGGTGCCCGCGCTGGCGCAGGCGCCGGTCACGTATCGCGTCTCGTTCCCGGCGCCGGAGCATCACTACGCGCAGATCGAGGTCACGTTTCCGAACCTGCCGGCGGGCACGCTCGAGGCGCGCATGAGCCGGTCGTCACCGGGACGGTACGCGCTGCACGAGTACGCGAAGAACGTGTTCGACCTGCAGGCGTTCGACGGCCAGGGGAAGGCGCTCGCGGCGACGCGGCCGAGCCCGTATCAATGGGACGTCACTGGCCACGACGGCACGGTCCGCATCGTCTACAAGATCTACGGCGACCACGTCGACGGCACGTATCTCGCCATCGATCCCACGCACGCGCACATGAACATGCCGGCGACGCTGATGTGGGCGCGGGGCCTGGATCGCCGCGGCGCCCGTGTCACCTTCGAGCCGCCGAAGGGCCTGGCGTGGGTGCCGGCGACGCAGCTCTTTCCGACCGACGATCCCTGGACGTTTACCGCGCCGAACCTGCAGTACCTGATGGATAGCCCGACGGAGCTGAGCGCGCAGACGATTCGGACGTTCAAGGTCAGCGGCGGCGATGGCCGGGCATCCACCATCAGGGTCGCGATCCATCACGACGCCGGCGAGGCCGAAGTCAACGAGTACGTGGCCGGTACCGAGAAGATCGTGCGCGAGCAGGGCGCGGTGTTCGGCGAGTATCCGGAGTTCGAGCCCGGCCACTATACATTCCTCGGCGACTACGTGCCGTGGGGTGGCGGCGACGGGATGGAGCACCGGAACAGCACGGTCGTCGCCGCGCCGGTGTCCCTGCGCCTGCCCGGCATGGTCGCGGACGTGCTCGACACGGTGTCGCACGAGTTCTTCCACGCCTGGAACGTGGAGCGCATCCGGCCGAAGACGCTCGAGCCGTTCAATTTCGAAGAAGCCAACATCTCGGGTGAGTTGTGGCTCGCCGAAGGGTTCACGCTGTACTACGGGACCCTGATCATGGGGCGGACGGGTTTGTCGACCCGCGACGAGACCGCCGCCGGGCTCGCTCGCGCCGCCGTGTCGGTCATCAACGGCCCGGGCCGGCAATTTCGCTCCGCCGTGCAGATGAGCCAGATGGCGCCGTTCACCGATGCGGCGCGCGCCGTCGACAAAACCAATTTCGCGACGACGTTCATCTCGTACTACACCTACGGCGCCGCCGTCGCGCTGGCGCTCGACCTCAGCCTGCGCGATCGTTCGAACGGGAAGCTGTCGCTCGACGACTACATGCAGGCGATGTGGCGGGTGCACGGCAAGCCGGGCGGGGCGCAGCCGGGGCTGGTCGCCAAGCCGTACACATTGGCGGATGCGCGCGCGCGTCTTGCCGAAGTGTCGGGCGACCGCGCCTTTGCCGACGAGTTCTTCGACAAGTACATCGAAGGGCGAGACGTCGCCGATTACGCGCGCCTGCTGCTCCGCGCTGGATACGTCCTCAGAAAGCGCAGTCCGAATGCGGCGTGGCTGGGGTCGGTTGCCGACAGCAACGGGACGATCAACACCCTGACCCCGTGGGGATCCCCCGCCTTCGAGGCCGGGCTGGATCAGGGTGACGTGATCATCGACGTCGACGGCAAGGCGATCGCGGCCGGGGTCCTTCAGGCGGCGGTGAAGGCGCGCAAGCCGGGCGATCGCCTCACCGTCACCTACAAGCGGCGCGGCGGTGCGACCGGCACCGCGACGATCGTGCTGAAGGAGGATCCAGCGCTCGAGGCGGTGCCCGTCGAAGCGACCGGTGGGACGCTGACGACGGACCAGAAGACCTTCCGGGACGCGTGGCTCGGCTCACGGATCAGGAAGTAAGCCCGCGTCATCTCCCGGTGTCCGCCAGACGACCGCGGCCTGCATCAGGAAGTCGTGCGGGTGCTGGCGATCGATGAGCGGCAGGCCGTCGAGGGTTTCGCCGACCTGAAAAATCTCGCGATAGCCGTCGTCGCCGAGCGTCGCCGGTTCCAGGCTCAGCATCAGCGTGAACTTCAGGCGGCCGGTTCCCGCCGCTCGCTCCGCCATCCCCATCCACCAGTTCTGAACCGCCAGCTCGTCGCCGCCGCGCGGGCTCCCCTGATGATTGAAATTGAAGAAGACGACGCCGTCCTGCATGAGGTGCCATGACGATCCCGCCGGGATGGCGGCGTGATCGTGCGGCGCAGGGGCCGGCGTCTGTGGAGTTGCCGGATGTGGGAAGTACAGGAGGAACACGGAGATCAGGGCGGTACGGGTAGCAAAGACCCGCAGCTCGGCGAGGACCGTCATGTTGTAGGGATAGGTCCTGACATCGTGGGAAGGGCAAGCGCGGTACTTGGAACGTCAGGTCCGGTGCGCGCGTCGTAAGATAAGGGGTCGCGGCGCCATCGCGTTCATCCCTCGCTCCTGACATACCGTGGACACGTTGATAGGTTCGACCGTTCAGCATTATCGCATCGGTGAGCGCCTCGGCGCCGGCGGGATGGGTGAAGTGTATCGAGCGGAGGATATCCGCCTCGGTCGTTCGGTCGCGCTCAAGTTCCTGCCCGCCGAACTGAAGGCCGATCCCGAGAGCCGGGCGCGGCTCCTGAACGAAGCGCGGGCCGCGTCGCTGCTGCGGTCGCCCAACATCGCCGTTACCTACGACATCGGCGAATCGAGTGGCGCCGACTTCATCGTGATGGAGTATGTCGAGGGGGAACTGCTGTCGTCGCGCGTCGCGAAGGGACCGCTCGCGATCCGGGAGGTGGTCGAGATTGGACTGCAGGTCACCGACGCGCTCGACGAGGCGCACGCGCGCGGCATCGTGCACCGCGACGTCAAAAGCGCGAACCTGATGCGGACCGAGCGCGGCCTCGTCAAGGTGCTCGACTTCGGGCTGGCCAAGTTCGTGAAGCCGGAGGGCGCCGAGGCGGCGCGGCTGACGCAGCCGCAAGTCACGATCGCCGGCATGGTCGTCGGCACGGTGTCCTACATGGCTCCGGAACAGGCGCTCGGACGGCCGGTCGATCACCGGACCGATCTCTTCTCGCTCGGCATCGTGCTCTTCGAGCTCGCGGCCGGGCGGATTCCGTTCGTCGGCGCGTCGCCCACCGAGATCATCGACCACATCCTGCACGAGATTCCGCCGCCGCCGTCGCACTTCGCGCCGTCGGTTCCCCCGTCTTTCGATGCCGTCGTGGCGCGGGCGCTCGAAAAGTCGCCGACCTTCCGCTATCAGTCCGCCCGCGACATGCATCAGGATCTCCGCCAGGTCGCCGGCGAGCTCGACACCGTGCCTCGTGGCACGACCAGCCGCGTCGCCGCCGGCCCGGCGTCGGTGTCGAGCGCGGTCGAGCGCTCGGTTGCGGTCATGACGTTCGCGAACATCACGCGCGAGCCCGCCGACGACTGGATTGGGTCGGGAATCGCCGAGACGGTCAGCTCGGACCTCAAGAACATTCATGGCCTGACGCTCATCGGGCGCGCCCGGGTCTTCGACGCCTTGCGGAATCTATCCTCGGGTGCGCATCTCGACGAGTCGCTGGCGATTGACGTCGGCCGCCGGCTGGGCGCGACCTGGGTGGTCGTCGGCGGATTCCAGCGGCTCGGCGAGCTCGTTCGCATCACCGCCAATTTCGTCGACGTCGCGACCGGCGAAGTCCGCCGCACGGTCAAAGTCGACGGGCGCATCGGCGACATCTTCGCGCTCCAGGACAAGATCGTCTTCGAGCTCAGTCAGGGCCTCAACCTGGCACTGCGCGGCACCGAGATCGCCGACATCGAGAAGCGCGAGACGCGCTCGGTCGAGGCCTACGAGAGCTACGCGCGCGGCATGATGAACCTGCGTCTCGCCTCGCGCGATTCGATCGAGCGCGCCATCTCGGCCTTCGAAGAGGCCATCCGTCAGGATCAGGAGTACGCGATGGCGTGGGCCGCGCTCGGCGGCGCCTACTCGCTCAAGGGCTCGTTTCTCTCGATTCAGGATCTGGTCCGCAAAGGCGTCGAAATGGAGCGCCGCGCCGTCGAGATCGATCCCGAGCTCGCCGATGCGCACAGTTGGCTCGGCAGCGCGCTCCTCAATCTTGGTCAGGTCGACGAAGCCATCGTGTCGATCGACGAAGCGATCAGGCTCGAACCCGAGAACGGCCAGGCCTACCAGGCGCTCGGCCGTGCCTACTGGGCCGGAAAGGGCGACTTCGCGGCCGCGATTCCCGCCTTCCGCAAGGCGATCGAGCTCAACCCCGAAGCGGGCTACTCGTATCTGCAGCTCGGGCTCCTCCTCGCCTGGGAAGGCCAGTACGAGGAAGCCGAAGCGGTCTGCCGCCGCGCGGTCGAGCTCCAGGATCAGTACATCTCGGGCAACGCCGGGCTGCAGCTCGTCGGCGCCTACGCGCGCCTCGGCTACGTTTTCTACCTTCAGGGCCGCTACGACGAGGCGATTCGCGAGTACGAGCGCGGCCTCGCGTTCGTGGCCTCGAGCGACCATGCGCTCAAGGAGCGCACCAGCATCGAGATCACGATGAAGATCGGCGCCGCCTATCACCGCATGGGCAAGGCCGAGGAGGCCGCGCGCTACTTCGACCGCGCGCTCAAGGCGTTCGACGCGCGCGTCGCGAAAGGCGCCGACGATCCCTACACGCGTTACTACATCGCCTGCCTGCTCGCGCTCCGTGGCGACGACGAACGCGCCCTCGACGTGCTCGAGCGCGTCTATGCGTCCCTCCCCGCGCTGACCGCCGCCCGCGCCCGCCGCGATCCCGACCTCGACAATCTGCGGGGCCGTCCCCGGTTCGAAGCCATTACCAACGGCTGACGCGGTCCGATCGTGCCCGGCGCCGCGATTGGCCCCTGTTATCTAGCCACTGGTCCCAGTCCAATTTACCGGCTGGTCCGAAAAACATTCGGCATTTCTGGTGAATTCCCCAGCGCGGTTACCAGCCAATGGCCGATTGGATTGCCGTATCGTCCACGGCAGAGTCATACTCCCGCGGTGAAAGGTGGGGCGACATGATTCAGCAGATCGAGCGCCATTTCGTTCGGACCACACGGCCCCTTTACGGACATCTCGTCAGCCTTCTGGAATCGGCCATCTCTCGCGGCGATCTGCCGTCGGGCGCGCGCGTGCCGCCGGAACGTGAGCTGGCGCGGCGCCTCCAGATCAGCCGGACCA
>Ga0105347_1001330_pt1 | contig 10749 bp, 7 predicted proteins | sample EasRivMeERMLT890_FD_89677 | JGI IMG/M metagenome (GOLD analysis project Ga0105347, IMG submission 89677) | Soil microbial communities from meander-bound floodplain in the East River, Colorado, USA - East River MetaG ERMLT890 | ecosystem: Environmental > Terrestrial > Soil > Floodplain | place...
CCGGGCTGGTCTCAATGCGGCAAAGGATCACGCGTTCACCGCGATTGTTCCACGCAACCGCATCCTCGGCGTGAAAGACTATACGACCGGTGGCGGCCCCCGGTCCGGCGGCTAATCCGCGACCGAGGAGACGTCCCTCTTGTTGTGCTCTCTCCTTAGCTTGTCGATCGAAGATCGGCCGCAGCAACTGATTGAGTTGATCCGGCTCAACCCGCAGCAACGCTTCTTGCTTGCTGATGATCCTCTCCTTCACCATATCCACAGCGATGCGCAGCGAAGCGAAGCCGGTACGCTTGCCCGTGCGAGTTTGTAACACCCACAAGTTGTCGTCTTCGATAGTAAATTCGATATCTTGCATCTCGCGAAAATGCTTTTCGAGAAGCTTGCAGATCCGCCGTAGCTTGTTGAAAGCCTTGGGCATAACCCGCTGGAGTTCGATAACCGATCTAGGCGTGCGAATGCCTGCGACCACGTCTTCTCCCTGGGCGTTGACCAAAAACTCACCGTAAAAGCGCCTATCCCCGGTGGCGGGATCGCGGGTAAATGTCACACCGGTGGCGCAGCGATCGCCCAGGTTGCCGAACACCATCGCTTGGACACTGACCGCCGTGCCCCACTGATGCGGGATGCGGTAAAGCTCACGGTAGGCAAGTGCACGATCGTTATTCCACGAGCCGAAGACCGCACCGATAGCGCCCCACAGCTGCTTATAGGGATCTTCGGGAAACTCCTTGCCAAGCCGTGATTTAATCTCACTCTTGTACTCACTCACGAGTTCGCGCAAATCATCGGCGGTAAGTTCAGTGTCATAACGAATGCCGCGACGGGCTTTTTTGCCGTCGAGAATTTGTGTTAAGGGGTCGGCCCTAGTTCTATCATTTGATTTTAATCCCATCACCACATCGGCATACATCTGAACAAAACGCCGATAGGAATCGTAAGCAAATCGTGGATTCTTCGAGCGCGCCGCTAAACCTTCCACAGTATGATCATTGAGCCCGAGATTGAGTACCGTATCCATCATACCAGGCATGGATTCACGCGCCCCCGAGCGAACCGAAACCAACAGGGGATTGGCTGGATCACCGAAACAGCGACCGAGGATCTTTTCAACTTCTTTCAAACCAACGGCAACGGCCTTTTCGAACCCCTTCGGATAACGCTGCTGATGCGCATAGAAATAACTGCACACCTCGGTTGGAATTGTAAACCCCGGTGGTACTGGAACGCCAATTCGAGTCATTTCATGGAGCCCAGCGCCTTTGCCGCCGAGGAGCTCGCGCATCTCGGCGCGACCCTGTGCTTTGCCGGCGCCAAATGAGTAGGTGAGGTGATTTTTTTTTGGCATGAGAGTCGATCCTCGCTGTCGTCGAAACCCACCTAGAAATTCCTAGGGGGCGGCCTTTTCCAGTGCGGAAAACTGATTTAAGAACACGGCGGATTTGATCTCACGATCCATCTGATACTGAATAAAGCGCTGCAACACCGTGCGCATCTCTCTAATGACTGCCGACGGTAGTAGAACGCGACTACCAAGATTATTGGCATCCGCTTGCAACATCGAGAGGGTATCGGCGGCAAGGCGGCCCAAAGGCAAGACTTCGCGGCGTATCCGCGAACAAGCCTCGCACAACACACCGCCGTCGGCTGGACTAAAATACCATTGACCCACCTGTGCATCGTAGCGCACTTGGCCACAGCGCTTACAGTTATCCAAAGCTGGGCGATAACCGGCCAAGTGGAGCAACTTAAGTTCATAGTGAGTCAGGAACCTAAGCGAACTGCCGCTTTCCTCCAAGTACCGCAGACCGTCCCTTAGGTGCTGGAAAACAGCCAGATTCTCTTCGCGCTCGCTAATCAAACCATCGGTGATCTCTACCAGGTAAGACGCGTATGAGATTCGTTCCAAACTGGCTGCCAATCGCTGCAAACCAAACAAAAGATCCGCGCCAGCAATAAACGCAAGATTGCTATGGGCGCGGTCTTGGAATTGGAGGCGCACCAACGAAAACGGCTCAAGTGAATTGACGAACCGACGCCGGGAGCGCAGAGCGCCCTTTGCAATTCCCGTTAGTTTTCCAAAATCCTCGGTTAGAAACGAAACTATTTTATCTGACTCGCCATATGGCCGGGCACGCAGTACAATGGCCGGAGTGGTTTGGCTCGAACGCATGAACAAGGCAGGTTATCTAACAAGTGTTACCAGGGCACCCTAACATTTTTTGTGAACTACGACAACTATTTAATTTCACAAGTGTTTTCAATGTAGGAAAACTTGACAGGGGCCGTTGTCGTGATTACATTTTGGCGACCATAAATCGGGGAGTCAGTACTAAATATGTCCGATGAAAATAGCAAACCTGAGGCGCCATCAGACGCCGACCAAGCGAATCCAGAGGTTGACCAACAGAAAGTTGCGGACCACGACGGCGAAATCACCGAGTTACGCCTACAATTGAACGCCAAAGACGAAGAAGCGAAAAACAACTACGATCGATACGTCCGCCAAGTTGCCGAGCTAGACAACTTTAAGAAAAGAGCCGCCCGTGAACGCGAGGAAAGCTCCCGTTACGCCAATGAAAACCTAGTCAGAGACTTATTGCCAATCATTGATAACCTAGAAAGGGCGATTGCCCACGGCGCCAGCGGTGGCAATGGCAAGCCGCTGGTTGAAGGCGTCGACATGGTCCTCAAAGGATTTCTCGATACCTTATCGAAGCATGGGGTCCAGCCAGTTGCGGCGGTTGGGCTGGCTTTCGACCCAGCACAACATGAAGCGCTCGCCCAAGTTGACAGCGCGGATTACCAGCCAAATACAGTTATTGAACAACACCAAAAGGGTTATCTAATGCGTGACCGGCTTTTGCGGCCAGCTTTGGTAACAGTATCTAAGGCTGCAATATCACAAGAGAAAAAAAACGAAGGAACCGAGGTTGAAAACGACTAAGTCGATGATTAAATAACCTTCGTTCGTGTAAGATTTGAAAGAGTTTCTGAGGAGTCAACAAAATGGCAAAAGTTATCGGGATTGACCTTGGCACGACCAACTCCTGCGTGGCGATCATGGAAACCGGCGATCCAAATGTGCTCGCCAACTCGGAAGGCAGCCGGACTACGCCCTCAGTTGTCGCGTTTACGGACAGCGGGGAGCGTTTAGTTGGTCAAATTGCGCGGCGCCAGGCGATCACCAATCCAGAAAATACGATTTCGGCGGTGAAGCGCTTGATTGGCAGACGGACAGACGACCCCATGGTTCAGAAGGCGTCGAGTTTGCTGCCATATAAGATCAAAGGCAATGACAACGGCGACGCCTGGGTAGAAATCCGCGGCAAAGGTTATAGCCCCGCGGAGATTTCGGCATTCATTCTGCAAAAGATGAAGCAGACCGCCGAGGATTATCTCGGCGAAAAGGTTACTGAAGCCGTCATCACCGTGCCTGCATATTTTAATGATAGTCAAAGGCAAGCGACTAAAGACGCTGGCCGAATCGCCGGTCTCAACGTACTGCGCATCATAAACGAGCCGACCGCAGCTTCGCTCGCCTATGGTTTAGACAAGAAGAAGGACGAGAAGATCGCCGTATTCGATCTTGGCGGTGGTACTTTCGATATCTCAATCTTGGAATTGGGCGACGGCGTCTTCGAAGTCAAATCGACCAACGGCGACACTTTTCTCGGCGGTGAAGACTTTGACCAACGGATCATCGATTACTTGGCCGATGAGTTCAAAAAGGACCAGGGCATCGATCTGCGCAAAGACCGGATGGCGCTGCAACGGCTCAAAGAGGCCGGTGAAAAAGCCAAATGCGAGCTTTCATCGTCCATGGAAACCGATATCAATTTGCCCTTCATTACCGCTGATCAACAAGGCCCTAAGCATCTGAATATGAAACTGACCCGGTCCAAGCTCGAAGCGCTTTGCGCCGACTTGATCGATCGCACCGAAGGCCCTTGCCGCCAAGCATTGAAAGACGCCGGGCTAAGCGCCAGCGACATTCACGAAGTTATTTTAGTTGGCGGCATGACCCGAATGCCGGCGGTTCAGGAGCGGGTGAAGAAAATTTTCGGCAAAGAACCGCACAAAGGCGTCAATCCAGATGAGGTCGTGGCCGTTGGGGCGGCGATCCAAGGCGCGGTTCTCACGGGCGAAGTCAAAGACGTATTGCTTTTGGACGTCACGCCGCTGTCGCTTGGCATCGAAACCCTTGGCGGCGTGTTCACCAAATTGATTGAACGCAATACCACTATACCAACAAAGAAAAGCCAGGTATTTTCCACCGCTCAGGATAATCAACAAGCCGTCTCGATCCGGGTTTTTCAGGGCGAGCGTGAAATGGCAGCTGACAACAAACTCCTAGGACAGTTCGATCTCGTCGGTATTCCGCTAGCGCCCCGGGGTATGCCGCAAATCGAGGTAACATTCGATATCGACGCCAACGGTATCGTGCATGTCGCAGCGAAGGACTTAGGCACAGGTAAAGAGCAATCGATTAAAATCACCGCTTCCAGCGGACTCAGTGAAGAAGAAATTAAGAAAATGGTCCGCGAAGCTGAAGCTCACGCTGACGACGACAAGAAGAAAAAAGAAACCGTCGAAGCGCGTAATCAGCTGGACTCACTGATGTATTCCACCGAAAAGTCGCTCGGCGAATACGGCAACGATCTCGACGCCGGAGTGAAAGAGAGCATCGATGCTGCGCTAAAGTCAGCCAAAGAAGCTCTGGAAGGACAAGATGCTGACGTAATGCGCAAGGCCGCGGAGGCGTTAAGCCAATCGTCGCATAAATTGGCGGAGGCGATGTACGCCAAGGCATCACAGCAGCAAGCCGCACAACCGGGTGCTGATAAAGCCGATGATAAAGCGGCAGACGCCGCTGGCGGTAAGAAAAAAGACGATGTGGTCGATGCCGATTTCACCGAGGTCAAGGATTAATTTCGGGGCCTGACCAGGCTCACTTAAACAAAGCCCCTGCTCCCGAAACTCGCGGAGAGGGGCTTTGTTGCTCAATCCAGTTGAAAACTACACGAGGATAACCCTTGGCTGCCGCTAGGAAAGACTACTACGAGCTACTCGGAGTCAACCGCAACGCTAGCGAGGATGACCTAAAAAAGGCTTATCGTAAGCTAGCACTGCAGTTTCACCCCGATCGCAATCCCGGCGACAAGCAGGCGGAAGAAAAATTCAAGGATATTTCCGAGGCGTATTCGGTTCTATCCGACGCCCAGAAGCGTGCTCAATACGATCAGTTTGGCCATGCCGCGTTCGGTGACAGTGGACCATTTGCGGGCGGCGGATTCGATTTTTCCGGCGGGTTTGAGGATGTATTCGGCGATATTTTCGGCGAATTTTTTGGCGGGGGCGGGCGCCGGCGCGGCCATTCACGCGGCGAAGACCTTCGCTACAATCTCTCTCTGAAATTCGAGGAAGCGGTTTCAGGCACGGAAAAAAAGATCAAAATTCCACGCCACGGCCCCTGTGAGACCTGCCGCGGCAATGGTGCCAAGCCAGGAACCACGCCGCAAACTTGTCCGACCTGCCGCGGCCGCGGCCAGGTCGCTTTTCAACAAGGTTTTTTTAGCGTCTCACGTACCTGCAACCAATGCCAAGGCCAGGGATCGATCATCAAAGATCCTTGCGCTACCTGCGGCGGCGCCGGCCGGGTGCGCGCCATGCACACATTGAACGTAAAAATTCCTGCTGGAGTCGACACCGGATCGCGCTTGAAACTGCGCGGCGAGGGTGAAACCGGTCCCGTTGGGGGTAGCCCTGGCGATCTCTACGTTGTCGTTCAGGTGGAAACGCATCCAATTTTCGTGCGCGAGAATCTTGATATCTTATGTGATGTGCCGATTAGCTTCGTCCAAGCCGCCTTGGGTGCAGAGATCGACGTGCCGACCCTCGACGGCAAGGTCAAGATGAAGATTCCGAGCGGCACTCAATCCGGCAAAGTGTTCCGCATGAAAGGGCGCGGCGTGAAGGACGTGCAGGGATTTCAGCAGGGCGACCAGCATGTGCGCGTCACGGTGGAGACACCCACGCATCTGACGAGTAAACAAAAAGAACTTCTCAAGGAATTCGCCGCTATCGGCGGCGAAGATGTCAATCCCCTAGCGAAGGGATTTTTCGAAAAGATGAAGCAACTGTTCGATTAAGCTCGCACCGGCAGGTCATTTGCTTATTGCGTCTATTGAATCGCCCTCTACCCAAGCCAAATAATTCTTCCGCCAAGCACGTTTCTGGTTGACCTCCCTATCCAACGTGATTAAGTTAAACGGTCATTTGGAGTGCCCATGAGCGATGTTGAATGGAAAGTGGAGAGCCCGGATAACAAAGGAACCCAAGTCGAGATTCCCGAGATCTTGCCCCTATTGCCGATCCGCGATATCGTTATTTATCCATATATGATGTTGCCGCTGTTCGTCGGCCGCGACATCTCGATTCGCGCCGTCGAAGAAGCGCTGTCGCGGGACCGCTTGATTTTTCTCGTGTCACAAAAAAATTCCGCTGAGGAAAACCCCAATCCGGCGGATATCCATAAAGTCGGGACCATCGCATCGATTATGCGCATGCTCAAGCTAGCTGACGGCCGAGTGAAGATACTCGTCCAAGGTTTGGCCAAGGGCGAGGTCGACAGCTACCTGCGCGAGCGCCCGTTCTTTGAAATCAAAATCCGCAAAGTGATCGAGCCGACGTTGCCGGAAGTGCCAATCGAGGTCGAAGCGCTCATGCGCTCGGCGAAGGAAAAGATCGAGCAGATTTTGAATCTGAAGAACTTGCCGCCGGAGATCGTCATGGTGACCGATAACATCAGCGATCCGGGCGTGCTCGCCGATTTGGTAGCGTCGAATCTGCGGCTAAAGATCGATGAGAGCCAGGCAATCCTGGAAGTCTTCGATCCCATTGAGCGGCTAAAAAAAGTCAACGAGCTGCTCACCCGCGAGCTCGAACTATCCACAATGCAGGCACGTATTCAGAACCAAGCCAAAGAAGAAATGAGTAAGACGCAGCGAGACTACTACTTGCGCGAGCAGCTTAAACAGATCCAGCAAGAGCTCGGCGAGGGCGACGAACGCGCTGAAGAAATCGTCGAGGTCAAAAAGCAGATCGAAAAAGCCAAGATGCCGCCGGATGTTAAGCGCGAAGCGGACAAGCAATTGCGCCGGCTTGAACAAATGCATCCGGAATCGTCGGAAGCCTCCTTGGTGCGTACCTATCTAGACTGGCTTGTCGAACTCCCGTGGAGCAAAAAAACCAAGGACAACCTCAATATCCGCAAAGCCAAACAGGTCCTCGATGAAGATCATTACAACCTCGAGAAGATCAAGGAACGCATACTCGAATACCTTGCGGTTAATAAACTGCGCCGCAAGATCAAGGGTCCGATCCTTTGCTTTGTTGGCCCTCCGGGCGTCGGCAAGACATCATTAGGACGGTCCATCGCCCGCGCCCTCGGGCGGAATTTTGTGCGCATTTCTCTCGGTGGCGTGCGCGATGAAGCGGAGATTCGCGGCCATCGGCGCACCTATGTCGGCGCATTGCCTGGGCGCATTATTCAAGGCATCAAGCAAGCCGGTACGAATAATCCGGTTTTTATGCTCGACGAGATCGACAAGGTCGGCGCCGATTTTCGCGGCGATCCGTCGGCGGCGCTGTTGGAAGTCTTGGACCCGGAACAGAATCACGCGTTCAGCGATCATTACCTGAATTTGCCTTTCGATCTATCGAATGTATTGTTCATTTGCACGGCGAATCTGCTCGATCCCATTCCAGCCGCGCTGGCAGACCGCATGGAAGTCATTCAGCTATCGGGCTACACCAACGAAGAAAAACTCGAAATCGCACGCAAGTATCTGATCCCGCGCCAACTCGATGACAACGGGATCGCGTTCAAACGCTTGGAAATTTCCGACGACGCCGTGTTACGCATCATCGCCGAGTACACCAAGGAAGCCGGCTTGCGCAATCTTGAGCGCGAATTTGCTTCGATCTGCCGCAAGGTCGCGCGCAAGCTCGCCGAAGGCAAAGACGAGATGACTCGAGTTACCAGGGGAAACCTGCATAACTTTCTTGGCGCACCCAAGTTCTTGCCCGAACCGGAACAGGAGCACCACGAGATTGGTGTTGCCACCGGCTTAGCTTGGACCACTACTGGCGGTGAAGTTCTTTATGTCGAGGCCTCGCTCTCCCGCGGCCGCGGCAATTTGACGCTCACCGGCCAACTCGGCGACGTTATGAAAGAGTCGGCACAGGCGGCGGTGAGCTACGCGCGCGCACATGCCAAGACGCTGGGCATCGAAGCAGACTTTTACCAGAAGCTCGATATCCATATTCATGTTCCAGCCGGAGCGATCCCCAAGGACGGTCCCTCGGCGGGTATCACGATGGCCACCGCGCTCATTTCAGCATTGACCAAACGCCCGGTGAACCGGGATGTCGCCATGACCGGTGAAATTACTCTGCGCGGTCGCGTGTTGCCGATCGGCGGTCTTAAAGAGAAGTCTCTCGCTGCGTTCCGCGCCGGCATCAAAACGATTCTTATCCCCGAACGAAACGAAAAAGATCTCGATGAAATCCCGAAGCCGCTACGGCGCAAGCTGCGTTGGGTGATTGCCAAGAACATGTCTGATGTGCTGAAAGTCGCGTTGATTGACCGGTTGAAGCCTGTTGAAAAGGCTCGTTCAACTGCCGAAAAAGCCCGGGTTCGCGCCAGCAAAAAGCGATTGGCTAAGCGCCTTCTTCAACCAGGGACGAAGAAACATAGGGAGCGCTCGATTCCCCTACGGCCCTAGAAGCTTGACGAAGTGATCATCGCACCAGTTATACCATCCCCAAAACAGTGAAGTCACGCTCTCCGAGGTTTCTTTAGCCTAATTCAATGAAACTCAGCCGGCTCGGAGAATTCGGGCTTATCGACAGGATCCGCCGTAAGGTTGCGGTTGGGCGAGGCGTTCGTCTGGGTATCGGCGACGATGCCGCTTGGGTCGATCATCCGCAGGGATCTTCGCTTGTCACCACCGATCTGTTGATAGAGGGTATTCATTTCGATCTCAAATGGACATCCCTTGCCGACCTGGGCTACAAATCGCTCGCCGTTAATCTAAGCGACATCGCCGCCATGGGGGGGACGCCTGCTTACGTCACGATCTCCCTCGGCATTCCGGCAAATTTCGACAGTAATAAAATCGACAAACTTTATCGCGGCATCAACGGTCTGGCGAAAAAGCATTGCGTCTCCATCGTTGGTGGTGACACCAACACAGCCCATTCATTGATCATCTCGGTTTGCCTCATCGGCCATCCGCCGAAGAGACCGATTCGCCGCAGCGGCGCCCATGTCGGCGATGATATCTACGTGACCGGTACCCTCGGTGATGCCGCCCTTGGTTTGAAACTGCTACGACTCAAATCTCGACCGAAAAGCGATGCTGTAACCCAATTACTCAAGCGCCATACTCGTCCGACCCCGCGGCTCGCCCTCGGCGCGCTCTTGGCGAAGCGAAATCTGGCCTCGGCGATGATTGATGTCAGCGACGGTCTGATTCAGGATTTGGGCCATATTTGCCAAGCCAGCGGTGTCGGTGCACGCATCCAACAAAACAAACTTCCGCTTTCGAGTGCGTATCGCGCGCTGGCCGGAACAATCGGTATGATGCATGCCTTGAGCGGAGGCGAAGACTACGAGCTGCTTTTCTGTGCCTCGCCGCAGCAAAGAAGGCGGATTGAAACACTCGGCAAGCAAGCCAGAGTTCGAATCACCCGAATCGGTGTCTGCGTGCCGGCAACCGACGGTATCAGAGTGATTGATGCTGCCGGCGCCGAGGTCACAATCAAAACCCAAGGCCATGACCATTTCAAAAAATAGTAGCCCGGTGCCGGCAGAACCGCTAAAATGGCATCTTACCCATTATGACCGCCGCGTTTGACGATTAACCCATGGACGCCGAGGATCTGGAAAACCTTCTCGAACGCGTGCAGCGGCGCAAAGTCACGATCTCTCAGGCAGTGCAGCGGCTGCGCGATCTGCCTTTTGAAGACCTCGGTTATGCCAAAATCGACCACCATCGAGCACTGCGCCAAGGTTTTCCCGAAGTGGTCATGGGCCAGGGAAAGCAAGCTAAGGACATCGCCGCCATCGTGCGGACCATGCAACGGCGCAAGAGTAATGTTCTGATCACTCGGTTAGATGATCGCAAGATCGAGCAACTGAAACGCTTCCGCCTAAGCGTGAAACTTCATCCCGTCGCTCATGCCGCGACCTGGTCGGCCAAGCCGATTCGTGCCGCCGGGAAAGGCACGATTCTGGTGGTTTCGGCAGGCACATCAGACATCCCGGTTGCCGAGGAAGCCGTAGTGACGGCGACCATGATGGGCAACCGCGTCGAGCGGCTCTTCGATGTCGGCGTCGCCGGTATTCATCGCTTGCTCGGCAATCGCGCCAAACTTGACGCCGCGTCGGTATTAATCGTAGTCGCCGGCATGGAAGGTGCGCTGCCGAGCGTGGTCGCCGGTTTGGTCGCCAAACCCGTGATCGCGGTACCGACGAGTATCGGCTATGGCGCCAGTTTTCATGGACTATCGGCACTATTAGGCATGCTCAACTCCTGCGCTGCAGGTGTAACCGTGGTAAACATCGACAACGGCTTCGGCGCAGGGTTTGCGGCGAGCCTAATAAACCGGGTATAAGTAGAAGATGATGCAGTGTTTTCACTGCGGCAGAGAAGTTCGAGGCACCATTCATACGCAGAAGAG
>Ga0105347_1001337_pt1 | contig 10719 bp, 8 predicted proteins | sample EasRivMeERMLT890_FD_89677 | JGI IMG/M metagenome (GOLD analysis project Ga0105347, IMG submission 89677) | Soil microbial communities from meander-bound floodplain in the East River, Colorado, USA - East River MetaG ERMLT890 | ecosystem: Environmental > Terrestrial > Soil > Floodplain | place...
GCTCATCGCATCCTGGGGCTGGAGAAGGTCCCAAGGGTTCGGCTGTTCGCCGATTAAAGCGGTACGTGAGCTGGGTTCAGAACGTCGTGAGACAGTTCGGTCCCTATCCGCCGTGGGCGCAGGATACTTGAGGGGAGTTTTCTCTAGTACGAGAGGACCGAGAAGAACGCACCGCTAGTGTTCCGGTTGTCACGCCAGTGGCAGCGCCGGGTAGCTATGTGCGGACGGGATAACCGCTGAAAGCATATAAGCGGGAAGCCCCCTCCAAGATAAGGTATCCCGGGTCGTAAGGCCCCTAAAGGCCCCTTCTAGACTAGGAGGTTGATAGGCCGGATGTGGAAGGCCAGTAATGGCTGGAGCTAACCGGTACTAATTGGCCGTGCGGCTTGACCATATTTACTAATGCCACTTTGCGTAGATGCAGAGTACTCGTATTCAGTTTGGATCGTGATTCGTGTCCGTGGCTTGTGTTCGTCTTTCGGGCATCTTCCACGGGCACGGTCATGATGAGCGATTTCCGGTGGCGATAGCGGAGGTGTAACACCCGATCCCATCCCGAACTCGGCAGTTAAGCCCTCCAGCGCCGATGGTACTATACGGTTGCCGTATGGAAGAGTAGGACGCTGCCGGATTTAGATTGAAAAGGCCCGATCTCGAAAGAGGTCGGGCCTTTTTTATTTGTTCAGCCGACGCTACCGTAGCTTACTCAGATCGTTTTGAAACTGGATCATTGATGAACGGCAAGCCGGTTGGGGGAAGGCTTCGATCAAAGCTATCCCTTCTTTAAGGTCAATATCTTTCGCACCGGAACCGGTGCCCTGCACAACAAGATCATCACCGAGGCGCTGGCTTGCATTGACAGCCTCTTTTGCTCGGTGTTATGGCTTCAATTAGTTTGTCAGAATCGGACCGAGTGCTCCGGCGTTACCAAAGGTAATCTTAACGGTAGAGCGCGTCAACAATAATAAAAATCGGCTAAGGAGGCGGAAAATGGCTGACTATAGAGTGATCGACGCGGACGGACATGTGCGTGAGTCTGTTACAGGCTTACGGGAATTCTTGGAGCCGCGCTGGCAACGTCGTAATCTCTTTCCCAATGACGCGTGGGACCGCGATCTGCGCGGCAAGCTGGGCGCGAAGCCCGGGGGCCCGGAGGACCAGCTGGCTGCGATGGACGAGGATGGGATCGATGTGATGGTTCTGTATCCGACGGCAGGATTGCATGTCGGTAGCCTCCATGAGCTTGACTTTGCCACGGCTGTAACCAAAGCTTATAACGACTGGCTATATCACTTCTGCAAAACCAATCCGGCGCGATTGAAGTTCGTGGCGCTCTTGGCGGCGCAAGACCCAAAGGCGGCCGCACAAGAGCTCGAACGGGCCGTCACCGAGCGTGACGCGGTGGCGGGTGTTCTTCCTACTCATCTGCCGCAGAGTCCCGACTTCGGCGACGCGCGCTATGATCCGATCTACGCTGCGGCAGAGCGGTTGGGTGTGGGGCTCGGCTTTCACACCGGTACGTCTGCCGATTCTCTGGGCGGTCTCCGCTTCCGGAAGTTTCTCTCGGCCCACACCATCGACCATCCGGCTGAACAAATGATGGCCTTGATCGCGACCATCATCGGCGGGGTGTTCGAGCGATTTCCTACCCTCAGCATTGCTTATTTGGAATCGGGAATAGGTTGGGTGCCGTACATGATGGACCGCCTCGACGAGGAGGTCGAGAAGCGCGGCGCGGAGGAAGCTCCCTATTTGACCAAGCTGCCGAGTGAGTACGTGACGAGCGGGCGCATTTTCTTCGGCATCGAATGCGGCGAGAAGACTATCCCCGACGCCGTTCGTTGGGGCCTCGATCACACCTTGCTGTACTCATCCGACTATCCCCATTGGGACGGAGACTGGCCGCGTACGGTCAAAGCTGTTCGCGACCGAGGGGACCTTTCTGATGGCACCAAGCAGAAAATGCTGCACGACAATGTGGCGCGCTTCTATAGGCTTTCGCCGACGGCATGAACCAAGGGTTTTGCGAATGCCTTGATAAAAAATTTCGCGGCAGCAACTCTTTTGGAGCAGATTTGCCGGCGAACAGAGCTGAGCAGAAATCTCGGATCCTCTTTTGCCGGTTGCATGGAGATGCTGTCTAGCGGCTCAGCAGCCCGTCAAGGGAAAGCGCGCCGCCGCCGCCGATCAGCAGCGCTCCAGCCATTAGAAAGAGTGCCAGGGTATACTCGATGCCACTGGCATCTCCCGGGCGGCGCGCTAGAAAAAAACCGTGCTTCGCATGAGATTTGAGCATTGCGATACCGATGAAAAGCGCCAATCCAAGGGCAAATGGCCGGGTGAGAAATCCGATGAGGAGGGCCAGGCTGCCGCCGAATTCAATGAACAACCCCAGCGCGCCGATGGGGGTGGGTATACCCTGCCTGTCGCGCCAGTTGGCGAGGTGTGCTTTCAAACCACGCCCACCGTTCCAGCCAAAAATTTGCTGTGTTGAATGCATAAAAAACGTCACAGCGAGACCCAGGCGCAGCAACACAAATGCATAAGACGGTGATGTTTCCAGGATCCAGGTCATCGGCAACCTCCGTAAATCAGTTCGAGAGTGATTTTGGTCATTACCATATTACCGACCCAAATAAAAAGAGTGCCGGGTCCACCGACGCTTTGGATTCGATCTCTTGGTCGCTCGCGCCGAGCCGGAAGAATATTGTCGCTACGTGGAGTTCTTTCAACAAGTGCGCTTGGAACCAGGGCGCAAAAAGGGGATTCTAAGGATATGGCTACCCTAAGGAATAAAGCGCAGCTGCAGCAGGGCTATCGAACAGATTCAAGTTCTGTGGATGGGCAATGACTCAAGCGATAAGGCAATACCAAAGGCCTGGCAACCTATGGTTGCCGCCAGTTCAACGTCGTGCGGTCGGGTTTGCCTTGAAGGAAGTATTAGGAAGGCGGGAAAGAAATCGATCGATGACGGATCTTTCGCTCATGTAGACTTGAGGGAACTAAGAGGGACAGTCTACTTTTCCCAGTCGAGATCGCGCGGGGAGGTTTGAATGGCGAAATGCCGGTTCACTGGGATTTTTCCTGCTCCATCCATTGAATCGCATAACGGACAAGCTCGCTGGCATCGCCCAGGGTCATTTTCTCTTTGATGTGTTCGCGGTAAGACTCCACCGTTTTTACGCTCAGGTGCAACTCTTCTGCTATGCGGCGGGTTCCATGGCCCTGGCCGATCAGTCGAAAGACCTCCAGCTCGCGGTCACTGAGACGATCGACGGGAAACTTGAGGCTGGTTCCTCCGGTGCCAACAAACTGTTGCAGCATCTTGTTGGCCATGCGATCACTCAAATAGACTTCCCCGCTCAGAACTCGGCGCACCGCGACCAGCACATTCTCGGTCGCTTCTTGCTTCATAATATAGCCTCGGGCGCCGGCGCGTAGCACGCGGGGAGCATAGATGGACTCATCATGAATGGAGAGAACCAGCACCGGCAAGCCGGGCATTCGAGTTTTCAAGTGCTTGATCAGCTCGATGCCATCGGGGCCCTTAAGGGAAATATCCGCAATGGCAATGTCAGGCTTCAAGACCTCCATTGATTTAAGCGCCGTGTAGATGTCTTCCGCCGCGCCGCAAACAAACAGATCCGGCTCCCCATTGATCAGCCGGGCGAGTCCTTCGCGCACAATCGGATGGTCATCAATAACAAAGACCGTGCGCTTCTTCTTTATCGGCTGTTTTCGCTCGCCCGACAAAACTCCTCCTTAGTCCTCAACCCTCATGGGGAGCGTGCAGATGACGACCGTGCCGCCGGCCGGATTCTTCTGAATATCCAACAAGGCGCCGATCATGTTGGCGCGATAGTTCATCGTGCGGATCCCCATGCCTTCTTTATTCTCCAGCCGACCCGTGAAACCTACCCCATCGTCTTGGATGCTGAGCAAAACTTTATCCCGATCGTGCGACAGCACGATGACTATTTGCCGGGATTGACCATGTTTGATGGCGTTCGTCACAGCTTCTTGAGCGATTCGATAGAGGTGGGTTGCGAGATCAATGTCGCGAATCAAAACATCCTGATCCACTCTGAATAGACACGAGATATGAAAAAGCTCTTCGACTTCGGATGCCAGGTGTTGGAGTGCCGACATTAACCCCTTCGATCCCGATTCGACAGGAAGCAATCCTCTCGCTAGTTCTCGGGTCTGATTAATGGCTTGGTTGACCAGCCGGGCAATCTTAGCGGCATCACTCGCATCCGGCGCTGATTTCTCAATCAGCTTGCGTTCCAGCACCTTGCTCAAGAAAGCGACACCCGTCAGATGCTGGCCTAGGCCATCATGCAGATCCTGTGCGATACGCCCTTTTTCTCTCTCACTAATCTCCAGGATAGATTTCTCCAGGCGTTTGCGCTCGATCATTTCATCCTTCAGGATATCGTTGGCGATTCCCAGTTCGGCAGTCCGTTCCTGAACCCGGATCTCCAATTCATGACGTGCCCTGACCAGGTCGTCCTGGATGCGTTTGCGCTCGGTAATATCCGTGATGGAGGCCAAAACCTGCATGTCATTGGCCGTACCGATCGGGTTCAGTCCAATCTCTACCGGGAACTCACTTCCATCCTTACGCAGACCGTAAAGATCGCGCCCGGCCCCCATCGGCCGGACCATGGGTTTAGCGAAGAACTCGTGGAGCTGGCGGAAATGTTGACCGCGAAACCGTTGGGGCACCAGTATCTCCACCGGCTGGCCCAGTAGCTCTTCTCTTATGTAACCGAAAATTATTTCCATCTGGGAATTCGCCATCAAGATCGTCCCATCGCGTCCAACCGTGATCATCCCATTGGGAGCGCCTTCGACAGCGACGCGAAATTGCTCTTCACTCTGACGCAGCGCCGCTTCAGCCCGCGCACGCTCGGCGATTTCCGCTTGCAACAGGGTATTGGCAGCTGCAAGTTCTCTAGTCCGCTGCTCAACTCGATTTTCCAATTCATCGTGGGCCTCTTGCAGTTCGGCCTCGGCGTGTTTGAGATCGGTGATGTCAAAGGCAATCCCGTGAATGAACCACGGGCGACCCTCCTCCGTGCGTACCATCTTGACATCACAGTGGAACCAAACGGTGTGTCCATCCCGCGCGATGATCCGATACACGGATCGCAAGGGGTCGCCCGAGAGCACCATCTGAGCGGCCTCGAGGTTCCAGCGCTCCTTATCATCAGGGTGAATTTGGCGATACCATCGGATCGGATCGTCGAGCCACTCATCCTGCGAGAATCCAAGCGCGGCCTCGATGTAGGGACTGACGTAGGCCTCGCTGATGCCTCGATCTAGAAAAATCATGAAGACCACCGCGGGAACTTGCTCAACTAAGGTGTGGTACCTGGCTTCGATGTCCGGCAGGGGTCGATGGTCTTCTTGGGTCGCCCCAGCGCCGTTTTTGAATGGCTTGGAATTCGCCTCGAAAAAGACGCTGGCGAGGCCCTGGATGATGCTTTCCGCCTCTTGGGGACTCAGTGGTGTTTCAGCAGACTGGCTCACGATAGATCGTCTGATCAGAGTTCAAGGTTCAAAGTTCAACGTGGACGAGACTGCCGGTTTCTGGAACTTTGAACCGCGTTGGATGAAGTTTTCGGATGCCGCCATTCCGGTTCTTTGTTCAACGAGGCTTGGGTAAAACTGCGGAGCGCGCGAATCGTCTTGCCATAGGTCATAACCGCTGTCGTGGAAAGAATCGATCCCGGAGGTTGATTCATAAATGGCATGAACTTATCCGGAAATCCCGGCATCGTGCAGCCGATACAGATGCCCCCTACGTTGGGGCAGCCGCCGACCCCATTGATCCAACCTCGTTTGCCAACATTGCACTGGACCACCGGCCCCCAACAACCCAGCTTGACGATGCACTGGCGCGAGCCGTACTCTTCCGTGAACTCGGCTTGCTCATAATAACCGCCGCGATCGCAACCTTCGTGAACGGTCTGGCTAAAAAGCCAAGTGGGCCGCAGGGCTTCATCGAGGGGAATCATCGGCGCACTACCGGCGGCTTGATACAATAGATAAAGCAAGGTCTCCATGAAATTGTCCGGCTGAACCGGGCATCCAGGGACGCAGACGATGGGAATGCCCGCAGCCGATTGCCATTGCCAGCCCAGATAGTCAGCCAGCCCCATGGCGCCCGTCGGATTCCCCTCCATGGCATGGATACCGCCGTAGGTAGCGCAGGTCCCGGCCGCAATCACCGCCCAGGCGTTGGGAGTCAGACGATCAATCCATTCACAAGTCGTGATGGGCTGGCCGGTGGTTTTGTCGGTTCCCAATGCCGCCCAATAACCTTCTGCTTTGATCTTTTCGTTTGGAATGGATCCCTCAACAACTAGAATGAAAGGGGCACGCTTGCCTTCAGCGGCAAGGTGAAAGGGTATTAAGAAGTTCTCCCCGTTTTCGTAGGAGAGAAATGGATTGTGAAAATTGACTTTGGGAATGCCGGGGAGGGCTCCAAGCAGAATATCTTCCAAACTTGGTTGGGTCGCGGCGGTAATGGCAATCGTATCCCCATCACACCCGAGCCCGGCCGTAATCCACAGAATATCGATCTCCCGGATAGCCTCGGCAGTTGAAGAAAGGCTGAGCATTTTTGCGGCAGGATCCGGCATTTTTTTGTACCTCCGCCGATCCATGGAATTGCCCAGGTAGGAGCTATCCCCTGAGTCGATATTTTTGAAGAGGACTCTTAAACCTTCACCTTCCCACTGCCCCCTCAGTAAACCAGACGAGACCAATCACGATGGGCGCTGCCGATCGAAGCGTTCTCCGTGGTAGCGCGGCCACTCCCGAGCAGCGTGCTGAAAAAAACTGGACGGAAAACGCTGAATCACTACAACTCTCTCACCGTTCGCCCTGCTAGTCATTCGCGTGCACAGCAAATGTTGCCGAATCCTCGTTGGTAATTTGCAGGCGAAAACCGCTCGGCTCCCGAAAATAAGTGCCTAGCTGCTCGGGGCGCCTTCCCTCGCGTTCTCCATGGTCGTCGCGCTCGTCAATCCCGGCTTGGTGCAGCTTGTCGACGATTGCATGAAAATCGTCGTCGGTTACGTTGAACGCGAAATGACGCCCGCGATAAGTGGTTTTGGTGACTTCGCTAAGCGCGCTGACCTGGTTCAGTATAATGCACTGATTCGAAGGAACTCCGATAACCGCAACACCGTTCTTCTGCTCCAGGAGATTGAAATTCAAGATGCTCTTGTAGAAATTGACGCTGGAATCAAGATCGGTCGTGTCGAAATGAAGGTGGTGAACTCGGGTCTTCTCGATCCCTTTTGACTTGTTGATCTCGAGAAAATTTCCCTCGGAGTCCTGAAAAACCAGCCCCTCGTTCCAACAGCACCCCAATCCGTTCTCCTCTTGAATCTCTCTCACAAATGGGCTTTCGCGCCGGATTTTTTTCTTCATTGGTTCGAATTCACCTTCAGGAACCAAGAAGGAATGGCGCGGATAAGAAGCCGCGCTCTCCCGCTTGGGAAGCGCTGTTTTGCCTTGAGAAAACAGTCCGATATGGTTCTCGCCGAGTTTCATAAAGACCCGGTTCATGTTTGGACTGTCGAACCGCTTCAGCGTTCGTGCGCCCAATACTTCCGTATAAAACTTTTCCGCTCGATCGGCATCCATCACCGCGACCACAAAATGATCCAAATGCCGGACATCGCCTTTCGCTTTCGTTTCAGCGTTCATGATCGGTTCTCCTTTCTTGTAGAAAGCTGCTTGTCAATCTCTATTCAGCGTGCGGTTTGGCCAGCGCTTCCGGAAACACCACGAGTCGCCGTTTGGGCAAATGCACCGAAACGCTTCCTGCGGGTCTTTCATCCTCGGCCAGCGCTTTCGCAATCAAGACTTTCCCCTCGATCTTCACTTCCACGGTCACCTGATCGCCGAGGAACGTCGAGCTCAACACCTTTCCCTCTATCCGATTTTCCGTTTCATTGGAAGATCGCCCCAACTTCACGTCTTCCGGCCGAATCCCCACGACGACGGCGCCGTCGAATCGCCGCGATCCATCCACCCGAAGGACCCCAAGTTCAGTTTCCACCTGCTCGCCGTTTAACATCTTGCCGCGAAGCCAATTCATGGAGCCGAAAAATTCCGCCACGAGCGCATTCGCCGGGAAACGGTAAAGCTCGAAGGGGTTGCCGACCTGCAGGATCTGTCCCTGAGACATCACGGCGACCCGATCGGCCAGCACCATCGCTTCCACCTGGTCGTGAGTGACGTACAGCACGGTAATGCCAAGCTGGCTCGTCAGCTTTTTAATATTGGCGCGCACGTCTTCTCTCAACCTCGCGTCCAAATTGCTCAGCGGTTCGTCCATCAAGAGCAACGCCGGGTTCACCGCCAGCGCCCGCGCGAGGGCGACTCGCTGCTGTTGTCCGCCGCTCAGCAACCGGGCGGGTCGATTTTCAAAGTTCTCCAATTGCACCAAAGCTAGACTACGGCGGACCTGCTCCGCCGCTTTTTTCTTAGACAGCCGATAGCGCCCATGAGTCAAAACCAAGCCGATGTTTTCCGCCACCGTTAAATGCGGCCAGATGGCGTAGGACTGGAACACCATGCCGATCCCGCGCTCTTCGGGAGGCGTCGAAATGCGTTGGCTGCTGGAGTACACGGTCTTGCCGTTGAGTGAGATATCCCCGCTGTCCGGTTTCTCCAGCCCCGCGACGCTACGCAGGAGCGTGGTCTTGCCGGAGCCGCTGGGGCCCAGCAGAACGAAAAATTCGCCCTGGTTGACTTCGACGTCGATGCCACGGAGCGCGGCCACGGGCTGATCGCCGGTTTGAAAGTTTTTGCGCACTCCCGTGATCGAGATCACGACGCCTCCGCAAATCGGCTCCGCCGACCGAAAGCAAGGTAGAGCACCACGGCCGGAAGCATGAACGCAAGCACGACGAGATTAGCGGCGGCGGCTTGATTGAGACTGCCGCCCAACCAGAGACTCCATACAATCATCGGCAAGGTGACGTTCTCTTGGCTGGTGACGAGCACCGAGGCCATGGTCAGCTCGCGATAGCAAAGCAACGCCATCCACAGCCACGCGTAAACCAAGGCGGGTCTTAGCAGCGGCAGCAAGATCTTTCGCATCACCTGCAACAGCGGCAGGCCGCCGACAAACGCCGCCTCTTCCAACTCCGGATGAATCTGTGCCAGGGAGTTGTTGATGATGCGCGTGGCGAAGCTGATCCGGCTGATGGTGTACACAATAATGATAATCGTCAGGCTGCCGTAAAGTGACAACGTATTGCGCAGGAGAAACAGCGCCGTGAAAACCGCGGCGATGGCGAGAATCAGGTGCGGCACGGCGTGGGGCAGAAAAGCGACGGCGTCGAAAGCGAGCCGCCACTTGAGGCCGGAGCGCAGCACGGTCCAGGAGATCGCCAGACAGAAAATCAACGCCAAGGTCGGCACGACAAGCATCAGGATCAACGTGTTCCACGCGCCGCTGAGCATCAGACTCCACGGCAGCCCATAAAAGTTAGACAAGGATACCTGCTCCAACGCGGCCCACGACGGCGGCTGAAAGAATCTCAGCAACGACGCCCAAACGAGCAGGAAGAACGGCAGCAGCTTGCCGATGAAAAAGTAGCCCCCGAGAAACAACCATGCAATCAGCCAACCCCGTTTACCCAATTCGATGAGACGCGGCCGGTAACCTTTCCCGGTGACCACGGCGTATCGATGCGAGAAGCGCAGCACGCGGAAGTATCCCCAGCTTAAGAACAGCGCCAGCACCACCAGCAAACTGCTCACCGCGCCGGCGATGCCATAGCTCGGCAGTTCCTCCAGCGGCTGGATCTTGTAAAAGATAAAAGTGGAAAACGTGAAAATCTTGTTGGACATGCCGATAATCGCCGGCACCTCGAAGGCCGAGAGACCGATGGTGAAAACATAGATGGACGCGGCCAGGATACCGGGAAAGGTGAGCGGCAAGGTCACGTAGCGCAGCGTACGAAAAATTCCCAGGCCGTGAACCCGCGCCGCTTCTTCGAGGGCGGGGTCCATGCTTCGGTAGGTTGCAACGATCATGATGAAGGCGATGGACGACAGGCCCAACCCCTCCACCCAACCCATACCCACTAGCGAGGCTATGTTAAAGGGTGCTTGCTCGAGGCCAAACCACTCGACGACAAATTTATTGACGATGCCGATGCGCGGGTGCAGCAAAAACACCCAACCCATGGCGGTAAAAAAAGTCGGCACCAGAGCACCGATCGTCACCAGCGCGAAGACCAGATTTTTGCCCGGCAAATCGGTTCGTTCGACGAGCCACGCCGTGGGCACCGCAAACAGCAGTGAAACCAAGACCGTCGTCGACGCAAACCCGAGGGTGTTTAACAGCGTGCGGTAGGTCGTCGGATCGGTGAAAAGGGTCCGGTAGTGCTTAAGCGTGTAGACCACCGGATCGCCGGGGTTACCCTGCCAAAATCCCATCCAGAGGATAATCAGCAGGAATGCGACCACCGGCACTAAGGCGAAAATGGAAACTGCAACGAAAAGCCAACGCCCTCTCAAGGTTGATCGCTCCGCAGAAATGTTTCGCTAAAGAATCATGTACCTCCGGTGGAGCCGGAGGTTTGACTTATGAAATTTGCAAGCAGCATTGCCCGTGCACGCTAGCAATATCCATGCTTTCGCCTCCTCTCCCACTGGGAGGATTGAGGTAAGGGTAAGGCTTAC
>Ga0105347_1001338_pt1 | contig 10704 bp, 4 predicted proteins | sample EasRivMeERMLT890_FD_89677 | JGI IMG/M metagenome (GOLD analysis project Ga0105347, IMG submission 89677) | Soil microbial communities from meander-bound floodplain in the East River, Colorado, USA - East River MetaG ERMLT890 | ecosystem: Environmental > Terrestrial > Soil > Floodplain | place...
CAGATCGACCGCCGCGTAGAGCCCGTCCGCCGGCCGGGCCCGCCGCAACCGGCGGGGCCCACGACGTTTCCAACGTGGTGCGCGGGCGTCCACGCCCGCAATGGTGCGCGGACCTCCGGTCCGCAAATCAAACAATGGCCTGGAGGCCCGCGTACCTCATGAAGGACGCGAAGCGGTCATCGCCCCGGCTCCCGCGCGCGCTGAGCATCAAGCGCATCTCCCACCGCATCCGCAAGCTCGGACAGAAGCTCGATCCCCTGCACTCCCCCGAAGCCTCCTACATCATCCTCATCGTGACGGTGGGGCTGATCGGCGGTCTGACGGGCGTCATCTACCGCGGTCTGCTGCGCCTCTTCCAGGCGATCGTCTTCGCCTCCCAGGACGACATCCTCACGATCGCGCAGCGCATCCCGTGGCAGCAGAGGCTCCTCTATCCCACCGTCGGCGCGCTGGTGGCCGCCATCGTCCTGCGCTACGGGCTGAAAGGGGGACGCAGCGAAGGGCTGACGGAGATCATGGAGGCGGTCGTCCTGAAGGAGAAGGCGCTGCGATTCCGGCAGTCGGTCTGGAAGGGGCTCGCGTCGCTCGTCGCGATCGGCTCGGGGATGTCGCTCGGGCGCGAGGGGCCGATGGCCCAGATCTCGGCGGCCGCCGCGGGGCGCATCTCGGAGATCCTGCGCATCTCGACCGACAAGAAGCGCATCCTGATCGGCTGCGGGGTGGCCGCCGGTATGTCCGCGGCGTACAACGCGCCGATCGGGGCCTCGCTCTTCGTGATGGAGGTGATCGCCGGGAACTTCGCGATGGACATCTTCGGCCCGCTCGTCATCGCCTCGGTCGTCTCGACGCTGCTGACCTACGGCATCCTCGGCAGCGCCATCTACGAGACCCCGGGCTTCGAGCTGGTCTCCACGTGGGAGTTCGTCTTCTTCGTCCTGCTCGGGATCGCCTGCGCGCTGGTGGGGAGGATCTTCATCTCGGCGCTCTTCAGCGTGGCGAAGCTGCCGGCACGACTTCCACTCCCGCCGTGGGGAATCGCCATCCTCGGCGGGCTGGGAGTCGGCGCGATCGCCATCAAGGTTCCGCAGATCCTGGGGAATGGCTACGAAGGGGTCGACCAGATGCTGAAGGGCTCCATCGGGGTGCAGCTCCTCGCCTGGATGATGGCGGGGAAGATCCTGGCGACGGCCTTCTCGCTCGGCTCGGGCTCACCCGGCGGCGTCTTCACGCCGACGATCTTCACCGGGGCCGCGCTGGGAGGGCTGGTGGGGGCCGGCGCGCACACGCTCTGGCCCGCGCACACGGCGCCCCCGGGGGCCTACGCCCTGGTCGGCATGGCGGGGCTTCTCGCCGCCACGACGCACGCGCCGATCATGTCCACGCTCATCGTCTTCGAGATGTCGCTCAACTACAAGCTGATCCTGCCGGTCATGATCTGCGCCGGCGTGGCGGCGCTCATCTCGCGCAGCATCAAGAAGGATTCGATCTACACCGAGCGGCTGCGCCGCCGCGGCGTGGACATCGATCTGGCGATCGAGGAGACGGCGCTCCAGTCGATCAAGGTGGAGGACGTCATGTGGGCCGATCCCCCCACCGCAAAGCCGGGGACACCCCTGCGCGCCCTGATGGACCAGTTCCTCCACATGCGCGGCGGGGGCCCGATCCACGTGGTGGACGCGGAGCGCCGCTACGTCGGTCTCATCGACGTGCACGATCTCCTCGCGGCCGCCGACCAGAAGGAGGTCGGCGATCTTCTCATCGCCGGCGATCTCGCGCGCATGGTCCCCTACGTGAGCCCGGGGGAGCCCGTCTCGCGCATCATGGAGAAGTTCTGGTTCCAGGAGTACGGGCAGCTCCCCGTCCTGAGCGGCGAGATCCCGCCCCTGTTCCACGGCATCGTCACGCGCCGCGACGTGCTGCGCGCGTTCGACCGCGAGGTGCTGCAGCGAAAGCTCCTCACGGTGCGCTACGACCCCGAGGGGAGCCCGCGGGACCGCGGCAAGACGGTCGATCTCCCGGAGGAGTTCGCCATCCAGGAGCTTCCCGTCCCGCCGGCGCTCCAGGGGCGCACGCTCATCGAGCTGGATCTCCCGCACCGCTTCCTGCTGACGGCCCTCGCCCTGAAGCCCGCCAACGGCCAGCGCAGCGAGATCATCCCGCCCCCCGCGGACCAGGTCCTGGCCGCGGGTGACCGGCTGGTGCTGGTCGGCCGCAGACAGGACCTGACGCGGTTCGCGAACGCGTGAGGGACGGGGCGTCCCTCAACTGGCCTCAGTCCGGCAGGTTCGCGAGCAGGATCTTCTCTTCCGGGGTGAGCTGGCTGAGAAGCGATGGATCCTGCTCCAGGAGCGCCTGCGCGTCGGCAAGATCCTGCAATCTCTTGGAGCGTCTTCGAGCAGAATCGCTTCCCGAGCGCAGCTTCTCGTGCAGGAGGTCGGCAGGCTGAATCACGCGCAGTGACAGTGCGCCGATCGTCACCTCCATCGCGCGGTCAACCGCGCCGCGCAGCGCCGGGTCGTCGGTGAACTGGATCGGCGTTCCCGCGGGCCCGATCCAGTTGTCGCTGTGTGCATGCCGGCCCGATTCGGAGAACCCTGCGGCCCGCAACACCTCCCGCGGAAGAGCGCCGCGATCGACGACCGCAATATCAATATCGATCGTGGTGCGCGGCTCTCTCTGATGGATCTGGAGAGCCACTCCACCGATCACGGCGTAGGGCACGCGGCCCACGGAAAGGGCCTGAACGAGAGCGGCGAGATCCGGCTCTTTGGACCTGTCCATTTCCCCTCGCAGCCAGTGCCAGAACCGATCCAGCTTGAAGCCTGTTTCGAGCGATCCGGCCATGCAGCAAAGCCTAGCACGTCGTTTGAGGGACCAAAACGCTCAGGGAGCGGGACCGTCCTGTTGCGTAATGGCGGTCACCTGCCAGACTTCACTCGGGGTGGCCGCCGCCACGGGAACGGCGAAGTACCTTGTCGCTGACGATGAAACCAGCTCCCACGACCAGCCATCGATGGAACGACGCCAGATGCGATAGCCCTGAATGGATGTACCCGGCGAGACCTCGGGCTCATCCCAGGTCAGGATGAGGCCTATTCCGGGCTCCATCCGGAGCCTGAGCGAATTGAATTGATGATCGGGCACGCCGTCGCAGTCCTCATCCTCCCCGCCGCTTCCACCGAGCTTCACACAGGTACCCTGGATGCAGACCCGGGAGCCGTGATGGCCGTCGTCATCATCGTCATCCCAGTGACCGCCGCTGTCGTCGTCATCTCCCTGCCCACCATCATCGTCACCGTTCCAGTCCCCATCACCGCCGTCATCATCATCCCAGTGATCATCGTCGTCGTCATCGTTGCCATCGGAGGTTCCGTCGCCACCCCACACAGCCCAGGCGGCGTTTCCTCCATGCCCGCCATCATGACCACCGTGATCATCATCATCGTCGTCATCATGATGGTGCCCGCGACGATGAACCCGGCAGGCGGTACCGTCGGCTTCGTGGTTCGGCACGCAGGCACCCATCCCATCACACGAGTCGGGGTTGGTGCAGGCCGTGTTCATTGAATCACCACACGGCGCGCCGGAAGCGACGAAAGCATTCCTGCATTGGCCCTCCCCATCGCATGTCGCGGCCAGAAGGCACTCGCCTGCCGGGAGACCCTCCGCACAGGAAATGCCCTCTGTCAGTGGAGGGTTCAGGCATCCCGCCGGACCACCACACGAGTCTTCGGTACAGTAGGCACCATCCTCGCAGAGTGCTGCGCCGCCATTGTCCGTCACCGTGTCGCAGTCGTTGTCCTCGCCATCGCAGGTCTCCACACTACCCGGATTGACCGCCGGATCCGAATCATCGCAATCACCACCGCAGATGCTGAATCCGTCGCCGTCCTCGTCCGAGTCATTGAATGCCACGTAGCGGGCGCCGAACCCGCCAGCTCCCCAGAGGATCATGTGCGTTCCGTTCCACACCGCCCTGTAACCGCTGAGGCTGGGGGCGCCGACGCTCGACATGGGACGCCACGAGTCACCCTCTGGGTCGTAACGACCACCATGGTTGCCGGACCAGACGAGTATTTCCTTGCTTGTCCAGACACCAGTGCTCGTCACGCTTGCTCCCGGAGCCCCCGTCCCAGAAACGGGTCTCCACGCATCGGTCAGAGGGTCGTACAGAGCACCATTGGGTGTCGCGGAGCATGTTAGGCACGATGCGCCCCCCCACAGGAACATTTCCCGCCCTGTCCATTGCGCTACCGGGACGACACGGGGCGCAGGCGCACTGTCGAGAGATGTCACATCCCATGCATCGGAGACCGGGTCATACTGTCCGCCCGTGTTCAGCGAGGCGGCTGCTCCTCCGGTGTGCAGTCTCGTCCCACCGAAGATGACCATCCGGTTTCCTGTCCAGACGGCACCATGGTAGTAGCGCCCTTCAGGAGCGCCCAGAATCGACGTTGGGCTCCACGCGTCGGACGCAGGATCGTACTGCCCGCCTGTCTGGAGACCGCCACCAGGGATGAATCCTCCCCAGACGAGCATCCGATCGCCCGTCCAGACCGCGCTGTGGCCTGCGCGGGCCTGGGGAGCTGCTTCGCCGGAGACTGGGTGCCAGGAGTCGGCGATCGGGTCATACCGCGCTCCCGAGTTCAGGAGGTTGCTCGTGCTGAAGGTGCGGTGATCCCCTCCCCAGATCAACATCTCATGACCCGTCCACACCGCTGAATGATTGCAGCGCTCCTCCGGCGCATCAATAAGAGTGGTCTGTATCCAAGAATCCGTCAGCGGATCGTATCTTCCTCCGGAAGCGTAGACCCTTGCACCGGAAGGGCCCACTTCGCAGCCGCCCCAGACCACCATCTCGTTCCCGGTCCAGACCGCAGAATGTCCTGATCGCGGTGTCGGACCGTTTCCCGTAGACGCGGTTGGGGTCCAGGTGTCCGTGACGGGGTTGTATCTGCCACCGGTCTTGAGTGCGACCGTATCGAAGGGAAAAGCTTCTGTTCCGCCGAACACCACCATCACTTCGTCAGCCCAGATGGCTACGTGCTGGTGCCTGGACGAGGGGGCGTTGAGATTGGACATTGAAAGCCAGGTATCGGTGACAGGATCGTATCGGCCTCCCGTTCCGAGGGCGCCTACAAAGATTTCTCCTCCCCATACGAGCATGGTATCGCCGGTCCAGACGGCCGGATAATTGAAACGTCCTTCTGGAGCACCGGAGGTTGAGGTAGGACGCCAGCCCGATTCCGGATTGTACCGACCGCCCGTGTTCAACGGCTCCGACTGAGCGGAAACACCGCCCCAGACGACCATCTCGGTGCCCGTCCAGATGGCGCTGTGACCACCGTATGTCTGTGGCGCTCCGTCGATGTGAGTCGGTGTCCACGTATCCGTCAACGGATCGTAGAGGGCACCCAGATATCGGCCCGGGATGAAGCCTCCCCAGACGATCATCCGGCTCCCGGTCCAGAGCGCAGTGTGGTCTGACAGAGGCTCTGGTGCATTCACTGAGGACATCGGTTGCCAGGTGTCCGTGGCCGGATCATAGATTCCCCCGGTGCTGGTACCGCCGCCCCAGACGATCATGCGGCTTCCGGTCCAGACCGCTGTGTGACGTTGGCGCGCCGACGGTGCGCCAACGGTGGAAGTCGCTCTCCATACGCCTGTAATTGGGTTGTATCGTCCGCCAGTGTTGACCGCTCTTCCGCTGACCTGCCCGCCCCAGACAATCATTTCCTGGCCGGTCCAGACGAGGGAGTGTCGCACACGGGGTGAGGGTGGATCGGCCGACAGACTGCTCGACCAAGTATCGCTAAGAGACTCGTAGGCAAGCACGGGTGTCCGGAGATTGCCCCAGAACAGCACCTGGTTCCCAGTCCAAACCGCGGGGTTCGATCTTCCTTCAGGTACAGTTCCGAGTGATCCATTGTCCCATGTGTCATCCGGAGGACAGACCGTGGCTGAAGATTGTGCGCTGATAAGATTCGTCTCTGGCAACGCTTGGCCCGTCTGAACTATCGTTCTTGCTTTCCGCTCATCAAACAGATTCTCCTTCTCGTTCCACCACGAATCCCAGGGCATTTTCGGGACGCTGTACCTAACGAGATCAGAATCCAGGGGAACTTCGACGACAAAGCTCTCCCGTTCCTCGCGAATGGGAGCAACTCGATCCAGCCGCGCTCTCGTTGCTCTCGCCTCTGGGTCAGAAGACCGCTCTCGACTCTCATTCTCGATCTTGATGATGCTTCGCAGCGAATGGTCGGCTGTTGGATCGACCGTTCTGAGACGAAGGCCCTCCCTCAGTACCTCCGCCTCTCGTTTCCTGGAGCCGTGAATTCGATCATCGAACGCAAAGAAGTTGTGGCTGAGTCTCTGTACAAGTGCCGGCCGCACGAAGCACTCCATCACAAGGAATGCATCGTTCCCCAGCGCCTCACTCACCTCCTTGAGGCGTTCCGGCAGACGTGATGCATGTTTTATTCGTGCCCATTCGGCCGCGATCATCCTGCCCGTGACAGGCTGGTACCAGTATTCCTCGAGGGCAATGGATAGCTTCAATGAACGGCGGACCTTTCCTTCGAGGACTTCGCGAGGTATTGCCTCCTCGAAAGTCCTCGCGGCTCCAATCTGATGCGAGTAGTAGATGCGCTCGATCGCGGCCTGGCAATCAACCCGCTCCTCGTACGACAGTGCCCGCGCCGGCACATCCGTCCCGCCGAGAGCCGGAACCAATAGAAGGAGCAGCGGCGCGGCTAGTCGTCGTGCCATTCCTTGCATGCCTTCCTGTCGACGCATCAGCAATTGCATGCACTCTCGGGGCACGTATCGGGTCCGAGGCAGGACACATCCTCGCTGCAAGAATAGTTGCAGCAATTGTCCACGCCGCAACTCCCCGACCAAGTGCATTTGATCTCTTCTGCGTAGCAGAAGCTGGATGTACATATCGGTGCGGTCGTCGAGTTGGACACTACGTTAGAGAGAGGACCGTTACCCCATTCATCGAAACCCTTCAATGCAAGATAGTAGGTGGTGTTGCAAGAAAGACCCGTAACGGTCGTAGTCTCAGCCGAGTTTGGATCGTCGGGTACCGGAACGCCTGCTACCCTCTTCGCCCGAAGCCAGTTGCCACTATTGATCGACGATGTCGAATAGCGAACCTGGTACATCGTCGCTGGTCCGCTGTTTGGATCCGACCCATCGTCAGCCGTTGCCGTCCAGTTGAGTTGAATCGAGTTCAGAGTCCTGCTTCCGATACTCAGATTTGAGATCTGTGCAGGAGCGTTCGGATCGTAATCCGCGAGCGCCTTGTGAGCGTTCAAGCGACCGCCGGTGACAGTCGGAAAATCTCCGGTGTCAGGATCGAAGTCTGACAATGGATCAAGACTATTCGGATCCAGGAGCTGCAGTCGTATGAGTTCGTACGGGATGCTTGCCGTCTTCGACTTGATGAGCCCTGCCACTCCGGCTACATGAGGCGTCGCGGCAGATGTCCCTTCAAAGAAATCATAAGCAATGTTGGGATCCACATCATGCGGCAAACAGTTCGGATCGCCGAAGCATGGATCCGCCAGTGTCAGGATTTCCACACCAGGGGCGCTCACATCAACACTGGTCGGGCCCCAGTTACTACCGCCCACAGAGAATGCCGCCCACTCGTCATTTGGATCTGATGCTGCAACAGTAATGATGTTATCGAGTGCATAAGAAGCTGGCATCAGAGCTTCGTTGGGATCATCGATTGAAACCACATCGTTCCCTGCCGCAGTGACTACCAGTACATCCCGTTCTGCAGCTCTCTGGAGTGCTTCAAGAAGCGTCTGACTACAAGACGGAATACAGTCGATAGTGAGCGAAGTGTTGACAATGTGAGCTCCATTGTCTACCGCGTAGTCAAGAGCCTCGATGAGCTGTGATATTGGCAGAGTCAAGCCGAGCTTTAGGTTCATCAGCTGTACCGACCAGTTGATGCCTGCAATGCCGGTTCCACCGAACGAGCTCGCGTGAGCACCGATTATGCCTGCCACTGGAGTGGCATGGCTCCTTTGGTCTGGGATAGGCGTGTCGTCGTCATCACCAAAATCCCAACCGGTGACATCATCCGCATAGCCGTTGTCATCATCGTCGACACTCGCATCACCTTCTTGCTCACCTTCGTTGTGCCAAGTATTCACGGAGAGATCCAGGTAGCCAGTCTCTATCCCGGTATCAATGATGGCGATGACTACGTCCGACTCACCGGTGGTAATGCTCCATGCATCCGGTGCATCTATCCGCGGGAGCGCCCATTGTTCGGAGTACCGATCATCGTCTGGTTCCAAAGCAAACGAGCCAATCAGGTTGAGCTCGGCGTACTCAACGTGAGGGTTTTCCTCCAACGTCTCGACGGCTTCTTCGGCTTCGTGCCCCTCTCCCAGGATCCAGTGCTCTGCGCCGCTGCGGTAGGTATGGCGAGAGATAGCGTCGAGATCATCCAATGCCGAGGCACGATCTTCGACGCTGGTTTCAGGTCTGAACTTGACTAGCAGCTCACCTGGTACGAAGGCCGGGCCCGTTGGTTGGGTGTCTTCAGTGTGGGATGGCGGGACTGTCAGCAGTGCGATGCCAAACATGATGAGCAATGCCGTGAGGAGTGTGACCGCAATTCTGAACCGGGTGGGGTGGGATGGGGCGGGAGGTATTCCGGAGCTCAAGGTGTGCCTCAGAGGTCGCCTGGCGGCCATTTCCTGGGTGGGATGTGGGGAGGGTCTCAGTTACTATGCGTGTAATACTCGATCACGGCAACCGAAAAGAGCGTGACATCTGCACTTCTTGACGGGCAGACTCAGCGCTCCGCGGGAGAGTGGTCTACCAGGAATGTCTCGGGGGCGGGGCGGACGGGGCGCGCGAGCCACAGCGGCCGGCGCAGCCCTTTCGGGCCGGCGTCGGGGCGCGCCATCGCGAGCCACTCGCGATAGACATCCATCGATCGCTTCGTATCCACCTGGATGTCGCCGTAGCGATCGTCCGGTGAGGCCTTCGCGACGGTGACCTTCTGGTGCCAGCAGTGCATGCCCGAAACCGGATCCGGATGCACGGGGAAGGTCAGGTTCTGGTGCACGCCGGCGTCGCGCCACCAGATGCGATCCGAGTCGGGGTCCGCGCTCTTGAACGGGCGGATTCCCTCTTTCTGACGCATCCTCCAGACGCCATCGCCCGTCCGCTCGAGCGACACCTTCGCCGTCCCCCAGCGGCTCCCGGCGTCGTCGGACAGACGCCAGCGCCCCATGTGGTGCGAGCAAGCCACCACGCCGGGACGGATCCCTTCCGTGACCCACGCGCGGTTGACGAAGAAGCCGATCTCCGTGGTCACGCGCACGAGATCGCCGGTGACGACGCCCACCCGCTCCGCATCGGACGTGTGGATGAGCAGCGGGTTCCTGTGCGAGATCTCCGCGAGCCACTTCGCGTTCGCAGAGCGCGTGTGGATCATCGTGGGGAGGCGGAAGGTCGGCACGAGCACGAACTCGCCGCGCTGCGTGTCGATGCCGCGCGCGTGCACGTGGCTCGGCAGATAGCCGGGGAGCGCGGCCTCCCCCCATCCCCACTCCGCCATCGTGGGGCTGAAGAACTCCAGCCGCCGCGACGGCGTGCCGAAGCCGCGCCGGGGCACACCGTCGATCATGACCCCCAGCGGCCCCCCCTTGGCACGTATGACGCCATTGACGGGATCGACGTCGGCGTCCCCCACCTCGCCCGGAGCGAGGATCGCCTCGTGCAGGTCGTAGGTGTCGCGCTTGACCTCGAACGCTCCGTAGCGGCGCATGTACTCGAGCGGTGTGAGGCTCTCCTTGGCCGCGGCCTCGGGAAGTCCCGGCACCGAGTTCTCGAAGAGCCACCGGTAGTACTCGTCCACGGTGACCTTCTCTTCCTTCCGGTACGGCGACTCGAACCACTTCCTGATGCCGAGCGCGCCGTCGGGATCGATCCGCCACGACAGCTCGATCCAGAACTCGTCTTCTTCCCACACCTCGCCCGCATTGGTCTCGTAGGTGAGCTGCGTGATCTCTCCCGCGCGCTCGCGCGCCGCGCGCAGGACAGGCTGGCGGAACGAGATCCAGGTCCCCGCGTGGGTCTCCTGGCTCTGCACGTCGTGCCGCTCCCCGGCGTGACCCATCGGCAGGATGAAGTCGGCGAAGATCGTCGTCTCGTTCCACGTTGGCGTGAGGGCGACGTGGCATCCGACCATCGACTCGTCCGACAGCGCCTCGATCCAGGTGAAACCGTCGGGGTTGGTCCAGACCGGGTTGTAGACGCGGGTGAAGTAGACCTCCAGCCGGCCGCGCTTCTCCTTGAGGAAGTGCGGCAGGAGGAACGACATCTCGTAGTGGGCGAGAGGCCACTCGCGCGGGAAGAGCAGCTCGTTCCAGAAACGCTGCGCGGGGGGCTCGGCGAAGAGCGCGGGTGAGAGCTTGTTCCAGCCGGCGGGGGAGGTGCCCCCCTTCGAGCCGACCGCGCCGACGAGCACGCTCACGAGCTGCAGCGCGCGCGAAACCTGCCAGCCGCCGAGGTTCCCCGAAGCCGCGCCGCGCCAGACGTGCGCCGCGAAGGCGGAGCCGGCCGCCGCGATGCCGCGCGCGACCTCCTCGATCATGGCCGCGGGGACGCCGCTCTCCGCCTCGGCGAAGCGCGGGGTGAACTTCGCGTAGAGGGCGCGCGCCTTCTCGA
>Ga0105347_1001339_pt1 | contig 10702 bp, 9 predicted proteins | sample EasRivMeERMLT890_FD_89677 | JGI IMG/M metagenome (GOLD analysis project Ga0105347, IMG submission 89677) | Soil microbial communities from meander-bound floodplain in the East River, Colorado, USA - East River MetaG ERMLT890 | ecosystem: Environmental > Terrestrial > Soil > Floodplain | place...
ACTTCGATGATTCCTTGCACCAATTCATCTGTCGTTCTAATTGCCATAAACTGGCTTCGCGAAGCTTTTCCCTGGTCCGCTTACCGTTACAGTTGTATTGCCGGTCGCCAGCACGCCAGTCGCCAGCACGCCTAGTGATTCATTCGGCTGACTGACGAAGAACGGCCGCACTATCATTATCACCGCCCCGCCGAATTGCTTCGTGTAACTCGCCGTATCCGGCGCAACAATGTCCGCTTGCGGAATCCCGTCCTCGTAAACTTCAATCAACCTCCACGGGAAACCGACCGCAACCGTGTTTGTGTTGCCGCTGACCGTCAGCGTAGCCGCCCGCGTGCTCGCGTCCGCTCCCGTCTCCAGTGCCCCGCGGTCGTTTATTGTCACCCCTTGCGGCGTCACCCATCGTATCTCTGCGTTGTCACTCCACGAAATAGCCGTCGCCAGCGTGTAATTCGTCGTCAGGAAATTCGCCGAACTGATTTTCACCACCGTCCCACCAACTGAAATCCAATCCCCTGGCATGAACGCCGGGTGATCCATCGTCAACGATGTAGAAGACCCACCCGATGCCCCGTTTGCCAGCGTAATTGCCCCCGCCGAATCAATTGATGTCGAACTCGGCCCCAATCTATAATCATCCCCGCCCATGCTGATAAACAGCGGGTCCGTCGTCAGGTCGTTCGCTTGCCCCTGGTCCCCGATCCCAATGAACACCTCGAAATCGTCATCTATCGCCAGGCTCGACTGATAGAGCGTCGTCGATGACGGGTTCACCGACCGATACCAGATGTTGTTCCGAGAAAGGTTGTCGATGCTCGTCCCGCTCCCGACATTTTCAAACACCTGAACGGAGGATGAGTAATACGCAAAATTCGAAACGAACGTGTTGTGATATAGGTGATGCTTGTCCGCCTGCGAAAAGTCCAGATACCCCTTCGACCGCACCGTTAAACTGCCTCGAATTATCCAGCCGTCGCTCGCCTCCAACTGATTCAAAAACAGATGGTTGTGGCTCGACTGATTCTCATAACTCAACGTCATCTCAAAAACGCTGTTGCTCGTCGCATTGTTCGGCTGGATTCCGTCGATGTGCGGCACCGCCGATCCGTTGTCCGGCCCGATCCGGTTGTTCCTAACATACCATTCAGCGCCCGCTGGCAACACATAATCACCGCTCAAACTCAATTGATTGTATTCAATATAAATCCGCGTCGAATGCTGCGCGAACGTCGAAGCGATATTGGCCAGGTCCATGTCTGGCTCCACGTCATAATCAGGGTAAATCATAGTCAACCCACGCACGATCACATTCGTCCCCCGGTCAAACTCGATATTCTCGGAGTCGGTAAACTGAATCCGCCCCGTCGAATTTGACCCTCCCAAAAGCCGCACGTTGCTCGCCTGAGTGATCCTGTAGCCGTCGTATCCGAGCGTGCCCACTTCCGCTTCCTGGCTCACCACGTTTCCAACGATGTCGATATTGTCCGCCCCGTTGATGAACCAACCCCGATTCGTAACCCCACCGTCCGCCACAAATGCAATGCGCGCGCCTGACAATCCGTCGACCGTGTTCGTGACCCGATGCGCGTAAGCCCCCGCCTGCATCCGCACCACGTCCCCAGGCCCCGCCGTCGCCGCTGCCTTGATGATCGTTTGGAACGCACCGCCAGCCGTGTTGGTATGCCCGTTGTTCGAATCACTCCCATCCAGGCGCACATAATAGACGTTGTTGGACGGCATCAAGGGGAATGATGCCGTCGTCCAGTCGATTACTAAATCGTCCCAATGGATATGCCGCGATGGACCGTCGCCGTGCCCATCCGTTCGCCCAAAGAAAAACTCACTTGAATTCTGGTCGCCGTGCGCAATCGTCGAAGTGCTTCCTACCTGCTCCAGGGTCGTCGCGTTGAACACCGCAAGACTGCAGGTCCCATTCCGAACCTTCCGGCCCGTGACCCAGTACCACACATTAGTAGTCGTCTCGATATGCACCGCTCCGATCCCCGCGCCCGAGTGTGCCGCCATATACTGCCCGCCGCTCGCTGGTGGATTGTCCCGAATCATCGGCACAAAAAAATCTCCACTCGCCCCCACCACCTGTAGAAGGTCAATCTGTTGAAACGTCTCCCCTCTCAATTCGTGCATGAAATAAAACCCGAACGACACATTCGTCCGGTTCGCCGTGAAATCCGCCGCGAAATAATGCTCATCAATGTCGCAATCAATCCGCAGTCCACGCGTGTGCCCATAATCCCACCGGCTCGTGGAATTCACCACCACCGGCCAGGGCGCATCATACTCCGCGCTCGTCGAAGAAATAAAATCCACGCCAAATGTGTTTGGCTTCGTCCATGACGCCAGCCCCGTTCCATAGGTGCATGAGTTGAGCATCTCCGCCGTGAACGTGTCGCCCGATGACCCCGCCTCGAAATCCACCAGGATGTCTACCCGCGTCGCCGCGCAACATGTCCATGCCATCATCACACCCGCCGCGATTCTTAAATAGTGACCGTGCCTCATGCGCTAAAAAGGGCAAATTTTGGATGGCGCGTCCCGACACCGTTCCATGTTCCGGTGCCATCATCGTCCACGACAAAACTGTGATCAGAGGCACCATTATAGCTCCAGATTATGTTATTGCTTACATCACCGACAGATGCCGCCCTCATGCCAACCCAGTAAGTGGTGCCCATTGTGATAGAGGCAGAGCAGCCAGTAAAACTGGGAAATGTGCCTGGGTCAGATGTGCCCAATGTCCCCGCCCCAAGGGCGGCTGACTCCGACCCCACAATGGCATTGGGAGATGTCCCGCCCGTGTCGCTGTAGATGAACGCAAACAGGTTCATCGTAGGCGTGCCCAGCTTGTAAATGGCCATGTCGATTCGGCAGATAGTAGTTGTGGCTGCTGCGACAAAGCGGGTGGCAATATAAAGATTGGGTGAGGAACTGGCCCACGTCTGATTACCATTAGTTGTGCCGGTATCCGTGTCCCGCGCCGTCGCGCATCCGCCGCCGCCAGGCACAGTGCGGAAGGCATTGCGCCGATTTTCGAGATACACCTGCGCCCTCACCCGAGGCACAAAAATCCCAAACGTGGCTGGAACGAACAAGGCTCCGGATTTTATGAACTTGCGTCTGTTCATGGCACATTGTTGGCCTGCGCGGCAATACGCACTTTGATGGCGTTAGTCAATTGGGTAGGGTCAGGAGTGGCATATTGGTGTTCCCTACCAAACCTCCCCTGATGGCGTTCAGAGTGTCCATAAGGCAATGGGTATTTTCATATTTTACCAAGCGGCTGAATTCAAAGTGCTCTTTTGATATTGAATCATCAATCCTATGAGTTTTGCGTCACCTGTTTTAGTGTCACTACCATCGGCCGGAACCCGTGAAATGGCTATCAGCAGCATGTCGCCGAGGGCAGGAGTGCCTCCTGCTGTGATAGCAGAAGAAGCCGGCCCTATGTGGTGATCACCTGAGACTATGTAAGAATCAGTTGTGGTTTGCCGCGTGCCGAGGATAGTCCCGTGTGCGTCATCGTTGCTGATAGCGCCCGCTGCGGTTCCCCACGTCACGCCCTGGGAGGCTGTCCCAGTCGTGGCTGTCCAATGGACTTTAATTTTGAACGTTCCTAAATCCCAGTTTTCCGGTGGAGCCCAAGTGAAGAAGTTTGTTTCGGATGTGGTATCATCAAAATCAAACACGTCAATTGTGTCACCTTCTCCGCTTGGATTAAAAACATTTGTGCCAGGACCATTGACAGAGGCAGGAGTCATGGCTCCAGCAGACACCCAAACGTAGTCGTAGATATTTGTTATTGCTGTCTGGACATAAGCAGTAGTTGCGAGGCTGGTATCATTATCACCGGCCGAGGGGGTGGTGGCGGTAGAGGTAGTGAAGTTCTTCCCATCCAGTGTAGTTGGGAGTCGAGCATCCTCAATGGTCCCTGAAGAGAAGAAAGCTGTTGCACTGTCACCCGCATTCGCTGTCGTTGCCGTCGTGGCAAGGGTTGCCAGGTCTATCGTGATGTTGTTGGGGATGTTTCCATCAGGGAGTGATCCAGTGACAGCATCGACATCAGCGAGATCAAGCGCACCAAAACCCAAAACACCAGCAGCCAACCGAAGTGTTTGCCCATCAGTAGTGCTTCGCCCCCATGTTGAGTCTCCACGAAGGAAAGCATTGTCATCTGCTGTGCCGCTGCCCAAACGAGCAGATCCCAATGTCCCCGCAGCAATGGCAGCGGCATCGAGCGTCCCACCCCCTGCTGCATTCTGGTGAGTGTGTGTTGCGCTGGCGAAGGAGGCAATCACCGGAATGAGCAAGGTAGGGACATTGATAGTCGGAGCATTGCTACGAACCTCTGAACCGTCTCCCGTGTAGGTGTTCGTCAACGTCTGATAACTGAAGATTTTATTAGTTTGGGCATTCGGGTCCCACCACACCAAGAATAGATTCTCTCCATCGGGCAGCATCACCAATGGCAAATTCCTGAACGCAAGAGCGTTGGAAATCGTTTGATTATGAACTGCCCCCGTTTGAGTGATACTCACCAACGCATAAGTGGCATTCGTTGAATTTAATGGAACAATGTCCAAAATAGTTTCATTGGTGGGCGTCCAAAACACAACTCCTGGCCCATTCAATACCAACTTGGGTGCAACCCCACTCAGGTTTGTGATCCCTCGACTTAAAGCGTTGTTCAGTTGAATTTGAGCAAGATTGGTAATCGAAAAATTAGCAGCATTTACATCTTGAGCAAGCGGAGTTTGAGATGCGGTCAACTCCGTGCTGACAATAATGTCAACTCCTGTCAACGTCTCCAATTCACTGATCGAGTCAATCTCAGTTCCGAAGATGACATTCAAACCTCCGAGTATCGTTTCCCATTCTGATGCTGTATCAACCTCTGTGCTCACCAAAATGTTCACACCTCCACTCTCAAGGGCTGTTAAAGCTTGAGCAGGGGTCCCGTCGATAGGTGCTCCCGTGCCCGTGGCCCGCATCTTGAAGGTGTTGGCCGTCATGTCGGCAAGGTTGGTGTTGTTCACCACACCCGACTTTATATAAGCCGTGATGGTGCCAGCAGAATATTGGAAATTGATCGATCCACCATCATCGAAATTAGGATCAACAGTATTGGCTGCATCCACTAGAATTGAATCCCCTGCTGCTCCTGCACTCGCAGCAAGGAGGAGATTTGTCCCTTGATCGGTGATTGTAAAATTTGCTCCTGCACTGATAGTCTTGATTACCGCAGGGTTGGTGGTTTGGAGCAAAGAAGTGAGAATACTGTTCGCCATCTGTATCCCATAAGTGTAATTACTGGAACTCAAGATTGTTTGGGTAACGATGGGTGAATCCAAACCGCTTAATCTGTTCAGTTCAACGATGGTGACGATTGCATTGGAAAGGTTGTTTGCTGCGTCCACAATCATCACGCGACTAGGAGACAAAAGCCTTGCTGTAATATTGGAACCCAAAAACACCTTGCCTGTGATACTGGCTGTATCAATGACGGTCACATTCTGAAATCTCTGACTCGGTGCGGTTAGTTGGGCATTACTGACGTATGCCAGTAACAACCAAAGGAGGATTAGATAAGATCGGTTAAGATTTCCCATACTCCTCCTAGTTTGACATGGACATCACGATTGGTTTCATCGACATAAAAGTAGCCAGGGGTATCTACATCAGGTGGTCCATCACCCTTAGTGGGTAAGGCTGCTGAAATCTCATCCCAAGTAAGTTGGGTGAAACCAGCCAGAAATTTATAAGTTTTGTCAGCGGTGTTTTTGGTGCTTGCTGCGGTGCCCTCTTGTCCACGAGTAATGGTGAGGGTATCGGAAACAATGTTGGTGACACGAACGATCTCTACATTCGGGTCATCGGCCGGATCGGGATAAGTAGTGGAGTCCCACCAAGCGGCATTGAACGGCGGGGTGGGGAATCTAGCCCCTCCCCCGCTGGTCAGATCGATAGACGTGTCATCAGCATCATACCCGGTGCTGACAGTCGCCTTCGCGAAGTTCTTCGCGTTGTCCATGACGAGTTGTCAAGGGACTGGCGGTTTAAGCAAACTCGTCGTCGCTGGGATCCTGGTCTACTTTTCCCTTGCTCTTGCCCGCTGGAGCTTTCGTGGTCGAGTTGGGAGCCGTCTTGGAGGTTCGAACACCTCCACGAGTGTTGAGACTCCCTTTGCCTGTTGCTTTGACAGTTTGAGGGGTGTCCTTGATCTTGGTGCCGACGAGCTGGGTGTCGTCCTGAACGAGACCACCTTCTTCGACTTCTTCCTCGACAGCCCCTTTCTTTCCGTCTTTTCCCTTGCCTTTGTTGTCGTGAATAAGTTCGAACTTCCCAGGAAAAGCAGTTGCGAGGTCACGGTGAGTGGTGACAATGTCCCCACCCTTGTAGGTTTTGCCGTCTTCCCGATGCTTCCCAGCCCCTTTCGCTAATCTAAATTTATTCATAGTGTTTTACTTTTTTGTTTCGACTGTGAAAGTTCCGTTAGGCTGGAACAGCGTGAACGATACCGGACTGACCTTCGATGTCAGAACGAAGTTGAGGCACCATGATGGCCATGACCTTGTAGTGCTGGACCATGCCGCCGTCCGTTTCCCACTGCAAAGTGGTGATGTCCATCCCGATCACGAGACGGATGTTGTCACTGGTCATCTGCACCAACACCATTTGATAACCCGTCAGGTAATCCAGGGTGCGAATAGACGTGATCCCGTTCAACTGCAAAGCACGAGCCCGCAGCGTGATGTCGCTGTTCGCTTTGTAGTCTTCGTCGAGGAACTCGTCCCAACCAGGAGCGACGTAAAGAACCCAGGGACCCATGTTGAATTCGTCCATGCTCTGCTGGCGCATACCAATGAGCTGGGTGAGAAACTGAGCCGGCGTCCAATCCGATTCATCCGGGTGAGCGATGACGGTCGTGTTCCGACCAGGGAAGTTGGTCAGACCGTAAACAGTTCCACCACCATACGAGTAGGAACCCGACACACCCAAGGCGAGCTTTTCAGCTTCCTCAGCTACCTTGCGAGCAGCTTCCTGGGCAGTGACCGTGTCGATGGGTGTTCCACCGTTGCGGGAAGTCGCAATCTGCCGTGCCGTGAAGTGGAAATCCTTGTGGATTACGGGCAGCGGCAAGTTGATGATGTCGAACTCAGGTCGATCACCTTCCGACTTGCGGGCCGGATCCATGCTGATCGTAGCACCCGTGATGGTCCCCATCCGTTGTGACTCAATCATCGTCTTTCCAAATCCGTTAGTAAGACGACGGGTCAAGCCGGCACTCTGGAGATCACCAATGAGACGGAGTCTTTCGCGGGCAGCAGTGGTGACAGCGGTGTCAATCTCAATCCACTCATCACGTCGGAGGAGAGCATTCCCCACCATCGGAATCGGTGTGGGCACACCGTTGACGTTTTGGGTGATGTATTCGCGCCCATCTACATCGATGTATGGCCGAAGGGCACCAAGATCGAAATTGTTTTTGAGCAATCTTGAAGCAACGCTCCCATGAGCCCTGCCGTCGAGTATCAGATCCATATGTTTTTGTTTAGTTTGATTTTTGTTTTGGTGTCTCAGTAACGAGCAAGGCTCTTGTTACATGATTCGAACGCGGATCCTTTCGTCAACGTCGTTGCTGTCCAGTGCGTTCACCTCTTCCAACGGAACCCCGACCGGGTAGTTGGTAGTGGAACCGACTTTCAAAGCACCGTCACCATTGCTGACAAGATACTCGTTGGGAGTGGCGTGCTCACCACCGGAAAGGAAGCCGTAAACAACGTCACCGGGTTTGCAGATAACACACTGCACCAACTCACCACTGGCGTAATTGTCATCGATGCCTCTGCCTTGCAGAGCATCCTCGACGGCAAACATCTTCTCGGCCTGGAAAACTGAACCCGAGGGATGTTTGATGACGTTGCCGGCTGAATTGAGAGCGAGAAGATCGCCGGGGCGAATCGTGCCAGCGGCCCGATGCTCCTCAAAGACATTCGTGCCCTTGAGATAAATCCGAGTAGGTCTGGTTTTTGCGGCCATAATGTTATTTTATTTTGAGTCTGTTTCGGATGTTTATTGGGCTGCCGCAATCTTCGCGGTTTTCTCCCAATTCATTGTCGGCAACGGCAACGCTTCGGGCTTCAGCGTGTTGATCGTGGTGGGTGTCGGAGCCTGCCCACCGTAATAAGGCAGAGCAACAGTGTTTGCTGCGGGCACGCGAGCGAGAGCAGCAATACCTTCCAATTCCTGGACAGGACGACTTTCCAAATACTCCTTGGAGAAGACGTTCGATTTGTTGGCGACGATCTCCGCAACCAACGCAGCCTTCTTTTGAGCGAGGGTGTTCAACCCGCTCGTGAGCACCTCACGCAACTCAAGAGGAGCAGCATTCACATACTCCTGCAATGTCGCCAGCTTGGGGGTTTCAGGATCCTTCTTGAGGACAGGAGCGGGATCGACATTGGTCTTGGGATCTTCCTTCTTGGGTTCCTCTTTCTTCGGAGTCTCCTTCGCCTTTTTCAAAACTTCCTTCAGCTCGTTTTCGAGATGTTCATCCGTCAACTTGGCAAGCTGATCCTCGGGCATGTTGTCCGAGAGAGTCACTCCGTTGATGGCCGTCACAGCATGTGCCATCAGAATGGCAATGAGTTTCTGCTTTTTCATAATTTGTGTTTCTGTGTTTTGGTTGCCAACTTTCTCGCCTTTGATCGTGCGATACTCGGTGACTCTCTTCACCTCGACCGGGTCCTCATCACTTAATGAAACCCCAGCATCGTTTGCTGTGTAGCCGAGACGCCAAAATTTTCCTTCTTTTTCGTAAATGAAAAAATTCGAATAGACATCAGCAATCCAAATCCATGGACCCTTCTCCGCATTGAAATTCAATTTCTGCTGGATCGCTGTGGCAAGCATCTGCTGGATGCTGTTGTAGGAAAGTTCCAACTGAGCGAGGGTCTCCTTGGTGATGGGCTGAGACTGATTCCGACAAAGACCGGCACCGTCTGCAATCGAGCAAGCCCCGATCTGATCTGGAAGGAGAGCCAAATGATCGGGTCGATAATTGCGAGCGATGCCAGTGTAGTCTTCTTTCTCCCACTTGCCTTCCTCGTTGGCGACATCGATGTAAAGACCCGTGGAAAGCTCCATCACCTTCTTGGCGTCGATGGCCTGCATGATCCGATCATCGACGGCGTCAGCACGAGAACGCTCAATCCAGGCTTCAGACTTGAGCTTACCCTTCTCGAACTTGGTGTTCATCATCATACCAACTTTGCGTTTGTTGATGATGTCAGGGTCGCAAGCGGAGACACCCTCTCCGTTCAAAGTGGGGTGATAAACGACGATGGGTTTGTGATTCCAAACTTGAGGGGTCTTGCCCAATTCGTCTTTGGGGTAATAAAGAGATCCCGCACTGCCATTGTGAACTCCTTCAACGAGCATGACCATGGGAACGACCAAATGCTCACGTCCTTCAAGGGTGTCGATCCTGCAACCCTGAGGCACCAAATTAAGTGTAAGTCTGGTATAAGTGTCCGACTTAGACTGATTCTGAACAAGTTTAGAGAATTTCCTCATCCAGCCTCTACGTGGTAGCGTCCGTCATTTCACAGCACAACTACAACGATAAAGGTGATTAGTAAAGAAAAACTTTTTACCAGTCTTGGAAGGGGATCAGTTATTCTTCTGATTTTCTTTGAGGTGAGCTTGAACAGTGTCTATTGGATTCTGTGGAACGTAGGGTCGGAGAATGATCGCGAGAGTAGAAAGATTCCTCACAGTCTTGGCTTTATCTGTATCAATAAGTTTCTCAATTTCTTCAGGAGGCATGATGTTTCCCAATGCCATCGCAATCGTTTCCAGCGAAACTCCTATGAGTTGATATTGATGAACAAGGACACCAAAAGCCTCATCGAGTTCGGCGTAACCGTTGGCGACCATGTCCTTTCCTCGTGCCAGAATTGAAGCCCATCGAGTATTCACTTCCTCCACGGTGAGAGACATCTTCGCAGCAATACGTTCATCCGGCATCCCGGATGTTTTGTATTTGATGAGCAGACTCTCGTCACTTAGCGGTCGCAAATTTTCCTTCATACTTAGCTTTGGTGGCAAGGACGTGATTAAGCAGCAGAAGACGATTGTTATTAGAATCTTTTCGATATTCCCGATTGGGTTCGTGCCAGCGATGGAACAGACACAACCAGGGGTTTCTCATCCATAACTGCTTCGCACGGGGGCGACTGATCTCGTCACGACAACGGGAAGTAACATTGGAAATATTTACATCGCCTTCAAGGGGATCGCATTGTCGATGGTGTGCTTCGAGCATGTGAATTTGCTGGTAATCCTCCCAGCCCCATCCTTTGAACTTATTGTCGCATCCACCGAGGTCCAAGTATTCTTTTCGCCGGCAGATGAAGTTTGTCGAAACCGGGTAGGGTGGAGAAGCCGCAGTAAGACGATCCAACATCACATCTCTGTAGAAATCCTCAGACAACGGTCCTCCTAATAGATTAGAAGCATTCTGATTGAGCAGAAGCATCCCACCATTGAACCATTCGCGCGGGCGAGCTTTCTCAAGGATCGGGATCAGTTCCTTAAAATATCTAACATTGGGAATGGCGTCCACATCCAGCTTCATAATCCATTCCGTCGAGGCAGCGTGAGCCCCCTGATTATGAAAGTATCC
>Ga0105347_1001341_pt1 | contig 10698 bp, 12 predicted proteins | sample EasRivMeERMLT890_FD_89677 | JGI IMG/M metagenome (GOLD analysis project Ga0105347, IMG submission 89677) | Soil microbial communities from meander-bound floodplain in the East River, Colorado, USA - East River MetaG ERMLT890 | ecosystem: Environmental > Terrestrial > Soil > Floodplain | place...
AGATCCACACAGTGCACGAATGGCTTGATCTGAAGGATCTCTATCTATCGGCGCAGATGGTCTTGGAAATTGTCAAACTGAACGCCGTGGAGAATAAGTAGGGAGTAAAAAGTTAGGAGTAAGGAGTTTCGGATCGGAATGGCTTGCTCCTATCACCTTACTATTCACTCCTTACTTTTGTCAAAACATGCAAGCTGACGAAATCGGTCTCCTGCTCAAACAAGAGCGCGGCCAGTTTCTCGAATTCATCAGTGCGTTCGAGTACCGCCGTAGTTCGGGCCAGAAAAAACGCGAGGAGGAGCTTGCCCGCGAATTGGTCCGAGTCCTTTCCGGCATGGCCAATGCGGATGGCGGCACCGTCTTGGTCGGCGTAGAGCCCGACAAAAGTGTCACGGGCATTCCCCATACCGGGGAGGAGCTGCAGATTTTGATCCAAGCGCCGCAGAACCTGCTGCGCCCCCAGCTCTCTCCTGCCTGCGAAAAAATTCGCCTCGGCAATCTGCAACTGCTCAAGTTCGAAGTCGCTTCCAGCATGGAGATTCACCGCATCGCTGGAGGCCGATCGTTTTACCGCATCGCCGCCGAAACCCCAACCCTGCCGGGGGAGCAAATCCACTCGCTGAAAGAAGCCAAGCGCAACGTTTTCTATGAGCGTCAACAAACACCCAACGCCACCTGGTACGACCTCGACATCGATCTGGTCACCCAGTTCGTCAACAAGCTCCATCCTGGTCAAGACCCGCAGACGGTCTTAAGCGAAACCTATCATCTGCTCGATAACTCGCGCGCCATCCCCTGCCCGAACATGGCGGCGCTGTTGCTGTTCGCCAAAGACCCGACCCGCTGGCATCCCCGTGCCGGCATCGACTTCGTCAAGTACGAGGGAAGCGAGCGGCAGCATGGCGCTTCGCTCAACGTCGTCAAACGCATGCGCTTCGAAACGCCCCTGGTGCGTTTGATCGACGAAGCGGTGGGGCGGATCAAGGAGCAGATTCGCGAGCGGACGATTTTGCACGACTTGTTTTTCCGCGAGCGCCTGGAGTATCCGACTTTTGCGTGGCAGGAGGCGCTGGTCAACGCGGTGGCCCACCGCGATTATTCGCTAGCCGGCGCGCCGGTGGAAGTGTGGATGTTCGACGATCACATCTGCGTTCGCAGCCCCGGCTTGCCGCCGCCGCCGGTCACTCTCGAGCAGCTGCGCCTGCAGAAAAGTATCCACTTCTCGCGCAATCCTTTGATTGTTCGGGTTCTCGCCGATCAGGGATTTCTCCGCGAGATGGGCGAAGGTGTGCCGCGCATCTATCAAGAGATGGAAACCTACGGCCTGCATCCGCCAGAGTTTTCCGCCGAAGGATTCGTTTTCACCGTGACCCTGCGCAACGCGCCGGTATACGACGAGGCCACGTTGCGCTGGCTCAGCCAGTTCGCCAACAATCAAGTGAACATGCGCCAGCGCCGCCTGCTGGCCTACGCCTACTGCCACGGCAAGACATTTTCGACCACGGAGTACGAGCGCATCGCCGAGGTCGACCGCGACACCGCCTATCGCGACATTCGGTTGATGATAAAGAACGGCATCGTCGCGCCGCTTAAACCGAAAAGCCGCAGCTACCGCATCGTTGAAAGACTCTAAGCGAATCGCCCCATGGACTTCTCCCAACTCATGGGTTTGGCCAGTGGCCATGTCGAGGCGCGCATCGTGCAAACTGCCGTCGAACTCAGGGTATTCGATGCTTTCGAAGCGCGGCCCCTTTCCTCATCCGCCGTCGCAGCAGACCTTCAACTCAATGCGCGGGCTTTAGAACTGCTGCTCAATGCCCTCGCCGCACTCGGTTTGCTTGAAAAACATGCGGAACAATTCGCTCTCACAGAGATTTCCCGCCGCCATCTGCTGCGCAACTCGCCGTACTACGTCGGCGGCATGATCGGTTTCGAGGCCATGCTATGGCACGCCTGGGAAAAATTACCGGAAGCGATTCGAACGGGAGTGCCGGCGCGAACGCCTAACATGTATCAAGCCGACCCCGGGGAAACCGAAGTCTTCATCAACGCTATGGATTCACTGGTCAAAGCGCGCGGCGATACGGAAGTGCTGGCGAGCGCCATCGATTGGTCGAAGATCGGCACGCTCCTCGACGTGGGCGCCGGTCCCGCCACCTACCCGATCGCGCTATGCGAAAAATTCCCCCAACTCCACGCGGCCATTGTCGATCTGCCGGGTACTTTGAAAATAACCGGAAGGTTCGTGGCTGGCGCCAATCTCGCCGCGCGCATCGAATTGATCTCGGCGGATTATCGTAGCGATCCGATCCCGGGAAGCTATGACGCGATCTTGCTGTCGAACATCATTCATGGCGAGAACGAAGGCCGCAACGCCGCGCTGATGCGCAGGCTGGCGGCGCATTTGAATCCGCGCGGACGATTGATCGTTAAAGACCATATTCTCGGCGACAGCCGCGCCGAGCCGGCGGTGGGCGCGCTCTTCAGTCTGCTCATGCTGCTCACCACCGACGGCGGCCGCTGCTATAGTTTCGCCGAGATTGAAGCGTGGATGAAACAGGCCGGACTCAACTGCGTCGAGCGGATCGACCTGCCGGCGCCGCTGACTTCCTCTCTCGTCATCGCTTCCCAGTAGATAGTTTTGCGCAGAGATGTGGTAAGCTGCTTGTGAGAAAATCGTAAAGGCAAGGTACTCCGCCATCGACGAGCTAGAACAAAAAGCCAGGCAACAAGCGGTCATCGACAACCTCAAACCGGCCTGCATCTGCAATAAAATTCGCCGCGGCACCGTCGCCAAAGCGATTCAAGCCGGCGCCAAAACCTTCGAACAGATCAGCAAGCGCACCGGCGTCGGCACCGGTCCCTGCGGCGGCCGGCGCTGTGGCTCGCTAGTCCGCGGCATGTTGGGCGAGCCAGTGACCACTTGTAACGATTGTGGCTGGCCGGTATTGGTCGGCGCCGCCTGCCCGCGCTGCGAGTACGCTAAACAAGAGAGCTAGAGTTCTCGGCAAAAATCAGTTTTCTGCGGATCGCAACCTAGTTTAATCTTGGCTACTTCTTCAGGCTTGCCGTCTTGCGCAGGAAACGTTTGCGCTGGTTGAGGCAGGCCTTTTTCTTATCTTCGCCGGGCTCCTCGGCGCGGCAAGCCTGGCAAGCCGGGCAGATCCAGCCGCCGCAGGCGCATCTTCCGCCGGGTTTGCCGGCCAAGCCGGGCTTGGTGTTGAAACTCTTCTGACAGCGAACACAGACAATTGCCGACGAAGCGTCGAGGATCTCGAGATCTTCAGCGGGCGCGATGCAACGCGCGGCTTCGCCGGTCACGACAACGCGATATTGAAAAGCTTCCTTCGAGATCGGCGCGTCCAATAGCATGCCGCCGCGAGTGAAGCAGGCTTTGATTGCCGTGGTTCCTTCGATTTTGCCTTCGTATCCCTTATTCTTATGGCGCACCACTGTGCCATCGCGCAGATTGATCTCACGCTTTTCTTCCATAGACACCTCTTTCCAAATTTATGGCACCCACTTATCGAATGATCCGAGCCGCTATCCCCTCAGAAGTCGGCGATCGCCAAGCATAGCATTACGCCTACGAAGAATAAATATGCACCTCGTTTTCCTCGATGCGGCGGCCACGGGCAATTAATTTGACGATGCTGCAGATATTGCGGCTCACATCCGTGATCCCGGCAGCGGGGTAGCCGCTTTTGATGTAGCGGCCAATGAATTTGTCTTCGCCCATGTCGATAATTTGCAGATAATCCTTGTTCTCGCTGCCATCGAAGTAATGCTTCGTACCCGGTGCCGGGCTATCGAGTTCGTTCTGCAACGCCCTCGATATCTTGATGCCCACGAACAAAGACTTAGCATCGTCCACCATCTGACCGCTCCCTTCACACTTCACGCGCCCACTGCGGCACAAGTGTTAGGTAGCCCCGCAGCCGCAATCGAAAAGCGCCCATCGCCGCGCCCGCGCGGTCCGTGACCGCTGCGGGTAAACGCTTAGTTAGAAATTTTCAAGGCGACGCCGAGCGGCAAAGCGCTGTCGCCGACGCTCACTGCCGTGGTCAATTTTTCCAACTCCCAGGACGACACCTTTTCGGTCGAAACCGCTTCCTTAGCCGCGGCATCGGTCTTTAGATTCGCCGCGGGCGATTTGATGATGTATTTCACGTTGCTGCCGTCGACGAGCGTCACCGAAAGCACCAAATCCTTCACCTCTTGGGCACCCAGCGTTTGCAAGGAGGCGATGCGATTCAAAGCCACGGTCTTATCGACAGTGTAGTTATACAGCCAGACAAACGAGCCAGCGGTAGCGATCAGCAACAACCAAGCGTACTGGCCGACCCGCTGCTGCCGCTTTGTGACACTGGAACGCTGGCGGTCGAAAAACTGCCGGAAGGTGTCTCGTTCGATGGTCAAGCGTTTGGTCGGGTCCTGTTCGGCGGAACTGGGCGGTTGATCGAACGATAAACCGATGCTGTTGAGCACCATGCCGATCACAATCAAAACCAGGGGCACAAGCACGATAACGATAGGATGCATAGATCTCCCTCGGAGCGCGGATGCTTAAAGTCCGCCGATATAGGAAGAGGGAGGTATGGCAAAACCGGGGAAGTCTTACGGCGACGTATTCACGCCGCCAATCATGTCTTAGGAGTGATTGTCCCCAGTCTTCGACCCTCTTGCGCGCCAATAGAATCAAAACATGACTCAGACTACTCTATAGGAACAACTGGCACGTCGCAATCCTCGAGCCAAAGCGAATGCGCGCCGCGTTTGGTCACCGGCGCGATTGCAATCGGACGTCCGCAAGTCTATACACATGGCGCCATGGTGATTCGCTACGCAACCGCGGTTGTTACCCTTGCGGGAATCCTCGCGCTCGTCTCCGGCCTGGCTTTGTGGTTCGGCGCCGCGCCGGGCCTAGTGTCGATGCATATGCTGCTGGGCTTCCTGACCGTAGCGGGATTATGGACGATCGGCTTCGCCCAAGCAGTGTCAACCGGTGGGAGCAAGATCTTAGCGGGCGTCGCCATTATCGTCGGCGCCCTAACGATCTACGTCGGCATGAATCAAGCCGCCATGCTTTCCGGAGAGCATCATTGGCTCGTCCAAATCGGCCACTTAATTCTAGGTATTCTATGTATCGGCTTGGGCCATATGGTCGGCGCGCGTCAGCGCCGTACGACAGCCCGCTGACACCAGCCACTTAACTCACTGCTTCAATTGATAGTATGGAATTCGCTGACCTTCTAAACCGGCCAGCCTTCCAAACGATAAGCTTGCTCCCAAAATAAATACTCGTAGCGGCTGCTGAGCATAAACAATTCCGCCATGCGCCTTTTCTCGGCGCTTCCCGCCGCCGCGCCGAGGCGATCCATGAGTCGAATCTGCTCGCGCACCGGCTGCCAGAACGCCTCGGACGCGTAGGTCTCGATCCACTCACGATAGATCTTCGGTTTGGCCGGCCGGCGTTTGTACAACCGTTTGCCGGTCTCGCCGTAGATCCAGTAACAAGGCAACACCGCCGCGACCAGCTCGCCCAGGGTGCCGCCGCGCGCCACCGACTGCAGATGATCGATGTAAGCCTGCGTGCGCGGCCCCTTGGGCACAGCGTCTAGCTGCTGGCGCGACAGCCCTAAGGTCTTGCCGAAACTCGCGTGAAAACTCCGCTCGACCTCCACCGCGCCCAAAGCGTGACGGCAGAAGAGTTCAAGAATCTCCAGATTCGGCGACTTGGCGCCGCCCTGACAAAGCACCTGGGCAAAGTCGAGCAGATAAACATAGTCCTGCAAGATGAAGTAGGTAAACCGGCTCATCGGCAGACTGCCGTCCTGTAATTCGTGCAAAAACGGATGACCTTCGATCGCCCGCCAGATCCGCGCGCTGCGCTGCCGAAGCTGCAAGCTATAGTTTTTTGCCATGGGCCAGGATTAGCGAAAAATCCCCGAGAAAAAAAGCGCTACAACCACGAAACGCACGAAAGGCTACAATCTCTTTTTCGTGCGATTCATGTATTTCGTGGTTTAGGATCGCCGGACTATTTCAATCCATAACTCGCGGCGATTTTGTCAACGAAGCCATTGTCTTCGAGCTTGCGGATCAAGCGGCTATCGATTAGATCCTCAACCTTCACGCTGGCGATCTTCGGATTGAGCGTGGCGAGCAGCCGGCGAATGTTGTGCATGCCGTCCACCAGGGGAATTGGCCGGCGCTCGACACCGCTCAAATAATCCTGATAACCCTCCTCCGCCACCGCCGGGTCGTTGATCTGAAAGCGCCGCATCATGGTTTTGATCACCACCGCTTTGTTCGCCGGCGCCATGCTGTAGGCCAGACTTTCGACCAGCGTCATAAGTAATTTCTCGGCGATATCCGGGCGCTTTTGCAGGAACTCCGGCGACACCACGATCGCTTGGCTGAGCAAAGGGATCTTCGCCGGCTGCAACTCGGTAACGATGGCGAAACCTTTACTGCGCAGGCGGCGCACCAACGCGCCGTCGAGCACCGCCGCGTCGACCCTGCCGGCCTCTAGCGCCTGGCCGACCAACACTGAGTCGCCGATAGGCAGTAAATTGATATTGTCACGCTTGTAATCTAAACCGATATGTTCCAATGCCAGGATCGTATTGATCCAGGTAGTCCCGCCGGGATTTTGAATGCCGAAGCGTTTGCCGCGCAACTCCTCGGCGCGTTTGAGGCTTGGATGAGCGACCAGCGTATGGGTCAAAGTATTGGAGATCGACGAGAGAATTTTCAAATAGGAGCCCTGGCCCGCCGCGCCCAACACCGAGGTGCCGCCGGTGTAGCCGACATCCATCTCGCCGGAGACCAAGGTCGCCACCAACGTCGCCGCGGCGCGCACCAGCACGATTTTGGGATCGAGGCCATATTTGCTGAAAATCCCCTGCTCCTGGGCAAGATATAGCGGTGTAGTCCGCGGACTCACGGCGGCATAACCGATGGCGAGCCTGGTCTGAGCCGATGCAGCTTCGAATTGGCTGACGGTCGACAGGATAACGACGCTCAACGTAACGACCAGTCTGAATTGATGCATGACGTTCCTCCCCGCAGCACAAACGACTGTAAACCCGCAACACTCTTTAATGGACTGCCTCCCCCTTTGAAAAAGGGGGATCGAGGGGGATTACTCCCGCCCCTCGCCCGAAATCCCTCCTAACCTCCCTTTATCAAAGGGAGGGATCGATCAAGATCATCAGCACGCTCTCGTAAAGAGATCATTTACAACTGCGCCTTCACTTCCCCCCCTCCGGCCGTTTCACCGGCTCCAAACCAGGCCGGTATTTCTTCTCGTCGAGGAACTCGCGCATGCCCCGATCGCGGGTGCGTTCCGGGTCGGCGGCGCGCAGGGCCATGCTCTTGGCGCCGAGATATTCATACGCTTGGTCCATATCCATGCCGCGCACGGCACGGATCGCATGCTTGGTGTAGGCTAGCACGGTGGGTGCCTTGGCCATCAGTTCGCGAGCAATCGTGATCGTCTCTTCACGCAGTTTTTCGGCCGGCACCGCCATGGTGGCGATGCCCATCTCGGCGGCCTTCTTGCCATCGATGGTGCGGCCGGTCATGGCGTAGAACATGGCATTGCGGAACCCGACCAGTTCGCCGAAAACTTTGCTGACATTACCGCCGGGAATGATGCCCCAATTGACTTCGGATAAACCGAAGGTGGCATTGTCCGCGGCGATGACAATATCGCAGGCTGCCAGCGAAACAAACGCGCCGCCGTAACAGTAGCCGTTGACCATGGCGATGGTCGGCTTGCGCGACCAGGTGAGCAGCTCAGTAGCCCAGCGCCGGTGCGCTGTCGCGGCGCGGAAGCGCGCCACCGGATCTTTATCGGTCTCGCGGAAGTACTGTTTCAAGTCCATCCCCGCGCTCCAGCTGTTCCCCGCCCCCGTCAGCACAATGACTTTAGTCTCTTCGTCGGTCTCCAGCCCGTAAAGGATCTCCTCCATCTCGACGTGGAGTGTCGGGCTCATGGCATTGCGCTTCTCCGGCCGATTGAAAGTAATCCAGGTAATACCTTCATCGTCGGTCTCGACAAGCACGCAGGTGTATGATTTTTTCTTGGCCATTGTAATTCTCCTTATTTGAATCGTACGAACGAATCGTCAATCACGCATGTGTCATCTGCCGGCTCACCTCACCCGCCGGATCGGCCATCTTGTCATAGCGCGCCAGCTCCTCTGGGCGCAACCAGTCGGTGATGGCGGATTTGTCTGACGTGCGCCGAAGCAGGTTATCCGACGTTAACAATCAAGTTCTCAGGAAGAAGCCGGCCGGCTCGCGAATCTTGCAGCGCAACTTCCGCAAGTATGGCGGCAAGCGAGCTCGGCGCGGCAATTAAATTCGGCTCAAAAAGTTGGGCGAAGACGCGATAACATTTGCCGAGCACCTCGGGTTTGGCGCGCAATGCCGGTAGCTGGCGTCCGATGGCGTCGAGGGCTAATTGCGCATTGCTGTTAAACAGCTGAACGCTGTCGCGATAAATCCTTGCGACCTTGCCCACCAGCTCGCGATTTTCATCGAGATAGCGCCGGGTGGTCGCCAGCGGCACCCAATGGCAATCGAGATCGAGAGTGTCGGCGATGATCCGCAGCCCTGCCGACTCGGCCAAAAAGGCTTTCTCCGCCGGCAACAGCGCCGCATCGAGTTCCCCGGTGCAAAGCGCTTCGTAACTGCGATCGTTAAGACCGAGATCGACAAGTTCAACATCCTTCTCCCGATCCAACCGCCAACGGGGCAAAAGCGCCAGCATCATCATGCCCGCCATGCGGCGCGGCTGGTTGATGCCAATTCTTTTCCCTTTGATACCGGCCATGGAGTCGATCTTTGGATGAGTCACCAAATAAAATGCCGGCCGGTTCAAGATGCCGCCGATAACGATCAAATCATTGCCGTTGAGCTGTGAAAAAATCAGCGATGGTGCGTTGGGCGTGCCGATCGGCGTCACTCGATTGACGATGTCGTCAACGACTTTTTCTTCATCCAACTGATTGACGATGTCGACGACGAGATTTTCTTTTGTGAACAAGCCCGCCGCCTCGGCCACATATGGCAGAAACCGTCCGATGCTCGAGGTGCCGATGCCGATCTTGATGTTAGCCATTTTTTGCCTCAATCCAACTGCAACGTTGCTGGTTCGTTGGCCATACGCTCGCCCATACCGACATGGCGCAACCTTTCCCACAAAGCATCGACCTCCGCCATCACTGCCTCGTCGGGCCGATGGATATCGATCAAATGCGCGATCGGCACCCAGCACGCCCGCCCGGTGACCCAGAACACTTCCGAGCGGTTGCCTTCTGGATCGAAGTAATAACAGCCCAGAGCGCTAACATGGTTGACCACGGCGTCGATGCGCAATCCCGCGGCCAGAAGTTTCTTGTGCATGGTGCGCAAATCCTCCAGGGTCGCCAGCCGCAGCGAGATTTGATTGATCAAGCGCGAGTCGGCGTCCTGCGGACGGCCGCGGAAAAGCGCGATCTCGTGATCGGCCATTTCCGGATCCGCGCTAAAGAAGACAATGCCGGCGCGCCAGTTCTGCTTGGTGATGCGCATGCCTAGGGTGTCGCGGTAAAACGCCACCATTTTTTCCAGATCCTTAACGTAAATACCGACATGTCCCAGGCCAACCACTGCTGCCATCGGTTCCTCCCAAGCTCTCAAGCCGCTGTGACATCTTTCTTTAACTATCTAGCGCCGAAGGGTAAGGGCAATCAAGCCTATCCCCGTACATCGGCTAGATGAAGACATCCTGCCGCGAGCTAGACAACAGCGAAATCTTGCGCTAGTGAGTTGGCCATGAAGCCCGATCAATTTATTGACGAGCTGTGGCGCTACGCCGCCGAAGTGCCGATGGAGCAGCATCCTTGGTTCGACGGCATCATCAAGCATCGTTGGACCAAAGAGCAAATCGTTCTCGGCGAGGTGCAGCATTATCTCCGGGTCAGGACCAATCCGATTTTCTTCGGCCATATGGCGATCAACGCAGTGTCGGCCAAGGAATACCAGGTAATGCAGACGGTGCTGGAAAATTTCATGGAGGAGTTGGGCGGTAAGCGCACCCACGTCGACATTATGCTGCAATTTCTTGAGGAAGGCGGCATCTCGCGCGAACAGGCCGACAATGCCGAGCCCGCCCCAGGCACACTGGCGGCCATCGAAATGATCATTGGCTGTTGCCAGCGCCGTTCAGCTCTCGAAGGCGTCGCCATGCTCGCCTTTGTCGAAAGCCAGCTCGGCGGCGCCGGCAAGATTTCCGAAAAGGTCTACCGCGAACTCACCGGTCATTACGGCTTCTCGCCGCGCGCCGCGGCCACCTACCAACTCCACGCCGCCCAGGACGAGGGCCATGGCAGTCGCCAGATCGACGCCATCCGCCTGCTCGCCACCGATGAGGCCACCCAGAACAAAATTCGTGCTGCTGTGAAACTTGGATTGACCGCGTTCACGCTGGAATGGGACGGCCATGTTCAGGCAATGACGGGTAGGCGAGAGTTTTGGAGTGGTGTCGCAAATTTGAAACTACGGCAGCCGATCGTGAAATTGGCGTAAAAGAGGTCCAGGGTCGCCGGTTGGAGGGCCGGGGGCTCCAAATCCGAAACCCTCGAGGCGACACCTGTTATATCGGCCACTCCTTTGGCAGTTCCTTCCTAAGCGTTTTATATTCAG
>Ga0105347_1001342_pt1 | contig 10675 bp, 10 predicted proteins | sample EasRivMeERMLT890_FD_89677 | JGI IMG/M metagenome (GOLD analysis project Ga0105347, IMG submission 89677) | Soil microbial communities from meander-bound floodplain in the East River, Colorado, USA - East River MetaG ERMLT890 | ecosystem: Environmental > Terrestrial > Soil > Floodplain | place...
CTAACGTCCAATGGTCAGAATCATTGCCGGCTATCATGGGACTACTGATGATGAATCGCAAATGGCTCAGGTAGTTGGCGTTCGAGCCGCCAGATTAGCCAGAAGGAATTCGGCAAGTTTTTGATTTGCCGAGCTTGTACAAATGGCCGCACGAAAACCAAGCGGTGATGCTGCTCCGGAGCTGCCGGTAGTCGCGCCGATTGAGCCGATGCTCGCGAAGCTTGCCGACGAACTGCCGCCTGCGGGCAGCTATTTGTACGAGCCGAAGTGGGACGGGTTTCGCGCTCTCGTGTTTCGCGGCGCGGACGACGTGTACATCCAGAGCCGCGATTCGCGGCCGCTGGATCGATATTTCCCCGAGCTGCACGACGCGCTGCTCGAACGGCTGCCGAAGAACTGCGTGGTGGACGGCGAGATCGTGATCGTTACCGCGCACGGACTCGACTTCGACCTGCTGCAGCTGAGGCTTCATCCGGCGGAATCGCGTGTCGCGAAGCTGGCGAAAGAGACGCCGTCGTCGTTTGTCGCCTTCGATCTGCTCGCCGCCGGCGGGCGCAATCTCATGGCGGCGACGCAGGGCGAGCGGCGCGCGGCACTTGAGGAGCTGCTCCGGAAGGTGAAGCCGCCTGTCTATCTGACGCCGGTCACGAAGGATCGGGCCCTCGCGGTGGACTGGCTGACGCGCTTCGAGGGCGCCGGGCTGGACGGCGTGATCGCGAAGCCTGATTCGAGCCCCTATCTTCCGGGCAAGCGCGCCATGATCAAGGTGAAGCACGCGCGCACCGCCGACTGCGTGGTCGCCGGGTTCCGTTGGCACAAGAGCGGCAAGGATGCGGTGGGCTCCCTCCTCCTCGGCCTGTACGACGACCAAGGCGTGCTGCAGCACGTCGGCGTTACTTCCTCTTTCACCATGGCCATGCGAAAGCAGCTGGCCCGGGAGCTGGAACCGCTGCGCAGGGACGCGATGAAGGACCACCCCTGGAAGGACTGGGCCGGCGCTGCGGCGGAATCGAATCGCATGCCCGGCGCGCAGAGCCGCTGGAGCGCGGGGAAGGACCTGTCGTGGGAGCCGCTGCGCGTGGAGCGCGTGTGCGAGGTCAAGTACGATCACATGCAGGGCGATCGTTTCCGCCACGCGGCGATCTTCCTGCGCTGGCGGCCCGACAAGCGGCCGGCGGACTGCCGCTACGACCAGCTCGAAATCACCGCGCCCTACGAGCTCGACCGGATCTTTCGCCGCGACGGCTGAACGCGCGGCGGCTCGTGCGCCTGTTTGCGGTAGTGCGGCGGCCACGGCGCGTCGCCCAGGTTCTGCTTCTCGGACAATTCCAATAGCGGCTCGAGCGAGCCGGCGCGCTCGTCGATGCCGGCATGCCGGTCGCCGAGCTGCTTGAAGCGCGCGGGCATCGATGCGAGGGTGAAGTCGCCGGGATCGCAGTCGTCGACCTCGTCCCACGACAGCGGCGCCGACACGCGCGCATCGCCGGTCGGCCGCACCGAATAGGCCGAGGCGATGGTGCGGTCCTTGGCGTTCTGGTTGTAGTCGACGAATACGCCGTGGCGCTCCTCCTTCCACCACTTGCTGGTGGCAAGCTGCGGCGCGCGGCGCTCGACTTCGCGCGCGAGCGCGAGCGCTGCTCGGCGCACTTCGTCGAAGGTCCAGCGCGGAGCGATGCGCGCGTAGATGTGCATGCCCCGCTTGCCGGAGGTCTTCGGCCAGCCGGCGAGGCCGAAGTCCTTCAGCGCTGCTTCGGCCACGCGGGCGATTTTGCGAACCTGCGCCCACTTCACCCCGGGCACGGGGTCGAGGTCGACGCGCAGCTCGTCGGGATGCTCGAGGTCTTCGGCGCGCACCGGATGCGGGTGCAGCTCGAGGCAGGCCAGGTTCGCCATCCAGGCGAGCGCTGCTGCATCGCGCGGCACCACCTCCTCCGCCGCACGTCCCGAGGGAAAGCTCAATTCCGCGACCTCGATCCACTCCGGGCGTGCCTTCGGCGCGCGCTTCTGGTAGAAGAACTCGCCCTGGATGCCGTCGGGATAGCGCACCAGCATGTTGGGCCGGCCGCCCGCACCCCGAAGTGCTCCGTCTGATATTGAAACGTAATACTGCGCGAGGTCGAGCTTGGTGTGCTTCGGCTTCGGGAACAGGACCTTGGCCGGGTTCGAGATCACGACCTTGCGCCCGGCGGCGACCAGGACTTCAGTTTCGGCTTTTTTCGTCACTGCGGAGATCCGCGCGAGCGTTCCGCAACAAGGTCCTGACCAGGTTGATATGGGGGGCGGCGTCACGCGAAGCGAAGACGTCGGCGTACTCGCGCCTGAGGCGCTTCGCGCGGAAATCGAAGTCGGCGAGGCGTTTAACTGCGCTCGACAGCTTCGTCGCCTCGCAGTACAGCCGGTAGCTGCGGATGCGCAGCGATTCGGCCATGGTCTCCCAGGTGGAGCCGAACAGATTGCCCTGGAAGAACACCCCGACCGCGTAGAAGCTCCGGCGGTGGATTTCGCAGGGTCCGAGCCGCCCGACCGCCTCGAGGTGCTCGGCGGTGGCGTAGCCCTTGTGCTGGTCGAAGCCGTACTGCGGGAAGCGGTCGTGCAGCGCGCGCATCTCGGCGTCGCGCGCGGTCTTGGCCAGGATCGAGGCGGCCGAGATCGGCTTGTGCGTCGCATCGCCGTCGACGATGGCGCGGGCCGCGCAAGGCAGGTCCGGGCACATGTTGCCGTCGATCCACGCTTCCTGCGGGGGTATCGCGAGCAATTCGACGGCACGGCGCATGGCGAGGAGCGAAGCGCGCAGGATGTTGATGCGGTCGATCTCTTCCACGCTCGCGTGCGCCACGGCCCAGGCAATGGCGCGCTCCTTGATCCGGCCGGCGAGCACCTCGCGCCGCTCAGGGGTGAGCACCTTGGAATCGGCGAGGCCGTTCACGCGCCTGGCGGGGTCGAGGATGACCGCGGCGGCGTACACCGGCCCGGCGATCGGCCCGCGCCCGGCCTCGTCGACGCCGCAGACCAGCTTCATTTTTTCAGCACCTCGAGAATCGCGTCGGCGGCCTTCTCGGCCGCGTTCTGGCGCAGAAGGTGGTGAAACTCGTGGAAGCGCTCGATCTGCCGGCGCTGGGCCGCGGTATCGCGCAGCAGCGTCAGCAGCGCCCCGGCGAGCGCGGCCGGATTCGCTTCGTCCTGCAGCAGCTCCGGCACCAGCTTCTCGCCCGCCAGCACGTTCGGCATGCCGACGTAGGGCAGGTAAATCATGGTGCGCATCAGCGCCCATGTTAGCGGAGCCTGGCGGTACGCGATCACCATCGGCGTCTTGAAGAGCGCCGTCTCGAGGGTCGCGGTGCCGCTCGCCACCAGGGCGAGGTCGGCGGCGGCGAGCGCCTCGTGGGAATGGCCGAAAAGAAGCGTCAGGGGCAGGTCGGTGCGCTGGTGCTCGTGCACCGCGCGCTCGAACATGTCGCGCGTGTCGCGCGTGACGGTCGGGCAGACGAAGTGCACGTCGTGCACCTCCTGCCGGAAGCGGTGCGCCGCGAGCACGAACGAGCTCGCCATGTACTGGAGCTCCGAGCGCCGGCTGCCGGGCAGCAGCGCGACGATCAGCTTCCCCGCCGGAAGGCGCAGCGCCGCGCGCGCCTCGAGCTTGTTCGGCTCGAGCGGGATCAGGTCGGCGAGCGGGTGGCCGACGTAGGTGACCGGCACGCCGGCCTTCTCGTAGAGCGGCGCCTCGAACGGAAACATCACCAGGATGCGCGTGACCGAGCGCGCGATCCGGCGCACCCGCCAGGCGCGCCAGGCCCAGACCGACGGGCTCACGTAATGGATCGCGGGGATACCGGCATCCTTCAGCTTGCGCTCCAGGTCCAGGTTGAAGTCCGAGGCGTCGACGCCGATGAAGACGTCGGGCCGCTCGGCGAGGAGCGACCGGGCGATGCGGCGCCGGATCCCCATGATCTCGCGGTAGTGCATGAGCGCCTCGGCGTAGCCGCGCACCGAGAGCTTCTCTATCGGGTAGTGCGACTCGAAGCCGAGCGCCTCCATGCGCGGCCCGCCGATGCCGGCGAACATGATCGGGTTGCGGCGCGCCTTCAACGCGGCCATAAGCGGCGCGGCGAGCTGGTCGCCGGACGCTTCACCGGCGACCATGGCGACGCGCAGGAGGTCCGCCACTACCGGATGATTCCGCGCTTGCTGCGGGAAATAAAGTCCAGGAGCAGCTGCACTTCGGGGCACGCCGACACTTGCTTTTCGAGTTCTTTCAGTGATTCTTCCAGCGCCAGGCCCTTGCGGTAGAGGGTCTTGTAGGCGCGCTTCAGCCCGGCGATCGTCTCCGGCGAAAAGCCCCGCCGTTTCAGGCCTTCCTTGTTGATGCCGTAGGGCGTGGCCATGTTGCCGGCGGCGGTGACGTAGGGCGGAAGGTCCTGCGCCAGGTAGGTGCACATGCCGGTGAAGGAATGCGCGCCGATGTGCACGTGCTGGTGCGCCAGCGTGTTGGCGCCGAAGATCGCCCAGTCGCCCACCGTGACGTGACCGGCGAGCTGGGTGAGATTCGCGAAGATGGTGTTGCTTCCGATCTGGCAGTCGTGCGCGAAGTGCACGTAAGCCATGATCCAGTTGTCGTTGCCGACCCGCGTGGCGCCGGCGTCCTGGCTCGTGCCGCGGTTGATGGTGACGTATTCGCGGATGGTGTTGCCGTCGCCGATCTCGACGGTGGTGGGCTCGCCCGCGTACTTCTTGTCCTGCGGCGGTGCGCCGATCGACGAGGAGTGCCAGATGTGGTTGCGCCGGCCGATGCGTGTATGGCCGTCGAGCACGACATGGGCGCCGATCCAGCTGCCCTCGCCCACCTCGACGTGCTCGCCGATCACCGAATAGGGGCCGACCTCGACGTCGGCGGCGAGGCGCGCGCCGCGGTGCACCAGTGCGGTCGGATGGATCATCGGGGACCCTACTTGTCGTTCACCGGCCGGATCGAGCACAGGATGGTGGCTTCGGCGACGACCGCGCCGGCGACCCGGGCCAGGCAGGTGAACTTGCCGATGCCGCGCAGCGTGCGCTCGATCGTCACGTCGATCTCGAGCTGGTCGCCGGGCACTACCGGCTTCTTGAAGCGGGCGTTGTCGATGCCGACGTAGTAATAGAGCAGCCGGTCGCGCTTCTCGGCCATGTCTTCGGCGCTGAACACGAGGACCCCGGCGGCCTGCGCCATCGCCTCGAGGATCAGCACCCCGGGCATGATCGGCCGGCCCGGAAAGTGGCCCTGGAAATGCGGCTCGTTCGCGGAGACGTTCTTCAGCGCGACGATGCGCCTGCCGGGCTCGATCTCCTTCACGCGATCGATCATCAAGACCGGGTAGCGCTGCGGCAGGAACTTGAAAATCTTCTGGATATCGATCTCAGCCATTCTTTTCCCCCCTGCTCTTGACCTTGCCCAGCCGGCGAAGCTGCACGGCGTTGCGCTTCCAGGCCTCGTGCTCGTCGAACGGATAGAAGCCGGTGTACGTGCCCGGCTTGAGAAGCGAGCGCGAGATCAGCGTCCCGGCAGAGACGTGCACGTGGTCGGCGATGGTGATGTGGCCGTGGATCATGGCGGCGCCGCCGAGGGTGCAGTGCCGGCCGATGTCGGCGCTGCCGGCGATGCCGACGCAGCCCGCGACCGCGCTGTGCGCGCCGATGCGCACGTTGTGTCCCACCTGCACCTGGTTGTCCAGCTTGACGCCCTCCTCGATCACCGTGTCGTCGAGCGCGCCGCGGTCGATCGTGGTGTTGGCGCCGATCTCGACGTCGTCGCCGATGCGCACGCCCCCGATCTGCGGGATCTTCACCCAGCGACCCGCCTCGCGTTCGCCCTCGCGTGCGATGCCGAAGCCGTCGGCGCCGATCACCACGCCGGCATGGATCACCACACGAGAGCCGATCTTGCATCCCCGGTAAACCACGACCCGCGGGTACAGGCAGCTCTCGTCGCCGATGCTGACCTCGTCGCCGATCACGCAGCCCGCGCCGATGGAGACGCCTTTGCCGAGCTTCGCGCTCGGAGAGACCACGGCGGAGGGATGCACGCCCGGCGCCTGGCTGACCACCGCGTTGAACAGCTGCGAGACGCGGGCGAAGTACGCGTAGGGATTCTCGGCGACGATGCGCGGCCGCCGGGTGAGTGCCTCGTTCTCGGGCGCCAGGATGACCGCGGCAGCGCGCGTCTCGCCCAGCTTGGTGTGCAGTTTTCTCGAGTTGAAAAAAGTGATCTGGTCCGCGGCCGCGCGCTCGAGCGAGCCGACCTGGCGCACCACGGTCTGCGGGTCGCCGGCGACGCGGCCGCCGAGCCGCGAAACGATCTGCCCGAGCGTGAACGGCCCCGGCATCGGGTCTATTTGGCGGGCGGCTTGCCTTCCAGCGCCTTGATCACCTTGTCGGTGATGTCGATGCGCGGGCTCACGTAGGCCGGCATCTCCTGGAAGATGATGTCGAACTTCTCCTGCTCCGCGATCATGCGGATGATGCGGTTCGCCTGCTCCACCACCTGCGCCAGCTCCTCGTTGCGGCGCTGGTTCAGGTCCTCGCGGAACTCGCGCTGCTTCCGCTGGAACTCGCGGTTCAGCTCGCCGAACTCGCGCTCCTTGGCGCGGCGCTGCGTCTCGCCCATCGTCATCGCGTCCTTGTCGAGCTCGGTCTGCATTTTCTTCAGCTGGTCGGCGATGCCGGCGAGCTCGCGGTCGCGCTTCTGGAACTCGGCCTCGATCTTCTTCTGCGCCCGCACCGCCGGGATCGAGTCGCGCAGGATGCGCTCGGTGTGCACGAAGCCGAACTTGCTGCCGCCGGCGGAGGCTTGAGGGGCAGGCGCCTGCCCCGCCGCGGATACCGCCAGCGTCGCCAGGACTGCGGCCGCGAGGATGTTCTTCATTCAAAACCCTGTTCCGAAGGTGAATTGTAACTGCTGCTTCCGGTCCCCGCTTTGGACGTTGATGGGATGCGCCCAGGAGAGGCGCAGCGGCCCGAGCGGCGAGGACCAGAACAGCGCGATCCCGGTCGCGTAGCGCAGCTCACCGAGCACGATGTTGCCGGCATAGACCTGGCCGGCGTCCAGGAACGCCGCCAGCCGCAGCGAGCGGTCCTGCTCCGCGCCCGGCATCGGAAACAGGAACTCCGCGACTCCCGTCAGCTTGCGGTTGCCGCCGGTGGCGTCGCCGTTCTCGTCCTTCGGGCCGAGCGAGAAAGAGCGAAAGCCGCGCACCGACCCGGTGCCGCCGGCGTAGTAGTTCTTGAAGAAAGGCAGCGGCTGGCCGGCGTAGCCGCCGGCGTAGCCGATTTCGCCGCCCAGGTGCAGCGTGAAGGTTCGCGTCATCGGGTAGTACCACTGCTGCTGGTAGCCGAGCCGGTAATACTGCAGGTCGCCGCCCGCGATCTCGCCGGAGGCGCGCAGGAAAGAGCCCGCCGTGGTGGTGATCAGGCTGTCGCGCGAGTCGCGCGTCCAGCCTGCGGTGCCCGACGCGTAGGTGTACTGGGTGCCGAAGTCGCGCACGAATCTGATGTACGCAAGCGGGCTGGTTTCGAAGATCTCGAGCTCGACCGACTCGATGGTGGCGCCGAAATCGACCGAGATCTGCTCGGAGACCGGGTAGCCGAACTTGATGCCGCCGCCGAGCGAGTCGGTCTTGTAGGCGCCGGTGTCGAGGCTGGACGCGTCGGTCACACGCCGGTAGATGTCGAAGCCGCGGCTCACTCCGTCCACGGTGTAGTACGGGTCCATATAGGACAACGAATAGACCTGGTTCACGCTGCCGCTGTTGATGTTGGCCGAGAGGAACTTTCCGGTGCCGAAGACGTTCGCCTGCGAGACCGAGGCCGACAGCGCGATGCGCTCCACGCTGGAGAACCCGACGCCGAGGAGCAGCGACCCGGTCGCCTTCTCCTTCACGGTGTAGAGCACGTCGACCTGGTCCGGGCTCGCTTCGACCGGCAGGGTCTCGACCGTGACCTCGCTGAAGAAGGCGGTGCGGTCGATGCGCCGGCGCGAGAGCTGGATCTTCGAGGCGTCGTAGTACGCGCCCTCGAGCTGGCGCATCTCGCGCCGCACCACCTCGTCGCGCGTCTTGGCGTTGCCGGCCACGTCGATGCGCCGCACGTACACGCGCCGGCCCGGGTCGATGACGATGCTGAAGGCGACGCTGCGCTTTTCCTTGTCGATGTTCGGGATCGCGTTCGCGTTGGCGAAGGCGTAGCCCTCGTTGCCCAGGCGGTCCGAGATCGCCTTGGTGCTGGCGGCGAGCTTCTCGCGCGAGAACACGTCGCCGCGCTTGAGCTGGATCAGCGTTTCCAGCTCCTCGCGCGGCACCAGGAGCTGCCCGGCGAGGCTCACCTCCGACACCGTGTAGGTCTCGCCCTCGGAGATGTTGATCGTGATGTAGATGTCGCGCCGGTCCGGCGTGATCGCCACCTGGGTCGACTCCAGGGCGAAGTCGAGGTAGCCCCGGTTGAGGTAGAACGAGCGCAGCGTCTCGAGGTCGGCGCCGAGCCGCTCGCGCGAGTAGCGGTCGGCCTGCGTGTACCAGGTGAGCCAGCCGGGCGTGCGCAGCACGAACAATCCCAGCAGCTCGCTCTCGGTGAAGGCCTGCGCGCCGACGATGTTGATGCCGCGTATCTTGGCGACCGGGCCCTCGGTCACCGCGATGCTGATGCCGACGCGGTTGCGCTCGAGCGGCGTGACCGTGGTCTGCACCGCGGCGGCGTACATCCCTTTCGACAGGTACTGGCGCTTGAGCTCCTGCTCGGCGGAGTCGAGCAACGCGCGGTCGAAGATGCGCCCTTCCGCCATGCCGAGCTCGCGCAGCACCTTGCGCACGTTGTCGGGCTCGAACTCCTTCATGCCGGAGAAATCGATCTGCGCGATCGCCGGGCGCTCGCGCACGAACACCACCAGCACGTCGTTCTCGACGTCGAGGCGCACGTCGGCGAAGAAGCCGGTGGCATAGAGCGCGCGCAGAGCCGCGCGGGCCTTGTCGGCGTTCATCGTCTCGCCGACCTTGACCGGGAGGTAGCTGAACACCGTGCCGGGCTCGGTGCGCTGCAGGCCCTCGACGCGGATGTCCTTGACCACGAACGGCTGAAACTCCTGCGCGCCTGCGGCCCCCGCGAGCGCAAACACGGCGAGGGCCGTGGCGATACCTCTGAAGATCATTCAGCCGGTCAGCAGGCGATTCAGGTCGTTGTAGAAGGCGAAGGCCATCATGACCAGCAGCAGCGCGAGCCCGACGCGCTGCCCGAGCTCCATCGCGCGCTCGGAGACCGGCTTGCCCTTCACGATTTCGATGGCGTAGTACATGAGGTGGCCGCCGTCGAGCAGCGGGATCGGCAGCAGGTTCAGCACGCCGAGGCTGATGCTGATCAGCGCGAGGAAGGTGAGGTACGAAACCCAGCCCATCTGCGCCGACTGGCCGGCGAAATCGGCGATCGTCACCGGGCCCGACAGGTGCTTCCACGACACTTCGCCGACCAGCATCTTGCCGAGCATCTTCAGGCTGAACACCGCGATGTCGCCCGTCTTGACGATCGCCTTCCACAGGCTTTCGCCCAGGCCGTGCTGCACCCGGATCAGCATCTTCTCGGCGTGCGACGCCGGCACCTGCGGCGCGGCGCCGATGCGGCCGATGCGTTTGGGGCCGGCGGCGACCGCCGCGGGCACGACTTCCACGGCCTGGCGCGCGCCGGCGCGCTCGATCGTCAGCGCGAGCGGCATCTCGGGCCGCGCCTGCACCGCGGCGACCAGCGCCTCCCACGACTCCACCGGACGTCCGTCGGCGAGCAGCACGCGGTCGCCGGGCGCGAGGCCGGCCTTCTCCGCCGCGCCGCCGCGCACCACCTGGCCGATCACCGGCTCGAGCGGCGGGCGATAGAGGCGCAGGCCGATGCGCTCCAGGGCGTCGGACTCCACGTCGTCCGTCGGGAACGAGCGCAGATCGAGGGTCACGGCATTGAGATGGCCGCGGTCGTTCACGATCTCCAGCCGCAGCGGCGAGCGCTGCAGCGCCGATTGCAGCACCCGCCAGCGCAGCTCCTGCCAGGTCGTGATCGGCTCGCCTTCGACCGAGCGCACGGTGTCGCCCGAGCGCAGCCCCGCGGCGGCCGCGACCGTGCCTTCCGGCGGCGTGCCGAGCACCGGGCGCGCTTCCGGCAGCCCGTACATGAAGAGACCCGCATACGCCGCGATCGCGAACAGGAAGTTCGCTACCGGCCCGGCCACCACGATCCCGAAGCGGCGCCAGACGCTCTGGCGGTTGAACGCGCGGTGCACCTCGCGCGGCTCGACCGGGCCCTCGCGCTCGTCGAGCATCTTCACGTAGCCGCCGAACGGGATCGCGGCGATCACCCACTCGGTCCGGTCCGCGCCGATTTCCCGGGTCAGCAACGGACGGCCAAAGCCGACCGAGAAGCGCAGCACCTTTACTCCACACAACCGCGCGATCAGGTAGTGCCCGTACTCGTGCACCACGATGAGCAGGCCGAGGGCCACGATGAAGGCGACGATGGTGTGCAGCAGGCTCATGCGGCGAGCGCCAGGATGCGCGAGCGCGCAGCTTGGCGCGCCTGCCTATCCGCTTCCATGACCTCGCCGAGATCATCGGCCGGCCCGGCGGGCACCGCCGCCAGCGTATCGGCGATGACGCCGGCGATGCCGGTGAACGCA
>Ga0105347_1001344_pt1 | contig 10671 bp, 11 predicted proteins | sample EasRivMeERMLT890_FD_89677 | JGI IMG/M metagenome (GOLD analysis project Ga0105347, IMG submission 89677) | Soil microbial communities from meander-bound floodplain in the East River, Colorado, USA - East River MetaG ERMLT890 | ecosystem: Environmental > Terrestrial > Soil > Floodplain | place...
CGGGTGATCCGGGTTATGGGAGCGTCCCCCAATGATGGCCTAACCGCCGCGGAAAAACTGCCGTTGCAGCAGGTCGACGAGGAACTCGGCGAGGCCATCGCCCATGCCGATTGCTTGCTGGTGACCGGCGCTACCACCGGTCTGCCAGGGATGGTCGCAAACGCGTTTCGTCAGCGCGGCGGTTTCGCCTTGGGAATTTCACCCGCCGAAAACCATATTGAACATGTGCACCGCTACGGCTTGCCGGATGACGGCGCCGACGTGATCGTCTACACCGGTTTCGGTTACAAGGGGCGCAACGTCGTAAACATCCGTTCCTCAGATATCGTGATCATTTTTGGTGGCGCCACCGGAACGCTGAACGAATTCACCATCGCCTACGATGAAGGCAAAGTGATCGGTGTGTTAGAGGGCAGCGGCGGGGTGGCGGACCAGATTAAGAAGATTGTCGAGGTCTGTCAGAAACCCACTCCGGGTAAGCTGTTCTTCGACTCTGATCCTAAGACTCTTATCCAGACTTGTGTGAGTGCCATTGCGACTCGGGATCATTTGGCTGATCGCAGTGTCAAATAATTACGGGCAAACTTTTGCACATCATTCCGCGGCAGTCCTAACCGAACTGCTTCGTCCAAGGCCTTGTCTTCACTCCAGCCTTCTTCCCTGATGCGGAAAATCATCATGTAAGGGGCGATCCGTTCGGCGAAGGCGCAATTGATCAACATCGGATGATTGGTTGGGTCGCCGGCTACCCGGAGAAATTCGTCGACTTGCTTAGAATCCGGCATGGGTTTGGCGGCTGAAATATTGAAATAGCGCATTCGGTTGGATTCGACCAGGAAGCGCTCGCGCAAGGTGTCTACGCCGTCTTTCGGCGCGCGCAGGGTCAGAACCGAGCGAAAACCGTTGGCTGCGGCTTTGGCGTAGGCATCGCCTGACGGTTGGCCGCCCACGGTCGGCTTGTCGTCGATGCAGAGAATAACTGGAACGTTGACATTGGTTTTCAGGTTGAGCTGGCCGGACGGTGGCGGTTCGCTTCGACGTGGCGGATTTTCCGCCGGCGCGCCCGCTGCCAAAAATGCGGCGAATGCGCCCACGTAAAACAAATTCATAGATTGAAAACACCGGCGGCGGTATTGCCGAGGATCGCGGTCTTATCCGCGCTCGTGCAGGGCGCTTGGCGCACCATTTCGATGGACTCGATGATGTTCGCCGCAGTTTTGCATTCGAGCGGATAGTCGCTGCCGAACATGATTCGGTCGGCGGTGGTGATATTCAACGCCGCGGCCATGGACGGCAGCCAGGCGCCGGTTCCGGCGGTGTCGAAGTACAATCGTTGAAATAGTTTTTCAAATCTTTCGGTCACGCCGAACTTTTTCTGTTCGTTTTGAGTTTTCAAATAACCGCGCATATCGGCCGGAATCGGCGCGTCATCGGTTTCGAAAAACGCCATCATGCGTCCTTTGAGCGACGACGCCGCGCCGCCGAGGTGGGGGATGATGAAGCGCAGTTCGGGAAAACGCGGCAACACGGCGTTCATGATGCGCACGATCGCTTGGGTGGTTTCGAGTGGGCGAAACACGCAGCGGTCCAAGCTGTAGGTGGTTTCCGAGCCGGTCGGTTTGGACTGCGGGTGAAGAATGATCGGCAAATTGTTCTTTTGAATGATCTCGTAAAGCGGAAACATCAGCGGGTTGTCGAGTTGGATGTCAAGGTGACAGGCGAGCAGGGCGACCGAGCGCAGGCCGAGCTCATGGATGCCGCGCTCGAGCTCGCGCTTGGCGCTCTCGGGCTCGTGGATCGCCATATGGATTGCGCTGCGAAAGCGGGTCGGGTGTTTTTTTTCAACTTCGGCGACCCCGTCGTTCAAGGCGCGGGCCACGCCTGCCCCCATGACTTGCACCTGGTCGGTGAGGATGGATACCGTCACCCCGGCTTCGTCCATCGCTCTGATATGAGCCTCGAGATCTTTGCGCGATGGGTGCAGCGTCAGACTGATTTCCTTGGTGACGATCCGTTTGCCGCCGGCTTGGGCGGCCAGACGATCGAACAGCTGGGCGGGCATGTAGTGGTGATGGACATCGACGATCAATTCAGCTGAGGCCATAATAAATCCTTTGCTCCTTATCAAATTTCTGGTGCATCAACCTACGATAGGGTTGCGGTGACTGCAAGAGAGTTTTCTCCAGCCGGGCCCGGTCCTCGACGCGGACTCATCGACCGTCGATTTCGCCAAAGGACAGTCGAGTCGAAGGGAAGTAGGACAGCAGCAAAATGAAAAAGGGGAGTATCGCTGCGTGGACGAAAAAGTCAGCTGGGGTCCAGGCGTAACTGCTAAACGCCGGCGATGCACAGGGCGGGCAAACCCACATGAGCGGTCCGGCGACGTAGAATGAATTATGCACTCCGCCGAAGATGTAGCGTTCGAAGCTCAGCGCCAAGGCGCCGCCCAAGGCGATGGGGGCCGATCTGAGCCAGAGCCGGTCAAGGGCCGGATTGGCGAAGCGGAAAAACAACGGGCCGAGCAGAAACCCATAGGCGAAGTAAAACATTAAATAAATGTGGAAGGTCTCGAATTGGGTCACATGAAAAACCGAATGGAGGCCAAAGTTTGGAAGGATCTCCACTTGTTCCGGGCGATCCCAGCGAAAGAACAATGCTTTCGATCCGAAGTCGACCAGTAATACCGCGAGCAACAGCCGCATGTACAAAGACGACTCCTGCCGGGTCGGTGTGCGCCAAATGCCTCGTACATGGTAACGGCGGATAAAACGGAGAACCGTCCATCCTCCCAGCAGTATGCCGCTCCAAACCATCGCGGTATGAAGCGCACCGGGGAGTTCCGGATCTGGCGCCGCAACAACGCCGAGCCAAATTGGAGCGAGCAACAAAAGCACCAGCAGAATCGAAAAATACTTGTGCAGAAAAGCGGCCATAGAGCTATAAATAATTTCGCCGTTTACGTGTTTATGCCGATGTCTTGCAATAGCTTGACCGTTACCTCGTTGAGCGACGAACAAACATGAGTAGCTTTGGAAAAATCATGATCTCGCGTGTACTCATTGGGCACGGCGACGCAGCGCATGCCGGCCGCGTGGGCCGCCAGAACGCCTTTCTCGGCGTCTTCGAGAACCGCGCACTCGGCCGGATCGACGCCAAGACGATGAGCGGCTTCAAGGAAAATATCCGGCGCCGGTTTGACTCGGGCGACATCCAGACCGCTCACGATGGTGTCAAAATAGCTGACGATCCCTAACCCGTGGATGACGCCGTCGACCGCGTCCCGGTAGGACGAGGAGGCGAGGCCGATGCGCATCTTGCCGGTCAGTCGATTTAACAGCGGCTTGGCACCCGCCATGGGACGAAGCGAGGAGCGCAGCAAGTCCTGATAGTGGATCGCCTTGCGGGCGCGTAATGCCGCAGGATCGAGATGGAATTTATGTTTTCCGACCCACTCGTGAATGCCTTTGCCGCAGCGTACCCAATGCTCGCCATAGTCTGCAGCCGTCAGACGGACGCCGTGCTCGAACAGCGCCATTTGATAGGCCCGGCAGTGGAGCGGCTCGGTGTCGGCCAGCAGGCCATCGAGATCGAAAATAGCTGTGGTAATCATCCGCGGTTTCCCTGCCGCTAATTTTACCGAACTTTGGCTGATAATGCATCAGCAGGGGCCAGTTGCTGCTGGTTCGCCCTAAAAAAGGGCGGTCAAGCTTCGCTAAGCTTGGCCGCCCTTGAACCGATGCTTTACCCTGATTTTACGAGGGCTGTTTTTGCATTTTGCGGAAACCCTCGTGGCGAGAGCTCACCAATGTCTTTAGCTGATCGCGCTGTTGGGCGGTTAGCACCGACCGGCCGTTCTCCATGGTTTCGAGCTGCAAGTAGCGCAGTTCCGTGCGGACTTTCTCCGCCTCCTGGAGCTTGGACTTGATCTGGATCAAGTTCGCCGGCGATTGCTGGCTCAGGCTGGCGATCTCCTTTTCGATGGTTTGGACCTGTTGGCGCAGCGGGGTTACCTGGCTTTCGTAATGGCTTTTGACCTTCTCCAGATTGGCGACCTGATCGGTGGCCAAGTTTAACTCGCTCTTATGCTTAAGCGCGAAGTTGATCAACGGCGCGCCGCCGCCGAACCCGCCCCCCATGGGGCCGCGATGCGCAAAGTGCCTGGCTCCAGGGCCGCCTCCATCCGGGGCTGCCGCCATGGGCGCCGACACCAGCGCTACTGTCGCCAGCGCCGCACCACCTAAAATAAAACCGGTTAATTTGTTCATATTCCCTCCTTAAGGGTGTGAGATTTTGATCGATTAGACGGGGCCAAAGGGAAAAGGTTTACCAAATCTCGCTTTTCACTCTTTTGGCCTATCTGGAGGCCTGACCGTGCGGGTCTCGCCAGGTTGACGCTTTTGGCGCTCCGGGACGCGTCCAGTAACCGGTCGAGCATACGTTGAAAGTTGAAGGAGAAAATCGTGGGTTATTGGTAGTATTGGAGCCCAGATATACTGGTCAAGACGAATTACCTTGTCGGTGTTGACTGTTTGGTGTAAGAGTCCGTTCAGCGATTCAAATAGGAGCCGAACCATGGAAAACTGGGCTTCCCGCAAACTCTCGACCCATCCACAGTTCGCCTGTCTTCATCATGTAAGTTTACCCTGCCGCGATCTCGCGGAATCGAAGCGGTTCTACATTGAAGTCTTGGGCGGTGCGCTATATCACGACACGCCGGGCTTTGCCGAGGTGATGCTGGCAGGCCTGATTGTCGGCATGTCGGAGCAAGCGGCAGGGTGGACCGGCTGGGACGCTGAATATCCGCACTACGGTTTTAATGTCGACCCGACGGATTTCGCTTTAGCGCAACCCTGGCTCGATGGTTGCGGCGTGCCGACCCATGGTTGGACGCGCAATTACAAAACCGCGCTGCTCTATTTGCGCGATCCGTCGGGAAATTTGCTGGAGCTTTACTGTGAGAGCGGCTTCGCAGGGATAAAAAACCTCGCCCTGGGGCCGCGTCAGGGCGGAGTGCCGCTGCCGCTGGCAGCGCTCAACTATCGCTGGAGCGGCAAGGTTGCCGACTCGACCTTGCCCCGGCCGCGTCTGGCGAGCTTCGCCCATTTGAGCGTTCCGGTGAAGGATATCGAACAGGCGAAGCGTTTTTTCATCGAAGTCATGGGCGGCGAGCCTTTGACCACCAGCGATCCCGCAACCTTTACCGAAGTACGAGTTGCCGGCGCCATCGTCGGACTGTCGACGCGCAGCGGGGTTTGGACCGGACAGAATGCCGAGTATCCTCATTATGCGTTTTACGCCGACGGCGAAAACTTTCTCCCGATGATCGATTGGCTCAAGCGCAACGGCGTCGTGGCGCCAGGACCTTGGACGCGCGACGGCAAGAAAGGGTTGATGTATTTTCGCGATCCATCCGGCAATCTATTTGAAATTTACTGCGGCAAGGACATCCCACAAGCAGAGCAGTTTCCCCGCGGCGTAAAGCAAGGCGGGAGTTATGCCACCGACTACGCCGGGTTGTTTTATGAGTGGCAGGGCTGAATCATTGGTGCCAGGAGGATAGCGCATTACGCCAGCGACTAAGGCACGATTACGGGTTGCGCGGTTTTCGCGACAAGCTTGAGGTGGGGTTTGCCCAACTCGATGTTTAGTTTAGCGTGGTGGCGGCTCGGCCGATGGCTCACGCCGCCATCGACGACGACAAAACGTTTGGCGAGTTTGACGCGATAGCTTGCGCCCAGTTGAACTCGTTGCCGGTACAGGCTTAAGGCGTCGTCCGGGCGCGAGTCGTTGTCTTGATACGATGCCACGATATCTTCCAGCAGGTCGATCAGGGCTTCGGGGTCCTCGCGAAATGAACTCTCTAAGTTGCTCATAACCGGGGTCCAGCGCAAAAGTCGTGCAACATGTTAAGCCTACGAAATTGTCCTAATGGCTCTATCGTTCCTGACCGATTGCGGAACTCTGGATGACGCGCAGTAGAAACAGCGGTTTTTTTGGTCACCGGTGATTGGATTCTACGGTGCACAACTATGGTTGATCATCGACTATTTTGTCTTGCGCTTTCGGACCCAGGGGATACCGCTCCCCGCCCAGGTGCTCATTGCCCCTGAAAAGCCAAGCTGATCGCGCAATCGTTGTTGGTTGAGGGAGTACTCGGTCAGATTATTTTTGTCGACGTGCGGGTGTTTCGTCTGGTTTAGCGGCATGACTTCAAATCGCGGAGGCCTCCATGGAAATCGAAAATCGACTCAAAGCTCTCGGTATCGAACTGCCCAATCCACCGACGCCGGCGGCCAATTACATTGGCTGCGTCCGGGTCGGTAATCTATTATTTATCGGCGGCAACATCGGCCGGATCAACGGCGTGCTCAAGTACCGCGGCAGAGTCGGCGTCGAGGTGACCCTCGAACAGGCCTATGACGCGGCGCGCAACTGCGCGCTCAATCATTTGGCGACGATGAAAGCCGCGCTGGGCGATCTCGATAAGGTCGAGCGCATCGTCAAAGTGCTCTCCTATGTCAACGTCGCCCCGGGTTTCACCGATATGCCCAAGGTGGCCAACGGCGAGTCGGATCTGCTGATAGAAGTGTTTGGTGAAAACGGCCGGCATACCCGAGCCGCCATCGGCGTGGCTTCGTTGAGTCAAGATGCACCGGTGGAAAATGAAGTGACGGTGCAGGTGAAGGACTGACTCAGGGATTCTGCCTCAATCGCGGATTTCTCTGTCGTTTAGGTTCCAAGATTGAAGACTCCAGTAGCATCCTGCCAAGCAGGATCGTACGGCCTCGATCGCTCCATAAATAATCGTACTTTCTCGCTCGCCTTGTTCAACTGTGAAACCCAACTGCGCAAACTACAAGTCAGGTGGTCGGTGCGGGGTGTCGTCGCTTTGTCGACTATGAAACAGTGTCACTGCCGCTCATCGCCGGCGAGGCGCTTGTGGATCGGACGCTGAAGATTTAGCGTGATCTAACAGAACGCCGTGCACGATGCCGGCGGTGGTGAGCACCAGCGCGACGGACAATATCGCTGCGCCAAATGGCGCCAGCACGAGGAATTCGACGTAGGTCGCTGTTGTGGCGAGCAGAATACAGCGGGCTAATTTGACCCGCCGTATCGGTGAGCCCAGATCGATTTTGGATTGCGGAAACAGCAATGCTTGGTCGTGCTCCGAAAAGAGCGGCCGGTTCTTTCGATAACGACGATATTGAACCAGCCGCACGGCAAACCAAATCACAAAAAACAAAACTGGCGCTTCCGCAAGGATGTACCCTAGCTTTTCCATTTTGGTGCATATCTCGTCGTCGAGACGTCCTCCGGCATCGTTCAGATACCGGTTACCTATAAGAACCGCCGGGCGAAGTCAAAAGGCGTGATAAAGGCACCCTTTGGGGTGCGATTTGAAGGTTTTGTTACTTTCTTTGGCAGGCGGGGTTAAATTTTGCGCATTTCGCTAAAGCGTTGAAGTTGTGGGAGGCGCTAGTGAAAAAATCGTCATGGGATTGCAGGTGCTGTTGGCCGGTGCTGCTTGGGTTATACAATGCCCTATCGGGGCTTTTTGCATCGAGTCAGAGATCGGCTGGCACCGTGGAGGAAGCGACTTTGGCGAAGATCGCCAACCGCCAAACGTTACTCGAAGAGGGTGCCAAAAAGTAAGGTAAGCTATTGTGCTACACGACCGTGATCGTTGGCCAGTCGCTCAAGGACGCCTTCGAGCAAAAATATCCTTAAGTCCAGGTTGAATACCATCGCGGCGATTCCGAGACCTGGACGCAGCGGCTGTTGTCCGAGTATTAGGCCGAGCGCTACGCTGTCGACTTGCGCGACGGCACTTCAGCCATCGTCATCAAGAGTGTTTCCATTCGTTCGGTTTAGAGTTTGGATGAGCGCAATTGCTCAAGCACCGTCTCCACCGTGAGCGGCGGTTCGGTTTGATCCTTGAAGCAGGCCAGCCGCTCGCTCACCTCCGCCGCGGCGTTGTGAAATCCGCTCGGCAAGCCGGCGGCTTGGAATGCCTCGGCAATTTCTCTCATTTCGCCGACGTAGCGCCACATTTTGGGCGCGGCGACGGCGGCGGCGCGCAGGCATTTATTTTCAAGCCCAGGTTGGGAGATTTTCCATTCTTCCAGCAATGGGTTGTCCACGCCTTCATGGGTGGCGAGCGCGCGAATGGCGAGGATTAAAGCGTCCGTGCCCTTGGTCCAAGCAGCATAGACGACTTTCAAAGCCGATGCTGCGCCGGCAGTGGCGCCGATGCTGCGCGCATCCAACATGCTGGCGGAAAATACTTGAGCGACCTCCGCAGCTTTCTCTCCCGAGAGATACATTCTGGTCGTGCCGGCTTTCTTGACCGGTGAGCCGATGATGCCGCCGTCGACGAAGGCGGCGCCGGCTTTCGTAACGATCTTGCCGATCTCCTCTGCGGTCGCGCGCGACACGGCGTTAGCGTCGACATAAATCCCTTCGAAGTGTTGCGCGGCGACGCTGACGGCGACTTCCGTGGCGAACTCGGGCGGACAGACCGACAGGACAATATCGCTTTGGTGGACTGCGGCGGCTAGGTCGCCGGCATCGATCAGACCGGCCTGCTCGGCGCGCTTGCGCGAAGCGGCGCTTCGCTGTGCCGATGCCCAGAGTACCCGGGCGCCACTGGTCGCGGCGCAAGCGCCGATGGTTGAGCCCATATTGCCTGGATGAAGCAATGCGATGGTTTTCATTATTGTTCTCTCCTGATCGCGAGGCTAATCGAGTTGAGTGTCCGTAGTCAATGATCTCAGTCTTGACGATAGCTGACCGCGCTGATATTTCAGCTCCATGATTATACTCAGCAACGAAGAAATCGAGTCTTTCCTCTCTATCAAGACTTGCATCGACGCGCTAGAAAAAGCCTACGCCAGTTGGGACAAGGGCACGGCTATCAACCGGCCGCGCACCGACCTGGTCATGCCGTCGGCGACCGAGGCCGGAGTTTATGCTTTCAAATCGATGGAAGCTGGACTGTACGATCCGCCGATCGTCGCCATGCGCATCAACTCCGATATTATCCGCTGGACCCAGCAGGGCAACCGGACCATCAAAAACAAGCTTCGCGCCGCACCGGGTGACAAGTACGTGGGTCTGGTGATGTTGTTCTCTACCGTCACCGGCGAACCGCTGGCGATGTTCCCCGACGGCGTCGTGCAGCGCATGCGGGTGGCGTCGAGCAGCGCGCTGGCGGCGCGTTATTTGGCCCGCGAAGACGCCAGCACCATGGCGCTTTTCGGTTCCGGCTGGCAGGCCGGCAGCCATGTGCCGGCGATGTGCGCCGTGCGACCGCTCAAGCGTATAAATGTCTTTAGCCCGACCAAGGCTAACCGCGAAGCCTTCGTCAAGGAGTTGCAGCCAAAAGTGACGGCCGAGCTGCGCGCGGTGGATTCGCCGGAAGAGGCGATCCGCGATGCCGATATCATCGCCGCGACGACCAATTCGCTTTCCCGCGTGGTTAGCGCCGATTGGGTCAAACCCGGAATGCATTTGACCTGCGTGCGCGTGCCGGAACTGGGCGACGACACGATCCGCAAAGTCGACCGATTGGTAATTCATGCGCACCAGCATGCGCCGGCGAATTATATAGCCGGCTATGGCGAAGAAGGCATTCACGCCCATGACGCCATCGATATAATCAAATTGGGACCGGCCCGTGCCCATGAGATCAACGTCGAGCATCCGTTTTGGCTGTCGGCGCCGGATTTAAAAGATCTCGTCACGGGCAAAGCGCAGGGGCGTGCCAATGCTCAGGAGTCGACCTGCTTTCTCAACAACATCGGCATCGGTTTGCAGTTCGCCGCGGTGGGCGCCGCCGTTTATAGCGAAGCCATCGCCAAGGGCATCGGCCGCGAGCTACCGACGGATTGGTTTTTGGAAAGCGTACATCCGTAGAGTCGGTGATTTGGAACTCGGAAGATTAACCACAAAGAGCACATATAACACAAAAAATACGAATCCGTGTGTAGGGGCGTATGGCATACGCCCAGGTGGTGGGGTGGGATCGCAAATAATCGTACAACGAACTGGCCGAAACCCGGGAGGGGTTGGATGAATCTTCGTTCTCTAATCTCTTTATTAATGCTCGTTTTCTCGGCTGTCGGATTGGCGTCGGCACAGGATAAGCCTAAAATCTATTTCGGCGCGTCGAGCAAGACGCTGGGTTATGGACCGTTGTGGGCCGCCGTCAAGAAGGGGTTTCTCGATCAGCAAGGGCTGGACGGTCAGCTGGTTTTGTTGCGCGGCACGCCGATGAACGTTCAGGCGCTCGCCGCCAACTCTCTCCATGTCGGCTCGGGCGGCGCTGAGGCGTTTTACGAGGCCACCGAACGCGGTCTCGATCTGGTGATGATCGGCGGTATCATCAATGGACTTACCCACGACATCGTCGCCGGCAAGAAATACAAGTCTATCGAAGAACTGCGCGGGGCGACGTTCGGCGCGTCGTCGTTGACCAGCGGCACCGTGACGGCGATGAAGGCGGCGCTGAAAGCCAAGGGGCTCGAGTATCCGCGCGATTATAAAATTCTCGTCTTGGCCGGCGGTTCCTCGGCGAACCTAGCGGCGCTGCAATCCGGCCAGATTGCCGCCACGACCGTGGCCATACCGCTCAATTACATCGCCGAGGAGAGCGGCTTGAATATCGTC
>Ga0105347_1001346_pt1 | contig 10652 bp, 10 predicted proteins | sample EasRivMeERMLT890_FD_89677 | JGI IMG/M metagenome (GOLD analysis project Ga0105347, IMG submission 89677) | Soil microbial communities from meander-bound floodplain in the East River, Colorado, USA - East River MetaG ERMLT890 | ecosystem: Environmental > Terrestrial > Soil > Floodplain | place...
CGCGCGCGCGCCGGCGACGAGATTGCATTGCGCAAACTCATCGAGTCGAATCTTCGATTCGTTGTGTCGATAGCTAAGAAATACTCCCGATCGGGATATCCCATTCACGAGCTGATTAATGAAGGCAACATGGGATTGATCGAAGCGGCATCCCGTTTTGATCCGGCCCGTGGTGTGCGTTTCATTACCTATGCCGGCTGGTGGGTTCGGCAGTCAATCCTTGCTGCGATCGCGCATCACGGACAGGTTTTCAGTGTGCCTCCGAAGTTCAAGCATGAATTGTATCGGTTTGATTCGAGGGTGGCACGCCTGACTCAGGAACTGGGACGACGCCCGAGCGTTGAGGAGATTTCTCGAGAACTCGAGATGCCGGAGGAAAACGTCCGCGGAATGATGCAGGGAATACCGACCGAGGTCTCTCTGAATGCGACCGTCGGAGACGATGATATGACGCTTGAAGATCTCATTCGCGACCAGAACCTCATGCCTGTCGACGATGCCTTGATCGCGGAGTCGTTCCACGAGCAACTGCAAGGGCTCCTGGACCAGTTGGACGACAAGGAACGGCTGATCATCGGTCGTCGTTTTGGACTTGGCGACAAGGAACCGGAGACTCTCGCGGAGATCGGCGCCGACTTGCATTTGTCGCGCGAACGCATTCGCCAACTCGAAGAGCGCGCGCTCAACAAGTTGAGGCGATCGCGCCGTGCCAGGCAGTTACTCGGCTACCTTAACTGAGGTACAATCGGCGCGTGGAAAAAACACTCGTCGACACTGCGTTTTCCGGCTGCCCGGCTTGCAACGGCACCGGATGGGCTCTGAGGACACTGGATGGCGCCAGCGGTGTAGCGCGCTGCGACTGCTATCGCCAGACGAGGATCCAGCGACTCGTGACGAGTGCCCGGATTCCAAGCCGATATCAACATTGCGAGTTGTCCAACTTCGAGCTTCGAGAGCCACTGACGACACGTTCGATCGAGTTTGCCAAATTGGCGGCGGAGAACTTTGTTGAGGAATACCCGCACACGACACCCTTCGGTCTTCTCTTCATGGGTCCGCAGGGTATCGGCAAGACTCATCTGGCGGTTGGGATCATCAAGGCGCTGATTCGGCGAAAGGCTGCGCGATGTATGTTTCGTACTTTTCCCGAGTTACTCAAGGAGATTCAAACCTCCTACAGTCCGATATCGGAATCGTCGGAATACAGGTTGCTGGCGCCAATTCTCGATTCGGAAGTGTTGGTTTTGGATGAACTCGGTTCGTTAAACCCGTCGGCATGGGTTAAGGATACGGTCGCCTATATTCTCAACCACCGGTACAGTGAAAACCGGGTGACCATTTTCACAACGAATTACCTGGATCACGACGATTTCACAAGTGACAAGAAAGGACTGCACTATACTCTCTCTCAACGAATCGGCGATCAGATGCGCTCCCGATTATTTGAGATGTGCAAGACCCTCGCTATGGACGGCAAGGATTTCAGGGCGGAGATCAAGCAGGCTCAACACCATCCGTACAAGCGGGCAAGGAAGGATCTCTAATATCGGCTACTCCTCATCCTCTTCTTCCTCGTCCTCATCATCTCCTTCTTCCAGGACCTCAATGAGAAACTGCGATTCGCATTCTTCACAGACGAATTGGTCTTCTTCACCAGCTTCGAGCTTTCCGGCGCAGACAGGGCAGAAAGAGATTTCAGCAGCCATGTTGACCTAAATACTAGAATGATTTTTCAAAGTCAAAAGGCTTTTTTGGAGACACGCGATTCATGAAGAGAGACGGAATCGAAGAACAGTACGTCATCGACGACTTCAGCAGTAAGGACACATGGAGGATTTTCCGCATCATGGCGGAGTTCGTCGAAGGATTCGAAACCCTCTCGAAGATCCCGCCCGCTGTCGCCGTCTTTGGTTCCGCTCGTGTATTACCCGGAAGCGAAGCTTACCGGAAAGCGGAAGCCATCGGCTCGTTACTGGCGAACAATGGATATTCTGTGATCACGGGCGGTGGTCCCGGGGTAATGGAAGCTGCAAACAAAGGAGCGACAGAAGCGGGTTCGATGTCGGTAGGTTTGAATATCGAACTTCCGCTCGAGCAAAAGCCCAATATCTATTCCAACAAGCTTTTGAACTTTCGCTACTTCTTTGTGCGGAAGGTTATGTTCGTGAAGTATTCGATCGCCTTTGTGATTCTGCCTGGAGGATTTGGCACTCTTGACGAATTGTTCGAAGCCATCACGCTGATCCAAACCCGCAAGATCAAGCCATTCCCCGTGATACTTGTGGGCCAAACCTACTGGAAAGGTCTTAAGGATTGGATTGGTGACACTCTGCTGCACGAAAAAATGATTTCGGTTGAAGACCTCGACATCTTCAAAACGGTTGACACTCCTGAAGACGTTCTCCATTGGATTCAGGAGTCGAAGGTTCGAGGGTCACACCGCGCTATTCCCTGACACGAAGGTGCGTCCGCACTATTGACATGTCGCGCTGACGCTTCTTACAATTAGCACTCACGTTTGAGGAGTGCTAACAATCCTTACGGCATACTTTTAAAAACAAAAAACGAGACTAAGGAGCTGAAAACATGAAATTTCGACCTTTGCATGATCGCGTTCTGATCAAGCGGATTGAGGAGCAAGAGACGATTCGGGGTGGAATCATTATCCCGGATACCGCAAAAGAGAAGCCGCAGGAGGGTGAAGTGATTGCTGCCGGAACCGGGAAACGGCTGGAAACTGGCACCGTAACGCCGTTGGAAGTAAAAGAAGGCGACCGCGTTCTTTTCGGCAAATATTCAGGAACCGAAATCAAGCTGGATGGCAGCGAGTATCTTATTCTGCGCGAAGACGAGATTCTCGGCATCGTCACAACAACCGCAACTGCCGGCAAAGGCAAAAAGTAGGGAGGACGACAATGGCAGCGAAACAGATTGTTCATGGAGAAGACTCCCGGCAGGCGATCCTGCGCGGGGTCAATATCCTTGCAGATGCGGTCAAGATCACACTGGGTCCCAAAGGCCGTAACGTGGTTCTGGACAAGAAATTTGGATCCCCGACTATTACCAAGGACGGCGTCACGGTCGCGAAGGAAATCGAACTGAAAGATCCACTCGAAAATATGGGTGCTCAGATGGTCAAAGAAGTCGCGTCCAAGACCAGCGACGTCGCCGGCGACGGCACCACGACGGCGACGGTTCTGGCACAGGCCATCTTCCGGGAAGGCGTCAAGACCGTTGCGGCGGGCGCCAATCCGATGGCCGTGAAGCGCGGCATCGAGCGCGCCGTTGAAGTGGCGACCGAGGAGTTCAAGAAACTGGCGAAGCCGGTGAAGGGCGACATGATCGCTCAGGTTGCGACAGTCTCTGCGAATAACGACTCGACGATTGGAAACATCATCGCGGATGCCATGAAGAAAGTCGGAAAAGATGGCGTCATCACCGTGGAAGAAGCGAAGACGATCGAGACCGGACTGGATGTGGTCGAAGGTATGCAATTCGACCGCGGCTACCTGTCGCCATACTTCGTGACGGATCCCGATCGCATGGAATGCGTCCTCGAAAACTGCCTGATCCTGATCCACGAGAAGAAAATCAGCACGATGAAAGATCTTCTTCCTGTGCTCGAGCAGGTTGCCAAAATGGGCCGTCCGCTGCTGATCATCGCTGAAGAAGTGGAAGGCGAGGCACTTGCGACACTCGTCGTCAATAAACTTCGGGGCACGCTGCAGGCAGCAGCCGTAAAGGCTCCCGGCTTTGGCGATCGCCGGAAGGCGATGCTCGACGACATTGCAATTCTTACCGGTGGCAAAGCGATCACTGAGGATCTTGGAATCAAGCTGGAGAACATCCACATTGAAGATCTCGGCCGAGCCAAGAAGGTTGTCATCGACAAGGACAACACAACCATCGTCGAGGGCGCCGGAAAACATGAAGCTATCGAAGGCCGCGTGAAGCAGATTCGCGCGCAGATCGAAGATACGACGTCCGACTACGATCGCGAGAAGTTGCAGGAACGACTGGCGAAGCTTGTCGGCGGCGTGGCTGTAATCAAAGTCGGCGCCGCTACCGAGACCGAGATGAAGGAAAAGAAAGCTCGTGTCGAAGACGCAATGCATGCGACGCGCGCCGCTGTCGAGGAAGGTATTGTTCCGGGAGGAGGAGTTGCTTTCATCCGCGCGATTCCGGCACTCGATAAGCTTAAGCTGGAAGGCGACGAGCAGATCGGCGTCAACATTGTGAAGCGCGCTCTCGAAGAGCCGTTGCGCATGATTGCGTCAAATGCCGGACATGAAGGTGCTATCGTTCTCGGTAAAGTCAGAGAAGCCAAAGACTCCAATTATGGCTTCAATGCGGCTACAGAAGAATACGGTGACATGATCAAAGACGGTATTCTGGATCCGGCCAAGGTTACTCGAACCGCGCTCCAGAATGCGGCATCGATTTCTGCTTTGATGCTGACAACCGAAGCTTTGGTTTCCGAGATTCCCGAAGAAGACAAGGCCCCGATGCCTGCAGGTCCCGGCGGCCCGCCGATGTACTAAGAACAAACTCGTAGCCCGCGGGCGTCAGCCCGCGGGTGCCAATGCGTCCGCATACGCGAAAAGCGCAGGAACCCCGCCCGTGTGAATCATCACGACTGTGTCCTTCTTCATCAGTCGGCCTTCCCGAATGTGGGCGAGGAGTCCGGACATCGTTTTGCCTGTGTAAACAGGGTCGAGAAGAATTCCATCCGTTCTCGCTACCAGCCGAATCGCTTCCTTGCACGCCTCGGTCAGCTTTCCATAGCCTTCTCCGATGTACTCATCGAATACTTCGTAGTCGGCGGTGGCTTCGACGCCGACCAATTCAGAGGTTGCGTGAAACCACTTCATAACGAGGCCAGCAGCGGCAGTCTTCGCTCGATTGACGCTGATTCCTCGAATCGGCATCTTAATGCCGAGAACGCTCAACGCAATCATGAGGGATGCGATGTTGCCCCCTGTCCCGCAGGTCACGTAGAGCGCTGTCGGCTGGACATTCATTGCCCGCCACTGCGATTCCAGCTCAAACATACAGCGGATGTAACCGAGGCACCCGATATCCGTCGTCCCAGAGATCGGGATCACGTACGGTCGGCGGCCGGCGCGACGAAGTTGTTCGGCCTTTTCTTCCATGAACGGCACCAGGTCCCAATGGTCTGAAACATCCTTAAAGATGAGTTCGCAGCCGAGAAGCCGGCTGAGGAAGAGATTCCCTGTGTTTTTCTCATTCTCATCGTGGACGGTAAATCCGATCGGATGTAGTCCCACTTTGAGCGCCGCCGCAGTTGTGAGTCGAATATGGTTGGATTGTGAACTTCCTGCGGTGATGACCGTGTCGCATCCCTTTTTGAGCGCGTCGCCCAGGAGGTATTCAAGCTTTCTTGGTTTATCACCGCCGAGTACCAAACCCGTCAGGTCATCGCGTTTGACGTAGATTTGCGGACCATTCAAGTGTTTTGTTAGGTTTTCGAGATATTCCAAAGGCGTCGGCAGGACGGCAAGCGGTATTCTCGGAAAGCGTCCATCAAGCTTGTTGAGCCACTCGTTGCTTATCATCGTAGTCCTCGATATTCACTTTCTTTGATCGTTAAGAGCGCGCCGCGGGCTGATGCCACGCGGCCTACAACAGTTGTATCCTGTAGGCCGCGTGGCTTTAGACCCCGCGGCACGCTCTTGCTGTGATCGATCCAATCTGGAGGAAACATGGTGAAGGTAAACATATGGAGTTTTCGCGGAAAGTCCCAAGCCTGGGGACATGCGTCAATGCAACTGGATCAAACCTATATATCGTGGTGGCCCGAACAACCGGGGCAGGTCCCTTCGAAGATCCATAGGCAGGTTTATGCTTCGAGTCCTTTTCGAAATCGTACCTTTCAGGCGGATCTGGCCGCTGAAGGTCAATCTCCGGACAAGGTTGTCCAGATCGAAGGTTTGAATGAGAAAGCGATAAAGGATTGGTGGCAGTCGTTTGGTTTGAGCCGGGATGGCGTCCAGTACCATGGGCCTCTTCAGTCGTGGGATACATTGAAGCGAAATTGTTCGAATGTTGTGGCGACGGGCCTGCGCGTCGGCGGCGGTGATAAGTATTCGAATTGGTTCAAGTCGTGGAATCTCATTTGGACGCCGGAGGACGTTCTAAAATATGCACTTTCCATTCAGCAGGGATTGCATAGCGGAAAACCAAAGAGTTCCTAATCCTGATAGACGTTCTCCAGCGCAATCTCGCCGGCAGGGAATGGGCTTTGCATCGCGTATTCGAGATCACTCTCGATCGTCTGGTGGATACGCGATTCTATTTGCTGGCTCGACTCATCATTCAACAGAGCTTTCTTTCGCAAATGCGCTTCAAATAGTTCGATGGGATCGCGTTTCTGCCATTCTTCGAACTCTTCTTTGGGGACATACCACGGGCTGTCCGCATCGGAGTGGCCTTGCATGCGCATCGTTTTCGCTTCGATGATGGACGGACCATCGCCGCCTCGCGCGCGCTTGATGGCTGTTTTTGTCGCTTCGTACACTGCGAGGACGTCATTGCCGTCCACGACTTCGGAAGGAATGCCGTAACTGCGCGCCCGCATGGCAAAATCGGAGATGGCGGCCGCACGGTTTGCTGGAGTCGAGTAAGCGTACCGATTGTTTTCGATGATCAGAACGAAGGGCAGGTCCAGCACAGCGGCGAGATTCATGCCTTCATGAAAATTGCCTGTGGCGGAGGCTCCCTCACCGATATATGTCATCGCCACTGAAGGTCGTCCTTGAATTCGATTTGCCAGAGCCACTCCCGCCATCACCGGTATCATGTCTCCCAGCACGCTGATCGATGCGACAACCCCTTTCTCGAGATCGCCGAAGTAGTGAATGCGCTCCTTACCCTTCGTGGGGCTGGTAGCCTTTCCCATGTATTGGGTGAAAATGTCGCGCGCAGGTATTCCTCGAACGAGCATCGTCCCGATGTTTCGAGTGATTGGACTGACGAAATCATCTGCCTCGAGAGCGTAGGCACTTCCGACAGATGTGGCTTCCTGCCCGCGGCTCGTAAACACTGTCGCCGTGATCACGGTCTGCCTGTACAAAGCGCAGAGCCGTTCTTCCAGAAGTCGGTTGAACCGCATGAAATAGTAAAGATTGAGAAGGTCCTGGCTGGATAGAAGCGTGGCTTCAGTCATCGCTGCACATCATAAAGCAAAGTTGTGCGAGAAAGGATCGCTGATGTTTGCTGGTATTGCGTCATTTTGAATTTTGTGATGTGGCGAACCCCCTGCCGATCCGCCTTCGGGGACGGGGAGATTTGACACGTGACAAGTGACGTTTGACATCCGAGGGGAGTGGTTCCCCGGATGTCAAACGTCAAACGTCACTTGTCACGTGTCAAATCTCCCCGTCCCCGAAGGCGGATCGGCAGGGGGTTCGCCACATCACAAAATTCAAAATGACGCCATACCGGAGGACCTGATTTGTCCCGATCGTTCTCAAGAATGACTATCATGCGTGAACTATCGACACCTTCACTGTTTGATTCGTCCTTAGCGATACCAACCAATGCCGCGGTTTCGGAACTGCCGCCGCTCAACAACGAAGAGAAGCGCAGTGACAAATTGGCCAAGGACTTCGTTCGCTGGTGTTTTAGTTTTGGCGCTGACTTTCGCAACAGTCCTGACGTGATCAATCTGCGAACCTGGGCGCAGAAGGCGAAGCTGAAGTTGAAAGACTCGGAAGAGCGCGAGTTTCTCGATGAAGCCCGCAGACTGTACTTGAAACGGATTGAGCAGATGATGAAACGGCCCGACATGCCCATCCTCGCCGCTCCGACAGAAGATCCGGCCTGATCGCAGGAATTCCTTCACCGACGCATTACTCGTTCCCTATACTCGTTTCATGCGAATACTCTTTCTCTCAGTTTCGTTTGCCCTGTTCGTCGTAGGTTGCAGTCAACCGGCGGACAAGTACGCTGAATCCAGACCCAACCCGCCGGCTACGGTAATCGATCCGAATGCAATTAAGGAACACATCCAAAAGCTGTCTGCGGACGAAATGGAAGGGCGATCGCCCGGTGGACGGGGCGAAGAACTGGCAACCGCTTACATATCAGACTACTTCAAATCGATCGGATTGAAGACATCGTTCCAGCCGGTTCCGCTGGCCGGTGTGACCTCCACGGCATCGCCACTGAAGTTGACTGGCGCAGACTCCAGAACATTGACCTACGGTGAGGATTTTGTCGCTTGGAGCAAGCAGCAGCGGGATTCCGTTACCACGAACGCCGAACTCGTGTTCGCCGGCTATGGAGTGACGGCTCCTGAGTTCAATTGGAACGATTTCAAAGACAGTGTGAAAGGAAAGATTATCGTCGTTTTCGTGAACGATCCCCAACTGGACGATCCCAAATTGTTCGGCGGCAAAGCGATGACTTACTACGGGCGCTGGACATACAAGTTCGAAGAGGCTGCGCGACAGGGCGCCGCCGGGGCATTGATTGTTCATGAAACCGCCTTTGCCGGCTATCCCTGGGAGGTCGTGAGGGGATCGTGGTCCGGCGAGCAATTTGACATGGTGCGGGCGGATAAAGGAGCTTCCACCGTACCTCTGCAAGGATGGATAACTCAGGAGGTAGCGTCCCAATTGTTCAAGGCAGCGGGCTTTGAATTCAACGACCTGAAGAAGAAAGCACTGCAGCAGGACTTCAAGCCCATCCCACTCAAAACCAAGGCATCGATCGCGATCAAGAACAAACTCAGAACCACCGATTCAAGGAACGTCCTGGGCGTGCTCGAAGGACAGATTCCGGACGAGTACGTCGTGTTCACTTCACATTGGGACCACCTCGGAATTGGCGAGCCCCAAAACGGCGACAAGATCTATAACGGCGCTGTCGACAACGCATCCGGAGTGGCGCTCATGATGGATATCGCCCGCGCGTTTACTAAGGAACCAACAAAGCCGAAGCGGTCCATTGCCTTTCTGGCGGTGACGGCGGAGGAGCAGGGGTTGCTTGGCTCGTTGTACTACACGGAAAACCCATTGCTTCCGCTCAACAAGACTCTCGCGAATATCAACATCGATGAAGCGAACGTCTTCGGTCCAACCACCGAAATCGCGGCGATAGGTTATGGTTACACGACGCTTGAAGATGTGCTGCGTGAGGTTGCCACATTGCAGGGCCGTCGTGTTATTCCGGAGGAAGAGTCAGAGAAGGGTTTTTACTATCGATCGGATCAGTTCAATTTCGCGAAGCACGGCGTGCCGGCGCTCTACACGAAAAGCATGTCTATCGAAGCCAGTCGAAAGTTTGATGCCGAGCGTTATCACAAGCCCTCCGACGAGTACGATTCAGCCTGGAATCTGCAGGGCGTGGTTCAAGATGGAGACGCCTTCTTCCAGGTTGCACAACGAGTCGCGAATGGAGATAAATGGCCGGAGTGGAAGCCCGGCACGGAATTCAAGATCATCCGGGAGAAGAGTCTCGCAACGAAATAGCATTTGGCTCCATTTCGTCGTCGTTTATGAACGCCATTGCCGCTCAAATTGAGCATCTTCGGCAACAAATCCGTGAGCACGAGCACAAGTATTACGTGCTTGCCGAGCCGACCATATCCGACTTTGAATTCGATCAATTGATTCGGCAGTTGCAGGAGCTCGAAACCGAACATCCGCATCTCATTACCCCGGACTCTCCCACCCAACGAGTGGGAGGAGAGCCTGCCGTCGAGTTTGCGACCTATACATTTTCCAAACAAATGCTGAGTTTGGATAACGCTTACTCCGAAGAGGAACTCGCCGAGTGGGGACGGCGCGCACAGCAACTCGCGCAGACCAACGAACTGGAATACTCGGTTGAACTCAAAATCGACGGTCTCAGCATGGCGCTGGTCTATGAGGACGGATTACTGACCAAAGGGGTCACGCGCGGTGACGGCAAGACCGGCGAAGTGGTGACCGGCAACATCCGAACGATTCGTTCGATTCCCCTGCGATTGAAGGAGCCGTTATCCGTTGAAGTGCGCGGTGAAATATTCCTCAGTCTCAAAGCATTTCGCCAACTCAACGACGAGCGTGAACAGAATGGCGACCCGCGATTCGCAAATCCGAGAAACGCCGCTGCAGGATCGTTGCGTCAGCTGGATCCTCAAATAGCATCCAGGCGTCCGTTGGACTTTTATGGATATTTGCTGTTTCCAACGCAGGTCAGTCAATGGGACAACCTCAATTCGATTTCGCGGCTCGGATTGAAGGTCAATCCGAATCGACAGCTCTGCCGTTCATTGAACGAAGTCATCGAATTCTGCCGGCATTGGGAAGACCATCGGGACGATCTCGATTACGAAATCGATGGCGTCGTCGTCAAGGTCAACTCCATCGAGGTCCAGGAGAGACTTGGCAGCACAGCTAAATCGCCGCGCTGGGCCGTCGCGGTGAAGTTTCGCGCGCGCCAGGCAACGACAAGGCTCAACAACATCAGGGTTCAGGTTGGACGAACTGGAGCTCTGACACCAGTGGCCGAACTCGAACCGGTTCAGCTTGGCGGCACCACCATTCGAAACGCGACTCTTCACAACGCGGACGAAATCGAACGCCTTCGCCTCCAGATCCATGTTCGGGTTTTGCTCGAGAGTGGCGGCGAGGTGATCCCGAAGA
>Ga0105347_1001347_pt1 | contig 10647 bp, 8 predicted proteins | sample EasRivMeERMLT890_FD_89677 | JGI IMG/M metagenome (GOLD analysis project Ga0105347, IMG submission 89677) | Soil microbial communities from meander-bound floodplain in the East River, Colorado, USA - East River MetaG ERMLT890 | ecosystem: Environmental > Terrestrial > Soil > Floodplain | place...
AAGTCTAGGGTGAGATAGTTATCTGCAAGGCGCATGCAGAAAGCGATTCTTTAAGATCTCACCAAGGAGTACAAGTGAATGGATCTGAGATGCCGAAAGGCGTTGACAGATAGGATCTGTTTTGAATAAGTAATCACAGTGCGGTGGATCGTTCTACCAATTAGAAAACACTAGTAGCGGTCCGATGATACTGATGGGAAATCGTTCAGGGCCTTCTGAAGCGATCCAGCACATAAATTATGAGCTCCGAAAAGACATTAAAAAGCTCAGCCGAGATGAATTAGAGCGTGCTCACATTCCTCATGTTGCGATGCAAACACGGACTTGAGTAATCCCAATTAACTTCGGCTGTTCCGGAGGTGGTCCTATGAAACGAATGGCAATGGCTTCGTTTATATTCTTACTTGGGCTGCTCCCGAACCTGCTATGGGCTCAGCCGGATTTTTATCGAGGTAAACTCATCACGCTAATTCAGGATAGCACACCGGGTGGAGTGGGTCAGCTCCGGACCCAGGCATTGATCCCGGTTCTGCAGAAGCACATCCCTGGCAATCCGAGGGTCGTAGTCCAGTTTATGCCAGGCGCTGGTGGTAGAACGGCCGCCAACCATCTTTACAACAACTCACGCAGCGACGGCTTAACCATTGGCCGAGTGAGCAGTGGACTCGTGACAGCTGCTATTCTCGGTCTCCCGGGTGTTCAATACGACATTGATAAATTCATTTACCTGGGCTCTGGTCACAACGAGGTAAACAACGTCTTTTTTTCACGAACTCAACTCGGCCTGGATAACCTCAATAAACTGAAAGCGGCTACAGGGCTGAGGATAGGGGGACAGTCGGTCGGGCACTCCAACTATGTGATTGCGAGACTTTTTGCTTGGCTGCTTGATCTTAAAGACCCCAAGTTTGTCGTAGGCTTTTCCGGGGCAGATATGGACGTGGGTCTCTTACAGGGCGAGTTAGATGCTCGCGCGAACAGTGCAGAAACGGTCATTCAGCGCACTCCTGATTTCATTAATAAGGGACTTATGAACTTCCATGGCGTGGCCGAAATCCCGCACGGATTTCGGTACGATCATCCCGCCTTTCGCGAGCTCCCCGCATTGCATACTTTTGGTAGGACGGAGAAGGAGAAAAGAGTGCTGGCCATGTTCAATGCTTTTGGGCGGTTCAGCCAGGCTTTTGTTCTACCACCTGGCACTCCGGAGGAGCGAGTGACGATTTTGAAGGATGCTTTTAGAAAGTCATGGAAAGACCCGGAATTTCATGAAAATTGGAAGAAGATGACACGTGCAGATGCGTCTCCGCTCATGCCAGAGGAATTGGAGAAGCTAGTCAGAGCTATCCCAAGAGATCCCGAAGATATCAAGCTCTATAATATGATCGCAGGGTCAGAATCTTTGCCTAAGCGCTAATGGGACGAACAAAGAAATAGAGATAACAACGGGATGGAAAGTGAAAAACAAGTCGGGACGTTACTGGCTGCTTCATGGGGGGCGCTCACGTCAGGAACGTTAGTCTATCAGGAACAACCGAATAGAAAAAATCAAGTGACAGAATAAGTTTTCGAATTGTATTGAAAACGCCAATAAAATCAAAAGGAGGAGTAATTATGGGCCGTATACGTCACATTGCGATCGTCACTTCTAACCAGGAAAAGTTGGGAAACTTTTACAAAACCGCCTTTGGGATGAAGGAGGTAAAAGGCATTGGGTCAGCACTTTACCTTTCTGACGGGTATATGAATCTCGCCTTAATTAAGAAGACGCCAGCAGTAAAGGTTAAAGAAGGTCTCTACCATTTCGGGTTCGAGGTGGACGATGTAGAGCCGCTTAGAAAAGTTTTCGAACAAGTCGGAGCCTCAAGCGAGGTGCAACCCAGGCCAAAAAATCGCGACGCTGAATTCAGGGTTCACGATCCAGATGGGAACGCCATTGACCTCGTACATTCCAGGAAATGGCCTGTATAGGCTCATCGGCGAATTGTCTAGATAGAGGGATGGGACAGCGGCCGAATCAGGTCTTGTCCGCCCTGAGACGGGTGTGATCGTCAGGCTCAGGGCAGATTCTTGCAAGTCTTCCGATAAGGCGTGTCTTCTCCCACGTAGCGTAGCCATTCGTAGTCCTCGAGATTCCGGGTCACCCGGGCGCACAGATCGGCGATGAGGTCTTCATGCTGCCAGGGCCAGATCCTGACGATTTTCTCCCGCTCGGCGCTGGCGACGAGGCGTCCGTCCGGGCTAAATGCGATACAGCCGACTGCCCCCTCATGTTGAACATGGGCGATTTGACGCCCGCTGGCGACTTCCCAGACTCGTGCCGTTCGATCGGAACTCGCGGTGGCAAGATGGCGGCTGTCCGGACTGAAGGCGATGGCCGCCGCACCGGTGGTTTGTGCGAGCCGCGTGATCTCTTGCCCGGAGGACCAGTCCCAAACGCGAACGAGACCTTCCCCTCCGCAAGCGGCCAGGAGCGAGCCGCTGGGACTGAAGTGCGCGCGCTGGAAATAAAACTCACCCTCAAACCGCGCGACTTCGCAGCCGGTGTTGATATTGCAAATCCGAATGCAGCGGTCGCCTCCGGTCGTAGCCAGATGCTGACTGTCCGGCGTGAAGGTCAGGGATTCGACGTTCGTTTGCTTGAAGTGAATCGTTTCCCGGCCGCTTTGGATGTCCCAGACGCGAACCGTTTTTGATTCGGCGATGGCCAGATGACGTCCGTCGGGGCTGAGGACAGAGTTCCAAAACGCCTCCTCGTGAGCGAACTCCGCCACCGTGGTTTGGCGTTTCCAGTCCCAGAGCCGGGCGACCCGATCCTCCCTGTTGTAGGGAGACCACGTTCCGTTGGTGGTGAGGAGATGCGCTCCATCCGGACTAAAAGCGACAAAGCCAAGCCGTCCTGCTTGTGACGCGGTCGCCTCCAACCGAAGCGTGTTCGCTTCCGCATCGATGGACCAGATCGACCAAGTGTTATCCTGGTCACCCGTGGCAAGAAACCGCCCATCGTTTCTCAGGGCGGCGCTGGTCAACTTGCCTTTGATGGTTCCGACCCATTTAGCAGCCTGGTCCGATTCAAGGTCGATCGCCCAAACGGTGGCTGGGTTGGCGGTGAGAAAGATCCGCCCCTTGTCGCCAAAGGCGATGGCGTCGATCTTGTTGGGGTGCTCCATACGGGCGACCTCGCTTCGGCCGGTCATTCCCCGGACGTGAATGCTTGCGTCCTCCCCACCGGTCGCGACCCTGGGTTGTGACGGGTCCAGCGCGAGAGCACGGGCTGAGCAACCGTGAACAGCGCGTCCCACCTCCGTAAATCCGTCCGTTTCCCACATTCTGACCACCCCGTTCGAACTCATCGTTGCAAGATAACGGCCGTCGGAGGAAAACTGTGCCCGGCCGATACCGTCATCGTGAACCAGACGGGCCAGTTCCCGCCCATCGTCGACAGCCCAAACGCGAGCCGACTTTTCATGACCGGTCGCGGCAAGGAAGCGTCCGTCGGGGCTGAAGGCGATTTGCGATACCCCGCTTTCATGACGGAGAGCTCGGACTTCTTCGCATCCGTCCAACTTCCAGATCCGGACGAATCCATTGTCGCCTGCAGTCGCGAGCGTGCGATCCGATGGACGGAAAGCAACATCCCGCACAAGACTGCCGTGGGCGACCTCCAGGATTCTACGTCCGGTTTCGATCTCCCAAACCCGGGCACGCCAGTCCATGCACGCCGTCGCCAGCAGGGCGCCATCCTTGGCGAAGGCAATGGCCTGTATGTTGCCGGCATGCGCGAAGTTGGCGACTTCGCGTCCGCTCTTCAATTCGACGACATGTGCGTCGTGGCACTCCATGCCGCGCCCCTCCGTGAAGACAAGGAACCGGCCATCCGGACTGAATCCGAGGGCCGAGGTTTCGCCATGGAGGGTGAACTGCAGGACATCTCTGCCATCTGGGACGCCGCGCACATTGACGTTCCGAGGGCTTCCGTTATTGGAACTCGCTACAAAGCGTCCGTCAGGGCTGAAGGCCACGTATTCGACTCCCATGTCATGGGGAATCCGGAAGAGCTCCTTGCCTTCGGGAAGCTCCCAAACCCGGGCGGTATGGTCGCTGCATGCCGAAGCGAGATAGCCGCCGCAGGGGCTGAAGACGACCTGGGAAACAGTCCCGGGTTTTCTGTTTCCGTAGATCTCGCGGTCATGTTGCATCGACGTCAGGTGGCGAGGGAGTAATGCCAGGGCTCGGCGTAACACCTGATCCGCTTCGTGCGAAGGGTAGAAGCGCAAGGACTCGGCCGCGAGGAGCGCGCATTGAGGCAGCAGGTTTAAACCTTGGTTGCGCAGTAGTTCGGCCTGAGCAGCCAGCTGGCGGCCAAGGGCTTTGGCGTTGAGCTCCATGAGCCGCTCGATTTCCGCTGATTCCACTTGCTGGCATGCACGGATGTACTCGGCTTGAATCGGGATGGGATGGGGCGGTTTGCTCGTGGTGCCTTCCATGACCCACGCCACGGTATCCTGCAGGGCGGCGCCACGCAAAAGATCGTCTTCGTTTCGGCCGCGTTCGTCCCACCAGATGGCTCGCGTGAGCAGCCTTGTGTGAAATTGAACCCTTTCCAGATCGGTGTCGATGGTGTCGATCAGCTGGGAAAAGGACTGGTTGAAGTCGCCTTCCTCTTCAAAAAAGAGCCACTGCAACTGCGCCAAGGCCTGTGGCACCTGAGCGACCTCGACCTTCCGCCGCAACACAGGAATGATCCTCTTGCGGCGCGAACTGGCGTGGTCGATTTCGATGCGGCATACCTCGGAGCTCACCGAATCCGGGCTGAGTACGAAGACGAAGGTGTCGGCTTCATCGATGGCAGAACAGATTCTCTTCAGCCACTCGGCGGATGGCGGAATGTCTTCCCAATCCACCCATGCTTTTCGCTTCGCCTCTTCCAGGGCACGGTGCAACGACTGCACGAAGTTGCGGTCTTTGCGCGAATAGGAGATGAAAACCTGCGTCATAGTTCCGGCCGGTGGTCGTGATCAAGGTTGGGACTCAATCTGCCGCCGCTTGCCTCCGTTTCTCCCGTCCCAACGCGGTTCGATCCCGTTGCAACTTTTTCGGTAGGTAGGTTGGCTTGCGAGCGTGCATGTCCACGGCATTGACAGACTCTTCGAACTCGTCAATCGGGCGTAGGAATTCTAAACCACCGTTTTTCTGGCCCGAGCAATATCGCCGGAGCGCAGGAGTTGTCAATCGCCTTTCTATTTAATGAGAAGCGTGGTGTGGCATCGGCTGGCTTGGGCCGCGCAGTGGTCGGTCGCAGCGAAGCCGCTTGGGGTCAGATCTTGGACTTTGAGATTTTACTCCCACGAGGGGAATCGGTAGGTGTCTCGGGGAATTGTTTTTTATAATAGTTCGCTCCCAGGACTCGGTCATCGGTGTAGTTGCAAATCTCTTGATAGCCCGTGGAGACCCTTTCAGATCCAGAAGAATCGACCGTTGGCCGAAATGTAATTCGGGCTGTAGCTGCGTTTCGCCGTTTCTAGTTTCGAGTTTCTGGTTTCAAGTTGTCCCCATCCCTACAACCACCAATCAGGAAATGTCTAAGACCTTGGCTGAGTTCCACATCGCCCGCGGGACCAACACATCAATTGGCGCTGTTCGGACGCAGTCTCTGGTTTTGCGTTTCATTCCAGTTGACGTTTGAGAATTCTCAACCCTAGAAGCATAGCCTGACTAGACGGACCCTGTACCAGGCACCAAGTTGACTTGTTAGGCATGGTTATTATAATGGCCATAATTGAGACCTGATATGAAAGACATTTCCACCTATATACCCATTAGCAAGGCCAAGAGTGAGCTTTTGGATATCATTCGTCGGTTGGAGAGCGTCGACGACGCCGTGGCGGTGACCAAGAACGGAGTTCCGGCTGCGGTGATTCTCAGCATGGAAAAGTACGAGGGGCTACTTGAGACGCTGGACATTTTAAGTGATCCGAAGACCATGAAATCGCTACGGACCTCGATGCGTCAAGCGCGCCAGGGAAAATGGCTGAAGTATGAAGAGGTCTTTGGTCGTTGAAGAAGGCCACTTGCCGTTTCACCCCGGAAGCGGCCCGGCTAATTGCTACACTCCCGCCCGAAATCAAAAAGCTCGTTCGCTCTGCTATTGACACACTTCTCGGGAAGCCACACATCGGCTCCGAATTGACCGGGGAGCTTGAGGGTTATCGCTCGCTCAGAGCAAAGAGATACCGGATCATTTACCGTTTAAACGACAGCGAAACCAGTGTCGAAATATATCTTGTCGGTTATCGGCGGGATGTTTACGATACCCTTCGGTCTCTGCTCCTCGAGATTAAACCGTAACCGGGAATCGAAAGCCCTGGGGGTCTGCGAGGAGATTTTGGGTTCGGGTGTGGGATTGGTGAATGCGCGTGTCCACCAACACGAACCCACGCAGTTTCTAGTTTCAGATTTTTTCCAGTCCCACAAACCAAAAACCAGGAAATCTTTAAGACCTTGGCTGAGTTCCCACACCGCCTGCGGGACCAACAGCAGACCGAACCCGGTGGAATCAACTGGCGCTGTTCGGACTGTGGCTGTGCCGGGTTCTAGAGCGGCTGCACGGTTGTCATCACCAAGTACGGGAAGCAAGCCGGAAGCGTCTAACTTCTACGTATCTACTAATTTGGTTAGCGATCAGCCCGGTTGAGGTCAGGTCTTGCAACGACACATGGGGGGGTCGGTTAAAGAAGGCGATGTTATGGCGCGGCCCTACGGTTGGAATTTCCCGGCACAGTTTATCATCTCACAAGCCGGGGCAACGCCAGGACGAATCGTAGCGGCGGATAACACGCGATCCTTTACGGATCTTACAGCTAAGCTTCATGGAGGGCTGAAAGATCCGTAGCTCCTGGTAGAGCTGATTGATGGCGCTTAGAGCTTGTGGCGTATCGTACGTTGCCAGCCCAGCAGTTTGCGCGCATGGGTCCAATTTTTCTACTCTACGTGCGCGTTGTCATCCTTTTTGTAGGGCGTGTGAAGCGCGCTTGCTACGGTCGGAACAACCGCCCCTTCCGTGTCATCTATGCAACGATCACGTCGATGATCGCTGGCTTGCCGCTCCGGTTGGCTTGGAGGCCGCGCTTCAGCGCGTCCTGGAGTTTTTCCGGATCCGTTACCTGCTCGCCGTAGCCGCCAACGGATTCGGCGACCTTCACGAAGTCCGGCGTGTTGATGTGCGTGCCGTGGTAGACGTCGGTCTCCGCCGCGATCCCGTCCGGATACATCTTGAGGTGCATGCCCTGCATCGCGGCGTATTTCTTGTTGTTAAAAATGACCGCCATGATCGGCAGGTTGTAATCGCGTGCAGCGCCGAGGCTGCCGAGCGCCGGGTTGTATAGGAACGCACCATCGCCGATCAATGTCACTACCGGCCGTTCCGGCTTCGCCAGCTTGATCCCCAGCGAAAGGCCCAGCCCCTGTCCGAGACCGCCCTGGCGGGTGAACAGGCTCTGTGGCTTGTTCCATACGAGGTGCTGGCGCAGCAGGGCGGTGTGGGTGGTGACTTCGTCGATATAGATCGGGTCGTCCGGCATGACCGCGTTCAGTGAGGCGCACAGCCAGGCCGGGTCGATCGGTGTCTTCCTGCGCGCTTCGGCTTGCTGCGCGTCCCGCTTCTCGATCATCGCACCGTGCGCCGCGGTGAGCTCCTTGCGTCTTGCCTCGACAGCGACCTTGTCCGGCTTGGCGGTTTCAGCCAAATCGCGCAGTGTCTGCGCCACATTGCCTTCCAGGTACATGTCGGCCTGATGACTCTGGTAGGCCATGGCCATGTTGTGCGGCGCCTCGTCCACCATCGCGACCACCGCCTTGGGCGGGCGGTTGCTCGGCGGATACCAAGGTACGCGCGCCCGGACGACGATCGCAAGGTCCATGTCGGTCCAGAACGGTTTGATGTCGGTTCCCTGATAAAGCGGATGATCCTTGGGAAAGTTGGCGAACAGAGCGCCGGGCTTCTCGACAACCGGCAGAGCGAACTTCTCGCACAGCGCCACCAGAGCCTCGTAGGTTTCGACCTCCTGTCCGGCGCCTTCGGTGAGCACGACCGGGTGCTTCGCCTTGGAGATCTGGGCAGCGAGCTTTTCGATGTCCTCCGGCGCAGTCAGCATGCGCGGCGCGGGCGGAACCTTCCGCGGATTGGCCGGCGGCGTCCAGGCGTCCATCAGCGTCTCCGTCGAAACGGATAGGTAGGTGGGTCCGGTCGGTTGCCGTTGCGCCAGCTCGCCGGCGCGGACGACGCTTTCATAAAGCGTGTGAGCGCTGCCTGCCACCGATGCGTATTTGACGATGGAATCGACGAGGTGGGTCGTGCCGCCCACGATGCTCAGGTTGTTGATCCACTGGGCGCCCGGATCGAACTCCGGCTGCTCGCCGTAGGTCATCGACTCTCCGGAGATCACCACCATCGGCACGCCGGCGACAAAGGCGCCGTGGATACCCATGGCGCCCTGTAGCAGGCCGGCGCCTGCATGCAGCAACACGCCCTGCATCCGGCCGGTGGCCAGGGTGTAGCCCGCGGCCATGTCGACGGCGAGCGTTTCGTGCCACACATCCAGGAGCTTGGGGCCCTCCTTGCGCCGGTGGATCTGGTCGGCCATGGCTTCCCACACGGGCGCCCATTCGGTGCCCGGCGAGGACAGGATGTAATCGACTCCGAGCTTGCGGAATCCTTCGACTATGGCTTCACCGCCGTCGAACCGGTTTTTCATGGTTGGTCTCCTCGAACGGTTATTTTTAGCGCCTATCATGTCACGGCTGAACCCGCAAGGCCACTACCGGGTGCTGATATCAATAGTGGAGCAGCGCTGCCAAGCGACAAAGAAAAGAAAGCCTTGCGGCGGTTCAAAGTTCAAAGGTTCAACGTTCAAAGTAAGACTCCAAGAGGTTTCAGAAGTTCCGATCGTTCCAGTCGTTCAACCGCTTCGCTACGTTCAAGCCGTTGAGGAGGGAGGTGGACAAGATTTCACTTTTTTCGGAACGCGGGACCGACGGCGTTATCTTCATTGGGTCTTCGAGGCCAAGAAGCGCCTCGGCTTGTCGGTGTTCAATTACATGGTGACGTCCAATCACATTCATCTTTTGGTCAAAGACACAGGTCCGAACGTTATTGCCCAGAGCATGCAGTTAATCGCCGGCCCCACCGCCCAGAGCGTACAACCAACGTAAAACAAGCCACGGCTTGGGGCCAGGCCTAGCAACGATGCAAATCAGCCTAACGCACCCGCGAAATTCCTGTCTCGGGGCAACACTTCGGGATCTTACTTTCAGCCAGGTACCGTTAAGAGATCTATTGCGCCGAGCGCTTCGGTTCTTAGGGCGCCACAACGCAGATGACGTGAACAACAATGTCATCTGGTCGCCAAAATCGGCAGTATGATTCAAGCTGGGCAATTTAGCGGTAACCTGTTTAGTTGTCGGGTCGGTTTCAAATTCCACCCGGTACGTACGCTGCAACATATCGCAAGATTATCCCCCTACTAATTTGTGTCAATCGAATACAAGAACCACCTCCACGCCTTCCCTTGTACAACCACTTGCAACAATTATTAGCCAACCCTTCTATACACCCAAAGAACCCATGGCACTTCGAGAGGTAACCCGCACTGCTACAGCACAGACTTAGGTTAGAAGCCTTTGCACGTTGCGCTGCTGGAATCGATCCGTTGCCGTTTTTGGTTTGACAGGAATAACCGTAACTCATAACATCCGGCTGTTTATAGATCCGACAAAGGAGATAAGCATGTCTTTGTTTCGAGTTAATCGAAGGGCTGGAGTTCTAAGCATCGCAATCTTAATATTCGCCGCCACAAAAGCATTCGCGGCGGGCGCACCCATGTCTCCCGCACAGTTGGCCTTATACCAGGGCGCCGACCGTGAGAAGATTTTGATCGAGGGCGCCAAGCGCGAAGGACAATTCACTCTCTACACCTCCCATACCTGGTTTCGGACTTTCGTAAAGGACTTCGAGAAAAAGTATCCTTTCACTAAAGTATCCGAATGGCGCAATGACTCCAAAAACCTCATCAGAAAAGTGCTGGAAGAAGCTAAATCCGGGCGTGTTCTCGTTGACGTTGTCGAAACCACTGCCGACGGCATGGGCGTCATAAAACGGGAAGGCCTATTTCAGGAGTACTTTTCTCCGGAAGCGCGTTACTATCCGAACGAACTCAAACCGAGAGGGAAAAACGGCTTCTTCTATCTGCCGGACCGGGAGACTTACAACAGCCTGGGATTCAACACCACGCTCATTCCGCCCGCCACGGCGCCGCGAAGCCTCAAAGATCTAATTGATCCAAAATGGAAGGGAAAGATGGCGATCACCAGCACATCGACCGGCGTTCGATGGATCGCCAACGCCCTCGATACCATGGGACGTGAATACCTGGACAAAATGGGAGAGCAGGAGGTGAGCGTCCAGGACATGGCACCCGCGGCCTTGATCGGGTTGATCAGCTCGGGTGAGGTTCCCATGTCCCCGACGATTTTCGACGCCAATGTTACTATAGCGAAGCAGAAAGGAGCTCCGGTCGAATGGCGTCCTCTAGAGCCCGTCGTCACAACCGTCGGTTCCTCCGCGCTCATGGCCAAAGCGCCTAACCCCCA
>Ga0105347_1001348_pt1 | contig 10626 bp, 9 predicted proteins | sample EasRivMeERMLT890_FD_89677 | JGI IMG/M metagenome (GOLD analysis project Ga0105347, IMG submission 89677) | Soil microbial communities from meander-bound floodplain in the East River, Colorado, USA - East River MetaG ERMLT890 | ecosystem: Environmental > Terrestrial > Soil > Floodplain | place...
ACCCGAAACCCGAAACCCGAAACCCGAAACCCGAAACCCGAAACCCGAAACCCGAAACCCGAAACCCGAAACCTCTTCCCCCTACCGGCTTGGCTTGCCATCCGATCTGGGTGTAGTAGCGGGCGTGTAGTTACCCATCCAGAAACTCACGACACAGCCGCTGATCATTAACACCAACGCGGTCAAGAAGGCGTACCAGATGGAGTCCTGGAGCAGCTCAACAAATTTCGGCAAGACTTCGTAAGGGATCAAGGCGCGGGCGGCGGGCTCCAATAAATTGTGCGGATTGGCGATCGTGTCGCGTAAATTTGCAGGCAGGTCGCTGCCGATTCTCTCGAGTCCCTGCTGCATATGATAGAGCAACACCGTTCCCATAAGACTAATGCAAAAAGCCGCTCCGAAGGTCCTAAACAGCATAATTGTCGAAGTGGCAACGCCGATGCGCCGAATGGGCACCGCGCTCTGCGCCGCCACCAAAGTCGTGAGATTCGCCATCCCCATTCCCACGCCGATCAGCAAACTGGCAAGCAACACCAACAAGAGAGCGACCGGCTTGCCCGTTACCACGAACGTACTGAATCCCACAGCCATAGAGGCCATTCCCGCGACGGCGACGCTGCGGTAGCCCAGTCGATTGATGCCTTGCCCGGCGATAAGGCTGCCCGCCGTCCAGCCGAGGCTCAGCAGCAGCAGGATCATTCCGGCGCGCGACGCGCTCATGCCGAGCACGCCTTGGAAATAAAGCGGCAGATAACTGATGGCGCCGAACACACCCATAGCCGCCAAAGTCGCGACGATTGTGGAGGTCCGGTAGAGCTTCAAGGGAAAAAGATCAAGGGGGATAATCGGTTCCGGCGCGCGCCGTTCGATGAAATAGAAAACCACAAGCAGAACGAGAGACAACCCGAGGAGCGACAAGAGTTCGGCGTTTAGCGGCTGCCGGCCGTGGGCGCTGTGGGCCAGGGCGTAGAACATCAACAGCAAACTCACGAGCAGGGTCGTGCCGCCTAGAAGATCGAGTTTGGGCGCGTGGCGTTCGGTTTTTTCTTCCTTGAGTCCAACGACGATCAGTCCAATGGCGACCGCTGTGATCGGGAGATTGACGAAGAACACCCACCGCCAGTTTGTGTGCTCAACGATGAGTCCACCGGCCAAAGGACCCAGGATCGAGGAGATGCCCCAAATGCTGCTGATGATGCCCTGCATTCTGGCGCGTTTGTCCAACGGAAATAAGACTCCCACGACGATAAAGGCCAAGGCATAGATCGCCCCGCCGCCGAGCCCCTGGATCGCCCGGAACAGGACGAGCATCTCCATGCTCTGCGCCGCCCCGCACAAAGTCGATCCAAGCACAAAAATGCCGATGCCGATGAGCATCAGCCGCCGCCGGCTAAAGAGATCAGCCAACTTGCCGAAGAGCGGCGTCGTCAGCGCCGAGGTGAGCAAGTAAATGGAGAAGACCCAACTATAAAGTTCCAGACCGCCGAGCTTGGCGACGATCGTCGGCATCGAGGTGCTGACGATGGTGGCGTCGATGGCAAAAAGAAAAATCACCAACATGACGCCGGTGACGGCGAGATTTCGTTTTGTGGCCGAAGCCTGGGAAGATTCGTGGGCGGCGTCCATGTTGCTCGACCATGGGTTGAGATTAGAGGGTTCGTTTCTATCGATTCCTAAGGCGGCCATCGTTCTACCGATCCGGTCGCTCAGAACCGCGTAAACTTAATCCCTCCTATCCGATACCGCCTGCTCGATTCCGCTACTGAAAGTTGATGACCGCTTTCACGACCTTATAGCTCGCCATCGCCTGCATCGCCTCGTTGACTTGCTCCAGGGTATAACTCGCACTGATCATGTCCTCGAAGGGGAAAGTTTTTTTGCGGGAGGCGAGGAAATCGATGGCTTGCAGCCAGTGGCGCGGCTCGGCGGAGCGGAGGGTGATGAAAAGCATTTCCTGCGGCAGTCGTTCGACGGCGATGTTGGCTTTGCCGCCGGCGCCGATGTTCAGATAGCGCCCGCCGCTGCGGAGCAACGTCAGCCCCTCGGGCACCGCCATATTGTTTGCCACCTGGATGACGATGTCTGCGCCGCGCCCTTCGGTATGATCGCGGACCCATCGGCGTCGCTCCTTTTCGTCGGTGACTTCCTCGAGATTGATCACCGCATCGGCGCCCATGCGCTTGGTGACCTCGAGTCGCGCCGCCGGCGCGCCGATGACCAGCACTTTCTTGGCACCGTGATCTTTGGCGACTGCGGTAGCGAAGTTGCCCAGTGGTCCACTGCCCTGAATGACCACGGTCTCGTGGCTTTTGATCGCGCCCAGCCGGTCGAAACCGTGCATCACGGTGCGGTAGGCGCAGGCGGAAGCCGCCGCGGATGCGGAGGAAACCTCTTCCGGCACTTTGATGATCAAACAGGGAGGCGGAACGTACATGTATTCAGCGCAGCTGCCGAGCAGATAGGGGTAGCGGTCGCTCGGGTTGTGTCCCCAGGAGGCTCGCCCCGGGCAGATGCAAGGTTGGAGCGCGACCGCGCAATAGTAGCAAGAACCGCAGGCGACGTAGCTCCATACGATGCGATCGCCGCGCTTCACCGGATTGCCTAGAATATCGGTGCGGTCGCCGCTGATCGCTTCCACGGTGCCGCAGGGTTCATGGCCGGTGATGATGGGTAAGGTGTCGCCGGCGGACAGCGGGCCATGCCAACGATGCACGTCGGTGCCGCAAAGGGTTGAGGCGGTGATTTTCACCAGCAAAGCGCCGGGCTCCAGCGGCTCGGGAATGGGGACGCGTTGAATTTCGACGGGCTGATTATGGGCGGTGATGACGGCGGCGCGACAATCGTTCATGAGTAAGCCTCCCAATCTACGGTCGGACCTGTTTCACTTTCAAAAAACCTCTCCCTTGAGAGACTGTGTCGTAGTGTCATACTGAGGCCCTTCGACACGCTCAGGATAAACTCCGCCGAAGAATCTCGACTTTGTAACAGGCTAAAAATGCAAGATGCTTCGCTTTGTTCAGCATGACATCGATGAGGTTACGCGTATTGCGACACAATCTGTGACGGGAGCGAGGGTGGGGTGATTTTACAGCGGCAATTTGTAAAACCGCTCGGCATTGCGGTAGAGCAACGCCGCTTTGTCGTCCGCGGTAATATCGCCGCTTTCCATCAGCTCGCCGATATCGTGCTTGCAGCTCTCGTTGGTGACTTCGTGGGGAAAATCCGACGAATAGAGGAACGGTTGGTTACCCACAACCTTGATGGCAAAGGGCATGGTCAACTCTTCGGTCTCGACGCCGAGAAAGAAGCGGCCGTCTTTGATCTGCTTGATGATGTATTGGTCAGGGTCCTCGCCCTCGCGCACGCCGAACTCTGTCGGAGGAATATACTGAAAGTGGGTTTCGTGGGACGCATGCAGCCGCTCGAGCAGGAGCAGCAGCCAGGCAATCCCGCCTTCCAGAAAAGCGATGCGGAGGCGGGGGAAACGGTCGAAGATGCCGTTGTAAACGATGTCCGCGCAGTTGATCGTCAGGCCCCAGGGATGGCCCAGGGCATGCACGGGAACGTACATATTCATATGATCCATGCCGAAGCGGTCGTGGGCGCCGCCGTGGACCGCTAAACAGCAGCCGAGCCGATTGGCTTCTTCGTACACCGGCCAATACATCTTCGCACCCAGGGGTGCGGGCAGGCCGTTGGAGGGCATCATGGCGCCCAACATGCCGAGCTCCGTTACGGCGCGCCTGAGTTCCTTGGCCGCTTCGTCGGGATCTTGCATCGGAATGATTGCCATCCCTTTGAAGCGCGGATTGAACTTGACGTAGGTCTCATGGAGCCAATCGTTGTAGGCGCGGGTGACCGCCACGGCGTAGTCGAGACTGACGATCTTGCCGTAGGCGAGAGCAACGGTGGGGTAAAGGACGGTCCATTCAATGCCGACGTCGTCGAGAAAATCGAGCCAGCCCTGTGGGCCCACTCCTGGCCGCTGATCGCGCTGGGGCGGCGTCTCCACCGCGCGCCCGGCGTGGAGATGATCCAGCGGCGGAAATACAATGCCTTTTCTTTGCGCGATTTCCCTATAAGGGGGATCCATGTGGGCGATGATTCCCGCGTTGTCTTCCATGATGTGCCCGTCGCCGTCGATAATTCTGATTGCCGGTTGGCTGCTCATGCGTTCATTCCTCCTGATTGAAAGCGAACATAGGTCATGATTACTTCCCTTATTATCTTATATCCAGATCCAGGCGCTCCTTCAAGGAATCGGAGGCCCACGGGTCGGTGCGGATCGCCAGCCGTTTTCCGGGTTTCTGCTTGACGCGCGACGGTGCCTTCATCTAACTTGAGTGCTTCCGTAACCGACAACGATGAGTTGCAACCCAGCAGTCGTCTAACTTGGCTACGCCAGAGAACGGGAGGAACCATGATCATTGATGTACACGGGCATGTCTCGGCGCCAACAGAACTCTGGGCATACAAGGCCGGCCTTTTATCCCACCGCGGAGCCCATGGCCGTGGCGAAGTCAAAGTCTCCGATGACGAGATCCGCGCGGCAGCCAACCGGGCTGAAACCTGGCCTAAAGGTCACCTCGATTACATGAAAGATCACGGCACCGATCTGCAGCTCGTCTCTCCGCGGCCGTTCCAGCTGATGCAGTCGGAAAAGCCGGCGAGACTGGTTCAGTGGTTCGCCGAGGAATGCAACAACATTATCTCTCGTCAAATGAAGCTCTTTCCCGGCAAGATCCTTGGAGTAGCCGCGCTGCCGCAAGCAGCAGGCGATCCCATCGCGAACGCGCTTCCGGAGCTTGAGCGCTGCGTAAGACAGCTGGGCTTCGTGGGTTGTCTCCTGAACCCCGATCCTTACGAAAATAGCAACGTGGAAGCTCCACCACTCGGAGATCGCTATTGGTATCCCCTGTATGAGAAACTCTGCGAACTCGACGTGCCGGCGCACATTCATGGCACCACCTCCCGTTCCGAGCGCACGCCTTATTCGGTGCATCTGATCAACGAGGAGACCATCGCGGTCTATGGGCTGCTTACGTCCAACGTTTTCAAGGATTTTCCCGGCTTGAAAATCGTTGTCAGCCACGGCGGCGGGGCGATTCCTTATCAGCTTGGACGCTTCGAGGCGCCGACCTTGCGGCGCGGGACAGGCGAGAGGTTTTCAACCAAAATTCGAAACCTCTACTTTGACACCGTGCTTTACACCGAGGATGCGCTGCGTCTTCTCATCAAAGCGGTGGGGGTCGATCGATGCTTGTTTGGGACCGAGTGTCCGGGCGTCGGCTCAGCCGTCAATCCCGAGACCGGTCATTCGATGGACCACGTGCGGCTGATGATCGAGAACATTGAATGGTTGAGCGCTACGGATCGAAAAAAGATCTTCGAAGACAACGCCAGAGCGGTTTTCAAGCTGAAGGTGTAAAATGAGTCTCAGGTTTGAATTCTAATCCGGAACCTGGAACTCGAAAGCCAGAACCGCGGCATGCAGCCAAAGGAGATGTCCCATGTTTTCCCGACAGGAAAATGAGCTTCTAACCCGCGTGGGTGTGGGTACGCCCCTCGGGATGTTGATGCGCCGTTACTGGCTCCCGGCGTTGTTGTCGGAAGAAATTCCTTTGCCGGATTGTCCGCCGGTGCGGGTGCGGCTCTTGGGCGAAGATCTCGTTGCCATTCGCGACACCCGAGGAAGAGTCGGTCTGCTGGGTGAGCACTGCTCCCACCGGGGCACCTCGCTTTTCTACGGGCGCAACGAGGACTGCGGTCTTACCTGCATCTATCACGGTTGGAAGTATGACGTGGACGGGAACGTTTTGGCAACGCCGGCCGAGCCTGCCGACAGCGACTTCAAGAAAAAGCTTCGTCACACGGCTTATCCGTGCAAGGAAGTGGCGGGCATGGTGTTTGCCTATATCGGGCCGCGGGAAAAAATGCCGTTGTTCCCGGCATACGAATGGGTGAGCCTGCCGGATGATCGCATGCATGTGGTCAAGTCTTATCTGGAATGCAATTATCTCCAAGGCATAGAAGGCGATTTTGATTCCTCGCACACCAGTTTTTTGCATTGCAATAACCTGGCGGATCTGGCGCGGCTCAATCGCGACGGGGCGCCCACATTGGAGGCCGAGGAGAGCGACTACGGCATGCGGGCGATTTCCATCAGGCGTTTGGCGACAGACAAAAGTTACGTTCGAATCAGCCCTTTTATCATGCCTGCCTTCAGTATCGTTCCGGGTCCCGCCACCGCCCGGTTCGAAGAGAATGACAGCCGGGCGTTTCGCTTTTGGATTCCCATTGATGATACGAGCACATGGCTTTATATCCTGACCATGCGCGACGCGCCTTTCTCTGAAGCTGAACGAGCCAACGCGCGAAGCTGGCTGGATTCGCGCTACCGGAGAATTCGTAACGCGAGCAATGATTATCTCCAGGATCGTGAACATCAAAAGACCCGCAGTTATTCGGGCATCAAGGCGGTTATACCGGCTGAACAGGACGGCTGCGCTACGGAAAGCATGGGAGCGATTTATGATCGAACCAAAGAGCACCTTGGCTACAGTGACAAAACGATCATTGCCTTGCGCAAAACCCTGCTACAAGCGGCGAAGGCAGTGCAGGAAGGGCGGGAGCCGCCGCACATAGTCAGAGAGCCAGCGCTTAACGACTTCTCTCGGCTGAGGGCGGTCAAGGGTGTTGTGCCGGCGAATAGCTCTTGGCGCGAGCTGCTGGATTCGGCAAAGGGGGCGACATGAGCGACGGATTTTGCTTATCTCCGCATAACCCGGCCAGACCGAAGACAACGAAGTCTTTTCGATTTGGCGCCATCGAGATCATCGCTCTTATAGCGGCACTATTGCCAATGCGACCGCTTCCCGTATCCGCTCAGACTTCAGTCGCAACCAAAGTACAAAAAGTCACGGCTCTTTATGGCGCGCGGAGCGGAGCCTCTTGGCCCATGTGGATCGCGAAAGACGGCGGTTATTATCGCAATCACGGGCTGGATGTTGAGATCGTATTTGGCGTCCATCCGGCGCCCATCGCCGCGGTCATCAGCGGGCAGGCAGCCATGACGCCGGCGGGCGCGGACCCGGCGCTGCTCTCGGCATCGAAAGATCCGTCCTTGGTGCTCCTGGGAAGCTATCTGAACAAAGGGAGCTTTGCTCTGGTGGCGGGCAAGAATGTGAATCAGATAAGCCAGCTTGCCGGCAAGCGCATCGGCGTGGGACGCGTCGGCGATCCGCCCTACCATTTCACCTTGAGCCTGCTACGAAAGCACGGGGTCAATCCCAAAGAGATTCAGTGGTTGTCGGTGGGAGTGGATGCCGCCGCCCGCGCGGCGAGTCTTTATACGGGTCAGATCGACGCCACCTTGGTCACGGCGCCTTCCTATTTTCGGCTCGAGGCCGCGGGCTTTCCCGTGCTGGGCCTGCTCGCCGACTATGACGACATTTATGTTTCGACTTATTATCTTTTCCGCCGGGACGTTCTCCAGACTAACCGGACTGTCGCCGAAGGTTTCATCAAGGCCCATGCGGAAGCGATCAAACGTTTCTACGACGACAAGCCTTTTTCGATGCAGGTCATGATGAAATACGGCGGCGCCAAGGACATCGAGGATGCCGGCCGGGTTTATAATTTATTTGCCAAGAGCCGGATGTTCGAGGCGATACCCTACGTGCTCAAAGGCTCGGTGGAGGGCGTGGTCGAGCGACAGCGCCAGGAACAGTCCTATTTGAAGGATTTCGATTTCACCAAGTCGGTGGACAACAGCCTGGTCGATCAGCTCGTCAAGGAAGGTTTTTTCGAGCGGCTATTCGGCCCGGCGATCAGAGCGGAACAGCAAAAAAAACAGGCCCTCGCTTACGGTCGGTGAGATGGCGTCGAACGTGTCCCACTGAGCGACCGCGAGGAGTCTCTGGAAACTTAGAAATGACTGAGGAGGGTATTATGGCAGAGGAAACAGCAGAGCAGAAACTGGCCCGTCTCGAGGCGGAGAATAGCGCGCTGCGGGAACAGGTCGAGCAACGAAAACCGGGTCAATTGCGTCTGAAGGTGAGTGAGAAAGGGGGCCTCTCGGTATACGGCCTCGGTCGATTTCCTGTGACGCTTTACAAAGAACAGTGGAGCAGGCTTCTCGATCATACCGACGAAATCAAGTCCTTCCTCAAAGACAACGACCAGTTGCTAAAAGCTAAACAATAGCGCCAAAAGAAGGGTCGGAGTGGAAACTGCCGTTGACAAGTTGCGCGGGGCGCTTCTACAGTGGAAAAAATTTAACCGGAGGTAATTTCATGGCAGAGGCCGTACTCAAAGAAACCGAAGGAGACATAACGACCATCACTTTAAACCGGCCGGAGGCCGGCAACCGGCAAACCGATGTGACCTGGGCTGAGGTGACGAAGATGATCGATGCCGCAGCTCAGAGTTCGCGGCTGATTTTATTCAAAGGGGCGGGGGACGATTTTTGCCTGGGTCGCGAGGCCATGGGCCAGCCCGGGCCGGTGCTCGAGGCCTACGCCGTCCGCGAGCGCGCCGATACGATTTTCAATCTCTACGGCGCATTTCGCAACTCCAAAGTTCCCATCATCGGTGTCGTACAGGGCCGCGCCGTGGGCCTGGGCTGCGCGCTGGCGGCGCTCTGCGATATCACCATCGCCGGCGATCGAGCGCGCTTTCAGCTCCCGGAAATGTCGCATCGCATCATGCCGACCATCGCCATGTCTGCGCTGGTGGATCGGGTGCCGCGCAAGGCGGCGACTTACCTGGTCTACTCGACCCAGGAGATCGACGCCCACAAAGCGCTTACCTTCGGTCTGGTGAGCAACGTGGTTCCGGCCGGCGAGCTCGATGCCGCCGTCGCCGCGCTGGTAGAGCAATTGAAAAAGACCCCGCCGGCCGCGTTGTTGGCGGTCAAAGAATATGCGCGCTCGGCTTTCCGCATGAGCACTCAGGAAGCCACTGATTTTGCCCGCAACCTGCACGCCACGGTGAATAGTTTTTCCGGTATGCGCGGGTAAAACGCATTGGCAGTCGTCAGAACCGTAGCAAGCTCGAGGGAATCAAGCTATGATTACAAAATGAGTTCTTTGGAAGAGCGACTGACTGACCACGCCGCAGCGCCAGCTGAGGCGGTTTCCCCGCGTTTTCGATTTCAAACTTTTTCCTCTCTCCGCCACCTGGATTTCCGCTACCTTTGTGCCGGCACGTTCATGATGAGCGCGGGCCAGTGGATCCAGCAGGTAACCCTGGGATGGCTCGTGTATGAGATCACCGGCAATTCGGTTTTGCTGGGAGCGCTCAATGGCCTGCGTGCTTTGCCATTTCTAGTCACCGGTCCGATGGCGGGGGTGGCCGCCGACCGCATGGACCGGCAAAAATTGATGCTGCGCACGCAGTACGTGCTGATCGTAACCGCCGTGCTCATGGGCGCCCTTGTCGCCTCAGGCTGGTTACGGGTATGGCACATTTTTGTCTTCACTTTGATTTCGGGCATCGCTTGGACGTTCAGCGAGCCGGTAAGGCAAAGTCTGATTCCCAGCATCGTTCCCAAAGCGGATATCGCCAACGCGATTGCGCTCAATTCGGGCGGCTTCAACCTTATGAAAGTCATGGGGCCCGCCCTCGGTGGCGTCATGATCGCCGTGTTTGGCGCGGGGGGAAACTTTTTTGTCCAGGCGCTGGCCTACGTCGGCGTGCTAGTCATGATTTATCTGATGCATGTCCCGCCGACACCGGAAAAGGCGCGCAGCTCTTCGGCATTGGCGAATCTTAAACAGGGCTTCGCCTACGTGTGGTCCACGCCGGCTGTTTTAGCGCTGATGACGTTGGCCTATGTGCCGCGCATTTTCGCCGTGCCCTACCAGACGTTGATGCCGGTGTTTCAGAAGGATGTACTGAAAGTGGGCCCGGAAGGTCTGGGCCTGTTGATGGCCGCGCCCGGAGTGGGCGCCGTGCTTTCCGTGCTGGTTTTGGCCTCCGTCACCAGAGTTAAACGCCAGGGATTACTATTGGTAGGGAGTATCGTCGTGCTGGGTGCTTTTCTGATGCTCTTTTCTCAGATTACCTATTTTCCGCTGGCCCTCGTGGTTTTGATTCTAGTCGGTGCTTTTCAGATGCTGTTCCTGGCCAGCACCAACACCATGCTCATGCTGATCGTTCCCGATGAGCTGCGCGGTCGCGTGATGAGCCTTTACATGCTGGACCGCGGCCTCATGCCGGCGGGCGCCTTGTTCGCCGGTGTCGTCGCCCACTTCATCGGCGCGCCGTTGACCGTGGCGATCATGGGAGCCATCGTCATCGTGCTCACCCTAATTGTCGCCTGGCGGGTTCCAGCCATCCGCGCTTTAGAGACCTAGCAGGCTGCTCAAAAAGCCTCATATGCTTCGTTGCGCTCAATCGCCTCGCTCCAACGTACCCCCTAAGTACGTCTCCGCTCGTCGATTTTTCGCGCGCCTCGCCTCTGAGTCTTTTGGAGCAGCCTGCAAACAGAATTCTTCAGCAACCTGCTAGAGCCTGCTTGATGCACTCGTGGCACCGATGGCGGGAAGATCCTCCGGAGCGAATTCAGAGGCGGTAGAGGCTCGCGGCGTTTTTCCACAGCACCTTGTCCCGCGTCTCCTCCGA
>Ga0105347_1001352_pt1 | contig 10613 bp, 8 predicted proteins | sample EasRivMeERMLT890_FD_89677 | JGI IMG/M metagenome (GOLD analysis project Ga0105347, IMG submission 89677) | Soil microbial communities from meander-bound floodplain in the East River, Colorado, USA - East River MetaG ERMLT890 | ecosystem: Environmental > Terrestrial > Soil > Floodplain | place...
GCCCGCCCCTTCAACGACCGGCAAGATCGCGGCGACGTCCCAGTAACCGAGCCGCGGATCGAGCATCAGGTCGGCGGCGCCGGTGGCCAGCGCGAAATACCCGAAGCAATCGCCCCACGTCCGATACAGCTTCGCGCGTTTGACGACCTCCTCAATGCGCTTGCTATTCGGCGCTGACTGCTCATTTGACGTCCAGTGCGACGTGGCAAGCACGGTTGCATCTTCAAGCCGCTCGCAGCGTCGGATCTGAACGCGCCGCGACGAGCCGTCGCTTGCATACAGCGTGGTGCGGTGCAGATGTCCGATGAGCGCGACGCCGGCAGCGGGATGCCCGATCACGCCGAGCACCGGCCGATAAGCCTCGCGCTCCCAACGCTCCAATGCGATCAAGGTGCCGAACAGGAAGCAATTTGTGATGAACGCGCGCGTTCCATCGATCGGATCAAGCACCCAGCGATAGTGTCGGCCCTCCTTGACACCATGCTCTTCGCCGACGATCGCATGCTCGGGATAGCGCCGCTCGATCAGGTGGCGCATCGCAGCCTCGGAATCGCGATCGGCGAGTGTGACCGGGCTTGCGTCGCTTTTTGTCGAGACTGTGGCACTACTTAGGAACAGCGGGCGAATCGTTGCCAGGGCCACCGCAATCAGTTCGTGCATGAACGGCACGAACTCGCGCTGCTCTGCCGCTGACAGCGACTCGCTGTAGCGCTCATTGCGCCATGTATTCACGCGCTCTTCGGCTTGAACAGGCTTTCGCACGCAGCGCGATCGGCGCTGTCAGCCGAGGCCGGCGTGCACATCGGCGTTATCTTCGCATTCAGGCGTGCAAGCACCGCACCGTGACTGCGGTTCTTATTCCATGCGGCGAGCCGTCGGCTCATTCGTTCGAGCGTGCGCTTGCTGCGGCCTGAAAATGCGCCCGACTCGGTTCGCAACTCGCCGATTACGCTCGCCGCCGCTCTCTCAATTTGTACGGCGTCCTGCGGTGCGAGATCGATCAGATACCGCACATACGAGCCGCCCCATTCGAGCCGTGTGGCGGGGCCGACCGAAGTTTCATACCCCTGCCGCGCCCAGTCGATCGCTGCGGCGTTGCCGGCCGGCGTGTTGCGCTTCTTCGCGTTCGATGCAAGCACCAGCATGTAGTAGTAAGGCGAATGTGAGCGCTTCAGCTCGCTGGTGAGCAACGCGTCGGAGTCGTCGAGCAGCCCCGCACGCGCGAGCATCGAACCCGCGCTGTAGATGACCGATTGCCGCTCGTTGATGTCGGTCGTATCGCGGTCGGCGCGCGCCGCCTGTGCGCGCACTTCTTCAAGCAGAGGTGCAGGCAATGCTCCGTCTTTGTTGTCGAGCCGCGCAAGTGCCACCTTGCCGCTGGTGGCCCAGATACGGCCGGCCTGGCTCAATGTCGGATCCTTCGCGAGGCGATCGAGCGCGTCGCTCCAGATGTTGATTAGATCTGCGCGCTCCGCAGACTTTGGCGCGGTGATCGCACCGACGATATCGTCCCCGTTGAACGCGAGCTGATCGTAGTGTTCGCGCACCAGCTCGGGCCGTGCCAGCACGCTCTTGACGCTGGCAACTGCATCGGCTCTGTCGATCGGCGGCTTCGCTTTGTCCTTCGCGGTGGCCACCGCACCGAGCGCCTGCAGCACCAGCCGCGACGAAGCCTCGCGCTGTGCAGGTGGGCAACTGCGTGCCAGCTTCAGCAACGTCGCCGGCACGTCTTTTTCGGGAACGAGCTGCTCGTCGTCGGTTCCCCATGAGTAGTACGCGAGCAGTCGCCAGTCTTCGGGGGAAAGTGGCTTGCCGGCGAGCGCCGCATCGAGCAATTGGCGGGCTGAAGCGCCACCGGCAAGTCCGTGTTCAAGCAGCTGCATATATTTGGCGGGTTCGACCGAGCCTTCGAGCCGCGTGACTTCGTTGCCGTCGGCGGTCAGTAGCAGCATCGTTGGGTAACCGCCGACGTTGAACCGCTTGCTCAGCGCCTGACCGCTCGGTGTATCTCCATCGACATACACCGGAACGAACGACCGCGACTTCGCGATGAACTCATCGCGCGTGAAGATCGTCGACTTGACGTGATTGCACGGCGGGCACCACGCAGCAGTCCAGAACAGGAAGACGGGTTTCTTATCCGACTTGGCGGTCGCGAATGCAGAGTCGATATCGGCCGTTGTCTTCGTGTTCACCCATGCGATCGACGCCGGTTTCGCCGCCGCAATATCGGCGGCTTTCGGTGCCGGTTCGGGCGACTTCGTACAAGCGGCGGCGACGACGGCGGACGCAACCGCGAGTGCCAGAATCGTTCTCATCGGATTCCTTGAGTCGCATCGTGGATGCGATGCGAAACGCGCAGTTTATCGCCGCAGCGCGATCCGTTCAGCCAGCGCCAGATAGTGACCGAGCGGCGGAGTGTCGGCGTTCTCCATCTTCGCCGCGTCGTCCCATAGACGCACGCTGACGGCGTCTCCGGCATGCGGCTGCGAAATGAAGCGCTGTGCTTCGGCGTCGGTAAAAATGCCACCCTGCAATTCGAGGCTGCGCTTCGAGTCCGCGGACAGATTCGCCCAATACTGAGCGCCGTTGAGAGTGCCATCACCGCGCGCGCACAGATATCGCTTCGCCTCGACGTGCAAACGGATTGGCTGCAGCACCGCGTCATCAAACAGTCCGCGCAAGAACGGCAACGCGACATACTCGTGCCGATCATCAATGCCACGCAACGTCGGCGTCTCGCCCTGGTCGTTGACCATGTGGCCGAGGTCGTGCAGCAACGCGGCGACGATCAGCGCCGCATCAGCACCGCTCTTTTCCGCCAGCTGTGCCGACTGCAGCGCATGCTGCAGTTGAGTGACGGGCTCTCCCGCGTACATGCGGTCACCCTTGGCCGCGAACAGCGGTTCGATGTCGTCGAAGCTGAGGGCCATGGCCTTACGGGACCTCGTTCGCGGCCGGCCCCTTCGTGTTGAACAAACTGGGCTGCTCGCCCATCACACGAGTCTTCGCCAGTACGCCAGCCGATTCCAGAATGGGGTACGACACTGAGCAGATCAATGAATTGATCCGTTTGAAGTCCGCCAGCAGATCCAGATGCAGGGAGCTGGTTTCGACCGACTGCTGTGTGTTTTCGAACAGCCGGTGCAGGTGACGGTCGGCATAGCTCAGTTCGAGCTCACGGAACGTGACTTTCTCGGCGATCAGTTGTTGCGCAGACTTCAGATCACCGTTCAGGAACACCGCGACCGCCAACTGCAGATTCGATGTCAGCCGTGCGTGCAGATCGCTAATCTCGCTCATGCCCGCGCCCGAGAACGACAGCTTGTGCTGGATTTTCCGTTGCGCAATGTCGAGCAGCAGGCGCTCGACTATGTCGCCAATGTGTTCAAGATTGATCGTGAATTGAATGATCTCGGTCCAGCGCCGCGCCTCGTTCGCGTCCAGCGCTTCGCGGCTGACCTGCGCCAGATAGCGCTTGATCGCAGAGTAAATACGATCGATTTCATCGTCCTTGCGCCGCAGTGCCTCGACCAGCAACAAGTCGTTGGTCTTCAGCACCGTCAACAAGCCGGTCAACACTTCGTGAACCGTATCGGCAAGGCGGATTGCTTCGCGCGCTGCATTGCCGAGCGCGAGTGCCGGGGTATCGAGCGCGACCGGGTCCAAGTACTTCGGCTGGCCGAGCATGTCGGTCGACCGCGGCGCCGGCAGCCAGCGCTCGGTAATCGAGGCAAAGCGCTCGGTAAATTGAATGAACACAATCGCCAGCACGATGTTGAACAGCAAGTGAAACTGCACGACCAGTTGTTGCGGATCGTCCTGTAGCTTTGCCAAATAAGGCGTGACCAACGGTAGCGCCAGCACGGCAGCCGCAACGCCCGCTGCCTTGAACAGGAAATTCCCGAGCGGTACGCGGCGCGCGATGGCGTCCGCCTTCCACGTCGTCAGCAAGGCGAGCAACCCGCCGCCTAGATTGGCTCCGAGCACGATCGGCAGTGCGACTTCGATCGGCACTACATGCGTAGCCGACAGCGCCGCAACCAGCAGCACAACTGCGAGGCTCGAATATGAAACGACGACCAGCAGCGCGCCGATCAGCACGTCGAGCAGCAAATCGCCGGAGAGCTGTGCGAATAACACACGGACGCCGGCGGCTTGCGTCAACGGCGCGGTCGCTGCAGTCACCATCTGCAACGCCAGGATCATTACGCCGAGTCCCAGCACGATCTTGCCGATCTGCCCCGCGCGCTCGTTTTTCTTCGACAGGTACACGACTACGCCCGAAACGATTAGCAACGGGGCGAGCCACGCCAGGTTCAACGAAAAGAGCTGCACCATCAGTGCGGTGCCGACGTCGGCGCCGAGCATCACCGCCAATGCTGCTGACGTTGTGATCATTCCCTGCGAGACGAACGAAGACGTAAGCAGCGCGGTGGCGGTCGAGCTCTGCAGCAGTCCGGTGACTCCGACTCCTGCAACAAAGCTGGTGCCACGATTACCGACGCTACGCCGCAGTACCTGTCGCAGGCTTGTGCCGTACACGCGCAGCACGCCGGACCGTACGATATGCGTGCCCCACACGAGCAGTGCAATCGCGGCCAACAGGTTCAGCAAAGTTTGCGTTTCGTTTACCTCGCTACCACGGCAGGGAATACGTTTTGGTGTTGGTGAAGCTCTTCATCGCTTCGAGAACACCCTCTTTGTATCCCAATCCCGAGTCCTTGATTCCTCCGAAAGGCGTCAGTTCCAAGCGGTATCCGGGCACTTCGCGCACATTCACAGTGCCGACCTGAAGCTCCGAAACGAAGCGCGTGATGTAGTCGAGCCGGTTGGTGCATACCGCAGACGACAGACCGTAGGCGGTCGAGTTACTGATCGCGATCGCTTCATCGATCGTGTCAAAGCGGATCACCGGGGACACCGGGCCGAACGTTTCCTGCTTGACCAGCGTCATGTCCGGCATCACGTGATCCACGACGGTGGGCGAGTACAGGGCACCGGCGCGCTTGTTGCCGGTCAGAAGCTTCGCGCCTTGCGCGATTGCTTCGTTGACTCTTTGCTCAAACTGCTTGGCGGCCGGCTCGTCGATCACGGTTCCCATGTCGGTCGCCGGATCGAGCGGGTCGCCATACTTAACCGCCTTCGTCTTTTCAATCAGCAGTTCGACGAAGCGGTCAGCCACCTCTTGCTGCACCAGCATCCGTTTGACCGCCGTGCAGCGCTGGCCTGAGTTCTTGTACGAGCCGCTGGCGGCGAGCGTCGCTGCCTCTTCGAGATCGGCGTCTTCCATCACGATGATCGGATCGTTGCCGCCGAGCTCCAGCACTTGGCGCTTATAGATCGCCTTCGCAGCGATCGCCTTGCCGACGGCGACGCCGCCGGTGAAAGTCACTAGATCGACCTGCGGGTTCGTCAACAACTCGTCGGCGATTTCGCGCGGGTCACCGGTGATGACCGACAGCATCGGAGGCGGCAAGCCAGCCTCGTACAAAATGTCTGCCAATACATAAGCAGCGAGCGGTGTTTTTTCGCTCGGCTTCAAGACCACGCGATTGTTGGTGGCGATCGCGGGGGCGACCTTATGTATGACCTGGTTCAGCGGGTGATTGAACGGTGTGATCGCGGTGATCACGCCGAGCAGCGGTTCGCGCATTGTGTAGACCTTGCGCTTGCGTCCATGCGGAGTGACGTCACACGAGAAAACCTGGCCGTCGTCTACCAGCGCCTGATTTGCTGAAAACAGCAGCACATCGCTGGCGCGACCTACTTCGTACAGCGTGTCCTTTAAGCACAGGCCAGATTCGAGCGTAATCAAGCGCGCGATTTCGTCACGGCGCTGGGCAATGATTTCGCCTGCCTTGATCAGGATGCGATAACGGTCGTGCCGCGTCAGCGAGCTGCGAAACTTGGCGCCTATGTCGATTGCGCGACGCACTTGCGCTACCGACGCACTCGGCACGACCGCGACCACCTCGGAGGTATATGGGTACCGGACTTCGAAGTGACGATCGCCCGCGATTTTCTCGCCGGCGATGCGCAGTGATTCGGTTCGAGCGGGAGCGCGCAGTGAGTCGATGAGTGCGTTCATTGCGCGGAGTTCAGGGCGAGATCGAAAGCGTCGAAATTGCGCCAGCGCCGGTTTGCATCGAGCCCTTCGATGCGCCGGTTGATGATCAGCGGCACGCGCTGCTCGGAGATCCCGCCGTGCGAGCGCAACGGCAACTCGAGTTGCGACAAGTCGTGCCGGCTGCGGCTGGTGCCGAGCACAAAGCTACGCTCGGAGACAACGACGATATCGCCAATGCGATCGGGCGGCAGCTCGAAGCGCTGCGCGGCTTCGGCGCGCGGCAATACCAACTCGATTCCGATCAACGCACGCAGCTGATCAATCGCGCCGCTGACTGCGTCGGCTGGCAAGTAGATTGTGGCAAACGATCCAAGCGCGCCGTGATGCACCACGTACGGATCGGTAATCGGCAGGATCACGCGCGAGCGGTCGCGGCCGAGCCACTCGTCAAGCTGGTCCTGCAGATAGATCACGTTGGGACTCGCATCGAGGCGAGTCTTGGCGTTCATCCCGTGATCCGCCGTGACCACGAACACCGCCCCTAGCGCATCGAGCTCGCCCAGATATCGATCGAACATCGCATAAAAGCGATTCGCGTGTTCATCGCCCGGCGCGTGCTTGTGCTGAACATAGTCGGTGGTCGACAGGTACAGCAGGTCGGGACGCTGAGTCTTGATCAGCTTGACCCCGGCCGCGAATACAAACTCCGATAGCTCGGCGCTGTAGACATCGGGGACAGGCATGCCTACCAGCGAGACGACGTTATCGATGCCGTTTTCCTGCTGTGTCGCCTGGTCGGCCTTTTCCGCAGAAAAACAAATGCCGCGCAGCTTGTGCCCCAGCAACCGGCGCAGTTTGTCCTTTGCGGTGACTACGGCGACCGACTGCCCGGTGTCGGCCACCGCTGCCAGAATCGTCGGCGCCCGTAGCCACTTGGGGTCGTTCATCATGACTTCGGCGTTGGCTTCGACGTCGAACAACGTGTTGCCGCAAATGCCGTGCACCGAAGGCGGCGCGCCGGTCACGATCGACAGGTTATTGGGATTGGTAAAGCTGGGCACAACGCAGTCGGCAAGCAGCGCCGTTCCCTCGGACAACACTCGCTTCAGATGCGGCATGCGGCCGCCGGCCACTGCCTGCGCGATGTAGTCGGGCTCGCATCCGTCGACACAAATGACAACCGTCGGCTGCGCAGGCAGCGCATAGCGGCGGCCGTTCACTTCTACAGCGGTACCGTTGATCCTCATTGGCTCACTTCCGTGCCTTCCGGCCGGACCGCTCACGCGATGCTTTCGCACGCTGCGGTTTCGCCGCGCTTCCGTGCAGTGCGCGTTGCTTGCTTTCGATCACATGGTCGTACATCGCACCTCCGGCGTGCTCCGCGTTGCCCGATGCGATTGCTTTCAAAATCGCCCGATGCTCGGCTGCGGAATGCGGCAGGGCGGCTTCGTCGCGCAGATTGCGGCGCCGGTACAGCGCGAGTTCCTTGACCAGCTTGCGATATACGCCAGCCAGCTTCCGATTTCCCGCGTATTCGACGAGCGCATCATGGAATTGCAGGTTCAACAGGTGATAGGAATCGGCATCGCCGGCGCGTGCTGCTGCGTCCATCTTGTCGACGACGGCACGGACCACTTTCATCTGCTCCGGGGTGATTGACTCGGCAAGCCGCCGGCCCACCAACTCGTCCATCGCGGCGCGCAGGTCGAAAATCTCCAGCGCTTCCTCAAGCGGAATTTCGCGCACGAACACGCCGCGGTTTTTTTCCTGCCGTACCAGGCCGGCTTGCTCCAGCATCCGAAACGCTTCGCGTATCGGCCCTCGGGAAACTCCCAAGCGTTCGGACAGCCAGGCTTCGGTAAGTTTGGCTCCGGCCTTGATCTCGCCCTCGAGAATCATGCGTTCGATTTCGTGCTGCGCAGCACTCGACAGAGAGGCCGAGCGAAGCACTGCAATACTTGGAGGCGAGGTACGGTTCAGCCCGACGGCTTGCACCGACGAGGCGCCATTGGCACGGGAGCGATCAGTCATCAGCGCAGTTTAGCCGGTGCAGTGTAAATTGTCGACAATATGCAAAAAACAATTGACAGCAAAAAACGAGACTGCCTAGACTGGGAGTGATTTGTGTCACCCTTACTTGTCACCACCAAGTCAAGCTCCAGATCTAGTCTGACCGGTCGTCCGCAACACAAGGAGAAATCGATGAATTTCGTTTCCACCACGGCCGGCAAGGTGCTTGCGGCCGCTGCACTTTCTGTTTTCGCGGTTGGCGCTTACGCGCAGAAGACCCAACTGAGCGTTTACACCGCGCTCGAAACGGATCAGTTAAAGGCTTACAAAGAAGGCTTCGAAAAAGCGAACCCGACGATCGAAATCGTCTGGGTGCGCGACTCGACCGGCATCGTGACTGCCAAGCTGCTAGCAGAAAAGTCGAACCCGAAGGCTGACGTCGTAATGGGCCTGGCCGCGACCAGTCTGGCGATTTTCGATACCGAGGGCATGCTGGTGCCTTACGCGCCGGCCGGCTTGAGTCGCGTCGCCGCGCAGTATCGCGACCCGAAGAATCCTCCGGCGTGGATCGGCATGGATGTATGGGGTGCAACGATTTGCTACAACACTGCAGAGGGAGCGAAGCGCAGCATTCCGAAACCGGAAACGTGGCGCGATCTCACCAAGCCCGTCTACAAGGGTCAGATCGTGATGCCGCATCCAGCGTCGTCAGGCACCGGCTTCTTTGATGTGTCGGCGTGGTTGCAGATGTGGGGCGAGGCCGAAGGCTGGAAGTACATGGACGGCCTGCACGAAAACATTGCGCAATACATGCATTCCGGTTCGCGTCCTTGCGCAGCGGCGGCGGCCGGCGAGTACACAGTTGGGATTTCGTTCGAATATCGTGCCAATCGTGAAAAAGCGCGGGGCGCGCCGATCGAACTGGTGTTTCCGAAGGAAGGCCTCGGCTGGGATCTGGAAGCGATTGCGATTCACAAAGGCACGAAGAACATGGCTGCTGCGCAGAAGCTGGTCGACTGGGCAGTGACCGATGAAGCGATGGCGCTGTATGCGAATAACTTCGCGATCGTCGCGGTGCCTGCGCTGTCGAAGCCGCTGCCCAATGTGCCCGCCGATTATGCGAGCCGGTTGGTGAAAAACGATTTTGCGTGGGCGGCGAAGAATCGGGATCGCATTCTCGCCGAGTGGGAAAAGCGCTACGGAAGTAAGGCGGCGCCCAAATAGGTTATTCGGGACAGCTTTGCTGCCGGAATAACTCGCCGGGTTCGAACGCACCTCTCGGGCGTTCAACCCGGCGCCTCTAGAGGTCTATGGCTATTGATGAGGCTGCGGTTCGGCTCGAGGGCGTCAATAAGACCTTCGGGAGTTTCGTCGCGCTCAGATCGATCGATCTGACGATCGAACCGGGGGAGCTGGTTTGCTTTTTGGGTCCTTCCGGATGCGGCAAGACGACCTTGCTGCGCATCATCGCCGGGCTCGAGCAGCAAACCAGCGGCCGCATTCTGCAAAACGGCGTCGATGTGTCGAATGCGCCCCCGGCTGCGCGTGATTACGGCATCGTGTTTCAGTCGTACGCGCTGTTTCCGAATTTGACGATTGCGCAGAACGTTGGCTACGGGCTGGTGAATCGCCGCAAAGGTCGCGCGGAACTGAACGCGCGCGTCAACGAGTTGTTGTCGCTGGTCGGCCTGCCGGATGCCGGCGCGAAGTATCCGAGCCAGATGTCGGGTGGTCAGCAGCAGCGTGTGGCGCTGGCCCGGGCGCTAGCGACGTCGCCGAGTCTTCTGCTGCTCGATGAGCCGCTGTCGGCACTGGACGCCAAGGTGCGCGAACGATTGCGCGGCGAGATCAGGCAATTGCAGCGACGGTTACGCGTGACGACGATTATGGTCACGCACGATCAGGAGGAAGCACTGTCGATGGCTGACCGCGTCGTCGTGATGAACGACGGCGTCATCGAACAGGTCGGCACCGCCAGCGAGGTCTACGAGCGCGCAGCGACGCCGTTTGTTGCCGATTTCCTGGGCAAGGTCAACGTCTTGAAAGCCACATCGCTCGGCGGCGGACAGTATCGAGTCGGCAGCGTCGATCTCACCTTGCCAGTGGACGGCAATGCAGCCGGGGAGTCGGTGCGCATCTACATGCGGCCGGAAGACCGGCACGTCGAAGGCGATATCGCCGCCCTCCCGAATCGCCTGCGCGGGCGCATTACTCATATCGACTATCTCGGTACGTTCTGTCTGGCCGAGTTGCGCAGCGACGCGCTCGGTCAGCCGATGCTGATTTCGTATTCGCTGAATCAGATGCACGATCTGGGGGTGCGTGAAGGCGTTGAGGTCGATATCGCGCTGAGAGTCGATCGGGTCCGCGTGTTTTCCGACAACGCCGCGAAGCGACCGGCATGAGTTCGATCGCGCTGCAAGCACGCAACGTCGGCGCCCCGTCGCGCATCGCGCTGGCTGGCGAGGCGCTAGCGGCGCGCGGCGGCATATTGCTGCTTGTACTTGCGCTGTTTGTCTTTCTGACTGTGCCA
>Ga0105347_1001353_pt1 | contig 10607 bp, 23 predicted proteins | sample EasRivMeERMLT890_FD_89677 | JGI IMG/M metagenome (GOLD analysis project Ga0105347, IMG submission 89677) | Soil microbial communities from meander-bound floodplain in the East River, Colorado, USA - East River MetaG ERMLT890 | ecosystem: Environmental > Terrestrial > Soil > Floodplain | place...
CTCATCCTCGAACTTGGCCAAGGACTTGTCAGCGAACCCCATGACAAGCTGAGCCGTGGCCAGCTTGTCGGCCATCTTCTCTTTGTCTCCTCCTGCCCGATGGATGAACCGGACGCCACGGCTCAAGTCCTTCTCCGACAGTCGGAGAGTGTTGGCACACACGATACGCACCGTTGTCGGGTAACAACTGAACGCTGATGTTCCCCCGTGGCCATTCGCTACGGCTACGTAGGTCGCGACACGATCCTCCTTAGGGAGGATTATGTCGCGTGCCATGCGCATGAGACACCAAAACCTTCTCCTACCAAAGAGGGTTCCGATGCTCTCACACACTGGCGCCTTGTCCATGCCGAACAGACCATCGGCGAAACGTGCTGTCTCGATGTTCTCCACTGGCACGTAGTCCTTCTGGACGATGCCAAAGAAGTAGCCGTCCGTTGCGTCCTTGTGTGCGTAGTGGTCCGCGATGACTTCCCCGTCTGCCATGATGGGAGCAAGCCTAGTAGGCTTGTCACAGCCGGTGAGCTTGCAGGCATCTTCTGCGCCCATGCCTTCCGGGAGCGCCATGCCAAGCCCGTGCCAAGCAAGCTTGCCAACGTCTGCCATGCTGTCGCGATCCGTGATTCCGTGTCCCATTGCGTTGCCTTCCTAGTGGTTTGTGACGGTAGCAAAATGCCACCGCTCAACGCTAGTCTACCATACTCTAGCCGTTGTGCAAACCCTTCGCCTAGCCACGATCGCCGGCAACGTGTCCTAGCACCATGTCCTAGCCGATCATCGATCCTGAGCGATACTCGGTATACCGTGCTACCTTGCAACGAAATGGCGCTACGGTATACCATGTCAAGGCCCTAGGCTAGTGCATCCTTGCCCTTGAGCGAAAGAATCCACAAGGCTCTACGCTCAAGCTTGCCCATGACGATTACCCATACGCTTGACCGTTGCTCTACTAGGCCCCTGCGCTCTAGCGCATATATGGTGGCGTCCGGACCCTTGCCATAAACGATTGCTCCGTCAGGCCCGGCGTCCCCCACTAGCGCAAGCAAGTCAAGTTGCTTACCATTCAAGGGAAGCTCGCTAGGCTTGGTTGCCTGGAACTTGACTTGCTTAGGCTCTGTCATGCTCTCTATTATACTACATTCAACAACGGTTTCAAGTGTAATCTTGTAACAATACTGTATCAACATACCTTTAACCTCTACCTTTGATACATACCTGTTACAAGTTCTCTATTCCATACCTTTAGACTTGCTGTATAATAGAGACGTGGCAAACGAACCTGGACATACCGAGCTAACCTTGCTAGAGATTGAATCTCTGGAGAAGCTTATCGACAAGCGAAAGCTTTCGGAAGTGCTCTACGGTCTACAACAGGTTTGCTTGTTCAAGGCCGAGCATCTTAGCCATGCATGGCAAGACTACCATACCGCTGGCGTATGGACAGAGATGGCTAACAAACTGGAGAAGCTTGGCACACAGTGTGCTAAGCTACCATCAATCCAATGAAGTCACACGTTTCCCTTGAACAGCATTACTGCTGTGTGTGCGGTAGAGCGTTTGACACTGGCACGATACTCCTAGACAAACGTCTAAGACAGTCGCTAGAGCATCACACCATCACCGGATTCAGCTTGTGTGACGAACACAGAGCGTTGCATGAACAAGGCTACGTTGCCCTAGTGGGGGTTGACGAAAGCAAGTCGGAGGTTCATGGTTCCGTGATGCATCAGAAGAATGCACACCGGACCGGGATCATCATGCATATCCGCAGAGAAGCTGCAAGGGATATGTTCGATGAGGAAACCGCCAAGCTCTGTGATAACCCTATGTTCTTCTGCCAGCATGAGTTGATCGTTCAGATCGCCAAGGCGAACAACATACCGATATGAAGAGACGTATAGTCTACCTATACGTTGACAATCGCCACGTTGGCGCTATCTTCACGGATAGAACTTTGCGACAGTGCGTCAGGCAACTAAAAAGAGAACGTCCATACGCTCCATCCCATGAGGCAACAATAGAGCCTAGGGAAGAGTATGAGCGGTTACAAGCACCAGATAAAGAATAGCCATGGATCCACAAGCTTGCTTTGACCAATGGTGCCAAGCCATAGAAGATGGCCACCGTAGAGACGCTAGGATGCTTGCAGACCACTATAACGAGTGGATATGCAAGGGTGGCTTCATGGCAAGCGACAGAACATACAAGGTTAGACTACTTGGCCCAAGCAATACCTACATAGCTCTAACCGATTGGGGTGGAGCTATGAAGCTCACACATGTAGGTGTATCATGACGAACAACAGAACAGACCAGAACAACAACGCAACCGGACCTGAGAAGGTTAGGGTATTTGTCAATGGCACAGACCAAAAGTGTGTCCTGTGCCAGCAAGTAAGATGTGGCTTTCGTGGCCTCAAGTTCAAGCATTTCCTTTTCCAGTATGCTGGATATGAAGGCTTGTTCTGCTCTAACAAGTGCATGAGAATCCATCATGGCTTGCCTAAGCTGAAGGGAAAGTATGAGCTTTGAACCTAGCAAGCAGTATCTAGGTGACGGCGTATACTTGACGGTAAACGCTCATGAGATCATTCTAACAACTGAGAATGGCATCATTGCAACCAACACTGTTGTAATGGAACACAGAGACCTAATCAAGCTAGTTGAGCTATACAACTATGCAATCAGACACACCAAAGCTAAGCGACTTGCGCTACGAGATCCGTCCGATACTGAAGGGACATGAGATCTGGTCTCGCTACAAGGAAGAAGTATGGAAGTTCGTAGCGAGGTATCAAAACCGTGGCCATGCGCTATCAGCCCTGAAAGGACTACAGAATCCCAGGGTCCGGAAGGTGCGTTACACCTTCCGCAAGGTCTACCGCTACCTCCAGGCTCATGGTTGGCGGTTGGACCTGAGCACAGACGGCATGGCCTACTGGCGTTCGCCGGGTGGTTCGTTTCACAAGGAGAACCGCCAGCTAGGGCCGCGGTCTCTCTTACTAACCCTTCAAGAATCGATCGGGTTCAAAGCGAAAAACATCGTAGAAAGCTACTCGGAGTGGCTTGACAGCAAACATCCCCAACAGTAGGTTCATGCACATGGTCAAAACCGCTACCGGCCGCAAGGCCCCCAAGGAAGCCGACAACGACTCGGCCGCTCTCACTCCCGTCACCTTCGCTGCCGTGTCTGGCAAGGACAAGGCCAAGCTCCAGCTTCGTCGGAGGGAACGCGACAGCAAGTTCAAGGCCCTGAAGGATGCGCTCGACAAGGCAGCCATCGGCGATGGCTTCCTGATCGCTCCCGACCAGGAGAACATCGACCAGTTCCGGACCACGCTCTACAGCTACATGCGTCGGTTCAACTTGCTGGTGTCGTGCAAGATGACTGCCGATGGACAGGTCTACGTGGAGAAGAAGGACATTGCCGACAAGCGCGATGTCGCTCCCAGGAAGAAGAAGGCTTCCTAGACGAACAAACAAGGTGTGGGTGTAGCCGAAACTGAACCATCGGTTGCACCGCTCCTAGTGGTAGCAAGGTCACATCGCGGGATGTGGCCTTGCTTTTTTGTTGGACCCTCGCTAGGGTCTCTGTCGCTACCCAACCCGACCATCCTGGACAGGAAGGTTCCTCGGTATGCGCCAGACAGTAGAAGTAGACGTAACCAAGGATGAGCGTGCCCTACTGCTACGTGGCGGCGCTCCCAGGGGATCAGACGAGCTACATCGCCTAATAGCATCGTGGCCGGGCTGGCGGAGGATCCCAGCTACTGGCACGTTCCAAGGTTCGGCTTGCTCGATATATCGAGCGCCATTGTGGCCATCAGCAACCTTGCCTCTGTTAGAGTCAAGCTTGCTAATACAATGGACTGAACCAGCGCAACGATATGCACTGGAGTCTCGTGAGCAACTAATCCTAGCTAACCATGAGCTAGCTAGGAAAGCTCTGTGGCCACTAGCCAAGTCGATATGTCCTAGTGGTAAGCGCGATCCATTCCTTCATCAAGCATCAGCAGTGCTAGCAATCCTACATCACCGATGGAGATGTATGCTTGCTGATGACATGGGACTAGGGAAGACAGCTACTGCGCTATGGGCTTGGTGGATGGGTGGCTTCCAACGACTACTCATACTGTGTCCTAAGTCTGTCAAGCTAAACTGGAGGAAGGAAACAGAAGATAATCTCTGGCCGCCAGAGATGCTACCTTGCTACATCATCGATGGAACGCCAGCTAAGCGGGAGCGAATCATCCTTGATATCCAGCAGGACAAATCAGAACGAATCATTGTAGTTTGTAACTACGATCTACTCCCGTATCTTAGTGAGCCTCAGTTCGAGTGGTTGAAAGCTTGGTTAGACTCCATCGTAATGGATGAGAGTCACTATCTGAAGTCAGGTAAGGCGGATAGAACCAAGCTAGTTACGGAGATGTGCCCCGACACTGGAGGCCCTGAGTTCAGGGTTGCTTTGAGTGGCACACCTATACGTAACATGGTTGATGATCTGTTCACGCAAATAGAGATCATCAGACCAGGGACATGGGCCAGTTACAGCGACTTCTGTAACCGACATCTAATCATGGTGCCAATGAACTTTGGCAACATGCCAAAGAACAGGAAGATTCAGATAACCAGGGGATCAAAGAACCTTGATGCATTGAACAAGGTGATGAACACTCTTCAGATTCGTAGGATGAAAGAAGAAGTGTTAGATCTGCCACCGAAGATACGAACATTCCCCATGATGGAACTTGATGGTCCATTCATGGAGGTATACAAGGCGATGAAAGAGTTCGCGCTAGTCGAGTTGCGGGCTCTGTTCCAGCCTCGGAAGCCGGATGCTGCGTGCCAGGAGTGCAAGGGCACCGGCAACTTGGCTGAGTCGATCGACGAGGAGCCCGTGCCATGCGCCTGCACCCTTCCGCTAGCCGGTGATGAGGCGTTGGCCTTCGCTCCGGTGGCCCGGAGCGCGGTCGAGGCTGCCATGCGCTGTGAGCAGCTAGCTCAGGGCTTCCTCACTGGTATACCGCCCACGTATTATGAACGGGTAGCACCGTTACTGAAGAACCATGCAGAGAAGGTAGACGGATACCCTGGTGCATTCGTATTCCCTAACTCACCGAAGTTACAATGGCTGAAAGACGTGATGGAGGAGTTGGCTGGAAAGCCCTTGTTGGTTTTTTCACGATTCAATGCACCGCTTATCTGGCTAGCAAGCCAGTATGCGAATGCCGGCTTACTTATCGGTGCAACCTCTGCGGAACAACGACACGACTTGATCGAGAGTTTTCAGGCTGGAAAGATCTCGATACTGTTTTGTCAGGTGAAGATAGCAGAAGGTTTCTCGCTCTCGGCTGCCCGGGATGTGATCTTCTTAGGCAGAGATTGGTCAGCAGCGATGAACAGTCAGGCTGAAGATAGAGCGCACCGTATCGGTCAGAAGGGAACAGTAAACATTCAAATCCCTATCGTAGTGAATACGATAGAGAGATTGATTGATAGGAAGTTGAAGGTCAAGGCTAACGATGCAGACCAAGCACTAGTCACGCTGAAGGATCTCATGGAGGCTCTATGAAACACACTCACTACCTACCTACCTCGTTTCGCTGTCTCACGGATGAACAGGTGGGCTTCGCGCAACACCGGCTCATCGATCTTGGTCACCGTGTAGTGGACGTGGCCAAGGATCTGAAGGTCTCCCGTGTCACCATCTACAAGGCTAGGAATGCAGTGCCTAAGCAGTGCATCCACCTGGATGAGAGAACCCTTGCGTCCTTGAGACACAAGGCTGGCAAGCATGGCATGCGTAAGAAGAAGCGCATGAAGAGGGTAGCATGACAGCCAAGCGTTGCCGTTGCACCTGTGGCTACAGGTGTGGTGGCCCTGGCAAGTGTGAACTGCCATGGGCAGACTGCATAGCCAAGTCTGATGGCAAACACTTTGTCAGGGACTGTGACCACAAGTTTGAAGGACCAATGGTAGACCAGGGTGATGGCTGCCATAGCGTCGTCTGTTCAGTCTGTGGTATGAGTTGCATGTCTCATGACATGATGGTTGGACCATGAGCTTCTTCAAAAAGGGAAGACTCTCATTCGTAATGGGAGAGTTGAGAGATTGCATTCTCCAGTATAACACTGGACAAGTTTATCGGCCAGAACGGCGTATAACAATACGCGACTACATCATAGAGGGAAGGAAGCTGGATAGAGTAGATCCTATCTGGAAGAAGCTTCTCAAGGCATCAGCGCCATTCGACTACGAAAAGCTTCTAGAAATCACCAAGTGCTTCAAGGGAAACAGGAAGTCATGAAACCCTTCATGGTAGATGGTATGAATATGGACAAGGAATCCATACTCAAGCACCGTGAAGGTATGATCCAGCTTCGTGATGCTGCACTCAAGGCCAACATGCTTGATTGGGCGTTCCAAATCTCTGTAGTGATTGCCATACTTCATCATCTTGCAGAAGTGATGGAAGCATGAACGCTATCGAACAACACTACAAGAATATGTTAGCCACAAAGTCTGACATCCAAGCTCATTTACCAACACTAAGGCAGCTAGTAAGGGTGGGGTGGACAGTGGTGGAGTTTGGATTCAGAACAGGAATAAGCACCAGTGCGTTCCTGGCCGGCGGCGCTGATGTCATCAGCTATGACATTGATGCAAAGACCTGCAAGCCATACGCACAACACTACTTCAAGATAGCCAAGAGACACTTTGGCTTCATCGTTGGAGATAGCCTGAAGGTCACCATACAGCCATGCAACCTGTTGTTTATTGACAGCCTGCATACCTATACACAACTCAAGGCTGAGTTGTTCAGGCATCATGACAAGGTAAGCGACTTCATCGTCATGCATGATACCGAGACTTTCGGTAACAAGGACAAGGTTGGAAAAGGTGCTGGACTGATGCCAGCCATAGGATGTTTCCAAAAAGACTATCCAGAGTGGATGACCATGAGTCACTCTACTGAGTGTAACGGCCTCACAATACTGAAGCTAATGCTATGAAAGCTCGTGAACAGGATATCCTTGATGCCATAGCCAAGGAACGGGCTCGCTGCCTCTGGTGTCTGGACGCGATCATGACCAAGCTTCGCAAGGACTTGGACAAGAAGGTCCTGGTAGAATCACACATACACCTTATCAAGGTGAAGGTGCAGATAGCTCAAGCTGTCACCAACACTGCTAGGAGGATGATTGTTGCCGGAACCTCTCCCAAACAGTCTCGCATCACAGAGAATGGCAGCAGCCATTCATGATACAATCACACGGTATGTGCCACTCATCAAGGCGCGGGCTGTCGGAAGGGTAGACAGCGACATATACCCGATCCTAAAAGAGTTCGCTCGTGACATCGCTTCCGTCAGCCTTGAAGGTATCGTCTCTTCGATGAGAGAGAAACATGTCCCGAACAAGCCGGTCTGAACCTGGAGGCTGGGAGTCAACCAACCACTTTCATATGTGGATGGACCAGCAACGTGCATTGCTCAAGGCTAGTGACAAGTTCACTCAGCGTGATGCAGAGATCCTTGCTCACTCATACGTGAGACAGTTCCCTAGCAGACTTCATATCATCCTTGCCGAGTTGACCATGGAGAAGCAGAACAATGGAACCGTTTAGCATACATCGTGAAGAACCAAGACACTGGCGCAAGTGTGCCATGTCAATGACGGTCATGTCTCATATCATGGTCATTGGATGTAAGGTCAAGTTCAACTTTGATCTTCCCCAGGGATCAAGGATGGTGAGATGGTTCATGGATCCATACCGTGATGCAGTCATGTTTGTATTCGAACATGAATCGTTTCCAGTTGTAGAACCTGGAGAGGATATTCCTCTCGGTCCACCTGGGACGGCAACCGTAGAAGAAGATGACCATGGAAGAAGTTGATGAGATTCAATCTGACATCCATGAGATCCATAGGAAACACAAGATAACACTGTTCACTTGCCCTGAATGCTGTCACGAAAACACTGACATGTTGATTGCTCTAGTCAAAGAGATAGTCAAGCTAGAGAAAGAACGTGATGGTATTGGCCGTCATACCAATGTGAGTGCTCACATGGAATCTATCATGTCGGATCATCCAAAGGCATTCGAGTTGTTCCAATGAACGGCATCATCATCAGCAAGGAGTTTATTGCTGGTCTGGCGATGAAGATTGCCGACGTTCTAAGCGGTTCACATTGCTTACAAGATGAGTATGACTACAAACATACTACTGGAGACAAGAAGAAGGTATTCTTCTACGTCTGTGACCAAGAAACTGCTGAAGCCATAGACAAGGTGCTTGACTACTTGTATGGGAAGGCAGAGGAGAATCCTACTCAAAGAGGTAGCGATGAGCAAGTATAGAGAGAAAGGTCCTTACCACTTCGTTGAGTATGCAGACCCGAATACCATCTACCATGCTCATGTGAACAAGTTGATTGATGAAATCAACAACTATGTAAGGTTCGATTTCATGCCAACTTTCCATGAAGTTGGCTGTGGTGAAGGTCTGATTCTTTGGCAAATGTCAAAGAGAGAAAGTGTAGAAGGAGATAGGATCTATTCTGGTAATGACGTTGATGAACAAGCAGTTAGCATGGCACAACTACTCCTTCCTACCTGGATCAAAGTATTCCAGGAAGCGAATATGCCAAGAACAAAAGGGCTGTGTGATATTGTCCTGTTTGCAGACTCTCTAGAACACATAGAGAACTGGGCAGAACATCTTCACTGGGCTGCACACTCAAAGTATGTTGTCATCGCTGTCCCTTCCATCAGGGACAAGCATGCAATCAACAAGTTCGAACTAACCTCATTCCATCAGCAATCCTGGACAGTGAACATGAACTGTGTATACTACAAGACAAGGGAGTATAGACACGTAACCATCTGGAAACACAAATGACATTCAATGATCCAAAGAATGGGTCACGTTGCTGTGGTAGAACTGTCAGCATGACCAACCATGCTATTGAGCTACTGAACTTCGGTCGTTTAGTAGTGATTGTTGGCAGCACGAAACAGTATGCTATGGTTCTCGTTGAAGAGATTCGTAGCAAGTTGGATCAACGGATTCACGTAAACGTTAGAGCTACCTCTATCGAAGATAAAGAAGTCGTAATAGAGATTGCTCTTGTAAAAGGATGTCCAGAAGAAGTGGTATTAGTAGACCACTTTGCATGGGAAGAACTGGTTGGTAGACTACATGCTATGAATAGCGATCTTCGTAGGAAACTCAAACAGATCAAAGACATCATAGAACAATGAACCATCTCATCAAGTTTGCTCTCTACGCTTCCAAGAGGAAGGCATACGACTTAGCTCATGCAGCTTCTGCCAAAGCCTGGAAGGAGATGGCTGATGCAGAACGCGAGCTAATCGACTCGATGCTCACGGAGAACGTCGCCAGCTTCGAGTCCACCGCCGAAGGTAGATACAAGGTATCGATGCGCAAGAACTTTGCCATCGCTGTGAACAAGGATAACGAGTTCCTGGTTAGGCGATGGATCGAAGATACCGAAGGCGATATCAAACTCTTCACCAAGGAAGAGTTGAACAAGTCAGCCATCACTCAGCTAATCAAGCAGAAGGTGGAATCTGGCAAGCTCGATGAGGTATCAGTCCCTGAGTTCTTCAAGCTCAAGTCCAAGCCATCCCTGATGGTCCGTGGCTGGGAGAAGTCTGGCAACGGTGGTGGCTTCAATGAAGACGAGGTAGAAGTAGGATGAACAAACATTTCATCGTCCAGGACGTAGAGACACGTCAGTGTGAAGGATGCTTCGTAAGAGAAGTGAAGTGCATCCGTCTCTTCCCAGGAAGAGAACAACCGGTATGGGCATGCGGCGGCTGCCTGTATGCTGCACATGCTTACGTAATGAAGCCTGTCTCTGCACCGGACTACCTGAAGCTGCTCAGGGATGAAATGAAAGCGGAGCCAAACCAAAAGTGGGAACGTATCGACAAGTGGGTGAAAGAGTTGGACAACGAGATCCCGTTCTAACAAGAAAGAAGAAAGATCATGGCAAAAGAGAAAGACAAGCAACAAGAACCTGAAGCCAAGCAAGAAGTGGTCGCTTGGCAGCCCAAGAAGATGGGGGAGGGGACCGATCTTCTGCCAGTGGAGTTCCTTGGCAACCTGGGCAACACCACGGATGCAGCAGGCCAGCAGTTGGTCGGCCGCGACAACATCGAGAAGGAAGACCTGATCCTTCCGACGCTACGTCTCCTCCAGGGGATGAGTCCACCGGTCACGGAAGGCACGGAGGGAGCACAGCCCGGCCTGTTCTTCCATTCCGCTAGCCAACAGATCTTCAAGCCACCGCTTCGTGTGCTGTTCGTTGCACACACCAAGAGCAAGGCTCTATACCCAAGGGCTGACAACCAAGCTCACCGTGGTCTCAAGACGTGCATCTCACGAGATGGCGTGAAGGGATCACAGTATGGTCTCTGCGAAGAGTGTCGCAAGTGCATGGATTGGGGACCAGACGGCCAGCCACCGTTGGGTATGGAGTCACACTGCTTCACTGTCCTAACAGACAGTGGTCCCGCTGTGATGATGTTCAGCAGAACCAACTTCAAAGCAGCCAAGCAGTTCCTCACAACGTGGA
>Ga0105347_1001355_pt1 | contig 10603 bp, 11 predicted proteins | sample EasRivMeERMLT890_FD_89677 | JGI IMG/M metagenome (GOLD analysis project Ga0105347, IMG submission 89677) | Soil microbial communities from meander-bound floodplain in the East River, Colorado, USA - East River MetaG ERMLT890 | ecosystem: Environmental > Terrestrial > Soil > Floodplain | place...
AGTCGAGGCGTATGCTGCCGCAGGGGCTGATGATGCTGCCGGTCCGACGCTAACCTCTCCCTCGATTGCGACTACTGAGGACGGCGATCTCGTCTACTCTGCCTACGTGCAGGACCAGACTGGCTCGGCGGGCTCCTACGCTGCTTCGCTACCAGCCGGCGCGACGCTGATTGCTGACTCTTGGGATACTGCCGTGTCCTTTACTGGTACTGGCGTGCAGCAAGAGATCCGTGCCGCTGCAGGGGCGGGGACGCACTCAGTTACTCAGAATACAGGCGGTGATAATACTCGTGGGTCTGCCGCCGCTATCCTGGGTGTGCGCATCCGACGCCACTCGCAGGTCAAGGCGCTGCGCAACACCGGCACCCTGCTGCGGCGGATGCTCACGATGCGCGCTCTGGCGAACGCACCCGGCGACGACCGCTACCAGTTCCAAGTAACGGGTTCAGCAGAGTCTGGCACTCCGCCTCAGGATGTTGATACCGGTTCGGTGGTGCAGTCTCGGGCCATTGGTACTCTAGCCGTCGTTGTGGGCGCGGTATCAATCGCACCTACCGGTGTAGCCCATACTCGCGCTACCGGTACGGCGGTCGTTACTCGTGGAGCTGTTGTACTCGCGCCGGCCTCTGTCATGCACTCTCGCGCCTTCGGTGTACCTCTACTAATTCTACACATCACGCCGGTCGGCATAGAACACACCCGAGCCTTCGGCGGTACACTCGTCACTGTGGGCGCTGTCATAACTACGCCACCGTCGCTGGTGCACACACGAGCAATCGGTACACCCTCGGTAGCGTTCAGGATCGCGCCTAGCAGCATCGTTCAGACAAGGGCAATAGGTACACCGACGATTACGACGGGTGATGTAGACGTCTCACCTTCTTCGACTGTACACTCGAGAACTATCGGCACGCCGAGCTTGTCTTTCACGCTGACTCTCCCGTCTGTCGTGCATACTCGAGTTATCGGTACGGCGCTCTTCACACTCCACCTCACAGTACCTTCAACCGCGCACACCCGCGCGACAGGCACCCCCTCTATCACGCTAGGGCCAGCGACGATATCTACAGCCTCATTCGTCCATGTTCGTCTCATAGGCGACCATACCGTCACTAACTCGGCCCTTGTCATACTACCTCCCTCGGTGCTGCACGAAGCTGGCGCTTCTGGCGGGCGCGCCTTCGGTGCTGCTACTGTGACGGGGGGGGCGACCCCTGCTGTCTACAAGGACAACTATCAGGGCTGGCGCGGGGGCTTTATGGAGCGTGAGCGAATCATACCGAAGCAGGACTCTAGCTGATGCCCGGCGGTCGTTACAAGGTCACTCGGGGCACGAAAGATGTCGAGCTCCCATATCGCCCTATGGCAAAGCAGGCTGAGGCTCACCGGCTAGTGGCGAAGTACCGTGCCTTCATCGGCGGGTGGGGGAACGGCAAGACATCTTGGGGCTGCGCAGAGCTTTTCGCGAGGCTGCATGAATACCCTGGCACTCGTGCAATTGTCGCTCGTAAGACGCGGCCCGAGCTCAAAGCCACTACGTGGGACATGTTGCTGAACGGGGACCCGGGCGCACCGGGTGCTTGGGTGGGCATTCCCAAGGAGACCATCGCGTCGGAGAACAAGTCGGACCTCATCATCACCCTGCGAAACGGGTCGACAATATACGGCCTACCGCTGGACGACCCAGCGAAGCTCGAGAACTTCAACCTTGGTATGTTCTGGATCGACCAGGCTGAGGAGATCGACGAGGAGATTTTCCTCAAGTTCCACGGACGACTAAGGCAGCGTATCGGCCCAAGAGAGGGTCTCCTCTCTTCCAACCCCGAGGGCCACAACTGGCTGTGGCGGCGCTTTATCGACCCACAGAGGCCGATCAAGTGGACGCAGCAGTATAAGTGTGTGGAGGCTACTAGCTTCGATAACCCGAATCTGCCGGCTGATTACATCGCCCAGTTCGAGGGCCTCCCCGAGGCTTGGATCCAGCGTTTTGTCTGGGGCTCGCACGAGGTGTTCGTGGGTCAGATCTTCACCGACTACGACCCGGAGATTCATGTGATCCGTCCGTTCAGGATTCCCTCTACGTGGGAAAGATGGATGTGCATGGATCCAGGGATTCGTCATGAGGCTGCCGCGACTTGGATCGCTCGGGACCCCGCGGGCAACTCTTACTACTACCGAGAGCACTTGGAGGCTAATCGTGATGTGGCGTGGTGGGCATCTCGTATATTCGATGCAGAAGCTGCCGATGACTGGGGCGGGCCGAATGAGCATATCTGGCGTCGGCTGATTGGTCCTGAGTCTCAGCAGCGCAGTCAGACAGACGGCAAGACGGTACTCGACGTCTTCAACGAGCATGGGGTCTACCCAGAGATTGCTGATCGTGATCCGTCCGCTCGCATCCTCAAGATCACGGAGAACCTCCGGTCGAGGACAGGCCATCGTAATCCGTTCTCGGGCGAAGAACCCTCCCCGAGATTCTTCATCTTCGCAGACTGTACGAAGATGCAGACTTACCTCTCTCAGTATCGTTGGAAGCCGCAGCGGGCGAATTACTCTGAGGAGGACTCGCCCGAGAAGCCGCGTAAGAAGGACGACCACAACGTGGACAATGCGGGGCACATCTTGCTGGCGATGGACAAGCAGGTGTACGAGGCTGCCCCTGACCGGCGTGATGAGTCGTCGGAGAAGCGGGTGAAGCGTGAACTTGAGGAGGAGGCTTTCGCAGAGGCGCAGAGGCAAAAGTCAGGCGAGCAGTATCATCCACAACTAGGAAGGGTGGCATGACCGACCCTCAACTCATCCGTATTCTCAAGCCAGGAGTACCTCCCGGGACGGACGTTCGTGCTATTCGGCGGGCTTGTCTCAAGGTACGAGGTCAGCCGGCGTCGCACTTGACGAGGACTCAGCAGTGTGTCTTCGGCGATGCCATGACTACCATCATCAAGAACGCGCAGGACGAACTGCTCATCCCGAAGTCTGGCTGGGCCGGCAACCGAATGCTCGAGCTGCTGTACAACGCTAACGCCGTCGATCTGTCGGGCAAGAAGGACTTGAGTGATTACGCGGCTAAGCACGGCCCCGTCATCATCACCTCCTGGCCTCGTTCACTGCACAAGTCGCTGTGGCCGATTTACAACGACGGCCTGAACAACTACGACTTCTCCAACCTGGGTACTTACAACCCCGCCTCGACGCTGCCGTCGGGTGCCCCGTCAGACCACTCTGTCTATCCGGCGTACGCCGTCGACTTCGGCATTGACCCCGACACGGGTGAGAAGAACAAGAAGGCCCTCGAGTTCGTGGTGAAGTGGGCGGATGACCCGGCCATCGAGTACATCATCCTAGGCAACCGCATCTACTTCTCCTCGACTGGCTGGGAGCGTTATACCAGGGGTGGGCACACGAACCACATTCACGCTTCGGGCGTTAGATAAGGAGGCATAGTGCACAAAGTCCAACTCATGGAGCAGACCCCGACTCAGTGTCTCCACTGTGGTCGGGGTAACACCCCAGACGATCCGGATACGATGGACGACTTCTGGGCCGTCGATCTGGAGAGAGACGTCAACTGGGGAGACTCTACCTACATCTGCAAGTACTGCTGCGACGTGCTCGCTGCTACGGCGGGCTATGTCACACATGAGCAACTGCTCGAGCAACAGCAACTTGCTGACAACCTTCGGGCTGAGCTGCACGACTCGAAGGCTGAGCTGGCCTCGTACAAGCGTAGGGTCCGTGTCGTAATGGCGGGCAAGAAAACCGAGAAGCGAATCCGAAAGCAGATCGAAACCGAACCTGACGAAGAGCCTAAGCCCAAGAAGAAGCGGCGAGCGGCATGATATTCGTCACGATCATTTCCTTCGGTGCGCTCGTCTCATTCGCCGTACTAGTCTTCACAATGAACCGCAGTACGATCCGCGCACTCGAACGTTCACACGAGCGAACCACGAAGCATACTGAGGGCCTCGTCGACCGCCTGATGGCAGTTGACTACGTCGAGTGGCAAAGCCTTCGGCATGCTAACACCGCTGAGGCGTTTGAGCTCGAAGAGCCTGAAGTTCCACCTGAACCCACTCTATCTACAGGTCCCGACCGGGGCGGCTTTGGCTCACGTTATGGACTTGCTGCTGTTCCGGAAATCGACACTGAAGCTGACGAAGAAGCCCTCCGCGACGAACTCCCATGAGGTAGCTGATGCCGACGCTTGGAGAATGCACAAACGAGAAAGACCTCCTGATCGTACTGGAGAGCCTCCGCCAAGAGCGTCTGAACTCACGACGGGAGTTCGAGACGATCTGGTGGAACAACATCGCTCTGGTCGCAGGAGACCACTACACGTACTGGGAGCCCAATCAGGGTAACTTCGTGTTGCCTCCCAAGGAGGATCACGAGGTGAGGCTCGTCCTCAACCAGGCTCGTGTCGTAGCACGCACTGAGCTTGCCAAGGTCCTCAAGTCCCGTCCCATCATGGAAGTGATGGCCAACTCCTCCGACGAGACTGATATCGCTGCAGCCCGCGTCGGGCGATTCGCGCTTGAAGCGGCTGAGTGGAAGTTCAAGCTCCGCAAGCACCGCAAGACGGCCATGTGGTGGACTATCCTATGTGGCTGTGCCTGCGTCTACACAGGCTGGGATCCAGATGATGCTCGAGACGGTCAGATGGAGTTCCTCATCGACCCGAATACCAACGAGCCTGTGTTCAATCCGAACCGAATCGAGGAGCTTGAGAACCAGGCCACAGAGGGCGTCATCGACCTGACTCGGGAACAGTGGCCGCTAGGTGACCTGTGCTACAAGGTCTACTCACCGTTCCAGATGTTGCCGGATGACACGGTGCTCGAGTTCGAGGACGTCAAGGACATGATCGTTACCGACGTGGTAGACCTCGATATCGCCAAGTCTCAGTGGGGTAGGAAAGCACGAGATCTATCCCCCGACCTGGTGTCGCCGGGCAATATGGGTCAGCGTTTCCTTAGGCGGGTGGGGCTGGGTGACTTCCCATACTCGGGCGTAGGCAACAAGACGGCTAAGCAGGTCGTGCAAGTCCATACGTGGTGGCTGCCGCCGAACGTATACAAGAGCCGACTGCTCAAGGACGGCATCATGATTCGGTGGGCTAACGGGCACCAGCAACTCGAAGTATCGCGGCCGTTCCCGTATGCTGACGGTGTGCTGCCGTTCGCTTTCTTCACCCACATCCCTAACGCCATCTCACTGTGGCCTGACGCGGTGATGACCGATATCCGTCCGATCAACTTGGAGCTGGACAAGACAATCTCTCAGCTCCTCGAAAACCGCGACTACATGCTGAATCCGATGTGGGCGATCGCGGCTCAGTCTCAGGTCAAGCCGATAAAGTCTCAGCCGGGCGGTGAGGTGCGTTACGTCTACGTCCGTGATGTTCCGCCGCCCAGCCCCATCCCCGGCACTCCAATGCCCACACAGATCGAGAACTTGGTGGTTGGACTCCGTGACCAGATTCTCGATATCTCAGGCCAGGGTGAAATCTCGCGCGGTCGTCTGCCGTCAGGGGTGCGTGCGGGCAACATGATGGCCTATCTGCAGGAGGAGGACGAGACAAAGCTCGCCACCACTGTGGAGGGGTTCGAGGATGCCGTTGCCAACATGGGCTCGCAGACCCTGTCACGGTATGCTCAGTACTACCACCACGAGCGATTGCTCCGTGCCTACAAGCCGGGCGGTCAGGCAGACGTCCGTAAGTTCAAGGGCGCTGACCTGAAGAATAATACCGACGTGAATGTTGTGGCAGGCTCCGCGCTGCCGAAACTCAAGTCTGCCCGTCAAGCATACGTCATGCAGCTTGCCGAGCTGGGCATCGAGACCGACCCGAAGCGAATCAAGGACATGCTCGAGTTGGGCGAGGGTGAACCGGATGAGGTCGATCTGGCCTTCGCTCAGGCCGAGCGTGAGAACGAGATCATGCGTGCCTCTGCTACGCACGGTGTTAGCGTAGGTCAAGAGGCTCGGCAAGAGATCACTCAGCTGGGCGTGCTCGAAGGGCAGGACGCAATGCCTACACAGTCCCCGACACCCGAATCCGCGGCTGTTCCGGTCAAGGAATGGCACAACCACGAAGCTCACCTCAAGCGACATATCCGCTTCATGATGACGGTGGAGTTCGAGAAGCTCACGGATTCTCATCCAGACATTGTCCGACTTTTCGACGAGCATGTGACCATGCACCAGCAGAAGCTCCAGGAGCAGCAAGCCGCTCAGCTACAGATGATGCTTGCCGCTCGTGGGGGACCCGAAGGCGCAGTTCCGCCCGAGGGTACTCAGCCAGCTGACGCCGGTGGTGGGGCTGCTCAAAGGAGTTAGCCCATGGGTAAGAAGCAGGCCCCGATGAAGACCAAGCTTGGGAAGGGAGGTACGAAATGAGCGAGGCGACTACCGAAGCTCACGGTGAAGTCTTGTCGGACCTACTCGCGCTGTCGCGCGAAGACTTGAACGACAAGGCGACCGACGAGGGCGTCGAGGACGCGGAATCACTGCCCAACAAGGAGGCTGTGGTCGAGGCGATTCTCGAGCGTCGCGCTCTCACCACGTCCGACGAAGTGCCCACAGTGCTGGAGGAGGTCGAGTACGGCGATGCACCTTTCGAGGAGCTTCCGCCTCTCATCTTCGACGGCTACTGGGCTCGTATCAAGCCCAACGCTCGTGACGTGCCGCCCGAGGTCAAGGGTCGAGACGTCGTGGTTCTGAGGGCGCCGCTGCGCAAGGCTGCGCTCGATGGCCTCTCGACGGGCGGGTACTACTACCAGCTCAAGAACGACAAGTTCCTCGTGTCCCCGCGGGACGGGGGCGAGGATTTCGAGACGACGCGGCAGAACTTCGCTGCCTTCGGTCCGAACCGGGGTGACCTACCCGGATCATGACCGACCTCAACTTCAACAACATCGAGGAGATGTTGGAGCTCTTGGACAGTAAGACGGTCAAGACCCAGCAGGGCACGTATATCCGCGTCGAGGACCTCACCAAGCTGAACAGGGAGCTTGCTGAGGCCCGCAAGACAGAAGCAGCCGACAAGCCCAAGTACAAGGGCTTCGAGGCTGCTAAGAAGGCGGCGAAGGAAGATCCCGAGTTCGCTGCCTTGTTCGAGCAAAAGCCAGCTCGGGCACCCGCCCTGGACGGCCAGGCTAAAAACGTAGCGGAAAAGGAGACCCCACATGCTGGTGCAACTGCGTAACTGGTTCTTCTACCACACCCCAGAAGACGGTGGGGGAGACCCCGCCTCAGTGCCGGGTGCCGGTGAAGGCGACCCAGGAAGCTCACCAGGAACGCCTGCGGAGGCGCAACCGACCGATACACCTGGTGGAGCCCCGGGCCCTGTCCCGTACTCCCGTTTCAAGGAAGTAAATGACCAGAAGAACCAGCTCGCCGAGCGCGTAGGTGCTCTCGACGAGATGGCTCAACTCGGTTACACAGCCGATGACTTCCGTCGGCTAGCGACTTGGGAGCAAGAGTACCTCCAGAATCCTACAGATGTGTGGGTGGAGCACGCGCTCACCCAGATTCAGGACCTCCCCCCGGATGTCAAAGCCGCCCTGGAAACATATCAGGCAGCCAAGGCAGCGGGAAACGCGGAGTCGCAGCCTGCTCCGGGAGCAGACCCGAATCAACCACCTCCGTGGGCTCAGGAGATCCTCGAGAAGGAACGCCGACGTGAGGCTGCAGAAGCACAGCAGGCTACGTCGGGGGCCCTCGACTCCCTCATCGCGGCATGGAAACAGCTGGATGAACAACAGGGCATCCAGACCCCGGAGAAGGCCATGCTGACGTATATCGCGGGCTTCAGTGACGCCGGCGACCTTCCGTCGATTCTCCGTGGCGCTCGAGAGGAATTCCTCTCTCATCGCGAGGATATGCTCAAGGGTGCTGTTCAACCCATGCGAAGCGGGACTACACCGCCTTCAGCGGTGCCTGGCAGTGGGGCGGGCTCGGCTCTTGCCGCGGCTCCCGTACGGCCACGTACTCTCGCTGAGGCAACACGACTAGCCGAGGAAGCCGATCAACGCGGCGACCTCGTCATGACCGACTAGGAGGTGACATGGCCGTCGCCGTTACTATCAGGTCCATCGACTACACCGCGAAGAAGCGGGTGGTCGCAGACTTGGTGTTCTCAGGCACGTATACGACCGGCGGTGAGGCCCCGACGAACGGCTTCCTCAGGAACCTCGGGCTGTCAAGCATCGAGGTTGCCCACATCGAAGGTGGTGCTCCTGTCGCACAAGCGGCACTTGGGCACGTCGCCAAGTACGAGTACTCCACCGACAAGGTCACTCTGTGGGAGGGTGCGGCTGGTGCCGATGCCCCCATGGAGGAGGTCACGTCAGGACAGTCCATCGCAAACCTCACCCTCCGAGGATCGTTCCTCGGTAACACGAGATAGAAGGGAGGGCAAATGGCTCAGGATACCGCCAAGGCGGACGCAGCACTGAAGAACTACTACTTGCCAGTGCTGTGCGAGCAGATCAACCAGCGCGCCCTCCTGCTCTTCGGGTACAGCCCGAGCGAGCTCGAAGCGGGGATGGGCCACGCGAACGCCGCCAACGGCGAGACGATCAACTATCGCGGGATCACCCGTGATGCGGAGTCGTTCGAGTTCGCCGGACGCAAGTGGTTCTTCGCCGCGCACACGGCGCGCAACGAGTCAGGGACTGCGACCTCCGAGGGCGGCCTCATTCCGCTGCCGGGGCAGCAGGGCTACGAGGACTTCAGTGATGGTGTCAAGCACTTCTACAAGCAGATCGAAATCACGGGCTACGCGATCGAGGTCAGCGAGAGAAGCGTCGGCGCCTACCTGAAGCTCCTGCAGGGCGAGACCGAGGGTGCGATTAACGACGCTCGGTACTCGCTGAACCGTGAGGCCTACGGCAACCAAACAGGGAACTTGACGGAGATTACCGCGGACGGCGTCAACACCGTCACGGTCACCTCGGTTCAGTACCTGCGCGTGGGTATGTTCATCGACCTGGTCAACAAGACCACCGATGCCGTACTCGCGCTACGCCGGAAGATCACCGCCATCTCAGCTGCCAATGTCGTGACTTACGACGGGGCCGACGTCGCTGCTGTCGCCGGTACCCATGTGGTTGCGATCACGGGCAACTGGGAGAAGGAGATCAACGGCCTCGTCAACATCATCGACGCCACGACGTACCCCATCCTCCACGGAGTCGACGGGTCCGTCGCCGGTAACGAGTACTGGCGGGGCAAGACGTACGCCGGTCTCTCCCTGACCTTCGACGAGGATCAGGGGCAGCAGGTCCTGGATGACGTGGCAACCGAGGGCTACGAGACGGAGATGATTATCACCACGCGTGGTATTCGTCGCCGGTACGTCAACACGCTCAAGGCTCAGAAGAGGTTCCACGACTCCATGTCGGGGATGCTGCACGGTGGCTTCAAGACCATCGACTTCAACGGCATCCCGCTCACCATCGACGACCAGTGCCCGAAGGGCTTCGCGTTCTTCCTTCGGCCTTCGGACTTCCTGTGGTTCTGGCTCGGCGGGAACGACTTCCGCTGGCTCCAGCGCGACGGGAAGATCCTCCGAATGGTGCTGGGTGCCGGCGCAGCAGGCGAAGACCAGGACAACTGGCGCGCGACGCTGTACCGGTTCCACGACCTCGCCATCAAGCGACGCAAGACGCAGGCCTACATCAATGGCCTCGCCGACGACGTGGCGAAGGTGATGTCGTAACCGACCGCGTAGGGTAGTCTCCCCGGACGGGGGGCTATGCGGAAACGGTAGGGGAGTGGGGTGATTCTGTCCCCGCCCCACTCCCCTCACCAAAAGGAGGCTAATGGAACTTCATGCTGTCAAGACCTGGGTAGACCGACGTGAGGGCGTCGTCGAGGTAGATGACGATGTGCTGGGGGTTGTCGCGGATCTGAAGCAGATCTCCGACCGCCTCCACGTCTACTGGAATGACCAGTCCGAGTGGTTCGATATCGTCGAGTCCTGCCTAGATGGCACAGACCGACTCGTTACCACAGTACCCGCTCTCGATGCGCGAGTAGTCGAGAAGATCAAAGCGGCCGATCACTGGCATGGCAACGACCGCCCTCGCGTGATCCTAGGCGATGATGAGGACTTCGTCGCACAGGTCGACAGTCACAACGAGGAAATGGAGCGACTACGGTCAGAGGCCACAGCCGACCAGATTGGTGACGCAGGCGAACGTCTAGCGTGGGCGCTCGACATCTGCAAGGACCAGTCTTCTGCGGGCGGATCAATTTCGGTGCCGCGAGGAGTCTAGATGGCTGCGATGACACGGGATGACTTCGTCACCGAGCTGCAGTCTCGCGGGTGGGACAAGTTCGATGTAGGCGAGGTACAGAAGTACGTCAACTGGGCCCTACAGCTAGTAACAGGTAAGTCACGGTGGGCGCCATCGCAGTCGAAGACATCAGCGATTGCGGTGCCAACTACGGGCATTGTCGCCCAGACCACTGTGGATGCCGTCGAGAACATTCGTGAGATCCAGCGGGTCTACTACACCTCCGCCACCGAGGTATCCTACATCAACAAGCTGGAGCCCATGGACGAAGACGTGTTCTTCGAGACGTGGTACCCCGA
>Ga0105347_1001357_pt1 | contig 10602 bp, 8 predicted proteins | sample EasRivMeERMLT890_FD_89677 | JGI IMG/M metagenome (GOLD analysis project Ga0105347, IMG submission 89677) | Soil microbial communities from meander-bound floodplain in the East River, Colorado, USA - East River MetaG ERMLT890 | ecosystem: Environmental > Terrestrial > Soil > Floodplain | place...
CCCGGGTGAGACGGGCGAACTGGTAGCGACGATTGACGATCCGGGCCAGTATGCGTTCCGGGACGACTTCCATCCGGAAATGACGGGAACACTGACGATCGAATAGTAAAGAGTAAAGAGTAAATAGAAAAGTGGGCCGGGCGCTGGAAATGCGCCCGGTTCGTCTTATACTGAGGGCGCCAGCTAAGATGGCGCGCTGCAGGAGGTTGAGATGCCGGTTGTGACGATGACGGGCACCATCGCGAGCGGAGCTCGTGAGGTTGGACCGCTGGTGGCGGAGATCCTGGGGATCGATTTCGTTGACCAGCAGATCATGGTCAGCGCCGCGCAAAGGTGCGGGGTGCCGCTGGGGGAGGTGGTGGAACGGGACGAGCAGCGGCCATCCCTGGGGAAGCGGCTGGGCGATGCGATTGGGTCGATCCTGGAGCGGTCGGCGGCGTCCGGCGGTGACCCGATGATGGGGTCTTCCGGGCTGGAGGCGGTGCTGGCGCAGAGCTACGCGGATATGGCCCGCGAGCAGGAGCAACCTTTCTCCGACGAGGTCTACATTCAGACCGTCTCGGCGATTGTCCGGGAGCTGGCGGAGAGTGGGTCGATCGTGATCCTGGGGCGAGGGAGCCAGATGATCCTGAAGAATCACCCACGGGCGACGCACGTGCTGTGCGTGGCGCCGGCGGAGTTGCGGGCGATGCGGTTGGCGGAGCGCGACGCGATGGGGTTGGACGAGGCGAAACACCGGATGGAGAAGAGCGACAAGGGGCGGGCGGCGTTCTACCGGAAGTTCTGGAAGGTGGACGTGGAGGACCCGAAGCTGTACGACCTGACGATCGATACATCGAAGGTGACGTACGGGGTGGCGGCGGAGATCGTGGCTACGGCCGCTAACGCGAAGTTAGAAGTTAGAAGTTAGAAGTTGGAAGTGGTTAGACTTCGGCCGATTGCTGGGAGGTAACGCCCAGGAGGTTTTGCAGGTAGGTTTCGGCGCGGTCGAGGCGGGACTGCATCCCCCACTGGTTGTCCGGCGCGAGGGGTAGGCCCCAGCCGCGGGCTTCGGCGCCCTCACCGACGATGCTGAGGAAGCCTGTCTCCTCGGGAGATCCCTGGCCGTAGAGCAGGGTGAGGAGGGCGTGGGTTTCGTCGACCCACTGCCCATAGTTGTAAGAGACAGGGCCGCGGCCGCGTAGCCAGGGGACCTGGTCGAGCTGCTTCTGGAGCTTCGCCTGAGGGGTGCTCACGGGTTCAGGCTACGAAGGGGGGAGGCGAAACGCAAGGCGTGACGCAGGTTCTGGCATGCAAGAGCGTGCTTCCCCACCCCAGATCCTGCGGGAAAGACCTGGCGCTGTGCTCGGAGACTGTGCTCCGCAGGATGACGATCACGGAACGTGAAGGGGTGACGCGAAGCGTAAGCGGAAGCCCCAGGGGTCGCGGGTGATGAAGTCGCGGAGGCCGTAGTCGCGGTTAGCGATGGGGTGGGTGATTGTCATGTCGGCTTTGGTGACGCGTGCGTGCATGGCATCGACGTCCGGGACCATAACGCGGATGTCTACGCCATCGCCACGGTCAGGACGGAGAGGCCGGTCGGCTCCGGCGTAGAAGGCTTCTTGCATGAACATGAAGACGGCGGAGCCAAGGGCTGTGAGCGCGAAGGTGAGGGTGGATGCGCCTTCTGGTTCGGCACGGACGAGGCGGAAGCCCAGCTTTTCGGTGTAGAACGAGACGGCCTCGGCTACGTTCGGGACGAAGAGTTCCACGGCGAGGGGCGCGAACTCAAGGTCTGTATTGGTCAAGGGAGAACTCGCAGACCTGAAGGTCTGCAGCTACGCGTGGGGTTGCTCAACGGCCGATTTCGTGGTGGGAGGCGGCGTAGTCGGCGCGGAGTTGGTCGAACTTTTCGCGGTAGCGGCGGGTGATGATGGAGTCGATGGTGAGGATGAGGGCATCTTCGCGGTTGTCGGAGTAGTAGGCGTGACGACGGCCCACTTCCTGGAAGCCGTATTTCTTGTAGAGGGCGATCGCGGGCTCGTTGGAGACGCGGACCTCCAGGGTGACCAGCGGCTGCCCCATCTCTCCAGCGAGTTCGATGGCGGAAATCAGGAGTTGCTCGCCGATCCCTTGTCGGCGGTGCGACTCCCGCGTGGCGATGGTGACGATGTGGGCCTCGTCCGGGAGGAGCCAGACGCCGACCAGGCCGACGATGAGCTCCGGTCGGTCCTGGGGCGGTGGGAGTTGCGCGGGGTCGTCGCCCTGTACGAGGTGCTTGATCTCGCCGAGGAAGCGGCCGATCGGCCCCGGGATCGGCGCTGACGGCGCGTCATCGTCCACGAGCGTATTGTGCTCGCTGACGACGATGTAGTTGGCAAGGCGGTTCTGCTGGAGTTCGCGGCGAAAGGCGGTGGGGGGCCAGATGGTGGGGAAGGATTCGCGCTCGATCTCCATGACCTGTGGGATGTCCTCGATCTTCATCGAGCGGACGAGGAGACGGGCTGCCGTTTTCATCGTGAGGAATAGGATAGCGGATTTTCAGGCACTTTTTAACGAGGGTCGAATATGGGTCTGGCAGTGCCGAACGCGGGCGCATCCACCTTTACGTGCGCGGGAGGGTACGCGTAGACTGGAGGTAGAGGTCGCTTCTTAAACCTCCCCAAATCTGTATATGTATACAATCCGGTTACTGGGGTTTCTTTCTCCCTACAAGGCGCGTGCTGCGCTCGTGATGTTCTGCATCCTGGCGTCTACGGCGGCGGTGTTGGCAATGCCTCAGTTGATCCGCTGGGCTATCGATTACGGGCTGGGCATCGAGCAGCAGGGCGACGAATTGGTTGCCACCGGCGAAGAGTACTACCTCGTCATAGCCGCCGGGGCGATTATCGCCGCGGCCATCGTCCGTGGAGGGTTCTCGTTCGGGCAGACGTACCTGGGCGAGGCGCTTTCGCAGAGCGTGGCGTACGACATCAGGAACCTGATCTACGACCGGCTGCAGCGCCTGTCGTACGCGTACCACGATCAGCAGCAGACTGGCGAAGTGATGTCGCGGGCGACGCAGGACGTGGAGGCGGTGAGGTGGTTTGTGGCGATGGGACTGATGCGAGGGGTGTACGTGGTCGTCCTGATGGGCTCGATGCTGGCGATCATGATGCTTACGAACTGGAAGCTGGCACTGGTGGTGTGGGCGTTCGTGCCGTTCATCGCGTGGCGGTCAATGGTGATGGCGTTTACGCTCCGACCTCTGTGGACGAGCATCCAGGAGGGGCTGGGGAAGATGGCCACGGTGCTGCAGGAGGCGTTGAGCGGCGCGCGCGTGGTGAAGGCCTTTGCGCGGGAAGACTACGAGGCGGAGAAGTTCCGGCGTGAGGCCGAGGACCTGTTCGAGAAATCGTACGAATCGAACCGCGTGCAAGCGGTAAACGCGCCGGCAATGACGGGGTTGTGGATGATGGCCACCGCGGCGACCCTCTGGGTCGGTGGCATGGAGGTCGCGAACGGGAACCTTGAAGTCGGAGAACTAACCTCGTTCTTGCTGTACCTGACCGTGTTGCAGATGCCGATCCGCGTCCTGGGCTGGATCATCATGGTGACGGCGCGGGCGAACGTGGCCGGGAAGCGGATATACGAGATCATCGATGCGGAATCCGCGGTGAAGGATAAGGCAGACGCTACGGAACTAGCCGAAGTTAGCGGGCGGGTGGCGTTCAGTGATGTTTCGTTTGGGTACGATGCGGTGAGCCCGGTGCTGGACGGAGTGAGCTTCGTGGCCGAGCCGGGGCAGGTCGTGGCGTTGATGGGCCCTACGGGGAGCGGGAAGACGACTGTGGTCAACCTGATGCCGCGCTTCTACGATGTGACGGCAGGAGGGATTTCGATCGACGGATACGACATCCGCGACGTGACCATCGCCTCGCTGAGGCGGGCGATTGGGACGGTGCAGCAGGACGTGTTCCTGTTCTCGGCGACTATCCGGGACAACATCGCCTACGGGGTCGTGGATGCCACGGACCAGAAGATCGAAGAGGCGGCGAGGGCGGCACACATCCACGAGTTCATCGAAGGCTTGCCGGAGGGGTACGACACATGGGTGGGCGAGCGCGGGATCACTCTCTCGGGTGGACAGAAGCAGCGCGTAGCGATTGCCCGGACGTTGCTGATGGACCCGCCGATCCTGATCCTCGACGACTCGACTTCGAGCGTGGACACGGAAACTGAATACCAGATACAGCAGTCGATGGCGCTGGTGATGGAGGGGCGGACGACGTTTGTGATCGCGCAGCGCCTTCGGACCGTGAAGATGGCGGACCAGATACTGGTGCTGCAGGACGGGAAGATCGTGCAGCGGGGGAAGCACGACGAATTGCTCGCTGCGGACGGCGTCTATCGCCAGATTTACGACCTGGAGTTGCGCGACCAGGAGGAAGCCCTGGCGGGGCACCAACAGCAAGCAGGCGTGGCGGAACCAGAAAGCGAGCCAGCAGAAGTGGGAGGAGCGGGCGCATGACCATGGGTCACGGCCCCGGCGGCTGGGGCGGCCACGGACCGGGGAGCAACCGGCTCTCGCCGAACCTTAAGCGTAGCGCGGACGGTTGGGACGACGAGGAACTGGGGAAACTCTACGACCACGAGGTGGTTCGAAGGCTATTCCCGTACCTGCGCCCATTCAAGAAGCAGTTGGGCATAGCTACGTTCGCGATGATCGTTTTTGTCATCGTTACAAGGGTCCAGCCGTTCCTCATCGGTTACGCCATCGACGAATTCATCCCGAACGAGGATATGAGCGGGATCACGACGGTCGGGATTGCACTGGTGATCCTGTCGTTGATCGGCTGGGGGGCACAGTACGTGCAGCAGGTGATGACCGGCTTCATGGGCCACCGGATCCTGCTGCGGCTGCGGATGGAGATGTTCAAGCACATCCAGAAGCTCTCGCTAAGCTTCCTGGACCGCAACGAGATCGGGCGGGTGATGTCTCGCGTGCAGAACGACGTGACGGTGCTGCAGGAGTTGCTTACCACGGGATTCCTGACGGTGCTCGCGGACTTCGTGGGGCTGGGGCTCGTGATCTTCTTCCTCGTGTACCTGGACTGGCAACTCGCGCTCGTGACGTTCACGGTAGTGCCGGTACTGGTGGTCGTGATGTGGATCTGGCAGACGCGGGCGCGGTCCGCGTTTATCCGCGTGCGGCAGTCGATCGCGGTCGTGAACCAGAACCTGCAGGAGAACGTGTCCGGCGTTCGCGTCATCCAGAGCCTTTCGCGCGAAGACGAGAATGCGAAGCGGTTTGACCGCGTGAACGCGGCGAACCTGAATGCCAACGTGGACGCAGGACGTGTGACGGCGGCGGTGATGCCGATAGTGGAACTGCTGGTGTCTGTGGCGACGGCGCTGGTGATCGTGTTCGGTGGTTACCAGGTGTTGAACGGGAATCTCACCGTGGGCGTGGTTGTGTCGTTCACGCTATACGTGCAATTGTTCTTCGACCCGATCCGGGACCTTGTACTCCAGTACACGCAGCTGCAGCGGGCAATGGCCGGCGGACAGCGGATTTTCGAGGTGCTGGATACGAAGCCGGAGATCGTCGATGCGGAGGACGCGGAGTCCCTGGCGAACGTGGAAGGGGAAGTGATCTTCGATCACGTCACGTTCGAGTACACGGAAGGGTCGAAGGTCCTGGACGATATCGACCTGCACGTTCGGGCTGGTGAGACGATCGCGATCGTGGGTCCCACGGGTGCGGGGAAGAGCACTTTGACGTCGCTCGTAGCCCGGTTTTACGACGTGACGGATGGCCGGGTGCTGATCGACGGTTTGGACATCAGGGAGGTGGAACGGGCGTCACTGGCTAGACGGCTAGGAATCGTGCTTCAGGACCCGTTCCTGTTCACGGGATCGGTGCGGGAGAACATCCGCTACGGCCGGCTTGAGGCGACCGACGAGGAGATCGAGGAGGCTGCGAAAACGGTGGGCGCGCACAACTTCATCCTGCGGTTGCACGATGGGTACGACACGATGTTGCACGAGCGAGGCCAGAACCTCTCGGTGGGGCAACGGCAGCTAATCTCGTTCGCGCGGGCGATCATCGCGGACCCGAGGATACTCATCCTGGACGAGGCTACGGCGAACGTGGACACGCGAACGGAAATGGTTATCCAGGAGGCGCTGGACCGGCTGCTCAAGAACCGGACCTCGTTCGTGATCGCCCACCGGCTGTCGACGATCCGCAATGCGGACCGGGTGGTGGTGCTGGAATCGGGGCGGATCGCCGAGGTGGGGACGCACGCGGAATTGCTGGAACTTGGCGGGTTGTATGCGCGGCTGTACCGGATGACGTATGAGCAGGCGCCGGAGGGGACGAACGGGGATGGACCGGTCAGCACGCCCTCGCAGCACGGCCGGACTGAAGTCCGGCCTTCGGGCATAGCGGCTTCCGGGTAGAGCGCTCCGTTTCTCTGCTAGACTTAACCGCACGAAAATGACCGACGAAACGCTGGATACGGACAATCATCGGCGCTTGCTGATCGACGTTATCCCGGCGCCGAAGCAGGCGGCGGATGAACGCGTCAAGAACTGGGACGAGTCGTACCTGGGGTACTCGCTGGAGCAGGCGATGGTGGAGGCGGAGCGGTGCATCCACTGCCCGACGGCGCCGTGCCAGGAGGCGTGTCCGACGGACAACGACATCCCGCGGGCGCTGCTGTTTCTCGAGGGGGGTGACGTGGCGAGCGCCTCGGCGGTGTTCAGGGAGACGAGCAACCTGCCCGACATGTGCGGGCGGCTGTGTCCCCAGGAGAGTTTGTGCGAGGGCGCGTGCGTGGTGGGATTCGCGATCCGGCCGGCGCCGTTTGGTAAGCAGCCGCCGGTGTCGATCGGGAAGCTGGAGTACTTCATCTCGGACCACCAGCGGACAGAGGGCGGCGGGATTCCTCTGCCGGTGATCGAGCAAGAGACGGGACGGAAGGTCGCGATCATCGGGTCCGGACCGGCCGGTCTGGCGGTGGCGGAGGAACTACGCAAGAAGGGACACGGGGTGATCGTCTACGAATCGTGGCCGGTGCCGGGCGGAGTGCTGCTGTACGGGATCCCGAACTTCAAGATGCGCAAGGAGATCCTGGACGAGAAGATCGCCTTTCTCGAACAGATGGGGATCGAATTCAAGTGCAACACGAAGGTGGGGGAGGACGTGACGATCGACGAGATGTTCCGGGAAGGGACGCACGCGGTGTTCCTGGGAACAGGGGCGCCGATCGGTGGTCAGATGCGGATCGAGGGCGAGGACCTGGAGAACGTGTACCAGGCGACGGAGTTCCTTGTGCGCGGAAACCTCGAGCCGGAGCAACTGCCGGAGAACATGCGGGAGCCGCTGGACGTGGCGGGGAAGCGGGTACTGGTGGTTGGCGGCGGCGACACTTCGATGGACTGCGTGCGGACGGCGATACGGCTGGGCGCGACCGAGGTGACGTGCATGTACCGGCGGACCGAGGCCGAGCAGAAGGGGCGCGAGGAGGAGCGCAAGCACGCCCGCGAGGAAGGCACGAACTTCCAGTACCTGACGCTGCCGCACCGGTTCGACGGCGACGATGGCAAGGTGGCGCGAGCGGAATGCCGGCGGATGCAGCTTGGCGCGCCGGATGAGTCAGGACGAAGGCGGCCGGAGGTGATACCGGGATCGGATTTCGTGCAGGAAGTGGACATCGTCGTGCTGGCAATCGGTTACGAGCCGGACGACCTGCTGGAGAAGACGACGCCGGGGCTGCGCACGACGAACTGGAAGACTGTGCGGGTGGACGAGGATTTCGCGACGACGCGGCCGGGGGTGTTCGCGGGCGGGGATAACGTAAACGGCGCGGACCTGGTGGTGACGGCGATGGCGGACGGCCGGCGAGCGGCGGAGGCGATCCATAACTACCTGGAGGGGCTGGACGGGCGCTGGTAGTCAGACTGTGTCGTTGTTTGCCACAAGGCGCTTGATTAGGTACTTACGCTCTCTCTCGTTGATCCCTGACGCATCAAAGTGAATCGTTAGAGTCTGGCCGCTGTGTTCCAGGGTGAGCACCATGCGGTCGGCGTGGAATTGGACATCCGTGATCATGTCGTGCGGGAGGGCGAATCCGACATTTTCTGAGGTCGCGTAGGTTGTCGTGTCGTGGTCCCGATCCGCGAGGTAGATGTTGCCGGACGAGTTCGTGTCAGAGAAGGATGGATGACCGCCTGTGTAACGCACGGGGAAGCCTCTTCGGACCTCGGCGGGACCACTAGTGGCAGCGGGCAGGCCGATAATGAGTTCTATGAGGATGCCGATGAGATCGCTCATTCGTGTGATTGTACCGTTGGTGGCGCCGGATATCGTGCTCCGTTCGTCCATTCGAGCTGCCTCAGGATGAGCGGGAAGTAGCTGGGTCGGCGGGTCGACTAGCAGCGCACGAGGGCGCTGCTGCAGGATCCGCGGGGGCGGGTGACTTCGATGAGGCCCGGGACGGGCCGCTCTTTGCCGTCTGAGGGTTTGTTGCGAACCTCGTTTTGGAAGAGGACCATCTCGCTGCTGCCTCCGCCGTCGAGGTTGACGGCTTCGACGAGGCCGAACGCCTTTATGTGCGCCTGCAGTTCGCCCATCGTCATTCCGGGCGAGTCGGCGCGGCGGCCGTCGACGACGATGAGGTAGAGGAAGCCTCCTGCGTCAGTGCCGATTACTGTGCGCGGGGCCTGCGCGAAATGAGCGCCGGAGAGCGCACCGGGAGCGCCGCCCTGGAGGAGAGCGTCCGAGCCGCCGACCATGAGGTCGAAGGTGGTGAGACCGAAGGGGTCGCCGACGCCAATGGGTGCGGGGGCGCCGGCGCTGAGCCAGTGGGTGGCAGAGCCTCGGGCGACGATGACAAGCTGGCCATTGCGCAGCGGGATGTTCGAAACAGGGCCGCAGGTGTACTCGAGGACCGCGAGCAGGTTGGGCTGAGTGGGCGCGAAAGTGCCGAAGCAGGCGTCGAAGGGGAGGGAGAGCGTGGGCGCCCAGTGGGCGTTGAAGATGGCGACTTCGCCGTCGCCCGGCACACTGTTGACGTTGTAGACGTTAGCTTCGCCGCCTGCACCCTGGAGGACGAGGAAGCTGGCGCTGGGGCCGGCGGCCCAGGCGCGGCCGTCACGCGACATGACGAAGGCGGCGTCGAACCGGCGATCCAGGCGGACGATGCTTCCATTGGAAATAAGAGGGCCGACCGGGGTCGTGCCGGGAGGTGCCTGGTGGAAGAAGTCGGCATTGGTAGCGACGAGCGCGCCATGAGCGGTTGCCGCCTCGCTGACAGTGCGCATGGCACCGAGATAGTCGGTGGAGAGGGCCGCAGTAGTGTCCAGTTCCGGATCGCGGGGGTCGATCCGCGCCATGAAGATGTCGTTTCCGCCAGGCCCCTCCTCCATCTTGTAGCAGATGCCGACTTCGACCATGCCCCAGCCTCCCGGACAATCCGCGGCGACGTAAGTGGTGGGGTAAGGCGGGCCTGAGACCTGTACGGATTGGACGTGGAGTTGGTCACCGCTGGTGACGCGGAGGCCGACGGTTCGAGTTTCGCCGTGTGGGACGTTGACGAGGATCCGGGGATCCTTCTGGCCGCCGCTCCATTCGTAGGTGAAGTTGCCAAGGCCGCCGGAGGGTTTGGCCTCGAGGATCGTCGGGCCTGTGAGGTCCCCAACGATGTTGAGAGTGAACGGCGGGTCCTGCGTACGGAAATTCCACTGCTTAGCCGGGTAGGCATCGCCCGTTTTTGAGGGGATGCTGGCGATGGAGGCGGCGTATTCCGTCGAGTAGGGAAGCAGGCTCGCGGGCCGCCAGCGCATGATCGTGTCGCCCTCCCACTCAAATGTACCGGGGATGGCGGGTGTGACCGAGAACGCGGCTTGAGCGGCGGCAGCGTCAACAGGGCGCTCGAATTGTACGACGAGCGGTTGGTCGACGGGCTGTGTGACCCCCGTGGGAGTAGCGGCAACGATCGCCGGTGGTGGCCATGTTGAGAAGCTGATGGAGAATGGGTCACCCGCGGGATGGTCATGGACGTCCCTGACGCCGGGCTGCAAAGTCAGGGTGTAGTTGGTGGAGTTCTCGAAGCGGGTTGTGGGCAGAATCTTGACGACGGTGCGGCCCTGTTCGTCGAGCAGGGCCGCCGCTCTCATATCGACAGGCGGGGCCACGCTGAGAAATTCATCCTTCCAGGCGATCTCTTCGTTGAACTGCAGGATCACGCCGGTGTTCGTCGGAACGTTCGCCCGGTCTCCATCGAGGTCTCTGTCGATCGTCGCCGACACGATCCTGGGGACGGTGATCGTTTCGAACTCGACCCGCTGGTCCGAGATCGAGACGACATAGTCGGTTTCGGGACGGAAGAGGGCTTCTCGCTCCGGGTTGATGGTGATGCGGGTGATGGCCCAGGGCATCGCATCGTGCAACGGGAGGTCTGCGACCTGCTCGACCGTGACATCGGCGGGCTCGATTTCGACGGGGGGCTGAATATCGAGGGCTTCGAGAACCTCGCCGTGGGTGAAGTTTCCCTGTAGTTCGATGACCAGTTTGGTGTCCAGCCAGACCTTGCCTTCGGCCGGATCGACCTCGATGCTGGGTTCCCGAACTCCGGA
>Ga0105347_1001361_pt1 | contig 10578 bp, 8 predicted proteins | sample EasRivMeERMLT890_FD_89677 | JGI IMG/M metagenome (GOLD analysis project Ga0105347, IMG submission 89677) | Soil microbial communities from meander-bound floodplain in the East River, Colorado, USA - East River MetaG ERMLT890 | ecosystem: Environmental > Terrestrial > Soil > Floodplain | place...
GCGGCATCGGACTCCCGTTTGAAGGGGTTCCGTCCCGCAATCAATTCGTACAGCACCACCCCGAAGGAAAACAGGTCGGATCGGTGGTCCGCGGGACGTCCTTGCGCCTGCTCGGGAGACATGTAGGCCACGGTTCCCAACGTGGAACCTGTCTGGGTGAGCGGCTGCGCACCGGACACGGCCGCGAGCCCGAAATCGAGAATCTTCGGCCGAAGCTCGCGGTCGACCAGGATGTTGGCGGGCTTGATGTCCCGATGCGTCACCCCCGCGCCATGCGCTCTGGCCAGTCCTTCGGCGATCTGGATGGCCAGGCCGGCGATCTGTTCCAGGGTCAGGGGAGCGGTCTGACAGTAGTGACTGAGCGGCTTGCCATCTACATACTGCATGACCAGAAAGGGCTGTTTCTGGAATTCTCCGACTTCATGGATCGTGACAATATTAGGGTGATCCAATTTGGCTGCGGCCTGCGCTTCGCGAGTGAAGCGGGCGTGAAAGTCGGCCTCCAGGGCCCGGTGCGCTGAGATGAATTTGATCGCCACCTGGCGGTCGAGTCGAGTGTCGGCCGCCAGGTACACATCTCCCATGCCGCCGGCGCCGACTTTTCCCAGGATCCGGTAGTGAGCTACCATGTCCCCCTGGGTGAGGATGATATGCGTTCGGGTGGTGTCGTTAGAATCGGAGTCGGGCATACGTGCTCTTACCGGTTGCCCGGCCAGGGTGCGCGGTCAATCGCTCTCGAAGGCTGTCACGTCCGGAAGAGTATGGCCTTCCACGGCGAAACGGGCAACCCCTGGCGTGATGCCGGTGACGTGAAGCGGCCGATACGAGCACGCTTCACGGCATATTTCAGCCTGCGGAGTTGCCGGCCGATGGAAGCTTCTGTTACTTGTCCTCTATGAGCGCCCCCCTCCTCTGCCGCCTGGGGTATCACCGATTTGGTGTGTGGGAGGTTGTGCAAGTGCATACCCAATCAGCACAATCTGTGAAGTCGCCGCGGACACAGGAGTATCGGAGCCGGCGCTGTAAGCGATGCGGTCTGGAGCACACGAACTACTCGCCCCAGGAGGGGATGTAGGTGACTCCACCCACCTGAGGCCGGGCCTCAGGCAGGGGGCTTCAAGGGCGGTGCTTCTGGGCTTCCTTGAGCTTCTGCTCGATCAGGGAGTATATCACCTTCGAGTCGATCTTGGCTGCCAGTTCACGTGCCACCTGAGACGTCACAGAATCGATAAGTTCGTCTCCCCACGCACGAACCGTCGCCTCGACAGTGGCCGGAGGCGAAGGCGGGGTGGGCGGAAGGGGCCGATCCCCGGTTTGCTCAAACGCGATCTTCCCGCTCTGACTGTGCTTCGTGTGATCCGTTTCCTCGGGGCTCAAGGCATCCGACGGCGCAGCCATGCCCTCGATCCGCGCGATCTCAGCGCGGAATTCCGAGATGAATTCATCGTAGGCCCGGCTCGCCGGCTCCGGTCGTGACGGCTCCGGACGTGCTGGTTCCGGCGCGGCGGCAGGCCTGGGAGCCTGTGGCCTCGGAGCCGACGCCCTCGGGATCACCGGTTCGATGCGTGGTGCTTCGGGCGGAGCGGGACGATCGGCACGCGGACTTCCAGCCTGCTGCTGCATCTCGTTGATGAACCAATCGTAGTCGTGCGGGCGGTCGTTCTGGATTTCGTCGTGGCCGCCCAGATCGATCCCGGCCCCGGGCGCAGCGGATGAAGGCGGTGACTTCGCGCCTGTGAGATCCGGAGAACTCTGATCGCCCAGCGACACTTCGTGCAGGCTGCCGGCATCGTTCGGTGCAGCGGGCGCCGACCCCGCGCGGCCGCGCGGCGATTCGCCGAAGGCGGCGTCAATGACGAAGTCTAAATCGAGATCCGAGTCGCTGCGATTGGTGGCTTCGAGCTCCAGGCGGTCGCCTTCTCCAACCGGCTCGAGCGCAGGCTTGCTCCGTTCGGCGGACAGGAGGCCGAACGATTCGTCGAGGGCCTTGCTCATGCGCTCGTCTTCGCTCTCCTCGTGGCCGGTGCTGCGCAGCACGTCGTCCACCAGGCCGAACGGTGTGTCGGATTCGTGTTCGCCGTTCCCGCCGAGACCCGCATGCGAGCGACCGGTCACGATGTCCCGCTCTTCGGCCGGGGCCGAGCCCACGTCGTCCAGGCCCAGCGCAGAATCGATGAGCTCCTCCTCGAGTCCGGGAGGTGACACCTCGTTCAGGTGCACCGGGGTCGTGCCTTCGCGCGCCGAGTCGACGGCGAGGAATCGGTGCACGGCATCGAGCAGCGATTGCGGTGAAAACGGTTTGGTCAGGATGGCATCGGCGTGTTCGGGCGGGGAACCGGGCCGGTCGGCACGCATGAAGATGATGGGTATGGTGCGCAGGTCGGCATCGTTCTTGAGCGCCTTGCACACCTCCGCACCGGAGATGCCGGAGAGCTTTTCGCCGATGAGTGCCAGATCGGGGTGCTCGGCGCGGGCGATCTCGAGAGCCATCTGGCTGTCGGCCGCCGAGTGGACAGAGAACGACTCGCCACGCAACAGCGACTCCGCCACCGAGCGAATCGTGATGCTCTCGTCCGCAATCAGAACCGTCCTGGGCATTCGTATCCCCCGATCAGGAGTCCGGCTTCCGATTCATGATCTCGGAAGCCTCGTCGAGTAAGCGCTTTTCTTCGCGCGTCAGTGCGTCGTACCCCACTTCGTTGATCCGATCCAGCACTCGATCCACTTCATCCATCATGCGGCGGTTTCGTTCGGTGTTCTGTCGCACTTTCTTCACGCGCCGCTCGTAGCGATAGTTCCGCAGCCTTCTCCCCAGGGACACCAGCCGCCAGTCGATCTTCAGGTACAGAAACCCGACGAGCGCTCCCCCCAGGTGCGCGAAACGCGCCACCCCATCCGGCCGGCTGCCCACGGCCGCCAGCAGGTCGAAGGCGATGAGAAACATCACCAGGTACTTTATCTTTATCGGAAAGAGGAACCACAGGTATACTTCCCGGTCTGGATTCTGCATGGCAAAGGCCACCAGAAGCGCCATGATCGCCCCCGAGGCCCCGATCGTGACGGCCTGGCTGTTGGGGGACACCAGGAATGACGTAATGCCCGCTCCAATTCCAGTGAGAAAGTAGAACCTGAGGAAGTACGCCTTCCCCCAGTGTTCCTCCAGCTCGCGTCCGAACATCCAGAGCATGAGCATGTTGAAGAACAGATGGAACACGCCGCCATGCAGGAACAGGTAGGTGGCGAACTGGTACACCGCCGCTTCGTGAAGCACTTTCCACGGCACCAGTCCCAACAGCACGGTGAGGTCGGGGTAGGCCTTCTGGGCAATGAAAAAGGCAACGTTGGCCAGAAGCAGCCACTTGACGGCGACCGGAAGGCCGCCGGGAGGCGAGAATCCGAAGGTGAAGCTACGGCGGTACATTGGCTTATATCACTATCGGCAGAGGGTGGACTCGACCACAGCGGGGCCGCCCGGGCCGCAATTTCTCTCCCCGCCCTTAATATACCCGCCCCCACGCCGGAGCAAACCAAATCGGTCGCAACGGTGTCATGTGTGCGACCTGCGCCTCAAGGTCGGTGGCCAGAAAGTGCCACCGGCGGAGTCCAGCACGCGGGACACAGCGAGACAGCCGCGCACGCTGTTGAAGAGGAGGATGCGCGATGAGGCAGCCAGGTGCGAGAGATCCAGTGGCATGACGCGCGTCGCGGTACGGTCATCGGCCAGGAGTGATTCGCGCGCAATGCCGCAGAAGACCTCCCCGTCGGGAGGCGTACACCACCGGCCGTCGAGCTCGAGAAACACGTTGAAGCGCGAGGTTTCGGTGAGGCGTCCTTCGCGCACCACCAGCAGATCGAATACGCCGGCGCGCGCCGCCTGATCCCGAAGGCTCTGCCAGCGGAAGACGTGGCTGCTCTTTGCATACCGCCCCAGGGGCGGACCCACAGCATGGGTCACCTGCAGCACGATGGTCCCGGGCGTTCTGCGCGCTTTCTCGCACAGAGCAAACGGCCGGGCCACGCCGCCCGCAAGCCAGCCCAACCGGATGACGCAGGAGAGTGCGCGATTCGCTCGAATCACCTCTGCGACGGCCGCCCGCAGTGTCGCCGCCGGCAGTTGCGGAAGAGAGGCCAGCAGGGACTCACGCCGCAGCCGCTTCACATGATCCGAGACAAAGAGAGGTTGTCCCCCCTGCACGCCGATCGTGGAAAACACACCCCCGCCGCAGGTGGCCGAAGCCACGTGCCTTCGGGCCTCGCGGGCGGACACCACCGTGAGGTGGCCGTCGATCAGCGACTTCAAAGTGAAGCGAGCAGCGCTCGGATGTGGCTCACCTTGACCAGCGATTCGTCGTACTCCGACTCCGGCCGGCTGTCCGACACCACTCCCCCTCCGGCGTGGAGGTAGAACCTGTTCCCCGCGCGGTACAGCGTGCGGATGGGCAGATTGAAATCGCCGCGGCCGTTGTTCGAAAGGTAGCCAATGGCGCCTGTGTACACCGACCGCGGAACGCGTTCGAGCTGCGACAGGAGGTTCACGGCACTCTGTTTCGGAGCGCCCGTCACGGAGCCGCCGGGCAGGAGTGCGCCGAGGGCCTCGGCCCAGGAATGGCGCTCGGGAAAATCCGAACGAACCACCGACTCGAGATGATGCACGTTGTGATACGACTCAAGCGAGAACAGACGCGGCACACTCACCGTGCCCGTGGAGGCCACCTTGCCCAGGTCGTTGCGCACGAGATCCACGATCATGAGCAGTTCGGCCTTGTCCTTGGGATGCTCGGAAAGCTCCTGTCGCAACGCCAGATCGCGCTCCGGCCGGGCGTCGCGCGGCCGCGTCCCCTTGATGGGGCGGCTTTCGAGAAAGTCCCCGCGCCGGCCCGACAGGAGCCTCTCCGGCGACAACGACCAGATCTGGGCGTCGGGAAACCCCAGGTAGGCACCCAGCGGCGAAGGCAGTTCGCGTCTGAACGCCAGCGCGAGGGCGGCATCCTCCACGCGACCTTCTGCAGTCCAGCGTTGTGTGTAGTTGGCCTGATACAGATTGCCCGCTGCGATCTGATGAAGAATGTGTTTCACGTCAACCAGGTATTCATCCCGAGTGACCGAGGCGGTCCATTCACCCAGCTCCGGTCGCGCGGGCGGCAGTTCACCCGGCTCGGGCCGGAACACCGTGCCCACCCAGTATCCTCGCTGGTCCACGTGATCGAAGACGTACGCGGAGTCGTACACGGCGAAGCAGAGGTCGGGCAGGGGTCCGCGCGGCGCATGCACTCCCAGGGCTTCGCACGCCCACTCGTACGTGATGTATCCGATGGCGCCGCCGGTGAATGGGAGTTCGGATGGAGGTGCATTTTCCGTCGCGACCAGTGACTCGACATGTTCGAGCGGCGACCCCGACAACTCGGAGCGTACGCCGCCCTCCTGGACAAACGTGCGCCCCCCCTGCACGGTAAGTACGGCCCGTGGCGACGCGGCCACGATGGAGTAGCGCCCCTTGTCGGGATCCCCGTTGCCCCAGAGGTACACCGGATGAGGCTTGTGAGCGATGCCCACAAACACGCGGTCGGGCGGGAGCGTGTCCTCTCCCACCACGCTGGAAGCCGGCCGTCTCGAACTCCGGCGATTCGCCTTCAGGGGCGGCCGGGGGCCGGCATCCGATCCCATGCTTTCCACAGCTCCAATAGAAACGTGCGCACCCTGGAGGCAGCCCGTTCGGCGTAGGTCTCGCACAGTGCCCGATCGAACACCGGATGCCCCTCGCCCGGCGTGTAGAGCATAATCGATGAGGGCGCCGGGTAGATGTCCACGGCGGTGTCGTACTCGAAGGCCAGATCCGGAGAGTAGAGTGATGTCTTCACGAGCTCGGGAGTCGCCGCCATCACCATGGCCGTTTCATCACAGCCCGCGTGTCCGCCCACCTGCCCAAAGACCTCCTGACAATCTTTCCTGCACAGATGCCACCAATTCACCACGGCGACCTGAAGCCCCGTGCGCCGAAACGCTTCGTAGGCCGCTTCCTTCAGCGCACTCGAGTTGCCGCCATGGCCGTTGATCACGGCGACCCTGCGGAAGCCGGCATGGTGCAACCCCAGCAACACCTCAAGCACATAGGCGCCGAACACGTCGGCACTCACGCCAAAGCTGCCGGGAAACGCCGTCAGACTGCGCGTGATGCCATAGCTGATGGTGGGGGCCACCAGGGCGCCGATCGGATCTGCGAGGGCCCGGCAGAGATGTTCAGGAATGATGTTATCCGTGCCGAGAGGAGTCACGCCGTGCGCCTCGATGGTCCCCACGGGCAACAGCACGGAGACCGTCTGCTGTGGCACCACCTGCGCGAAATCCTGCCAGGTCAGTTCATCAAATCGAATCATTCGTGGCACCGGGAAAGGAAGTTCGCTCGGAGAATACCAGCCGGACGCGTGTCCTGCCAGCGGAAACGCCGGGAATCGTCGCCGGGAACTCAGCCCAGGTCGGCCAGGCCGGGAAACCACTTCAACATCAGCCCGGCCAGGAAGGCGAGCTGGTTGAAGAACACGAGCACGCCCACGGCCACCAGGAACACACCCGAGACGATTTCCACGGCTCGCATGTGGGTGCGCATCCACGTGAAGAATCCCAGGAACCGCTGAAACGCGAGCGCCGTGAGAAAGAACGGCACGCCCAGGCCGGCCGAATACACGGCCAGAAGGCCGACTCCCTGCGCCTGCGATTCCGACTGGGCGGCCAGGGTGAGAACGCCGGCCAGAATGGGACCGATGCAGGGCGTCCAGCCGAACGCGAAGGCCAGACCCACGACGAATGCACCGAACACTCCCAGGGGCTTGCTTCTGGCCTGGAATCGCTTCTCGTAATTGAGGAAGCCGATGCGCAGCACTCCCATGACGTGAAGGCCGAATAACACCAGACACACGCCCGCCACGCGGTTGAAGATGTGCAGGTACGACAGAAGAAACTGTCCGAGCGTGGACGCCGTCCAGCCCAGGAGGATGAACACCACCGAGAACCCGAGCACGAAGAACGCGGAGTTCATGGCCACCTTGCGCGTCACCTCGGAACGGCGCGCCGGGTCGTGCATATGCTCGGCCGACACGCCGGAGATGAAGGAGAGATATCCGGGAATGACGGGCAGGACGCACGGTGACACGAACGACACCAGCCCCGCAAAGAAGGCCGCGGGAAATGTGATGACTTGTTCGCCCATGGTCAGCGAATCGTCAGATCCAGAGTGTCATTCGGGTTGAGTTGGAGCGCGCGCGCGTAGAGCGTGTCGCCGTCGGGTTCAAGCGCCACGAGGCGGTGCATGCCGGCCTCCACCAGAAGCCCGGCCTCCAGCTCACGCAGTGTCCCCTGCGGCACGCCATCGAGATACAGCGTGGCCAGGGGATCGGCCGTCCCCGCTGCTACGAACAGCAGGGCCAGCGTGCCGGCGAGCGCGGCCGGTGGGGCTGCGGGTGACACCGGCGCTTCAGGCGAAACAGGTGACTCCGTGGGTACGCCGACCTGGTCCGTGTCCGAATCCTCCCGGGAACGGCTCCAGAAAAAGGCCGCGATCAGCAGGGCGGCCAGCACCGCGAGCACGAGCCACTGCCAGGTTCTGCGGCCGGCCGATGGAACAGGCGTGCTGCCGGTGTCTTCGTGTTCCTCGGTGTGATCCTCGGTCCCCGCGCCCTCGTGATAGCGCCCCACCAGGACGCGGTCCAGTCGTGCGAGATCCGACTCGGTTTCCTCGGCCAGGGTGACCGACTCGACCGTGGGCGACCCGGACGCGCCCGCGTCGTCGACGCGCACGAGTGCCACCGTGCTGTTGTCGAGCCCACCGGCTGCATTCGCGGCTTCCACCAGTGCAAGGGCGGCCTGTTTGAGGTCGGCTGTGTTTGCCATCACCCGGCGGTGGATTTCGTCGTCGTTCACGTAGCCGCAGAGGCCGTCCGAACACACCAGGTAGATTTCGCCGGAATGCGTGGGGTGAATGCCGAGGTCCACCTGCACGCCGGCACGCGTACCCAGAGCGCGCGTGATCACGTTTTTGTCGGCGAAATGCTCCACGTCCTCGGGGCGCACCTGGCCCGACTCGAGAAGCTCCGCCACCCAGGAGTGATCCACCGTGAGTTGTTCGATGCCCTGTGCGGAGATTCTGTACACGCGACTGTCGCCCACGTGCGCCGTGATCACCGAGCCGGGGCGAAAGAGAGCCGCCGCCACCGTCGTGCCCATTCCACGCAGCTTGTGTGAACGCGCAGCCTCGTTGTAGAGACGGCGATTGGCGAGCCGAACAGCGGCCGCCAGGCGAATCGCCTCCAGAGGCCAATCGGCCCCCAGCTCGGCACGTGTGGGACTGGCCTCCTGGTCGTCCCCGCCCTGGATCCAGTCTGAAATGGTCTCGGCCGCGGTGGCCGAAGCCACTTCACCGGCGGCGTGTCCTCCCATGCCGTCGCACACCACGACAGCAGACTGCTCCGGGAGCAACTTGTAGCTGTCTTCGTTGAGCTCGCGGACGAGCCCGACATCGCTCAGCGCTTCGACAGAAATTCTCATGTCAGGATCGGGCCCAGGTCACCACGGAGGCCACCGCGAGCAGGGCGACGGCGCTCCACAGCAACTCGTTCGGCCAGCTACGAGGGCTGTCGCGTCTGCCTCTGCGGCCGGAGTCGCCACGCCAGGTGGGCCACACGTTTCCGTTGGCTGCCGGGCAGCCTGTCTCCAGAATTGCCCACGAACTGTCGGTGGGAACCGCCAACTCGAGCCATCCGTCGTCGTTTAAGTCTTCGATCAAGGGAGAACCGGTCGCGCCCAGAGCCCATCGACCCACCTCACGCCCCTCCCGGCCGTTCAGCAGGACGAGGACTCCGCTGTGAGTCACCACCACCACGTCACACACCCCGTCACCCGTGAGATCGGCCAAAGCGACTTCGTTCTGAATGGCCTCGCCGGCTTCCGCCTTCCAGAGGCCGGAGAGCGGACCGGGTATCTGCCCCGGGGCCTGAAAGGCATAGAGGGAGCCGTCCGGATGGGCAACGATTATTTCAGGCTCGGCATCGAGGTTGAGGTCGGCGAGCAAGGGTGACGGTGCGCGGGAGAGTACCGATGAGTCCACCGCGGGCACCCTCCCCACGGCCAGGATCTCGCCGCCGCGGTCGCAGACGACCACGCGACCCGTGGTGGTGGCGAACACCCAGTCGTCGAATCCGTCGCCGGAGAAATCCCAGGCGCACACACCCGAGCGCACGGCTCCGGCCGCGCTGTCGGCGAAATCCATTCCGGGCGTGGGCGGCGTAAACGGTCGGATCACGCTCACCTCACCCGTGCGCGTATCGAGGAAGATCAATCGTCCCAGTTCATCGCCCATGAGCACGTCTTCCGTGCCGTCCCGATTCACATCGTATCCGGCGGCCGACCCACGTGTACGGCCCGCGTGGTAGGTTTCATGTCCCGCCACCTGCAGCGACTGTGCGTCGAATCGCGCCACTTTGCCGGCGGTGCTGTGCACCACGATCTGAGCCGTCCCGTCCTGGCCCCGGCAGACCACTGGAGGTCCGAAAATCGGCTCGGCAAACCAGTCGGTGGCCGACAGGCGTGTCCCCCGCACACCGTCGATCGCAAGCAGCTGTCGGTCGGAGGTGGCAAACACGATGTCCTCACTGCCGTCGGAATTGACGTCCCACCCGAGAAGCGGAGCCGGCGTGGACCGCACTCCGAGAAGGGTGGGGAATCTCGGCCCCGAAGCGTTCGCCGCGTGCAAGTCGCCTTCGAGATCGGCCCATGCAAGCGTGGCGGCCCCCTGGTTTGAGCGCACCACCACTCCGGTCTGTGGCCTGATTCCCTGCGGGGCGGGCCAGCTCTTCGCGACCTTGGGCGGAAACGCCGGAGTGAAGGTGTGTCCGCGTGAGGCGCGCCACGCCGCGGGCGCCACGGCCAGGGCGAGGGCAAGGAGAACCAGGGCCCACAGGCGCCGACGGCGCGAGTGAAGCCTGGGCACGCCCTGGATGCGCTGCGTCACGTCGTGCGGGTGCGGTTGATTCATAGGGCCGCAGTCCGAAGACCTCTAACGCCGGAGATCGATCGTGATAGGCCGATTGCGGTCGGCACGCACCTTGACGCGTTTGCGGATGCCGCTCCAGGCATCGAGGTAGACCAGAAGATCATAGTTTCCCTCAGGCAGCTGTGCCTTCAGCTCACCCTGCCCATCGGTGATCCCCAGCCACTGCTCGTTGCTTTCCCCGGAGGCGCGTGCCCAGACTTCAGCCCCTGCAAGCTCCTGGCGGCCCGGCACGGAGATCGTCACCGTGATCCAGGGCACTCCGGGCTGGGCGCGAGGTGCTGCTGTTTCACGCGGCTGGTCCCGCGTGGAAGGTTCGGACTCGGTGCGCGCTTCGCGCGGCTCCTGTGTGTCGCCGGAGGGGCGCATCGCCACGGCCACCACGGTCACGTCGGGCGGAATGTACACGGTGGTGTCGAGATAGTTGCGCTTGGTGAGAGTCACGGCGTGCGCGACGGCAGGAACCCGCACGGAGTACGGTGTGAATCGCCGCACCAGAATCGACCGCTGCGGCCCCTCGAGCCGGTCGACAAGCACGC
>Ga0105347_1001362_pt1 | contig 10576 bp, 13 predicted proteins | sample EasRivMeERMLT890_FD_89677 | JGI IMG/M metagenome (GOLD analysis project Ga0105347, IMG submission 89677) | Soil microbial communities from meander-bound floodplain in the East River, Colorado, USA - East River MetaG ERMLT890 | ecosystem: Environmental > Terrestrial > Soil > Floodplain | place...
ACGCCATATTTCCGCACGGGAACCTTTGACTGGCGCAATGTCAAGGGCTACGCCGGGGGAACCATGATCAGCGAGCCCACATTGCTTGTAGGGGCACGTAGCGGCCCGTACGGGTGGGCCGGGGAGACAGGGCAGCCCGAGAGGCTGATGGGCGTCGAGGAGACCCGTAGCGAGCGCCTGGGCGGCAATGGCAGCGGGGATACGAACTATTGGACCATACAGGGCGTCGGCATGAATGAAGTGGCCGATGTGGTGGAGCGGCGGCAGCGGATGCGGCAAACGCTTCACCGAGCGCGGAGGGGATAGATGGCACGACGCATTTGGTGGGAGGACGCGAGCGGCGTACTGCACCAGCTATCCGACCTGCCAGAGTTCCAGGTGATGTATGGGCGGGCAGGAATGCACATGCCGCCAATCAGCTACGTTGAAGATATCTATCCGTTTGAAGCGGGCGGACGATTACGAGCCGTCAAGACGGATATACGCAGCTTCGAGATCCCGGTCGCCATTATGGGCACGACGGGAACTGAGCTCGCGCAACGGCTCGAAACGCTGGTTGGATGGATGGATCCGGAGCTAGGCGACGGGAAGATCCGTGTGGAGCAGCGGGACGGGAGTCTACGAGAGATCGTATGCCGCTATCAGGACGGACTCCAGATGGAGCATAGCGTCGACAATAGCGGGCTACTGTGGCAGACCGTGGTCATCTCGTTTCGAGCATGGCAGCCGCACTGGCAGGACGTGACAGACACCGTGGTAACGGCGACGATAGGCACAGGGAGCGGGCAGGCGTTCTTAGGGAATCCGTTTCTCGGATTGAACCTGGGATATAGCCAGCTATTCGCGTCACTTGACATCAACAATACCGGCCGAGATCCAGCGGAAACATGGCCCAAGTTCACGGTGACAGGACCAGGCAAAGAGATCGCGATTCGGAACATTACTACAGGGAAAGTGATTCAGATCACACATACGCTTGGGCCGGGCGACACCATTGAGATCGATACCGCGCCGGGGGTAAAGACGATTCATAAGCCGGACGGGAACTACAACATCTGGTACCTGGCGACGGGAGCAACGGAGCTATGGAAACTGATCCGCGGAACCAATCGCGTGCAGTTTGAGATGGCCGATGCGACGAGCGTTTCGTCAATCGCGATCCGATACCGAGCGCGCTACAGGTCGATGTAATGCCGAGCCCGGAATTTAAGCTCTACGTACGGGACTCGAACCGACTACGGGCCGGGGAGATCGATGCGTTCCAATCGCTGGAAGCCGACATCCGCTGGAACGATACAAGTGAGTGGGTATTGGTGGTGGATAACGATCTACCCATAGCGGACCATCTGGTGCTTGGAACGGATTGCGGAATTATCCTCACGCGAAACGGGAGCATCTTTCTTAGCGGGCCAGTAAAGCAGATGACGCTTACGGAGAGTGATGACGGGAACGATCTCCAGGCGCACGGCATCGACGATACGGGACGCTTAGCGGAACGGCTCGCCACACCGGGACCGCCACCGTACAACACCATGGAGGCGGATGAGTTTATCGGGACCGGCGAAGCCGCAATGCACCATTACGTCTATGCCAACATGCAGGCGGGTGCGGGTGATAGGCGGATGAACCAGCTAGAGCTTGCACCACACGGGAACCGGGGGAGCCAGGTCAAGATCCGAGCGCGGTTTGATAACCTGATGGAAGTCTGCCAGCGCGCATCATTACAGGCGGGCGGACTGCGATTCCGGATTGTGCAGGGAACCGTTATCCCGACGCCGGAGCATACGCTGCCGCCGTTATGGTTTGAGACCAGCGAGCCGTCCGATAAGAGCGGGCTGGTACGGTTCAGTCGAGAGTTTGCCAATATCCGAAGCATGACGTTCACGGAGACCGCGCCGGATGCGACATCGATCATCGTTGGCGGAATAGGGCAGGGAACCGAGCGAGCGCTCGCCATTAAGCAGGATCAGGAAGCCATCACACAATACGGGCTGATGGAGTTCTTTATTGATCGGCGGGACGAGGATGACGTCGCAGAGATCGCAAAGGCAGCCGATGATGCGCTGGAAGCAGGCAAGTACACGCAGGAGTTCACGTTCGAGCCGGACGACGTTGAGCCGCTCACATTCGGGGATGATTATGACCTGGGCGATAAGGTCACAATGATCGTTGACGGAGTGACGTGGCTCGGATTAGTCACCAGCGTACATCTGTCCATTACACCAGAGGGCGGGGCGAAGTTTACGCCGACTGTGACCACGGCGACCGTGCCGCAATTACTCCGGAATCTGGACGATCCGCAGACCGTACCGAGGCGAGTATCCAGGCTGGAACGGTTCGCGGAAACCCTCACCGATGCGCAGATCATCCAGAAGGGGTTTGGAACATACGCGCCACTCGAGCACGACGTAGCACATGCGGATACATACGCGCTGATCAATCACGACACGGCGCACGATGATCGTTTTGCACTGATCGACCACGACTCCGCACACGATGACCGGTTTGCACCGATTGAGCATGACAGCTATCACGCCGATGTCTTCATGGCCATTGGATCGAGCGCGGTAGTACGGAACTCGTACACCGGAGACGGGACGGCCGGCGGTGGTCGTCAGATGAATCTTGGATTCATACCGAAACTCGTCAAGATATGGGGCGGGAATCCGGCAACGCCGTCAACGACGGAAACATCCGAACTCTACAGTGATACAGCGTCAGCCTATGCGACCAACGGCGGAAACGTGACACTGACCACGCGAGCGCATCTCAGCACGGTGGACGGATTCAGGATTGGCGACGGGTTAGCGACCGATGGCGGGATGAACGTCTCCGGGCGGAGCTACACGTACATTGCATGGAGATAGGGAGAAGTTGACATGGTAGCAATGACCGCGAGCTATCCGTTCGCGAATCAGCAGATTACACAGGAGCAGTGGTCGAGGATGTTCAAGCATGCCCTACCAGACGGGGTAGTGCGTGCTCGGAACGGCGAGAATGGCGAGCTAAAGCCGTTTGCAGACAATACCGGCATGCAGATCAAGATCCCCACCGGCGAGGTAATCGTTCAGGGATTCTATGCGTACCTGGATGCGCAGGTAACGGTGCCAATCGCAGCGTCGCATGCCACCCTGGACCGCTGGACCATTCCGGTTGCCAGACTCAATAAGACGACCGGGGTCATCACCATCGAGACCGTGGACGGAACACCAGCATCGTCGCCACTGGTACCGGCATTGAACGCGGGATCCACACTCTGGGACGTGCCGCTTGGATGGGTCTACGTCGATAACGCGGTGGCTGGTATTGGGCCGACATTTGCCGGGTGGGACGGGTACCGAATGTGGGCCGGCCAGCAGATACGGACCGTGGCAGGCGTCGGAGCAACGTCGTCGACGAATACATCGTTTGCAAACATTACAGATATGGGGATTGACCTCTGGACGCGCGGAGGGGATGTCCGGGTAACCTTTGAGGCCGACTTGACGATGAATGCGGCCGGTGGCGCGTTTACTCGCATCTCGGTGCAGCAGGACGGAGGCGCGGATACCTTTCTTGGCACGTTCATGCCGGATACAGCGGGCAGGGATTTCCACTTCTCGGGATCGTACATATTCACCAATCTAGCACCAGGGCGGCACTTGTACAAGATCCGTTGGCAGGTATCGAGTTCGCAGGTGAATTCGCCGCAATGGAGATACATGACGGTGCAGGAGATTCTCGACTAACAGCGGGGACGGAAACGGCGAGGCGGAACTTCCCGACGACGGGGAGTTTGAGTTGGCGCGGAGGGGGCAATCTGGACACAGGAGAGCGGGAATGGGCATAGCACAAGTTGGAGCCACCGGAGGCCTGCTGAGCGTTGCAGTAATGCTGGTATGGCAGGTCGCCGGAGGGCAAGAGGCGGGCGATGTGGCATTTAGCGGAGCCGAGATATTGCTTATAAGCGGGATGCTTGGATGTGTGATTAGCGCACTTGGGTTTGTCTCTCGAAAGCTACTGGCATTAAGCGAGGCACGGGCCGTGCGGGCAGAGAAGTTGGTCGACGATCTCGTCAAGCCAATAACCAGCACGGCGGAAACGGTCGAAGAGCTAGCAAAAGGCATGACGGACTTTGGGCAGTTGATACGTGACGTACTGAGCAACATGCCGCCATCGAACGGAGCCGGGGCAGGAACGCGGAGGCGCTGATGTGCATGCACCTGATAGGAGCAAAAGCGATGCAGCTTGCAAAAAAGATACTTGGATACCATGATCCGCCAGAGGGCGAGGATCAGGAACGACAGCGCAAGGTGGGGAACGCGGTACAAAAGCAGCGAAGCTCACAGAGAGCCGCGAGACTCGCTATGCTTGAGGCGCAAGCCACCGTTGCCTTAGGGGATCAGCGGCTCGAAACAGATAAGGGGGGCGCCTAAGTGAATCCGCTGACCTGGGAAATCAATCAATCCGTTTCGTTCATTGAATTGCTGTATACGCTTGGGGGGATATACGGAGCCCTCCATGCGTTGCATTGGCTTGGGCAGTCAAACATAGCTCGGGATGATCTCATTCAGAATGGGCTGAACGGGGGGCGCTTAATAGCGACGCGAATCAACATCACCGTTGGCCAATGTATGAGCGTTAAGATGCTCCTCTATGTGATCGTTGGAATCAACGCGATGACGTTTCCGCCATTGGGCGGAACGGGCGACGTGCAGCCGCAGAGCGCGTTATCTGGACTCTGTTTCCTCATGATGGAAGCGATAGCCGTCTGGATGATGCAGCATATGAACACTTTGTATGATCTCGGGATCCGCTACTTTATCAAGCTGGAGGAAAAGAACGCGGAGGCCTTTAAGGAACTCCAGGACGTGAGCAAGGTAGCGCTCGATGAGGCGCATCATGAGCTAACACAGGAGCGAGAAGGGAACGACGCGGCTCGACGCATGGATGCGATGGACAGGCGCATGGACAATGCGGAGAGCGAGACGCGCGGGCACTCGGGCCAGCAGGGGGCGATCAATCCGCAAGATCATCCGGATCGCCATACCGAACAGGAGCGGCCATGAACGAAAACACCGTCATAATCGACGGAGCAGCCATAGTGGCCATTGGCGGAGCGGTTACGGCACTCACGCAACTTATCAAGTGGGCGGGAGTACCGGACCGATTTGCGGCGCTCGTGGTATTTCTACTCTCAGCGATCGGGATAGGGATATGGGCCTATAGCCATATGCTGTTACCGCAGGACATCCAGAGCAGCCTATGGGATCTGTTTAGCGGGTGGATCGCGGTTGCGTTTAGCGCGGCAGGAATCTACGGATTCACGCGGAGCAAAACGAGAGGGAAGGCGAAGGCATGATTGACCCGGTTGGAATTGCAGTGACGATAGGGTACGCACTATTCGTCAGTCGCGTGATAGCGTGGGCAACTAGAACCGCACCAGGCGCACGCAGCAGCACGTCAGGGGGCCTGTAATGCGTTGGGGGTACGATCACCCATATGACGCGCTCCCGACAGCGCCAGACGCTGCGTGGGCACTCTATGGCGAGACGCAGCCAACGGCGGCGTTGGTGATGAGTCACACGCCGATAGCGGACATTGACCGGATCCTGAATGAGAATCCGATACAGGAGCTTGTGATCCGCTGCAAGATGGGTCCGCAGCACCAGAACAGCGTGCCAGGGAACGGGCTCACCTATCAGGAGTGGGAAGGCAGTAACGCGCCGACAGCGGAAGATGTGATTCAGATAGAACAGGACCATGGCGTGCCGAGCATTGTGGTCCAGCTTTACACCGAAATAGATATCGAAGCCACGGACCAGGCCGATGAGATCTCGAATCGGGTAGCGGTAGCCGACAGCTATCGGAAGGCATGGAACGAAACGCGCGCCTACCAGCGAGAGCACTATCCAGATGTGAAGCTGGCAGCGGCACCGTTGAGCCAGGGGAACAATGAGCGGTTTGAGTGGTACTGCGTGAACCTCGCCGGCGTTTACGAGGACAGCGATATCGTTATTGAGCATTGCTACAGTAACGGGCGTGACGTTGAAGATCCAGAATGGGGCGGACGCTGGCAGCGCTGGCGCGAGTGGTTCCCGATGAAGCGCATCGTGATTGGCGAGCACAACGATAACGGCCACCTGTACTGGCTCGGGGCAAGCGAGCGGGAACGCGGGCAGGCATACGGGAACTACATTCGCCATATGGCGCTCATTAACGCTGAGCGACCCGATCAGCAGGACCAGGGCGTTCCGCTCTTTGCACCGGATACCGTGATCCTATTCGAAGCACCAGCAACGCCGGGCGGAGATGCGTGGTGGCCGATCACCGTCGAGATGGGGACCGGGATACTTGATGTGATTCAGAATCTCCCGACGGCGGGAAGTTCGGTCGAACAGCCTGACACGGGCGGAGGGGAGACCGATCCGGGCTGGCCATATGGGGAGCGACCGTGGAGCCAGGATGAGATCGTCGCGCGGAGCCATGCGGCAGCGGACCAGTACGGCATGCCGCGACGGATGATGCTCGGATTACTGTGCGCGGAGAGTCGACTCGACCAGTACGCACGGAGACCGAAAACGGCGGACAAGGATCAGAGCTACTGGACTGATGTAAGCGCGGGACTCGCGCAGCAGACGGTCCGGTGGAGCAGTGAATACATAAACGGGCCGATGGTACAGGGTGGGCATAACCCGGCGAAGTGGCCAGGGGCAGCCGAGATTGAGCGGTGCTTCCAGCCATATTGGAATCCGGATCATGCAATAGCGGTCGGAGCAAAGCAGCTAAGCGGGTACTGGCAGAAGTTTGCACTCGACCAGCTAGAGACGCTGTGTCGCTACAACAAACCAAACATGCCAGGCGTGAACAATCCGAACCGAGCCAATTATCAGGACGGGCTCGACATGGCCGACGCCATCATTGCAGCGGAGAACGATCCGGGGGATCCGGGCGGAGGGACAGGAGGGCCACCAGTGGCAGGGCTACCAATGGAGTTACATGAGGATCATTGGCGAGCGATTCTCGGGAGCGAGTGCAGCTTTAATCCGCTCGCAGGGATTGAGAAAACGTGGTTCGATCATGGCGCGCAGTTAGGGCCAACGGAGAGCGCCGATGAAGTACCGGGGGAGCCGAACGAGCGCGGAGCCGCGGTGGTGTTCCGTCGCTTTGCCGGCGGATACATCCGATGGGACGCAGATACAGGGCCGACCGTCGTACTGGACAGTGGGGGATGAACATGGGGCGAACGATATTTGGATTGATGGTGCTCGTCATAGCGCTCCTACCGGCAGGGAGCGTCAATGCGGAGGAGAATTTGCCGGAGTACGCTCGGTACGCGGTCTGTCTGACGGGGGTGGATGAGCGCTTCGACAAGTACGAGGATCCGACGCTCAAAGGCTTTGCTCCAGATCGAAGCGCGGTAGTGAACGCGATGCCGCATTGGCACTTCCGTGACTATCTTCGAGACTTGAAGATGAGTTTCGAGGAGTTCTCGGAGACGGTGATCGGGAACTGCATTCGAGCCGACTTCTACCGTGTGGATGGGGTCGACCATCAGACGCACCATTATGCGTTCTTCCCGTACACGCAGGGACAGAATCCAGTCTTTCTCGACATCGTCCCATTAGAGAAGGCAGGCGAGCCAATCGACGGAGCGGCGACCGAATACCTCAATCCGAGCATGGATCAGGAGGAGCAGGCGAAGCGCGGATTGAGAGGAGTCGGGCAGACCAACACGGAGCAAGGGAAGAAACGCGGCGAGGAGTGACCTCGCCTAAATTGATGAACCGGGCACGCGCAAGACTCCAGGAGGGAGATGAGCAATGGCAGACTTCACAGTATTAACCTTCGACGCCAATGATGGAAACAACGGAACGCCGAACTGGGTCAACGTGCTCGGTACGCCACCGGCGAAGGAACTCCGATTCAGTGATAGCTCAGCACAGGCGAACGTCGCGAGCGCATCGTGGCCGTACACAACCAGGCCGGCGAGTGGGACGGCGGGCGTCGACTATGCCTATGCCTTTACAGCGGACACCACTGGACAGGGCGTTGACTCAGGAGCGACATCGGTACCGGCCGCATTTACCAGGGCAACGTATTTGCAGACGCGGTGGAATTGGGACAACCTTGGAACGATGGCGAGCGCGCCGATCTTCACGGCGTATCCGACCACGGCGCATGGCTCGGTGACACGCGGAGACGGCTCGCTGCTCGGCGGGCATGCGTCCGATACCGGCGGTACAGCGCGGAGCTACTTGAAGGGCTTGGCGTACGGTATCACGGCATCACAGCAGACGCCAGCCGCGCAGCCGAGTGCCGATCCGGTAGTCACTGATGGCACTACGGGCACGGTGACCACATCGACAGGCGCGTGGAGCGGCGTACAGGGCCTCCAGGGCGATAACGACTTCATTACTTGTGGAGACACGCCACCGGCTGTGACCGCGCGATTCTGGGACACGATGGTGCGGTTGTTCATGGGGGCGAATATGTCGCCAGGACTCCACCAGCCAGTGATCAGTCTCAAGTACACGTACGTCTAGCAGAGCTACCCGACGACGGGAAGTTTCGAGAGGAGAGCGCGAATGAGTACAAAGGCCGACAGGGAGCGAGTGGCACGGCTGCTCGCTCTTTCTCCACAGTCGCGGGCATCGCTTGCTGGCGTGGAGGGTTGGGATGAGCCGAAGCTGACACAGGTATTTGGCGAGCCGCACATGCCGAGCTACGCCGGCTTAACGGAAGCGCTGGACGATCTGATAACGGACGACACCGTAGAGGAGTATGAGGACGGGAAGGATGCGGCCGGGAATCCGATCATCATGTATCGCCTGGAGTACAGGGAGTACCAGCGCGTGACCGGAAAGCAGGGCAACGAGTAGTCCATGTCGATTATCGATGCGGTAGTTGGGAATTTCTCGAAGCTGGATCCGGCAGCACTTCGAGCACGGGCGACCGGGCGGTCCTATTGGGCCGTTCGGTATGCCAACGGCGACATCCGTGCGGAGTGGGCGCATGATTGGATGAAGATACCGAGGGAGGGGAAGCAGGAGATCCGACTCTATTGTCCGAACGGCCAGGGAGCCACACTCGAGAAAACGCGCAATGCCGGACTTGGAGCAATCTTTCACATTGGCGCGGTGAAGGCGCAGGTAAGTATTGCGGCCGGGATAGGCGGACGCCGGCAGATGGCGAACATCATCGGGATAGCGCACGATGATGAAGGCAATTGCACCATCTGGGCGTGGGAGCCGGTACCGGGACGGCTGGTGGGTCCGATCCGGGATAATGTGGCCAACATGCGCTATGGGAACATCGGGGAGCTATCCGAGTACATCTTTGGACCGCCGGGGGATTAGAGAAAGCATGCCGTGGATTCAGAACTTACAGCAGCCGTTCCCGGGATTTACCGTTGAGCCGAATATGGCCAACGGGAGCGGATCGACGTGGACGTTGACGCAACTTCGAGCGATCAATACCACCGGGAACACCATTCGAGTCCGGTTCTTCGATCAGGTATTTGAGACACGCACGTATCCGATTTATGAATGGGACATCGATCCTGTCACGCGCATCCCGAGGATAGACCCGGAAACGCAGAAGCCATACCCGCCAATCTACAGAGGCGAGAGTCCACCGGAGCAGATCTATCTTGGGGAAGTAACGGTATGGGAGACCGATTTTGTGGCGGGGAGCACGCGGCAGAATTCGGTCCGTTCGGTGCCAGGAAACGTCAAAGTTGTGGCATCGCCGGTACTGGACGGGAACGGAGCGCCGGTATCGGGACAATTCTCAATTGATACCGGGTTTACGTTCATCAAGCTGTAATGATCTAAGCGCGTGATAACACCAGGATCGATCCGCCAGGGAACGGTATCCACGGGGAGCACGTCTCCGAGAAGCCCGGCATTACCAGCTTCGGTAGTGTCGGGCGAATTGTTGTTGCTGCATGTCGCGATCGAGGGGACATCCTGTAGCGTTACCACGCCGAGCGGATACACGCTTGAGGCGAACGGAGCGAACGGGACAGGACTCAGGAGCTATTGGTTCCGCAAGGTTGCCGGCGGCTCGGAATCAGCGCCGAGTGTGACGAGCAGCGGCACATCGAGAATGCAGATATTCGCCGTTCCCGGAGCTGACACAACGACACCGGTGGCGCAAGCGAATACGGGATCAGGAAACTCGACGGCGGCGGCCATGTCAACGCTTGGAGCGCCAGGCGTGCGCGGAGCGTTACTGCTCCAGGGCGTCGTATCGTCGGTCGCAGGAACGGCAATCACGCCCGACTGGCGCATGAAGCTACTCGCGGAGGGCAATTCGGGCGGCACCACGGGCGCGAACTGCCGAGGCGCCATTGCCATTGAGGCGGGCATGGCCGAGGATGCGCCGACACCGTCCGCGAGAGCGATGACCGTTGGGTCAGGAACATGGGCGACGGCGGACATATGGGTCGTTCCGGCAGCCGCGGCACAGTTTGGGCTCCGACAATCAGCCAGGACCAATACATCGGGAACCAATGCCAGCACGTTAACCGCCACACTGCCGGAGAATGCGGTTGTTGGATCCTTCCTGACGGCAGAGGTTGCGGACTGGTACT
>Ga0105347_1001363_pt1 | contig 10564 bp, 9 predicted proteins | sample EasRivMeERMLT890_FD_89677 | JGI IMG/M metagenome (GOLD analysis project Ga0105347, IMG submission 89677) | Soil microbial communities from meander-bound floodplain in the East River, Colorado, USA - East River MetaG ERMLT890 | ecosystem: Environmental > Terrestrial > Soil > Floodplain | place...
AGTTCGCCTCTGTACAACACCAAGTTCGTGCATGTGTACGACACGACCTCCACCGTGGTCTACGTGGCCTACACACCCTCGTACACCGGCGCCTACTATTATGGTGGCTGCATGGTGTACGGCACCGGGTATCCCTACTATCCGCCTTATCCGGCCTACTACTACCCGCATCCGGTCACGTATGGATTCGGCGTGCACTACAATCCATATACCGGCTGGGGCTGTTCGTTTGGCGTGAGCTACGGCTGGCTTCACATCAGCTTTTCGAGCGGCGGCTACTACGGCGGCTACTGGGGGGCGGGTGGCTATCATGCCGGGTACCGGCACGGCTACGCGCACGGTTACTACCACGGACGACAGGCGGGCTTCGCTGCGGGGTACCGGGCCGGTCAGCGCAATCCGTCAGGCGGTCAGGCGAGCCTTTATGGTGGGGGCCGAGAGGGAGTGCGAAGTTCGCAGCCCCGGCCTTCCACGCGCCCGTCTGGTGGCGGCGCGCAGGCCGGCGCACGACCGTCCACGCGACCTTCAGGCGGCGTCGGGGCAGGCGCCGGGGGGCCCTCCACTCGTCCATCCACAGGCCAGGCGGGCACGGGGCCGAGAACACAGCCCTCCACGGGGTCCACGCGAACGCCCAAGGCGGCCGGCACGGCCAACAACGTCTATGCCGACAAGAACGGCAACGTGTACAGAAACGAAGGCGGCCAGTGGCAGCAGCGCGACAACTCCAAGGGCAGCTGGAATCCCTCCGGCAGCACGACCAACGGGCCCAGGGCTTCCAATAAGGCGTCCACGTCGAACCGATCTTCTTCTTCGACGCAGAGCCTCAACCGATCGCAGCAATCACGCCAGCAGGGTGCGCAGCGCGCACAAAGCTACTCGGGAAGCCGGGGAGGCGGGTCGCGCGGCGGGGGAGGCAGGGGAGGCGGGAGGCGTTAGGTCAGTTCACTCGAGCACAAAAAGTAAGGGCGGGCCTGTGGGCCCGCCCTTCGTGCATCAAACGGAATTGCCTTACTCGCCCAGCTTCAGAGTGAGTCCGCCCAGGATGGCACCCTGCGCGAAGCCCGAACCGGTCACGCCGATCGAGCCTCCGCCCGTGCCGAAGCCCATGTAGGCGCCGCTGTTGAGGAACGTCATGGCCAGGTTAAACTGAATTCTGATCGCGAGTTTGTCGCTGGTCCAGTGTTTCACGCCACCGCCGAGCATGAACGAGAACTTGGTGACGTCGTCGAGCTGGAGTCCCTGACCCTGATAGACAGTCGAACTGGACGGGTCGATCCACGTCGCACCCAGCGTAATAAACGTGAACGGAATCGTCGGCGTTCCCCGGTCGACATTGTACAGCCCGCCCGCCTGGAAGTAGTTGATAGAGGCCGAGCCGAGGGTGGTTTTGCCGTAGAAGCTCTCCAGCCGGATGTCTGTGTCCATGCGGTTGTACCACAGCAACAGACTGCTTCCGGGCTTCATCGTCATCGGAATTTCGAGGGCCACGCCATACGTGGCGTTGTCCTTGAAGTCGATTTCGCCAATGCTCGTGGGGATGCGTCCGCCAAACTGGTAGCCTCCGAAGCCCGATATCTCGGGTCCTGCGAGCGCGAATCCCGGCAGCCACAGGAGGACACATGCCACCGCCGCCCACAACCACACTCTTCTTTTCATCACCCGGCTCCCCCGCGGTTGAATGTTGCGCCCATCCGGCCTCAGCCATTGTGGCTTACTTGTTCGTGACAAAGATGTCTTTCTTGATGAGACTCGGTACCACTACGGCCGAGAATGAACGGATTCCGTCGAGCGCGTCGGCGTGATCAAACGTCTCCGATACGCCGCTCCACACCAGCTTGGCATCCGACACGCGGTAGAGATTCGTTTCGACGTTGGCCACCTCGTAGGTGGACAGGTAGCCCGGCGAGCTCACCATGCCCCAGGACGTGTTGTAGTAGCCGTAGAAGCCGTTGTAGTACCCGGCGGGGACGGCGTAGGTGTAGCCCGGTGTGTACTCGACTTTCTGCTCCACACCCACCAGCCGCGACACCAGTACCGCATCGATCCCCATCTCACCGAAGTACTGCTTCAGCGTGGCTTCGTTCATCTCCACGTTGAGGGGCATATGCGCGATCGATGACACCGCAGGCACGCCTTTGGCTTCGAACTGCTTCTGCATTTCGCTTTCGAAGGCGCGCCGCTTTCCCTCTTCGTCGGACATTCCGATGATCAGCACCTTCCTGAAGGGCGCCTGATCGAGGCCCGGTTCTTCCCACATGCCCGTGAGATTGGTGGTGGGCCCGCAGGCCAACGCCGTACACACCACCGTGACCGCCATCGCTGTTGCACCGATCCGTCGCATCATATCCCATCCCCTTTGAGTTGTACCGCCTGTCAATTTCGGGCGCGCTCAAGGTAGCCGGGCTCGATCCGGCGAGCAACGCGATTCTTCCCATGGCCGTCGCCACGGATGACCGCTTGGAGTGCATGCGCGAGCATCGTACCTTCGTAACTGATGCGATCCTGGCTCGTGTGTGCTGGCCTCTTCCTGTTCCTCCACGGCGATTCGATACGTGCACAACTCTCGGTGCAGGCGCCTGCGCCGGAGGACACGTCGGAGACTCCAACCCGCGGTACGTCGGTAAAGGCTTTTCCATACGTGTACTACACTCCCGAAACGGAGCTGGCATTCGGCGCCGGCGGCATCCTCACGTTCTATACGGCGAAGGATCGCATACTCAGGCCATCGAAAGTCGCAGCCTCCGCGTACTACTCGACGCGCAAGCAGTACAAAGTGTCGGTGGATCCTGAGGTGTATCTCAGCCGCAACGAAATCTTCACGTCGATGTACCTGGATCTCGGGCAGGCCGTAAACAAGTTCTACGGAGTGGGGAGCGGCAGCCCGGATCTCGGGGTGGAAGACTACGAGGCCTTCTTCTGGGGTGCCAAGGCGGAGTTTCAGTTCAAGCCCAGGCTGCTCAACGTGACCCGATCGGGCGTGCTCTACGAGTTTCACAGCGATGACGTCACCGACAAGCGGCTGAACCCCGACCTGCTGGCCGACACGATCGCGGGCGCCGACGGCGGCGTGATCTCGGGGCCGGGATACACGGCGCTGGTCGACACGCGCGACCACCTGTTCTTTCCGAACGCGGGAGGCCGCTATGCATTCGAATACATGGTGTACAGCCGCTCGCTCGGCAGTGACTTCAACTACAACGTGACCACGCTCGACCTCCGTCAGTACCGTTCGCTGTCGCCGGATCACGTGCTCGCCTTTCAGGTGTACGGCCAGTGGTCGGGCGGCGAGGTCCCCTTCTACCGGCTGCCGGCCCTGGGTGGGCAGAATCGCATGCGGGGATACTTCTACGGCCGCTATGTCGATCGAGTGCTGGTCACGAGTCAGGTGGAGTACCGACAGTACTTCTGGAAACGACTCGGATTCGTGGTGTTCGCCGCCGCCGGCAATGTGGCAGAACAGTTCAAGGAACTGCGCTTCCGGGAGACGAACATCTCCGCCGGAGCGGGCCTGCGCCTTCTGTTCAATAAGGCCGAAAAGGTGAATCTGCGTGTGGATGTGGGCATCGGCCGCGAGACCAGCGGCGTGTACTTCGGCCTGGAGGAGGCCTTTTAGCCCTGCGGGGCACCTGGGTGGCCCGGCACAGCGGAGTTGACCCCACCCATCGGGGAGAGAATCTTTCCCCGGGGTTGCAGGCGGCCCGCAAATGCCTCGCTTGTGACCGCAATGATTCTCTACGGGCGATGTGGCCGGCCTCTCTGACGGGCCGGTCGATCAACACGATTCGGGAGGTTCGATGACCTTGCGGGTTCGCACGTCCGTGGGCTCTGCGATCCTCGTGATGGCCTGGTCGTGTCACACCCTGGCGGCCGACCTGGGCACAGTGTATTCACCCCTTCCCGAACCCGAGCCGGCCGAGTACAAGGTAAGCCGACCGCGGCACGATGCGGCAGCGCTTCACCTGCCTTCACCACAGGCACACGAATTCGCGCTCTCGATCCCACTCGACGCATTCGTCGAACCCTCGCTCGCACGGTCGGCCGGTCTTACCGGCCCTCCCGGCACCGATTTCGAATCAAGCCATGGCGGCACGCGCGGTCGCATGGTCCCGTCCTACGGTCACATGGTCTTCAAGGGCTCGGCCGTGATCGTGGGCTTCGAACTGGCCATGATGGGCGTCATGATGATGCTGCCGCGCGAATCCATGAAGTGGGAGCCTGATTTTGTGCAGGACGCCACCCGTAATATGGGCCGCCATCTCACGACGGCCCCCGTGTGGGACGAGGACGACTGGAAACTGAACTACCTGGGCCATCCGTACGCCGGCAGCATTTACTACAACACGGTGCGCGCGCAGGGCGCCTCGGTGTGGCAATCGTTCCTGTTTGCTTTCGGTGCATCCACGTTCTGGGAATACGTCGTGGAGGCCACGGCGGAACCGGCCAGTACACAGGACCTGATCGTTACGCCTGTAGCCGGCGCTGTGCTGGGCGAACTGGTGCACCATCTCACCCTGTCGATGAAGAAGAACGGTACGTCCCCGCTCGAAGGCGTGATCATCACCCTGCTCAATCCCACACACGTGGCGATGAGGGGCTACCGTTAGACCTTGCGCGCACAGGGCCGGTTGTGCTCTCTTGTGCGCCTATGCGAACTCTCCGGCTGCTGTTGGCTCCCCTCGCCTTGTGGGTCGCGACGGATGTGTCTTTTGCACAGGAAATCCGGGATTCACTGGAGGTGAGCGAGAAGCTCAAGCCTGAGTTTGCGTTCGCCGTAGGGGCCGCGTTCCCGCAGGGCGACTTCACGCGCGAAGTGAACACGGGCCTGGAAGCCTATGTGCGCTTTTCGTACCCCATCGTCACGAAGAACGGCTTGTCGATAGCGGCTTCGGGGGGCGCGAGCGATTTTTCCTCGGAAAACCAGGGGGCCATCCTCGATACGTCAGGCGCTGTGACCACGGCGTCGCAGGATCTCGATTATCGTTCGGCCTTCGCCCACCTCGGACTGCAATGGACCGGAAGCTGGCAGACGTTTTCGCTACGGCCGCGCCTGGGCGTCTCGGCGGGCGCCCACTGGGTGGAAACGAAGAGCACGGTGATGGTCACGGGGGTGGTGGTGGACTCGCTCTCCCAGACGACTCAGCAGACCCGACCCGGACTCAGACTTCTCTTGGCGTCCGACTGGGTGCTGCGCAATAACATCGGTCTATCCTTCGAGTTTCACATAGACAACGTCTTCAAGGTGGCTCAGTACGAAGTGTCCGATGGCGTGAATCCCAGCACGGCTGTGGAGAAGAGCGTCGCGTACGTTTCGTTTCTGGTGGGGATCGTCTTCCCGCTGTAAGCGGGCACGGCTCAGGCAGAAGGCACGCCGTGATGTGCCGGAGGCGGGCGGTCTACGACTCGCCGAACGGAAACACCAGACCGGCCGAAATGTCGAACTGCGACATGTATGTGGTCTCCGGAATCGTATACACCGTTCCGTCCGAGGCCTGAATCAGGTTGCTGCCTTCCGCCAGATAGGTCGACATGAACCGCCCGTGCAGGCGGAATCCGAACGTGTCGCCAGGGAAGTACTTCACACCGAGCAGGATCCCCACGGAGAAGCGGGCTTCCGAAGCGTGATCGCCTTCGGGGTCGAGCACGGTGGCGCCCAGCGATACGCCCACCAGGGGACGAAGCTGGGATTCGTAGGAGTTGTTCACTTCCCAGTTCACGCCTGCGTGCGCGTACCACAGCGCGACGTCGAGTTCGGGGAAGGCGGGCGCGCCTGCGGTGTCGTCGAGTTCGAGACGCGATCCCATCCGCTCGCCAGACACTTCGAGCAGGATCCCCTCGTGCAGCCGCACCGTGCCGGCCAGACCCAGGTTGAGGCCTTCGTTGAAACTCAGATCCTCGAGACCTGTGGGCGTGGGCTGATTCACCGTTCCGGCCTGTAGCCCTCCGCCGAAGCGGTAGCCCAGGTACGGTGACAACTCGAAGCGCGAAGGCTGGGCGGAGGCGCCCTCGGTACAGGCGAGTATGCAGGCCAGGGTGGCCGGCCCGATCCAGGCACGCGACATGCGCTAAATTCCCAGGACGGCGGCCAGACCGAGCTGCATCTGGATGGTCCAGGTGTTCTTGGTGTGAGTGTAGCTGAAGCCTGTGGTGGCGTTCTCGAATAGCTCGCCGGCCTGCACGTTGGTGAGCCAGAAGCGCGTGTGAACCCGCAGACCGAAGCGTTTGCTCATCCAGGTCTTGTACCCGAACACGGGGGCGAAGGAAAACCCGGACTCGCTCGCCCCGTCGCGCGCCTGCCAGCGGGTGAGTCCTGCGGTCATGCCCACGAACGGTTGCTTGGTGGACTTCGACGAGCTGTACACCAGCCCGGCGTGGTAGTAGTGCACGCGCAGATCGGTGAGCTTGGCCGTGGTGTCTTCGAAGCGGTCGATGAACTCAAGCTGCGTGGGCTGCTGGTCCCACACGGCTTCCAGTAGCAGGGTGCGCGTGAGGTGGTAGTCGACGATCAGACCGAACGTGGTGGCAGCATGCACGCCCAGGGCAAAGGCCAGGCTGTCCACGCCTTCGTCCTTGGTGGTCTCGTCGGCCAGCGCGCCCCACTGGTAGCCCAGGTGGCCCGCCACTTCCAGGCGGGCATTCTGGGCGAATGCAGTACTCGTGGCCGCCCCCCACAGCCCGACAAGCGCCATGCACAGGGCGACACTGGCAATCCGGGAGGACCGCCTGCGATGTTCCGACGGCGGTCTAGTAGAATCCATAAGTCAACAGCAGACGCACTCCCTTGACGGTGACGTGGCTCTCGGGGTAGCCGACGTATTGGCCCCTGCGATCGTAGAGGTAGCCCTCCAGGCCGAGGCCGAGACCTTTGTAGATTTTGTGATTGTACACCACGTTCAGCTGGCCGATGTAGTCGTCGCCGGGGATGCCTTCGATGCCCGTCATCCAGAAGTACCACGAATCCAGAAGCAGATCGCCCAGCTTGTCGTGCGACAGCGTGATCGTGGCCTTCGCCTTCGCGCCCATCGTGTAGTTGTAATTGCGGCCCTGCGTGTTCGTGAAGTACTCGTTGTTCGACCCGCCCAGCATGAGCCAGCCGGCATGTACGCCCGTGCCGAGGGTCCAGCTCTTGCCCAGAGGCCAGCGCGACACCAGCCCCGGCGCCAGGGTGACGCCGCCATAATTGAACAGGTCGAGATTCACGTAGTCGTAGTGCTGGAACAGCCCCGCGAGATGGCGAATCTCACCGTCGTGACCGTCCTGGTAATTGCGACCCACCAGCACGGCCTGCTGAATGATGGAGACGTTGCTCTTTTCGGGCCGGCTGCTCACCCACAGGCGGAACGTGAAATAATCGAATGGCTTGCGCGACGACGCGAGACGGTACGGATCGCCGTAGCGGAAGGTGAGTTCGTAGGCATGGTTGATTGCCAGCTCGCCCAGATCGGAACTATTGACATTGCTCGACGTGCCCCAGGCCAGATAGCCGGCCACCGGATTGCGGAGGTGGTTCACCCGGGCGCTGTTTTTGAACATGTCGCCGCGCACCAGCCGGTTGAAGCCGCCCACCGGGTTGAGTGCCGTGGCGCCGATCTCTCTGAAAATGCGCTCTGTGCCCGAGGTGCGGTCGTCGAGAGTCTGTTCCGAAAGCCGGTACAGAGTTTCGCCCAGCGAGATGCCGCCCATTGTGGTCATGATCAGGTCGCCGTAGCTGGGAAACTCGCTTTCCATGAAGATTTCCCAGGTGAGGCTGCCTGTGAACGCGTAGGGAACCGATTCCCAGAAGTTCATGCCGTTGGTGCGCGCGGCGTTGAAATACGTGTTTCCGTGGTACGGGTGGGAATTGAAGTTATTCTTGAACATGTTCGGGTCCCACTCGAACCCGTGGCGAAGATTGATGTCGACGGACTCCATGGAGATCTGCGTCCAGTAGCCGTCGAGCACGTAGTGGCCGAACGCCCAGGTGACGAAATTCAAGGTCAGCACTTCCAGGGCCGCCACATCCCAGCGCCTGGGCTCGGGGGTCACGACGAGCGAATCTTCGCCCTTTAGTTTGAAGTCGGTGTCGTTGACGAATTGCGCTGCGGCCGGACTGGCGAGCGCCACGGCCAGAAGGAAGGAGCACGCAACCGATCGCACGCGAAGAGGGGCCCCCATACCGTGGACGAATCTATCCCCGCCCTGCGCGGGGGACAACTCAAAACTCCCGGCCGCCACAAGCGGCGAACCGGTCAGCGCAGCGAGTCGAGGTTGAACGTACCGCCCACCGGCAATTCCTGCCACAGGCTGTCGAGATCCTGGGCCAGCTGCCCGCGATAGGCGGGGGTCTTGCGCTCATTCGAGCCGCGATACGCTCCGAAGTGGCCGGGGATCACAAGCCGCGGGGCCAGATCGCGCACCGCCTGAAGAGCATCGGGACCTCGCAGGTGCGTGTTGACGTTGAGCAGAACCAGGTCGGGCTGAAACGCCTGGTGAACTTGCTGGAATCCTTCGAAGTACTTTGTGTCGCCGGTGTAGTAGAGCGTGCGGCTGCCGATTTCGATGATGTATCCGAGGGCGCGGCCGTCGGGTGACGCACTGTACGAGTAACGCCATCCCGGATGGTAGGCCGCCACGGCCACGATGCGACCGCCCTCGAAGGGCCACACGTCGCCCGGCCGCATGGTGACAATCTTCAGCTTCAATTCGTCCATGTACTTGGCCGCCGGGATGGGGCAGAGCACCACGGTGCTTTCGGGGAAGCGTTTAAGAGTGGTGGGGCTCAGGTGATCGTTGTGGGCGTGCGAGATGAGCACGATGCGCGTCTGGTCGAACACGGAAGGGGGCGGCGACCCGATGTAGCGCCTGTGAAACGAAGCATACACCGGTTCGAACACCGGATCGGTCACGATACCCGTGGCCGCCGCATCGATGTAGAAACACGCATGACCCCAGAACGTGACGGCCCCCCCCGCCGGTTCGGCGTAGAGCGCCGTGTCGGGTGAGTACTTCAACCCGATGCCCCCGATGCAGCCGCACGCACACAGGGAGAAGAGGGCGAGAAGCGGGCGCATCATCAGGTGCCCGGAAGCGCGCCGAACAGTGCGTCGCGCAGGCCCGACTCGCTCTTCTCGAGTTTCAGGGATGAGATGCGCTTCACGTTGATGCGGAAGTAATAGCCGGCGCGCGCGCCTGTCACCACCCACGAGAACTCCGCTTCCCAGCAGTGCAGGTCGCGGTGCAGTCGGATGGTCCAGTCGTTCATGGTCTGGTTCTTCACGTCGTAGTACAGGTTTGTCTGCACCTCCCACAGTGGGGTGGGGTTGAACCGCAGGTTGGGGCGGATCCAGTGGCTGATGTTCTTGAGCGTGTTCTGCGGAGCCGTGGGGTCCGGCGTGCGGGTCTCGGCGAACTGATACGAGGCGGAGAAGTCCCAGGAACGGCCCTGTTGCGCGCCGGAAAACCCGCCTACGGGACCGCCGGGTCCTTCGATGTCGGCTCCACCCGAGGTTTCGTAGTAGCCTCCCTGGCCCACGCTCGAGCCGCCCGGCACGCCACGCCCGGAGAGGCGAAACGTCACGGACGTGGAGATGGAGGCGAGTCGGGGCGACCAGTCGAAGTTGCCCGTGGCGGGATCGTACGGATCGTGCACCAGGGACAGGGACAGGTCGGGGTTGCGCACCAGTCCCGAGCGAATCGACGTGGAGATCGATGACAGCTTGCGCAAGGGCGCTTCGAAGTTGTACGACCCCGACATTCCCACGTTCAGCAGATCCCATGTGCGTTCGGATTCGCCCGAGCGTGTCTTCATCTGAAAGAGATTGCCCAGCCCCATGGAGAGCACGGTGGAACGCGGTCCCCCGCCACCCACGCCAGTGTAGATCCGCACTGCGGTGTTCTCCGTGACCGCGGGCGACAGGGACAGCGAGAGCGACGGGGTGAATACGTGGCGGAAGCCCATGAGGCTGCCGCGATTGAGATTGAAAATCCCATACAGGTTCGTCTGAGACGACATGCGAAACGATCCGGACAGTCTGCGGTAGAAGTGCTCCGACTCGATGCCCGCGGGCAGAGAGTCCACGCCGCCCGCCAGGGTGTCGCCCAACGTGTCCGCAGTGGGAGCATGAACATAGTACCAGGTTTCCTGCACGGACATCCCCGGCGTGAGCGAGATGGGTCCGGCCTTGCCGGAATAGTTCAGTTCGAATCGATGATCCGCGGTCACGTAGTGCTTCCCTTTGCGCACGGTGCGCGACGAGTCATCGGCATTGCGGACTTGGCTCACGTTTTCGGTCAGCAGGTTCTGGCCTACGCTTGTAAACCCCGCGCGGAACTGGTGGAACCAGCGCGCCTCCTCCATGCGGCCGCCCTTGAGACGGCCGGGCTCGAAGATCTGACGCTGAGGCAACGACAGGGCATAGCGGGGAAGAATCGACTCGCGGCTGTCGTCGTCGAGATTGCGGGCGTCGTCGACCGCCAGAATGAACGACGAACTCTGCCAGCGCTTGTTGAGGTTGAGCTGCGAGCGCAGTCGGCGGTTGAGCCGGAAATTCGGGTCGGCCGTGAAGTCCTGGTAGAAGGAGTTGTCGGA
>Ga0105347_1001364_pt1 | contig 10555 bp, 9 predicted proteins | sample EasRivMeERMLT890_FD_89677 | JGI IMG/M metagenome (GOLD analysis project Ga0105347, IMG submission 89677) | Soil microbial communities from meander-bound floodplain in the East River, Colorado, USA - East River MetaG ERMLT890 | ecosystem: Environmental > Terrestrial > Soil > Floodplain | place...
CTTCCTCGTGAATTCGGGTCTTCTTGATCGCGCGTAACATAGAGTGTCCAGCTGTCTGGTGGTCGGACCAGTTCTAGCCAAGTTCGGCGTTTTTTGTCAAGCCGCAATCCCGGCTTCCTCTTGACAATAATTTTGCGACTCTGTTATGAGTCCAGCCCACGACATCGAAGGAAATATACCGATTGAAGTCTGCCATGACGCTCGCGTGGACGGCCCGGGCCTAAATCGTTTTAGCCGAGAGCCGTTTTTCTCAGCGAAGGGCGGTTGACAGTTCAATGAAATGAGGGGGTCTGCTGTGGCCAAGACAAAACAAATCATTACACTCATCGCATTAGCGCTTGTCTGCCAAGATCTCCCGCTTGCCAACGCCGCCTCTGCTTGGGAGCCGACCCGGCCCATTGAGTTCATCATTCCGGCAGGTACCGGCGGTGGCGCCGACCAGATGGCGCGGTTGATCGCCGGCATCGCGGAGAAAAACAAACTGTCGCCGCGGCCACTGATCCCGGTCAACAAATCCGGCGGCGCCGGCGCCGAGGGTTTTCTCTACATCAAAGAAAAGAAAGCCGATCCCCATGTGATCATCATCACGCTGTCGAATCTGTTCACCACGCCGCTGCATACCGGCGTGCCATTCAACTGGAAAGATCTGACGCCGCTGGCGCGAATGGCACTGGATCAGTTCATCCTCTGGGTCAATGCCGAAACACCCTACAAGACCGCTAAGGAATACCTCGCCGCCGTTAAGGAGCAGTCAGGCGGCGGCAACCGCATGAAGATGGGCGGCACCGGCTCTGCGCAAGAAGATCAGATTATCACGATTCAGTTGGAGCAAGCTTTGGGCGTCAAATTTACCTATGTACCATTCAAGGGCGGCGGTGAAGTGTGCGTCAACCTTGTCGGTAAACATATCGACTCGACGGTGAACAACCCCGCCGAATGCGTCAGTCATTGGAGAGCCGGACGGGTGCGACCATTGGGCGTGTTCGATACGGCGCGTATTTCCGAAGGAGACTGGAAGGCGATTCCAACTATTAAGGAGGCTCTGGGCGCGGACATCCACTATTTGATGCTGCGCGGCATCTTCGGCGCGCCGGCGATTCCCAAGGATGCGGTGCAGTGGCACACCGACCTTCTGAAGAAAGTCTTTGACAGCGCCGATTTCAAGAAATATCTCACTGAAGGCGCGCTCAAGCCGGCCTTCGTCACCGGACCCGAATACGTCAAGTGGGTCGATGAAAACGAGAAGCTGCACCGCGAGCTGATGGCCAAAGAAGGCTTGCTGAAAAAATAGCATGCGCGCCGCCGACGTCGTTACCGCTTCGATTCTGATTCTGTTCGGCGGCCTGGTGCTCTTGGACGCCACCCGTCTAGGCTTCGGCTGGGGCACGGACGGCCCCCAGAGCGGCTTTTTCCCGTTTTGGCTGGCGCTCTTGATGGTGCTCGCCTCGGTGGCGATTATTTTTCAAGAAGCGCGCCGGGCGAGTCCAAAATCCTTCGTCGACCGAGAGAAGCTCGGACCGGTTCTCAAAGTGCTTTGGCCGGCGGCCTGCGCGGTACTGTTGATGCAGTGGATCGGCCTATATCTCTCGTCGGCGCTCTACATGGGATTCTACATGCGTTGGGTCGGGCGTCATTCCTGGTTAGCCATCGTGCTGCTCGCCATCGGCATTCCCCTCGCCACCTTTCTCGTCTTCGAAAAATGGTTTCTCGTCCCCATGCCCAAAGGTCCATTGGAAGCCTGGTTGGGATACTGAATCATGGGCTTCGACAACCTACTGTTGGGCTTTCAGATCGCCATCACACCGTACAATCTTTTCGTCGCGGTCATCGGCATTCTGCTCGGCACTATCATCGGCGTTCTGCCAGGGCTCGGCGGCGCCAACGGCGTCGCGATCTTGCTGCCGGTGACATTCACCATGCCGCCGACCTCGGGCATCATCCTTCTGACGTCGATCTATTGGGGCGCGTTATTCGGCGGCGCTATCACTTCGATTCTGTTTAATATTCCCGGCGAGCCTTGGTCGGTGGCGACGACTTTCGACGGCTATCCGATGGCGCGCCAAGGCGAAGGTGGCCAAGCGTTGACCGCGGCATTTACTTCGTCATTCATCGGCGCGCTGTTTTCAATCCTGCTGATCACTTTCTTCGCGCCCGTGCTCGCTGAGATCGCGCTCAAATTCGGCCCGGCAGAGTTTTTCGCCATTCAGCTGCTGACCTTCTCCAGTTTCATCGGCTTGGGCGGCGGTAATCCGCTCAAGTCGCTGGTTTCAATTCTAATCGGTTTCATCCTCGCCACCGTCGGTCTCGACATCATCACCGGCCAATTGCGATTGACTTTCGGTTTCACAGGCTTGATGAAAGGTTTCGATTTCATCATCGCCGTCATCGGCCTGTTCGGTATCGGCGAAATTCTTCTCAGTGTCGAGGAGGGACTCTCCTTTCACGGCACCAAAACCAGGATCAACCCGCGCATCGTTCTCGACACCTGGAAGGTCTTGCCGCGCTACTGGCGCACCTTCGTGCGCAGCGCCTTCATCGGCTTTTGGATGGGCTTCAAGCCGGGCGGCGCCACCCCGGCGTCGTTCATGAGTTACGCCTTCGCCAAACAATTTTCCAAGAACGGCGACAAGTTTGGCAAGGGCGAGATCGAAGGCGTGGTCGCGCCGGAAACCGCGGCCCATTCGGCTGGTGTGGCAGCGATACTGCCGATGATCACATTGGGCATTCCAGGCTCACCCACCGCCGCCGTCATGCTCGGCGGTCTGATCATCTGGGGGCTGCAACCCGGGCCGTTGTTATTTAAAGAAAACCCGGAATTTGTCTGGGGCTTGATTGCCAGCATGTACACCGGCAACATCATCGGCGTCTTGTTGGTGTTGGCCTTCGTGCCGCTGTTTGCCGCGATCCTGCGTATCCCCTTTGCCATCTTGACGCCGCTCATCGTCGTGGTCTGTGCCATCGGCGCCTATGCGGTGCACAACAGCATGCTCGACGTCTGGTATATGCTGCTGTTCGGCGTGATCGGCTATGTTTTCAAAAAACTCGACTACCCTATCGCACCGCTCGTGCTTGCCCTGGTTCTCGGCGACCTCGCCGAAAGCGCATTGCGCCAGAGCCTGATCATTTCGCAAGGCTCGCTGGCGATCTTTTTCACCCGCCCGATCGCCGCTGTAATTACCGGGTTAGCAATTTTCTTTTTCGCTCTCCCCTTGTTCTCAGCCAAGAGGAAAGCCTAGATTCAGCGGCCAATCAAGGATGTCACAGTTCGTCGGCGCACTCAGCAAAAGATATTGTTAATTTGTCAGACGGGGCGTTCGGCGCCCCATGGCAAGTAAGGCCCTAAATCTCCCGCCGGCCTTCGAGCGCTTTGCCCAGGGTCACAGCGTCGGTGTATTCAAGGTCGCCGCCCATCGGCAAGCCGCGGGCGATGCGCGTAACGGACACACCGAGGGGCTTGATCAACTTCGACAGATAAAGCGCCGTGGCTTCGCCATCCATGGTCGGGTTGGTGGCGACGATGACTTCCTTAACGGCGCCACCGCGCAACCGCTCGAGCAATTCTTTGATGCGCAACGCGTCGGGGCCGACGCCGTCGAGCGGCGAGATCGTGCCGTGCAGCACATGATACTGGCCGCGGTACTCTTGCGACTTCTCGACGGCGATCATGTCCGCCGGCTCCTCGACGACGCAAATCTTATCGGCTTCTCGTTCCGAGTTTTTGCAAACGTCGCACTGCGTAACGTCTTCGTTTTGGGCGTGAACCTCGCTGAAACCGAAACAACGGTCGCATAACCCCATTTCTTGGCGCAGCCGGCCGATGCTGTCGGCCAAACGAAAAACATCGTCCCGTTTTCCCTTTAACATATGAAATGCCAATCGCGCCGCCGATTTTTCGCCGATACCCGGCAGCTTGGACAGCTCTTGAATCAAACGGGCCAAAGGCGCGGGATACATAGTCATGAGCGGGCCTCGCTTTGCGAGGCGGTGATGTTATTCGTTTTCATACTCGCGGTTGTCTGAATTGTCGTTGGGGTTTGTCTCCGAGGGATAATTACGGCATCAGCCCCGGGATCTTGAGGCCGCCGGTAAGCTTGGCCATCTCTGCCGACGCCATCTCGCGGGCTTTGCGCATGCCGTCGTTGACCGCGGCCAGGATCAAATCTTCAAGCATGCCCTTTTCCTCCACGCTGATGACCGAGGCTTCGATCTTCACTGCGGTCAAATTGAACTGGCCGTTCACGGTCACCTGAACCATACCGCCACCGGCAGAACCCTCGACCGTTTTATGCGCCAGCTCTTCTTGGATTTTGGTCATGCGCGCCTGCATATCCTGCGCTTGTTTGAGCAGATTACCCATTCCCGGAATGCTCGCCATGATTCTCCTCCTGCATCGCTCTGCGCCGGTGCCGCGATCGGCGTACCGCCGCCTTAAGAATTTTCCCGCCGCACCGAACGGACCGAACCGCCAAAAATCCGCAACGCTTCTTTGACCATCTCACTGCGGTCATCCGCAGCACTACCGGCGCGCGACTCATCGGCGTTACCAGAAGGCACAGCGTCGACGCCCGAAGCGACGAATTGAATCGTGACCTCTTGGGCGAAAAACCGCTTGGCCAGCTCCCGCAGCGCAGCGAGATTATCGGCGTCCTGAAGAAATCCCAGATGATGCCGTTCGGCGACACTGATCTTGATCGGCGCCGGCGGCAACGCGTGCGGCACCGTAGCGCCTAGATGCGAAGCCAAAAACTTTTGTTCCGTACCGACGAAGGCCACGAACTCACGCCACTTGCCGGCATCGTCACCCGCCGCCGGCGCAGCTGCGGGGCGCGGCGCGGCCGCTGCGGGCGCAACTGGCGCCGGCATGGAAACCGCCTTGGGACGCTCCGCCGCAACTGCGGGCCGTGCGGCTCCCGCTGCTCGCCCTTCCAAGCGTTCGAGACGAGTAACTATCTCTGCGACCGGTAGCGACTGCGGCAAGCTAGCCAACCGGATCAGCACCGCTTCGAGGGCAAATCGCGGCGTTGCCGAGCGCGCCACCTCTTCATCGCCCGCAGCCATGAAATCCAGGTAATCGAGCAGTGCTTCCACCGATACCGGACCGGCCTGCCGCGCCAAATCGGCGATCTCCTGGTCCGGCAGATCGAGTAACTGCGAGACCTCCGCGCCGCCGCCTCGATTGGCGCCGGCGCGGCTGGCGGACAAACGGGCGACCAGCAAATTTCTAAAATGCTCCACCAAATCGCGGGACAAACGGCTCAAATCCCGTCCTTGGTTAATGACCTCAGCCACCAGCTCGACACACCGGCGCGGGTCGCCGTCGAGCACCGCCTGGGACAAATCGTAAAGACACTTGCGCTGTGCCAGGCCCAGTATCTCGTGCAGCATCGCCGCGTCGACCCTCGACTGCTGCTCTTCGCCAGCCGCCGGCATGGCGCAGGCGAGCACCTGCTCCAGCAATGATTGCGCATCGCGCATGCTGCCGTCCGCTTCGCGCGCCAGCAGCACCAGAGCCTCATCGGTAATGTTAAGCCCTTCGCTCTTGCCGATGGCTGCGAGCCGTTCGACGATTTCCCGCAAACTGATGCGGCGAAAATCATAGCGCTGGCAGCGCGACAGAATGGTCTCCGGCAAACGCTGCGGCTCGGTGGTGGCGAGGATGAATTTGACCGACGGCGGCGGTTCTTCCAGCGTCTTCAGCAAGGCGTTGAAAGCGTCTTTGGTGACCTGATGCACTTCGTCGATAATGTAGATCTTGAAACGGCACTTGGCCGGCTGGTAGCGGACGTTTTCGATGATTTGCCGGATCTCATCGATGCCGCGGTTCGAAGCGCCGTCGATCTCAAGCACATCGATCGAGCTGCCATTGGTGATTTCTTGACATTGAGTGCATTGATTGCACGGCGTCGCCGTCGGGCCCTTTTCGCAATTCAACGCCTTGGCGAGTATCCGCGCGGCGGTGGTTTTGCCAACCCCGCGCACGCCGGTAAAGAGGTAGGCATGGGCGATGCGGTTGGCCTTGATGGCGTTCTTGAGTGTGCGGGTGATCGGTTCTTGGCCCGCAACATCTTCAAAATTTTGCGGCCGCCATTTCCGCGCCAATACAAGGTAAGACATAGACCCCTTGAGAAATCTTAAACAAAAAGCCGCCGGCGTTGAGCTAATCTGCCCAAGACCGGCAATCCGAGATTAAATAAGCAGAAACCACGAGGTGAGGATGCCCATTGCTGACAGCCAGGTTACCCTGTGGCACAGGGGAGAGCCGTTACCGCTGCTTCCTTCCGGACCTGACGGGGTTCACGGGGCCGCCTTGCACAGGACCTAACTATCAGCAATCGACATCCGCAAGCTAAGAACGCTGCGCCAAACTCATCGTTCGATCAAAACAGTACGCCGAAAAATTCTCAGTTTCAAGTTTTCTTACTCGCACATCGTGAAATCTTAAAGAGTCCAGCCGGCGACCGCGACGCCCCCCCTGAATCATGGCGGAGAGGGAGGGATTCGAACCCTCGGTACCCTTTTGGGGTACACACGATTTCCAGTCGTGCGCCTTCAACCGCTCGGCCACCTCTCCCAACCTTTTATCGCGGTGAAACAATTCACGCGGAAACCGACGCTACCACAGAGTTTAGTTATTTTCTACAAAGCGCAAACCAATGGTCGCAGCCAGGATACAAGAAACATCAACGACATTGATCGAGATCGAGTGTCTAATTTTGCGCTCGCTGTAAATTTATCTTACGAACTGAACGATCCAGAAAACGCACAGAGTTCATAGACTAAACGGCTGAATATTCGAGCGATTTCTCCCCCCGCTGCGAATTATAATTGAGCGCAATTTTTTTTGTCAAATTAACTTACGCATTGTCATAGATTTATCGCCGCACGACAACTCCCAAGTAGCGGAAATCTAAAGAGCGGTGAGTTATGGCACTGTCGTTGCTTCTAAAACTGATGCAAACCTGCGAGCAACGCTCGTGCCGCCGCACCGCCGCGAGCAATCATCGAACAACATGAGGATGCATCGATGCAACGACAATCCAAATCGGGACCTATCACAACCCCTTCGGCGGATCCAAGCGCTCGTCAAACGCAGATTCCCGTGACCAAAACCTCCCATCACCCATCGATTGCCGCCGAACGCGGGCCAATGAAACTCATTCCATGGGAAGATATTTGGACTTCGCTACGAGCCGCGAGAATTCGCGGCAATGGCGAGATGATCGAAGTATTCTACGAGACCCTTTTCAAAGAAGCCGTCTTCGACGACGACGGCGCCTGGTCCCAAGATCGCGACCGCCGCAAATGAGGATGGTTCCGCCGAGCACGCCTGGTTTAACCTAAGAAAGTCCATGCGACGCTAATAGAGAGCTACGCGGGTATCGCGCCGAATGACCAGAGGCCTCAGCGGCGCGCAACATCCTCACGGCGGGCTCAGCGACAGCGCGGATATGAGCATCGCGGCCACCGCACCACCGCGATCTGCTCGCGCTACAACACCATCGACGAGGATCTGCAATGCCGATTCCTGAAACGGGTCAATTAGTCCCAGAAGCGGGAAGCAGAACAGCAAGAAGTCGTACCGATCCGAAAGGTTGGCTGAGACTCTCGGTCAATTATCGGACAAGGTAGCGATTTTCCCGGGAAAGACAAACTTGATTTTGTCGGAAAGGCTTGTGACCGGATATCAAGGAGAGGGGATTTCCGGATAGTCTGCAAATGAAAGGTTTGGCGGAGAGGGATGCATTTGAACCCCCGCTGCGGTTCCCCGTCAACTTGGTTTCGAGGGCTCGCCCTCTCCCCTCTCATTGGCTACTATCGACGCAAACCGACAACCAATCGGAGGCAGCCTTCGTCACATTGCGGTCGCCACCGACACCCAGATACAGCAGTTCGCGGACAACACCATGGTCCCAGGACAGAGGCAAAGGATCTATCACTTCCATCTCAGACTGTGGATAAAGGCGCCGGATCACCGATTCCAAACCACCCATGCCGACGCGCTGCTTTTCGTCGAGTCCCTCAGGGAATCATGCACCCATGCACCGATAATCGCCAAGAAAAGAAACTACTTATTTGGTGATTTTTGGATTAATCCCGTCCACAAGCCGCTTCGCATCTTCGTCCGATAGTGATTCCAATTCGTCCAACAGTGTCATCACACCCTGTTCGTCTAAGGTCTTACCTTGATGTGCGGCGATTACTGATGCCATATCCTCGACGGTAGGAGATTGAAATAGCGATATCAAAGGTATCTCTAACTGAAACTGCATAATGACCCGAGATACCACCCGAGATGCTGACAGGGAATGGCCCCCCAGATCGAAAAAATTATCGTGGATGCCTATAGGAAGCACCTCAAGAACTTCTCCCCAAATCTGGACCAAACTCTCTTCGATCTCATTCCGTGGTCGGGCGTAAGGTGTGCTAAGCGCCGGCCGCTTTTGGTCTGGTTGGGGCAAGGCGTTACGGTCGAGCTTCCCGTTTACAGTAAGAGGAATTTTCTCTAGTTGCACGAAAGCGGACGGGATCATGTAATCGGGGAGTCTCTTTCTTAAATAGTCATTTATGTCGGTCACGATAAGGGCTCGGGGGGAACGAAGAACAATGTAGGCGATTAAGTATTTATCTCCGCTTAAACGCTCCGACGCTACGACCGCCGATTGCTCGATTCGCGGATGTTCCGAGAGCACTGCCTCAATTTCGCGGATCTCTACTTTTGCACCTCTGATCTTGACCTGGTCGTCTTTCCGCCCGACGTATACCAAGCAACCGTCGGGCAACATCCGCCCAAGATCGCCCGAAACATACAAACGCTCATCAGAGCCCTCGTGGCTGAGAAAGAATCTTTTATCTGTGAGGTCGGAATTATTCCAATACCCAGAGGACAAGTACCGGCTGCTCACCGTGATCTCGCCGACCTGACCCACTCCAACTTCATTTCGCTGATCATCGAGCAGGAACACCTTCTTGCCTTCGACGGCAAACCCAACGGGTACGATCGGAGTGCTGATCTCTGTATTTTTATCCGCGAAAAATACGCACAGATTCCCCATTTCTCCCGCGCTTAACCGGTTCATTAAAATGCATTCATCTGAAAAATATTTCTTAAAGGAATCTATGTCGCTCCTGTATAAGAGATCGCCACCAAGTTGGATAAGCCGCAAATGTGGGAATGATGCCGTTTCGTCCGGTTGTCCGACCAAATATCGAAAAATCGTCGGCACTGATTCATAGCAAGTTATTTTTTCTAAGTTGAGCAATCGAACGAGCGCGACCATGTTTTCCTTTTCAATATCGAATGGAAACAGAGTCGCTCCAGCGAGCAAACCTCTAAGCAGGTCTCGCGTACCAAATCTGAGCTTCGTCAAAGCGAGTAGACGATCATCGGCGCAGACGTGAGCAACGTTAATCGTCGACCGAGCACTACTTAGAAGCCTGCGATGACTGCGCACGATTCCCTTCGGCTTTCCGGTCGATCCCGAGCTATAGCGAATTTCGGCGGGCGTATCGCTAGTGATTCGAATATTTAAATCTTTGTCGTGTACATTAAGCGCCATCGAATCGAAAGTCACAAAAGGAACCATCGTTCTCTGGGCTACAGATGCGGCCGCGCCGTGATCATCATTGGTTGTTATGACCGCTTCCACTTGGGCATCGTTGATGGTAGCGAGAATCTGCTCTGCGGGAAATGAAGGTTCTATTGCAATGACGATTTTCCCAGCTTTCCAGATTGCAAAGGCTAGAATGATCGCTGTGAGACTTTGTTCAGAGAGAATAACGACAGGCCTGTTCTCCCCACTAAACCTGTCGAGGATCACGCGTGCCACCCGGTTTGCCGCTTTGTTCAACTCCTCGTAGGTCAGAATTCTGTCGGCTATTTTCACAGCATCCCGGTCCGGCTGCATTTTTACGATCTTCTCAAACCGTTCAGGGATCGATGTCTCGAGATCCGCTTCGGGAAACTCGACGAACGTTCCCGAAGGATGAAAGCATTTCGCTCGTATAGCTTCTTGTTCTGGCGGTAGATTCATACTGCGACCTCACTCAGACAAAAGTCTGTGATTCCTGTTGTATGACCGTGTTCTAATGCGAGTTTTACACGACTTTGCTAACGAGGGATACGGCCAAAAACTGTAAAGAACCTCCTATTTAGAATTGAAGTAGTTTATAGGAAACTGCGGTAAGAAACTCGCCTTGAGAATCTTTAAACACGAGCAAGTAGCCTCAGGATTTCGCGTCACAAAACCAGACCCGCGCACAGTGAGCGAACCACTCTAGACCGAGAATTTAGTTCACGAGTATTGGCTGGTGAACGACCAGCCTCGCCGCAGGATTGCACTGCAAGGCACTAGAGATAGTATTATTGGCTCACCCCCCGGGAGTGAGTTAAATTGATTATGAAGGGGAATTTGGCGGAGAGGGAGGGATTTGAACCCCCGTTACGGTTCCCCGTAAACTTGATTTCGAGTCAAGCGCCTTCAGCCGCTCGGCCACCTCTCCCCAATTTTCAACTCGCGTTTGCGCGTTCGCAGATGTGTAAAAAACTCCGAAAGAA
>Ga0105347_1001368_pt1 | contig 10542 bp, 10 predicted proteins | sample EasRivMeERMLT890_FD_89677 | JGI IMG/M metagenome (GOLD analysis project Ga0105347, IMG submission 89677) | Soil microbial communities from meander-bound floodplain in the East River, Colorado, USA - East River MetaG ERMLT890 | ecosystem: Environmental > Terrestrial > Soil > Floodplain | place...
AAGCTTCTATCGGAATCAGCGCGAATTCAATCGCCGGCGGGTAAACTTTTCTCGGCTGTCTTGAACTGCCGCCCGGCGAAACTATTTTTGCGCGGACGTCATCGCCTCGGCAAACTCCTGCATGAACCAATCGTCGCTCATGTCGGCGGGCCGGGATATTTCCGCCAGGGGAATATCCCGCTTTAACGACTCGATGATTTCATGGGCGGTGTCGACAAAGTCGGTCATCGCTAGCAACACGATGATCGCTTTCTGGCGATCGACCGTGCGGATGATGCCGATCTCCTCGTACGATTCGAAGATGAATTTGACATAGGCGATATGCTCGGGGGCGATTTCTAAATAAATGTCTTGTAAATCCATAGCCATTTCCATTAGCGGCCGAGGAAGCGATCGAGGGCGTCGGGAAGCCAGCCCTTTTCTTCCTTGGGCTCGCGGTCGTCGTTGATGTCACGATCATTGTCGCGCGGCTCCGAGCCACGGAACGCTTGGCTCAAATTGCGGTTTTCGATGCGGATCTTTATGTCGGGGATCGTGCCCTCGATGCGAAAGGGTATCGCCAGCCGGCCGCGCCGGTCCAGGAGATGGCGAATCCAGCGGAAGTCGCGTTGGATTTCCTGGGTCAAACGCGGCGACAGCACCAACAGCCCATTCCATCGAGTGCTGTGGTCCAAGGCGAACCAGCCGGCGCCGGTAACGGTGTACTCCGGTGTCGAAACGATCAAGTTGTCGGTGCTGAAGCGGCCTTTGTCCAGGGCAAAATTCGCTTTGAGCGTATCGAAGCGAGTGTCGTTGGATTTGGCGAGCTCGATCAGAGCGGCGGGCAGTCGTGCTTTGGCCACCGCGGAGACGCTGGAGCCGCTGCCGCGCAGGAGCAGTTGCGACAACAAATTGAAGTCCTTGATGACGCCGCGTTGAATCGTCGTTTCGCCATTTGCCTTGAGTGATTGCGCCACAGTATCGCGGTCGTTCAGCGTCACGTCGTAGCGCACTTGTCCGCTGAGGCTGCCGTCGAGACGATTTTCGAGCAGCGGCACGAAGCGGGCGAACAACGGTCGCAGGTCGGCGCTTTTGATCTCCAATACGCCATTTAAGCGGCCGATGTGTTTCGGCGCGGCCGGGGAATGCAATCCATCCGAGCGAAACCAGCCCTGGGCGGCGCGAAAAGTCAGTTCTTTAAAACGCAGGCCTGCGGCCGACCAGGAAAAAGCCGAGCGAAGATCGCTCACGGTAAACTCGTTCAAATCTCCTTGCAGCGCTGCCGCGATGCCGGAGACGCTCAACGAATCGTTCTGCATTTGCACCTGGCCCTTAACGCTTAACTGTTTCAGGCGCGTCGGTTGCGAGATCGCCAAAGCCGGCAGGTCGGCCAAGTCAATCTCCGGGGCGATGAGTTGGAAGTCGAGCTTTGGTTCGGCGAGATTCGGCATGATACCGTTGAGCGCGAGTTGCGCCTCGCCGAGCCGGAAATCGGCGCGCTCGATGCGCGCCTGCTGGCTTAAAAACGTGATCTGGGCGTTGAGTTGTTCCAGTTTGCTGCGGTTGTCTCTGCCATAGATCTCGCCGTTGGCGATGGTCAGTTGGCCTTCGATGTTCCAGTTGGTTGGCGCCGTTGCCGGCAAGCGTTCGATGGCGAGATGCCAGCTGGCATTGCCGGATTTGGCCGTGACGGCACCGTTGCTGAGCGGCGTCCAGACCGCCAGAGGCGCGTCATCGGCTCGGAGTTTTAGGTAGAGCCGGGGGTCGTCGAGGTCCTGGAACGCGCCGGAAAATACCGTCTTGGCCGCGCCCAGAGTCAGTTCCGATTCGTGAATCGTCAGGCGCTGATTGCGCCGTGACAGGCGCGCTTTGATCTGGGCCGGACTCTTCGCCGGTTTGCGCAGCCAATCGCCGTAGCGGATATCGCTATTGCCGGCGCGCACGAGAGCACCGATACGCAAATGATTCCAGGTTCCCTCGAAGCGGCTGTCAACGCTAACGCTGCCTTCGGTGACTAGCTCTTTGGGCAGGTGGTCGCGAAACACTGGCAGCAGGCGCGCCCGGCTGAGCGCCAACGGATCGATTTTCAATCGGCCGTTGAGATTGGCTTCGCTCCATGTGCGCTCTTCGTTGAACTCCACTTTACCGCTGACGACCGCGTTGTAGTCGGAGGAACCGAACAGCGGGATTTTCAACGTCACGTCGTCTAGCCGAGGCTGCAGCAGACTGCCGCTCGCATGGGCTTGCAGCGACATCGGGCCGGTGACATCGAGCTCCCGCGGAATTCTTTCGCGCAGTCCGGCGAAGGCGCGCAGTACCACCGGCGCATACAACGAATCGAATTGAATCTTTAGATCCAAACTGCGCTGGTACCAGCTCTGATCGGATTTGGCGCTGTGCAACAGACCGTCAACGCGCATATCTTGACCTAAGCCCTCAGTGAGCGATGCCGCCGCGTGAACTCTTGTGGGCCGCGCCAGATCGAGACCGTAGATCTTCAGTTCGACGTCGCGCAATTGTAACTCCGCGGGGTCTTTGACTGTGCGATCGAGATAAATGATTCGCCCGTCGTCGACGCGAATCTCGTCGATGGCGAAGCGAACTGTGCTCTGACGCCGTTCGCCGGCCCCGCCGGACCGGCGTCTGTGAGTCGTGCTGAGCTCTTCTCTCTGGCTGGCGAGCACGCTTAGATTGAGCAGGCCGGTTTCTTCAGTGATGACCTGAATTTCCGGGTCGACGAAACTCAGGGAATCGATGACGATGCGCCCGGCTAAGAGTCGAATCAGGCTGATGCCGAGGACGAGTTCGCGCGCTTTGATAATCGGTGTGGCGGCAAAGCGGCTGTCGTCGGCGATGCGAAACTCGCGTACGACGAATCCTGGCCACCAAAATAACCGGACATCGAGACCGTCGAACTGAACGCGATCGCCAAGCAAGCCGCGCAGTTCCTGCTGCACCTGTTCGCGGTGTTTGTCGGCAAGGCTTTTAAAATGGCTGCCCAGGACGACCGCCGCGGCAATTGAAAGGCTCACGACGGCAAGAGTGATTTTGCGTAAATTGGTCATGGCGCCGGCGTGAGCGGGCCACATAGGTTCGGTCGACCGGTAAGAAAAGCTGACAGCAAGAACTGCCTGCCCACCGCTGTCACGCCGGCCAACGGCGGCCACGGGCTCGTCATGCCGGGGATACTTGGGTAATGCTTGTCTCGGTTCAAATCACTCGTTCAACGATCGTGGCAATACCCTGGCCGACGCCGATGCACATGGTCGCCAGGCCATAGCGGCTTCCGCGTTTTCGCATTTCATGCACCAGGGTCGTCATCATGCGCGCGCCGCTGCAGCCAAGCGGATGGCCCAGGGCGATGGCGCCGCCGTTGACGTTGAGCTTGTTCAGATCGATGCCCAACTCGCGGCAGCAGGCTAACACCTGGGAGGCGAACGCTTCGTTCAATTCGACCAGATCGATCTGCTCGATCGTCAAGCCAGCGCGCTTCAAGGCTTTTTGCGTCGCCGGAATCGGTCCGATGCCCATGTAGTTGGGATGCACTCCGGCCGCCGCCGAGGCGACGATGCGCGCCAGCGGCTTGAGTCTCAACTGTTCGGCCTTTTGCGGCGTCGTGATCAGAAGGGCAGCGGCGCCGTCGGAAAGCGGCGATGAATTTCCCGCCGTGACGCTGCCGCCTTTTTTAAACGCCGGTTGCAGACCGGCGAGGATTTCCAATGTCGTGTCGGAGCGCGGCCCTTCGTCTTTGTCATGCACTAGCGGCGCGCCTTTGCGCTGGGGAATTTCAAAGGGGATGATTTCGTCTTTCAGCCGGCCGTCTTTTTGCGCCTGGAGCGCTTTTTGATGGCTCGCCAGGGCGAGCTTGTCCTGGTCTTCGCGGCTGATGTTATGTTTCTCAGCGACATTTTCGGCGGTCTCGCCGTTGTTGATCAGCGAATAGAGCTCGCCCATGCGTTTGTTGGGAAAGCGCCAGCCGAGCGAGCTGTCATACATTTGAATATCGCCGCGCGGAAATGGGTTCGCCGGTTTGCCCATCACCCAGGGGCCGCGGGTCATGCTTTCGACGCCGCCGGCGACGTAGAGATCGCCGTGATCGGTTTCGATGGCGTGGGCCGCTTGATTGATCGCTTCGAGCCCGGAGCCGCACAGGCGATTGACCGTGGCGCCGGGAACCGTGTAGGGCAAGCCTGCAAGTAAGGACGCGTTGCGCGCGACATTGCGCGAATCTTCACCGGCCTGGTTGGTGCAGCCGAAGTAGACATCTTCGATGTCGTCTTTGCTGATGCCGGTTTTATCAACCATCTTGCCGATGATGTAGGCGGCGAGGTCGTCGGTGCGGATGTCTTTTAGAATCCCGCTATGGCGCCCCATGGGTGTGCGCGCGGCGGCGACGATGACGGCTTCTTTCATGACTTCACCTGGCCTTCGTTATGGGAATAAAATCCTCTGCCGCTGGTTTCGCCGAGATAACCGGCGATGACGAGTTTTTTGAGCAGTGTCGCCGGCCGGTAGCGGTCGTCGCCGGTTTTCCGTTGCAGTCCCTCGAGGACGGCGAGGACTTCGTCGAGACCGATCTGATCGGCCCAGCGCAGCGGTCCCTGGGGGTAGTTCACGCCCAGGCGCATGGCGATGTCGATCTCCTCGGCCGACGCCACGCCTTCTTCCAAGCTGCGCGCTGCTTCGTTGATGATCAAACTCAAGATTCGCGGAAAGGTCAGACCGGGCGCATCTTTGACCCGGACGGTTTCCTTGCCGAGGTTTTTAAACAGCTGCTCGGTTTGCTCGACAGACTTTTCGACTGTGCGTAAGCCCGGCGCGAGCTCGACGAGTTTGCGATCTTTTAATGGATAGAAGGTCGCAAAACCGACGACCCGCTCGGGTTTCTTCACCCAGGAGGCCATCAAGGTGGTCGAAAAGCGCAGACACGAGCTGACGATAATGCCGCTTGCCTGCAGCGAGGCGTCGAGCCGCTGCATGACCGCGCGCTTTTTGTCGTCGCTGCCGTTCTCGGTGTCGATGACAAATTGGCTGGTCGGTGCGATCGCCGTGGCGTCGTGCAGTTGCGCGACCTCGAGCCCCTTTTCCCGGCCCAAGGCGACCAATTCCTCGGCCAATCGGCCTTTGCCGATGACCGCGAGACTACTTTTTGTCATAGCTGTAAAAACCCCGTCCGGTCTTGCGCCCAAGATTGCCGCCGGCGACCATGCGCTGCTGGATCGGGCTCGGGCGAAAACGCGGATCTTCGAAAAACGAGCGATAGAGTGATTCGGTGGCGGCGAAGTTGATGTCGTTGCCGATCAAGTCCATCAACTCGAACGGCCCCATGCGGAAGTTGCCGGCTTCTTTCATGATGCGGTCGATGGTTTCCACCGCGGCGTTGCCGTCGCCGAGCACGCGCAGCCCTTCGTTGTAGAACGGCCGGGCGATCCGGTTGACGATGAAGCCAGGCGTGTCCTTGGCGCGCGCCGGCGTTTTGCCCATGGCCTTCATCAGCGCGGTGGCTTTTTCAATGCTCGCGCTGCTGGTACGGTCGCCCTGGATGACTTCGACCAATGCCATGAGCGGCGGCGGGTTGAAGAAATGCAGCCCGAGCACGCGTTCCTGATGTTGCGTGGCGGCAGCAATGGCGGTGACATTGAACGACGAGGTGTTGGTCGCCAACAAGGTCTCCGCACCGCAGATGGCGTCCAACTGCTTGAAGATATCGCGCTTGAGATCAAGCTTTTCCGGCGCCGCCTCGATGACCAGGGCGCTGCCCTTGGTGTCGTCGAGGCTGGTGCTGGTGTGAAATCGGCCGAGGATTTCTTGTTCCTGTTCGGCGCTGATCTTGCCGCGCTCGCGGTTGCCTTTGAGAAAGTTTTTGATTTTCCCCAGGCCCATGTCGATGAACTCTTGCTTGATGTCATAGACGAGGGTCTGGAAGCCGGCTTGAGCGGCCACCTGAGCGATTCCCGCGCCCATGGTACCGGCGCCGAGGATGGCAATTTTTTCGGTTGGGTTGGCCATATTCTATGTTTCGCGTTCGTTGGTCTTCATGTCAGTGGTTTGGCGATGGTTGATTACTCTTTTTTTACCACGAAGGACATGAAGAGCACGAAGTTTTTTTGGCGGGTTCTAAGCGCGCCATGAGTTAATTCTTCGTGTCCTTACGTGCCTTCGTGGTGAAAGTTAGTTCTCAATCAAGCCGCCACTTTCTACTTGCCGGTAAACACCGGCGGGCGCTTTTCCAAGAAGGCTTTTACACCTTCGTCATAGTCGCTGCTGCGGCCGGCGATTTCCTGCAAGTGTGCTTCGTATTCCAAGTCAGCTTCGACATTGGGTAGATTGGCATGATTGACGGCGCGCTTGATCAGGCCGATGCCGCGCGGCGCTTTGGCGACGCGTTCGGCGATCTCGCGCGCCGATGCGGCGAACTCGGCTGTGGGAAAGACGCGTGCCACCAGGCCGATCCGCTGGGCTTCGTTGGCGTCAACCGTGTCGCCCAGCAGTAAAAGCTCCATCGCTTTGCTGAGACCCACCAGCCGGGTCAGGATAAAACTACCACCGGAGTCGGGCGCTAAACCGACGCGCACAAAGGATTGAATGAACTTTGCATCGTCCGATGCCACACGCAGATCACAGGCCAGGGCGAAATTGCAGCCAGCCCCGGCAGCGACGCCATTGACCGCGGCGATGACGATTTTTTCCATGCCGCGGATCTGGCGGATCAACGGATTGTACTTTTCCCGCAACGACGCGCCTAAGGAACCTTTTTGATCGGGCGTGCGGCCCTTCAAATCCTGGCCGGCGCAGAACGCCCGGCCGGCGCCGGTGATCATGAAACAGCGAACTTCCTTGTCGCGTTCGCCGTCGCGCAGTGCTTCGAGCACTTCCTTGTTCATCTGCGGCACGAAAGCGTTTAACGCCTGGGGCCGATTGAGTGTGATGGTCGCCACGCCGTTTTGCTTCTCGTAAAGGATCGTTTCGTAGGCCACTGTGGTTTACTTACCCTTGAATTCCGCTTTGCGCTTTTCGAGAAAGGCCTTCATGCCTTCGCTGCGGTCTTCGGAGGCGAATAGTAAGTAAAATGCCTTGCGTTCGAACTCCAAGCCCTCGTCGAGGCCGGTGTTGGCCGACTTGAGTACTGCCTCTTTTGCGGCTTTGACCGCGAGCTGCGGTTTGGCGGCGATCTTCTTGGCGATATTCTTGGCTTCTTCGAGGCAGAGCTCGGCGGGCACGACGCGGTTGACCAGACCAAGGCGCTCGGCGTCGCTGGCAGTGAGCATGTCGCCGGTGAGCACCAGCTCCATGGCGCGATGTTTGCCGAGCAAGTGTGTGAGCCGTTGGGTGCCGCCGCTGCCGGGAATGATGCCCAGGTTGACCTCGGGCTGGCCGAAGCGGGCGTTTTCGGCGGCGACGATGATGTCGCAGCTCATCGCCAGCTCGCAGCCGCCGCCCAGGGCGAAGCCGATCACAGCGGCGACCACCGGCTTGGAGATCTTGTTGATCTTGTCGCGATAGGCGAGCCGCTCTTGAACCATGGCGTCGAAGGGGCTTTTGTCGGCCATTTCCTTGATGTCGGCGCCGGCGGCGAAGACTTTGTCTCCGCCGGTGACGACGATGACGCGTACTTCGGGATCCTGATCGAGTTCTTGCATGGCCAAAGAAAGGTCTTTGACCAGACCATAGGACAGCGCGTTGAGTGCTTGCGGTCGGTTCAGGGTCACGACGGCGATGGCGCCGTCACGGTCGACTATGACGTTGTCGTAGCTCATCGGACTTGAGCTTAAAGACATACACCATGGTTAGCGGCGATTCAAGAAACAGTTCGCTTAGCGGCCACTTCGAATTGACTGCAAAAACTGACACTTACACTCAGCGCATGGTTTGATTGACACCCCAGATGCGATTTGCCAAGATCAGCCCATCCATGTCCAGCCGCGTTGAACCCGCAACTCGTCACTACGACGAAAAACTGCAACTGATTCTCAAAACCTCGGCGAAAATTTTCGCCGAGAAAGGCTTCCATCACACCTCGGTGCGCGACATATCGCGCGCCACCAAGATGAGTTTATCGGGGCTTTATTATTATTTCACGACTAAAGAAGAGCTGCTTTTTCTGATCCAGGAACGCTGCTTCGTGACTTTGCTTGCGCACTGGGAGCAGATCGACGTGCCGGGGTCGGACGTGCGTGGACGGATACGGGCGTTTGCAGAGAATCATCTCGGCTTCTTTCTCCATAACATGCCGGAAATGAAAGTCATGGCCCATGAGGACGAGTCTCTGACCGGCGACTTCGACGACAGAATCCTCGTGCTCAAGCGCCGCTACGTCAAAGTGATCATGGATTTACTGGCGGAGCTGCAGGGAAAAGCGGGCGGCAAAGCCATCGATCTGAGGCTGGCGACGTTTTCGCTCTTCGGCATGATGAACTGGATCTACACCTGGTATCAGCCCAAGCGCGACTTGCCGTTCCCGCAGTTGATCGAGCAGATGCTGCGCATCTACTTTTTCGGTCTGCTCAAAGCCGGCGGCGACGAAGAGTCCTGGTTCACCGCACGGGCGCCGGCGAACGCCAAGGATGCGTTTTCGCTGTGGCAAAACATTCCTTAGATGGCAAGGCAAAAGTTAAAAGGTAAAAGGAAAAAAATCGGCCGGCCGCTGGACTGATTGAATTGGGTTGGAGTCGTTATGAGTTTGTTGCGCATTGGCGATAACGCGCCGGATTTTAAAGTTAAGGGAATTCTGCGCGGGCAGGTTGGCGAGTATTCTCTCGGCGCCTGTAAGGGCAAGTGGCTGGTGCTGTTTTTCTATCCAGCTGACTTCACTTTCATCTGTCCCACCGAAGTCACCGGCTTTAGCAAGGCGGTTGAGGAATTCGCCGCGGAAGACGCTTTGGTGTGGGGCGTGAGCGTCGATTCCATAGACAGTCACAAGTCTTGGTCCGCAGAGCTGGGCGGTTTGGCATGTCCGCTGCTGAGCGATGAAACGAAGACTTTGAGCAGCGCGTACGGCGTGCTCGACGAAAAAGCCGGCGTGGCATTGCGCGCGACGTTTATTATCAATCCGGCCGTTGTTATTTGCTATCAAGTCGTCAGCCACGTCAATGTCGGCCGCAGCGTCGAAGAAACCCTACGCGTATTGAAAGCCCTGCGCACCGAGCGGCTTTGCCCTTCCGATTGGAAACCCGGCGAGGCGACGGGAGATTTGGCGCTGAAATATTAGAATAATGGAAAATGGATAATTGAGAATGGATAATTTCGGAAATCAGAAAAACTGTGGTCGCTCTTTAATTATCCTTGCTCCATTCTCAATTATCCATTAATCCATGTCTCTCGAAGCCATCCAGCAAAAAAAGCAGGTGATCGAAAGCCGTTCGCGGATTCGCGAGTTTGTTTTCGGCATTCAAGATGGCTTGATCAGCACGGTCGGTCTGCTCGCCGGCATCCAGAGCGCGACGGAAAGTAACCTCGTGGTTATCGTCACCGGTTTCACCGCGATGTTTTCCGGGGCGATCTCCATGGCCACCGGTTCCTATCTCTCATCCGGTGCGCAGAAGGATATTTTCGACAAAGAGCTGGCCGACGCTGAGAAGCTCGCCGCCAGCGAGCCTTATATCGCCGCGGAGGGTTTGTTGAAAGCTCTCGGCGAAGAGGGGCTGAGCAAAGAGCAAAGCTACCGCATGGTGAAGGTGCTGCTGGCTGAACGCAATGTCTTCATGCGCACATTTCAGGAAAAAGTATTCGGGCTGGGCAGTGCGGAGATCAATCAGCCGTTCAAGGCGGCGTTAGTCATGGGGATGTCTTTTATCATCGGCGCGATCGTTCCGATCATCCCGTTCATCGCCCTGGGCGGCGCGACGGCGCTTTATTTGTCGGTCTTCCTGAGCGCGGCGACGCTGTTTATCGTCGGCGCGTTCAAGGGCCATCTCGCCGGCCAGTCGATGCTCGTCTCCGGCGCCAGGTTTTTTGTCGTTGCCGTGAGCGCCGCCGGCTTGGGCTATCTCATCGGTCTTGGCGTGCAATGGTTTTTCCCGGGGATCTCGATTCCGGCATAAAGTGTTTGCCCTCACCCTGCTCCTTCGACTTCGCTCAGGACAGGCTCTCTCGCATCGGAATGGGCGAGGGTTAAGACTACTCTTCGATCAAACTCCGCAGCAGCGTCAGGTTTTCGCGGTCTTCTTTCAAGTCCGGTCCCTTGGGTGTTTCCAAACACATGGGCAGGCCCCAGAAGCGCTGGTCGTTCATCAGGAGGCGAAATGCCGCGACGCCGATGAAGCCTTGGCCGATATGTTCGTGGCGGTCGACCCGCGAGTGGAATTCTTTTTTCGAATCGTTCAAGTGAAAGGCGGCGAGCAGATCGAGGCCGATGGTTTTGTCGAACTCGGCGAAGGTGCGCTGGTAGCCTTCCTTGGTTCGGATGTCATAGCCGGCGGCAAAGGCGTGTTCGGTGTCGAAGCAAACCCGCAGCCGGTCGCATTCTTTGGTCGCGTCGATGATGTCGCCGAACTGCTCGAAGCGGTAGCCCAAATTCGATCCCTGGCCGGCGGTGATTTCCAGCGTCACTCGGACCTTGAAGCC
>Ga0105347_1001369_pt1 | contig 10542 bp, 11 predicted proteins | sample EasRivMeERMLT890_FD_89677 | JGI IMG/M metagenome (GOLD analysis project Ga0105347, IMG submission 89677) | Soil microbial communities from meander-bound floodplain in the East River, Colorado, USA - East River MetaG ERMLT890 | ecosystem: Environmental > Terrestrial > Soil > Floodplain | place...
ATGACGACACAAGAGATTATCGCACGGGCGCTCTACGGACAAGAGCTTATAGTTCCTTCGAGCTCCAAGACTTACGAAGTGAGCTTTATCGAAGGTTCGAGGCTCTGCGGAAGCGCCTTGTGGCCTGCGCAATACTCCCATGAACAAGCACACATTCCATACTCGCGTGCTTACTTTTGTCGAACTTGCGGAGATGTATGGGCCCGAATCCTCATCCACGAGAACCCGAGCGATTGGCATGCCATATTCCGAGCTTGCCGCAAGCATACGGAGCGCTTGTCGCCAATCGCCGGAGGAACCTTCTTCGATCCACAACTTCAGGAGAACTTCGACATCCCAAAAAATATCCTTGCAGAGGACTTTCTTTTTCTGATGAGCCTTTACGACAAACTTGCCGACAGTTACATTCCGTAACTACCGGCGTATTTCGCCACCACAAGGAAACCATTCCATGTCCAACACCAACTCCGACATCGCCGAGAAACTTCAAGGCGCCTTGGACAAACTCTCCGAAGTCATCAACACGCTCGAAAACAACGACGACTCCGAGTACGAAAACCTCGAAACGTTGACGCAACCGATCATCGAGGCTGTCGACGCGCTTGCCGAAGCCATCGGCGAGACGACCGAGAAGGACGGCTAAGAGTGCAAATCGGCGTCAAAGTGATGCTGATGGGAGCGCCTGGGTCGGGGAAGACCCATGCGCTCTCGACCCTCTGCGAGGCAGGCATCGAACCCAGAATTCTATTCACCGACAATGGCATGGACGTTATGCTCGATAGGCGTAACAAGTCCGCAAAGTACCTGGAGGCACTCGACAAGGATCAAATCCATTGGCATTACGTGCCGCCAGCGAACACGTCTTGGTCTGCCTTTCGCAACACTTTTCAAGTCGGCCAGAACTTCGACATTGGCACGTTGCAGAAGCAACCTGCGACCGACAAGCTCGCCTATCCGCAATTCGGGCAGCTTTTGAACGCAATGGAGAAATTCGTATGCGACAAGTGTGGCAAAGATTGCGGGAACGTGGACTTGTGGACGACGGAACATGCTCTGATCCTAGACGGACTCTCTGGTACGAACTCCATGCTGCTCTCGTGGGCCGCAGGTTCCAAGCCAGCAGTCTCGCAGCCCGAATGGGGTCAAGCAATGAAGATGCAGCTTGCATACGTAGAGCGCGTGACGCTTGGCATTCCATGTCACACGGTAATCATCTGCCACCTTGACCGCGAAACGGATACAATCACCGGCGGCAGCAAAATCATGCCGCTTGCTTTGGGCAACAAGAATTCCCCACAACTCGGTAAGTGGTTTACCGACACCATTCTGGCGGAACGCGTTCTCGAAGGCGCCACAATGACCTGGAAGTGGCACCTCGCGCGCGTAGACGCTGATGTGAAAGCACGGAACCTGAGTTGGACAAACAACCAGGCACCGTCTTTTGTTCCACTAATTGAAACATGGAGAAAAGGCAATGTCATTCGATAGCGCAACATTTCTAGCAAACACGCAAGTCGAGGGGAAACTCGAAACACAGTTCACGCCGATCCCGGCTCGCGAGTATATCGGGCTGATCCAGAAGATCGAGGCGAAGGAGCAGCAGAAGCCGGACAACACTGGCGTTTGGACCATCGCCGACATCCACATCGCGGGCGACGACGCGGCGGCGAAGGAAGCAACTGGACGGGCGAGTCCAACCGTCCGGGATTCCCTGTTCCTGGACCTTGAGAACGGCAAGCTCGCGACGGGCAAGAACAAGAACATCGCGCTCGGCCGTTATCTAGAGGCAACGGGCCAAAACGGCGTCGTCGGCAATCCGTTCCAATTGCTGCTCGGCAAGATGGTGAAAATCCAGGTTGCGAACGAGCCGGACAAGAAAGACCCGAGCAAAATCTACTCCAAGGTCAAGGCGGTCGGCAAGGCGATGTAAGGAGGAGCTTGGGGTCCAGTAGCCGACACCGCCGGCGATGGATATCATGAAGAGACGCCCCAACGTCCGCCCCACTTTTTCCTTTCCAATGCTTTGGACGAAGAAGTTCGATCCCACAATTTCTCGCGACCCGATGAAAAGCAACCACGCTCAATCGGGTTACATCGTGGAGCCAGTTATGCAAGTTTACATCGCCGGTCCTTTATTCACCCTTGCCGAGCAGCTTTTCAATAAGAACTTGAAAGCCGATCTTGTCGCCATCAAGCCCGATTGGGATTTCTTTCTTCCGCAATACGAAGTCATCTATCGCGACGGCATGTCCGCGCAAGAGCTCGCACGAGAATGCCTGAGAGGGCTCGTTAAAAGTGACCTCGTAATCGCCATCCTTGACGGATCAGATGTGGATTCCGGAACCGCCTTCGAAATTGGCGTCGCCTATGCGAAAGGAAAGCGAATCATCGGCCTTCGCACGGACTTCCGCAATTGTGGCGACGTTGAAGGCTTCGGCATGAACGCCATGTTTTCCCTCATCCCCGAGATTTGCCATTCGCAGAAGGAACTTCTCGATGCAATTGATAAGCTACCGTGATGTCATCATCCCGGAAGACCGGCAGCGAAAGACATTCGACGAAGCGGCATTACTCGAACTCAAGGAGTCGATTCTCAAACCAATTGGCCTCCTTCAGCCGATTGTCCTCCGCGCCGACGGGCGTACTCTGGTTGCTGGTGAGCGTCGTTTACGTGCGATCGCGGAGGTGTACGTACATGTCGCAGGAAAGCAGGAAGAACCTTCGTATTGCTTCCTACATAACGGACAGCAAATTCCATTCGGGCAAATCCCGTTCGTCTTTCTCTCCGAGCTCCCAGAAGAACAAATCCGCGAAGCCGAGCTCGAAGAAAACGTCCGCCGAGTCGACCTTACCTGGCAAGAAAAGGTCTCCGCGCAAGCGAAGCTCCATGAACATTTACTCCAGCAGAACCCAGAACAAACGATAACGGAAACGGCGAAAAAAATCTATGGCGACGGCGCCAACAAGAGGAAAGTCAATGAAGTCTCCGAAGCGATTCAGCTTGCGAAATTCCTCGAAGATCCCCTCGTGGCTGGAGCTCCCGACGAAAAGACGGCCCGTCGCGCAATCAAGGACGATATCGCGCGTAAAGAGCGCCGGGAACGACTCGCAACCCTTGACCTATCGAGATCAGGTCATCGCCTTTTCAAAGGTAATTGTTATGATCGGGCGCTCGACGACTGTGGACCCGTTCGGTTTGATTGCGTCGTTACGGACCCACCTTATGGAATCGACGCTGACGCCAAGGGACAAACATTTGATGGTGACGTCCATGAATACGACGATTCAGACGCGGCGTTCATGGAAGCTATGGATCGCCTCCCAGATCTTTGCTCTCGCTTATGTAAGCCAAAAGCGCACGTGTATGTGTTTTGCGACATACGCCGCTTTGGAGAGCTTTTTGTTGCTTTTGAGATCGGTGGCTTTACTGTATGGCCTCGTCCCATTATTTGGGACAAAGGTACTGTCGGCTCCTACGGCAACATCGACTATGGTCCACGTTCGTGTTATGATGCGGTACTTTACGCACGAAGAGGAGATCGTAAAGCTCTCGGAGGCGCACGTGACGTCATTAATATTCCTCAGCGAACAGATCATGAACACCCTGCGGGAAAGCCAGTCGAAGTGTACGTTGAGCTTCTACGAAGGACGGTGCTCCCTGGAGACATCCTCGCCGACTTTTTTGTTGGAAGTGGTCCCATTTTCCTCGCCGCGAAAGAACTCAAATGCACAGCCTTCGGCTGGGAGCTGAACGACAAGTATTTTGAAATGGCGCAAGGTGCTTTGAGTAAGACACTGTGAGCGACTGTATTCTTCATTGGGGTAAAAGTCCTTATCCAACTATTCATGTTGGTAAAGAGGTCAAACAGCTTTCTCGTGTGCTCTGGGAGCGTAAGCATGGCCCCATTCCAACCGGATTATATGTGTTGCATAGCTGCGATAACACACGATGCATAAATGAGGACCACTTCTTTCTCGGTACTCATGGAGACAACATGCGAGACATGACGGCTAAAGGCCGTCGGCGAGGGGCGCCTCCGCATTTCACAGACAAATTCTCTCAAGCCCAGCTAATAGCAATAGCATGCGATCCACGACGTGACGGCGAAGTTGCCAAAGATTATGGTACAAGCCGTCAGACGGTCCGCCGTATAAGGAAACAAGTATGAAGTTCGGCCGCCCACGTGGCCCCGAGCACGCCAAAATCTTAATAGTGGGAGAAGCCTTTGGACAAAACGAAGAAGCCGCCGGGATTCCCTTTGTCGGTGAGAGCGGAAAAGAACTTGGTCGAATGCTATCTGAAGCTGGCATCTCTGAATCCGACTGCCGCTTCACTAACGTTCTCAACACTCGCCCCACTAATAATGATTTCGAGTCCACATGGATGTTTTCTTCGAAGAAAGCGGCGACCGAATCTAAGGAACCTCATGAGTACATCAATGGAAAGTACGTTAAGTCAATTGTCGTGGAGGGTATTAGAACTCTCCAGCGAGAGATTGAAACTTGCGACCCCAATGTCATTGTTCCGCTCGGCAACATTCCCCTCTGGGCAACTACAGGTTACAGCGGAATTACCAAGTGGCGACGTTCCGAGATTTCAGCTCGAATTAACAATCGAACGTGGAAGGTTGTTCCTACGTACCACCCAGCTTACATCCTCAGAAGCTGGGAAGAACGACCCATTGCTGTCCAAGACTTCCGAATCATAAGGAGAGAAAGTGAGTATTACGATGTCCTTGTTCCCGCTTATGATTTCCTTTTGCGTCCTAGTTTTAACGACGTACTGGGGTATCTACTTGATCTTGAGGGACGCCTCCCCGCACCAATCGCTGTGGACGTTGAAACACGGAATAGGCAGATTGCATGCATTGGCCTTGCTCGCTCTCCTCTTCATTCTATTTGCATCCCTATACAGTCTGTGGAATCTTCCACTGGTTCCTACTGGACCATAGAGGAGGAAGTCGAGATAATCTGGGCCCTTCGCAGGTTACTCACTAAAGCCCATGTCATCGGTCAAAACTTCCATTATGATAACCAGTATTTCGCCCGCAACTACGGTTTCTTGTGCAACCTATGCGATGACACAATTCACAAGCAAGCGGTGGCCTTTCCTGGCCTTCCTAAGGGCTTGGATTTTCTATCGTCGATGTATCGCGAGCACCATACCTACTGGAAAGATGAAGGAAAGAATTGGGACCCACGAACCACCGGAGAGGATCAGCTATGGAGTTACAATTGTATGGACGCGGTTGCAACATACGAGTGTAACACTGTCTTGGAAGAAGTCGTCTCCGGCTTTAAGCTCCTTCCACAATATCGCGAACGATTATTAACGCAACGCAACGCGCTTACGATGATGTTACGTGGAGTTAACTCCGATATGACGGCGAAGCTCGAATTATCTTCAGAGCTTCACATTGGATTAAATCAACTTCGCAAATGGTGGGATGAAGTCGTCGGCTACAACATCTTCGGAGCTGATAAGAAGAAGTCCGAGAAGATCCCTGGCATTTCCTCAAAGAAAGCAATGAAACTCTGCTACGAAATATTCGATCTCCCACGAAAGTTCGCTGGAATTAAGTCTAAGCGCCGACTAACAGCTAACAAAGAAGCTATGCAAGAATGGGAGGAAACCTGTGATCCAATCATTCGACCTTTGCTCGCAGCAATCCGACATTACCGTTCTATGCTTGTATTCAAGTCAACATTCGCCGATCAAGCTCTTGACCATGACGGCCGCTGGCGATGTACGAACAACGCAGGCCTGGCGGACACTTTCCGCTGGACGACGTCGGAAGATGCGTTTGGCTTTGGGACTAACTTACAAAACATTCCGAAAGGAGACGAACGATGACAATGGTTGATCAAGGACAGCACATATGTAGAGGAAGCCTCTTAACCCCTCATGTCTGCGGAACGTGCGGGAAGGATATTGCTATCGGCCCAGGCAAAATTCTCCTTGCACCACCAGAACTTCCCGTAACAACCGATGCCTACGAAGCCCTCGACGTCCAACCAGGCTGGTGGTGCGTCGTTTATCCAGCGACACCGTTTCACCACGCATTAGCGAAGAAAATGGCGGAAACAAAGCCGGGACAATTGCTTCCATTAACAGTCGACGAAATGGCTTTATTAATGGAGTTCATGCCATGGCCAAGGCGGTAGCATACGGCATCGTTTTAACTGATCGCTTCGCCCAGCGCCTAGCCGTGCAAGCGGAGTTCCGCCGCGGAAGCGGCTACTTCACCACCGAGGGCAAGTTCACACAATCCATTCGCGTCGTCCTCTACGCCGTTATGGAAGCCGTTGGGCATTTGGAGTCTTATATCGATGGACTCGAAACGGAAAAATTCGCCACGCACGACCTTCACATTAGAATGTCCGGCACTGAAGTGCCCGTTGACGGTGAGAGTTACGGCCTCCCCATGGCGATGGCGATTGTTGCTGCGATGCTCAAGGAAGAGCTGTCCGATAAGACCTGTTTCACTGGTATTATCGAACCTGGTGGAATGATCCTACCCGTGCAGGATATGGACCGAAAGAGAGATTTGGCGCCGGCATTAGGCTTCCAGAAAATTGTCCTGCCGGGGCGGCAAATCGATCTTTTTAATGACAAGATCAATCAATGTCCCGTAGATTCAATCTACGGCGCTGTGGCTGGGTATTTCTGGGAGTGAAAAATGAAATGCTTTGGTGTGCTTCCGCGTTGCAAGAACAAGGCAAAGTTCTTTGTATACGAAAGTCTATTGCTATGCGAAGCTTGCTTCCTCGCGCTTGCGAAGAATGAAATGCATGCGAATGCCACGCAACGTGAAATAAAGCGGGCAGCTAATGGATGAGCTAGTCATACCGGGCTTAGAGAAATGGACGAAGCCGAACGTTCGGAAGATCTTCCGCCCAGATCCAGATTACGTCCTATTCGAGGTAGACCTCAAGCAGTCCGACGCGCAAGTCGTTGCTTGGGATTCCGAGGAAAAGGCAGCTTCGCTCGATGGAGCAATGGTCAATGGCCGACGCTTCAAGTACGTGCCGGACAACTCATTGAAGGAGGTTTTCCGGGCTGGCGGCGATTTACACACGACCAACGCCAAGTCCATATACTCGTTGACGGGCGAACCGACGCCACACCAGCGGCAGAATGCGAAGCATGGCGTACACGCCGTTGACTTTCTAGCGACTCCAAAGACGATGGCGAAGAAACTCGATATGACGCTAACGCAGGCTACGAACTTCCGCAATCGCTGGTTCGGCCTTCATCCTAACATCCCTGCATGGCATTTCTGGATCGAGCAGGAATTAATGAAGACACGAACGATTTCGAATATCTTCGGCTATCGACGTATTTTCTTCGGCCGCGTGCAAACGCTAGCGCCAGAAGCCGTAGCATTTATTCCGCAATCTACCACCGTAAACGTCATTGACAAGATCATCAATCGAATAATGGGCGATGCGCAGAATGGAATCCCGCCTGAAATTCCGGAGGTGCAAGGACTTCTACAAGTACACGACTCTTTCGTAGGCCAGTTTCATATCTCTAATTGGCCATACATCATCCCACGCATTCACGCGTGCACTAAAATTGAGGTGCCTTATGTCGACAAATTATGGATCGGGACCGACTTCGCCGCCAGTCGAGCTAGCTGGGGCGCAGTTGAGAAGTTCCGCTGGAGCGAATTTGGCTTTGACTCCACCCGCGCGCCCACCATTCCTCGCGCTGCTTAATCAGACCGTCATCGAGGCTTTCAACTTCCAGGACGAGCTGAACAAGCAGCTCCGTATGCTGATTCAAGATATCGGCGTGACCCTTCCAAATTCGCCCGGCGAAGTCGCTTCCTGTCAACCAAATCCCCCATGGAGAATGCCATGGAATTTCTCTACGGCCTTGCGCGCTTACAGCGTTCCAATTCCCGCCTTATCCAAGCATTAAGGCAGCAACTTATCGGCTGATTCCCTTGGCGCGCAACCTCCCTAATTGGCTGCAAGGTTACATGGAGTACACCAAGCACCTGGAGGCGCCGGACCTGTTCCACTTATGGGTAGCCATAGGAACAGTCGCCGGCGCTCTCCAGCGCAAGGTGTGGATCGACCAATATCACTTCTCTTGGACGCCCAACTTTTTCATCGTTCTCGTCGCTCCGCCAGGCGTCGTTTCCAAATCAACCTCCGCCAATATCGGCATGGATCTTCTACGTAACGTGGAAGGAGTCTACTTTGGTCCCGACTCTGTCACATGGCAAGCTCTCTTTGATTCGTTTCAAGATGCTGCAACTGTTGTGGAAGGGATCGGAACTACCTCTCCCCTTACAGTTGCAGCTTCAGAGTTGGGTACATTCCTTGACCCTCAAAACCGTGAACTCATCGATGTGCTTAATGACATGTGGGACGGAAAGGAACGTCCAATTACTCGAAGAACTCGCGGTGAAGGTCCAACACAAATTGAAAGGCCTTGGCTTAACCTTATCGGTTGCACCACTCCGGGCTGGCTCGAAGAACATGTCCCTTCAATTATGTTCAAGGGCGGATTTATGTCTCGAACCGTCTTTGTCTATCAAGAGCGCAAGCGTTTCCTCACGGCATACATCAAGGAAAAGATGGGAGCGCACGCAGCCGAGTATGCCGTGCTACGTCAGCATCTCATCAACGATCTCCAAACCATCCACGAAATCAAGGGTGAGTACCTCCTTTCGAAAGAATCCTTCGCCTGGGGCGAAGACTGGTACAAGCGTCACTGGACCGAGAAGAATCCATACGGGCTGGACAAAGAACTCTTCGGACCTTACTTCGCCCGTAAACAGACTCACATTCATAAGCTCGCAATGGTGCTGGCAGCAGCTACTTCGGAACGTCGTGTCATCGAAGTAACACATCTAATGCAGGCAGAACGCTTAGTAACCTCATTAGAACCCATGATGAACCGTGTCCTTGGTGCAATAGTTGACACCGATGAAACACGGAAGGTCGCCGCGTTCTGTCAGATGCTATTAGCCTGTGGCGGACCAGTAAACAAGCAGATGGCTTGGCGTGTTTGCATGCGCCAAATGTCGTTAGACGACTTCAATAACGCCATTCGCGCATCAATAGCCGCTGGCTTTGTTACTGAGGTGGGTACTGGGACGACCCTGGAATTGCGGCCGCACCTTCCGGAAATTGCTGCTCAGTACGGCGATACAAAGCCCGGAACTTATTCTCAGCTGGAATCCCATACTCCCGAAGCGTCGCTCGGCGAAAGCGCTCCCGAAGGGACGAAGTGAGGCTATCATGGCTAATAGCGAGAACTCGGCTCGGAACAGACTTATTGTATTCGCGGATTTTCTTCTTCGCGAGATCGACAGCTTCCGGGTCTCTGGCGAGCATCGCATATGCGTAGCTTTCCATGAGCGCTGCCTGACGGGAAACCCAGTATCGCTGCAATTGCTGTTGCGAGTATCGCAATTCCTGCCTTTGCGCCAATCGCGTAGGTCCAAAGCCGAACGCCTGGGCGATGTTCTCCATTCGATGTTCCGTATTCTGGGGCTCGAATTCGATCAGCTTCCCACCTCCACGGAAAGTCTCTCCTCCCGTCTGCGCTCTTCGATACGCCTTGCGCACGGCGCTAATAGCGCTTGGCATAGCTCGCTCCCAGACCTTCCATGTGTCCGGATTTTGATCGCCGCTGGCCCTCCACAAATTGTATCCAATCCCCACTACCGGACCCATCGCGTCGACAAGAACCTTTCCCAGCTTTGCATCCGGATCATCATTCTCTGCAAAGGCCTCGCGCATTCCGGGGATGACTTCTCCCGCGCCAAGGGAACCAGATATATCGACTTTTGGGACTGGAACGTCGAACAATTGCAGGAAATGCAACGGGCCAAGGCCATAGTACCTGGACAAGCCATGCATGATCAAATCGGGCTCATCAGTAATGGTACTTGCCAATGCACGAATATCATTCCTAATATCCGTCCTCGGATCTTTCGAGCCTAGCATTTCCTTAACGGTCGTGCTCCCCCAATCGAATATATCGAAGAAATTTTCCGCGAACGGTAATCCCTGCGCTCCGGCGGCCATCATTAATCCGAGCCAGATCCGCATCGCCACCTTCCCGCCTTCTCCACCATAAGCGAGGTATGACAAATGTTGAATGTAGTTCGTGAAAAGGAAGAACACACTCTTCTTCCCGCGAGTGTACTCTGGTCTGTTCCATTTTGCATATTCAAACATAGTCGTCTGTACAGCCTCACGAGCGGCACGATAGACCTGATCTCCTTTCAGCCCCCGCTGGATTGCCAATTCTCTCGCAGCAAGGAAAACGATCTCACGATTAATCTTCTCAGTGTGCCGGAAAAGAAACGCTCCGTAGTAGCTCACTTTATTGATAATCTTGCCGCTCGCGCCCTCCGGCATGAGACTTTGGAGTATATCTCCCTCTGCCAAGCCAGCGAGCTCGGTCGCGCGAGATTCGTCTATGAACCCGTCCTTAAGCGCCCGCGCGAGGTCGCGATCCGCTTCCACGTCGAGCACCTTCCTTCCTCGACGCATTTTGGCTACGTCGGATGTAGC
>Ga0105347_1001371_pt1 | contig 10539 bp, 10 predicted proteins | sample EasRivMeERMLT890_FD_89677 | JGI IMG/M metagenome (GOLD analysis project Ga0105347, IMG submission 89677) | Soil microbial communities from meander-bound floodplain in the East River, Colorado, USA - East River MetaG ERMLT890 | ecosystem: Environmental > Terrestrial > Soil > Floodplain | place...
GCAGAAAGTGCTCAAAAGGCCGAAGTCGAAGGCTACGATGCCGTGGTCCCCTTCGGCACCTTGGACGCCGGGGTCGAGCTCGCCAGAAATCTGGTTCGCATCCCAGTGGTGGGCGCGGCCAATCGGTGATGCATCTGGGCGTCCAGCTCAGTAACCGGCTGGGGATCGTCGCCTACGAAAAGAGCAGCATTCCCTTCATACGCAAGAACCTGCACACGTGGCGGGTGCTCGATTCCGTTGTCGGCATCGAGGCGATTGAAATTCCCTTGCTGGACAGCACCCAGAACCGCACCGCGATGCGCCAGCGGTTCCTGGAGGCGTCGAAAAAAATGATCGACAATGACGACGCCGAGATCATTGTTCCCATGGGAGTCACCATGGTCCCGGTGCAATATTCACCCGCGGAATTCGCTAAAGAACTCGGCGTTCCCGTCCTCGATGCCCTCGCCACCAGCATTCAGACCGCCGAGATGATGGTGCGGACGGGGGTCACCCACAGCACCCGGACATATTCCCGGCGGTCATCCTGAGGGAACCCAGTCGACAAGTCACCGCACTTTCAATCTCAGCGGGTTTGATTCGCCATAGCTTGCTGCGTAAGGGCGCTTGTTAGGTCTGTCAATGTCCATCGCTCCCGCATGTTTTTAGCGGGAATCCAGGCGAAGCTCGGACTAGACCCCCGACCCATTCGACTTGGCTCAGGGTCGTGGTGAGCATAGTCGAACCACGATAAAAACATTCGGGGTGACGAATTCGGTCACGTCATAATGGTCTATCGATAACCATCAGCTTGCTGCGGGTGGTTCAACGAGACGAATCCTGCTGTTCAATTTTCTTTTTGATGAGGCGTTTTACCAGCTCAACGTTGGCTCTCGGGGTGAGCCGTGCCCGCTCCACCAACATGATCCACGCCGATCCCAAGTCGACCCCTTTTATTCTGAGTTGGGTCAGGGATTTATTTTTGATTTCGCTTTCAACCACGAAGCGGGGTAAGACGGTTAGCCCCAAGCCTGCCTTAGCGGCTTCTTTTCTTCCGTGCAGGGTGCTGATCTGCAGGGCAGCGGAAGATTGCGGCATACCGCTTTGTTGGCAAATCTCGTCGATCATGTCTGCGTTTCGGTTGCCTCTGACACCGGCGATGAACGGCAGCTGAGCTATCTGCTTGGGCAAGATTACTTTCTGCTTTGCCAATCTATGCTTGGAGAAGGTGACCAGGCACAACGGCTCTGCTTTCAAAGACTCAACTTTAAATCCCTTTGGCCGGCGATCCGACAAAATCACGGCGAAGTCGATCTTGCCTTCTTGCAGTAACTCATAGGTAAGCGCTCTAGGTTGAGTGACGAGCTGGATCTTCAAGCCCGGATATTCCTTTAGGATGCTTCGGACAATTCTCGGCAGCAGGAACGCGCCAACTGCCCGGGTGGCACCGATTTTCACCTCCCCCATGTCGCCGGCACTCAACCGCCGCAGATCAGCCGTCAACCTATCCGTTCTTGAAAGAACTTCCCTGGCATATTGCAAAAACACCTCCCCACCTTCCGTCAACTTCAAAGGCCGCTGGGAGCGGTCCACCAGCTTTAATCCGATCTGTTCTTCGAGTTTGGCGATCTGAGTGCTGGTGGCCGATTGCGATTTGTGCAGCTTGCCGCTCGCCAGACTGAAACTTTTGCAGTCGGACAACATCGTGAAAGTGCGCAACAAATCGGTGAGCATGTCCATCGCGAAATCGAATAATAATATCAAAAAAATGTGATTGACAAACGAAACCTGCTTGAAGATACTCCCTCTGCTTGGAGAATATCACAAACGCGCGCCACTAAATTCTGAAAGTCAGATTCATTCAATGGGGAAAGAGGACACCTTATGAAAGCGATCCGTCTTGCTTCCGCTCTGTTTTTCTTCGCGGTGTTCTCGGATGCCGGCGCGCAAGAAAAAAAATTGCAGCGCTTGAATTTTTCCTACCCTTCGTTGACCAAGACTCGTGTTGCGCTATGGATTGGAAAAGACGACGGAATCTTTGAAAAGTATGGTCTCGATGTCAGTCTGGTCGTGATTCGCTCGGGCATCACCTCCGTGAGCGCCCTCGTGAACGGAGAGATCGACGTTCTCGGCGGTCCGGCATCCACCTCGATCTTAGCGGCAGAGAGTGGGTTGCCGGTGGTCATCATAGGCACATTCGGACCCGCCTCAAGAAAGCTCGTCGTACCGGAGCGCATTCGGTCGGTCGAAGAGCTTAAAGGAAAAACCATTGGGGTGAGCAATTTTGGGACGATCATTGATTACTCGGTACGCCGGGCGCTCCCCAAATTGGGTCTGACGCCAGGCAAAGACGTGAATGTTATTCCTACAGGTCTCAGCCAGCCCGTGCAAAGGATGATGCTCATGTTTCAAGGCAAAATCGACGCCACGCTCGCCAGTGAAGATGAAATCTACGCCATCGAAGCTATGGGGCATAAAGTGAGAATATTGGCCGAGCTGCGCGATTTGGGAATCCACACGACGATCAGCGACCTTTCAACGACGCGGGATTTTCTCAAGAATCGTCGCGCTGTGGTGAAGTCATTCTTAATGGGTTTGAGCGAGGCCGTTGCGGTTGCGAAAAAAAACAAGGAGGTGGCTCTGAAAGCTTTCCGCAGACACATGAAGGCGGATGATCCGAAGCTGCTTGACCTCATGTATAAAGACTACATCGTAGACGCTGCTCCGGTGATTCCCTATCCTCTGGTAGAGGCCATCAAGACGGACATTGAAATTCTAAGCGCTACTCGTCCCGGGTTCAAAGATAAGAAGCCAACCGATTTCACAGATATCACGGTTCTTAAAGAGTTGGAGAGCGAGGGGTTTTTCGCCAGGTTGAGCCGGTAAATCAGCTTCAGAAACTGCGTTGTCGATCTGCGTGAAAACCCCAAGGACAATTTCATGGCCAAATTACGTTTAAGTTTCGCCGTCGAACGAAGTGAACGAACCCTGCCGCTCATCGACGGCACCATTCGGCCAGAGGGCATCGAGTTGGTACCGATCGTCGCCGATCCCTCGGAAATCTTCTGGCGCCAGCTGAAGTTCAACGAGTTCGATATTTCAGCGCTGTCCTTTTCATCTTATATGATAGCCAAATCGCAAGGGTCAAAGCTGATTGCGATTCCGGTTTTTCCAGCCCGGCGCTTCATGCATACGCAGCTCTTCACCCACACGGACTCCGGAGTCAAAACGCCCGGAGATCTGATCGGCAAGCGAATCGGCGTCGGCGAATATCAACAGACCGCCGCGCTTTGGACCCGCAGAGTCTTGGAGCAAGACTTCGGCGTGTCTCAGTATAAGGTTCATTGGTACATGGAGAGAACCGAGGAGCTGAGTCACGGCGGAGCCACCGGTTTTACCCCGCCCAAAGGGATTTCCTTTCACCGCATCCCGCCCGACAAGAGCCTGGCATCTATGCTCGTCAATCACGAGCTCGATGCGGCACCGATACACCGAGCGCTACAGAAGGGGAGTAATATGATCGACCGCTCGACACAGAATCGCGGCACCGGCGGCGATTGGAGCAAGATCAAGCCGCTCTTCCCGGATGTGATCGCGGAAGGCGAGAGATTCGTCAAGCAGCATGGTTATGTGCCGGCCAGTCACACCTACGTTATTCGCGGCGATGTGCATGAAAAATATCCCTGGGTCGCATTCAATCTTTACAACGCTTTCGTCCAGGCGAAGGAAGCCGCCCGGGAGAGGCTCGCGGAGGATATCCCGTCGGGACTGATCTTCGGTGCGCAATACTTGGCGAAGAGCAAACAAATCCTGGGCGACGATCCGTTTCCCTATGGCGTCGCGGCCAACAGAAAAATGATCGAGGCGATGATCGAAGGCTCCTACGAGCAGGGATTGACCTCGGAGAAATTAACAATCGACGAGCTGTTTGCCTCCAGCACGCTAGGGCTCTAAAACCGGGAGAAAGTTGAGACCGGCATGTCAATTTGTGCAATTGATATGCATCATCACTATGTGCCGAATAGCCTGCTCGAAGAGGCTAAAAATCATGGCAAGAGCCTCGGCGTGGAGTTGAACGAGCCCAACGGCGGAAAGTCGCTCTCCTTCGCAGGCAGCCCGCCCCACCTGCTTCATCCCGAGCTTCCCGCGGTCGATGCCCGGCTCGAGATGATGCAACAGGCAAAGCTGGCTAAAGCCGCGCTGGAAGCACACACCGCCACGTTGGGCTATCGTCTCACGGGTGAACAAGGGGAAACCTGGAGCCGGCTCTACAATGAAGGTATCAAAGAGCTGGTCGCACGCCATCCCGACCGCTTCGTTGGCATAGCGGCGGTGCCGCTGCAAGATCCCGCGCGGGCGGCAAAAGTTTTGGAGCACGCCGTTAGCGACCTCAAACTATGTGGTGGCTATATCGGCACCAACGTCAACGGCCAGTACTACGACAGCCCGGCCTTCGATCCGTTCTGGCAAAAGGCCGAGGAGCTCGACGCGCTGATCGTCATGCATCCCGAAGAAGTCGCCGGCGAAGAGAAGATGAACTCCTACGGTTTGAAACTCGTCTGCGGCAATCCCGCCGACAGCACCCTCTCTTTGGGTTACATGCTCTATGGAGGCGTTTTCGACCGCTTCCCGAATCTCAAGCTATGCGTGCTTCACGGCGGCGGTTTTTTTCCTTACCACTTAGGCCGCTTCGATCAAGGGTTTGACATACGTGCTGGCCCGCGCACTCCGCAAGCGAAATCGTGTCCCAGCGCGTATCTTAAAAATCTCTACTTCGACAGTTTAGTCTATCGGGTCGACACCTTGGACTATCTGCGCCGGCTCGCCGGAGCCGACCACGTCATGGTCGGCACAGACTACCCTTTCTTCCCGTTGGGCGATTGGAAAGCAGTCGAGAAAATCGAAGCATTGGATTGTCCGGAGACAGAAAAACAAGCCATACTGCAAGGCAACGCGAAGCAACTATTGAAGATTTACAAGTAGCAACCTTGGCCCTAAAAATTTGGCGGCGATAAGAGGAGCTGTTACATGGGAGCAAAACCAGCCATCGCAACTTTAGTGACTCTTGTGTTTTTGTTGGCATTCACTGCAGCTGCGGTTGCCGCGCTCGCAAAACCAACGAATGTGAGGGTCGGCTTGCCTGGCCGGTTGTCATTTAACTGGCCCCTCTATGTCGCTGTCGAACGTGGCTTCTTTCGCCAGGAGGGATTGGACGCCGAACTTATTGTTCTGCGCAGTTCGACGGTTCAGACCCAAGCCATCCTTGCGGGGGACCTGCAAGTCAACCTCAACTCCGTCGATTCTACGGCTAGGGCAGTCGTTGCTGGCGCGCCGCTTAAGTTTGTTGGATCCGCTCAAGAAAAACCAGCGTTCCGATTGATAGCCGCGAAGGAAATCAAAGGATGGGATGATCTTCGTGGCAAAGTGCTAGGCACCGGTGTGCCTGGCGGACTTACCCACAGTCTTTTGCTAGCCATGCTAGAGGCCAACGGTTTGAGGAAAGGTGACTACCAACTTTTGAGCATGGGTGGGGGCAACGAACGTATGCACGCGTTCAGAGGAGGCAAGATTCAAGGAACGTTGTTGTCGCCACCAGATGATTTTAACCTGTTGGATGAAGGGTTCCCCTCTTTGGGGTTCGTGGGCGACTACCTCAAGGACGTTCAATTCAACGGCTATTCCGTTACCCGCAACTGGGCAAGCGGAAATGGCGATACTCTGATCGCTTTCCTCCGTGCGCTAGTCAAAGCGGCCTCATGGCTACACAACCCTGCTAACAAAGAAGAGGTGATTAAAATTCACGCGAAATATATCCCTTTCAAGCGCGAGTGGTTGGAGAAAATCTACGACTTGCTGATTCGGGAAAAAATGCTGAGCACTGATGGACGGCCGAACCTGAGGGGCATCGAGAATCTGCTGCAGGTTAGTATGAAATACGGAGTTGCAATAACTTCACTTCCGCCGTTAGAGAAGTGGGTGGATCTAAGCTATTTGGACAAGGCTCAAGCCTCTCTGAAATAACAGCGAAATCAGCTTTCGAAGACTGTCACGAAAAAGCGAGACGTTGAAAACAATCAAAATGCAGCCCCGCGCCGTAAAATTCGGAATTGCCATTCCGCAGGCCTTTAACAAACAACCCGTCGATGTGGTTCTTATCAAAAACTTTCTTCAACAGGCCGACACCCTGGGCTACCACAGCGTCTGGGTGCAGGAAGTGCTCGATGCATCGCTGCTCGAGCCCGCGTCCTTGCTTACCTACGCAGCCGCTTTGACGCAAAATGTCCGGGTCGGCAGCGCGGTCCTGCTCACCACGTTGCGCATTCCCTTACAAATGGCCAAGACGCTGGCGACCTTGGATCAACTGAGCCAGGGAAGGCTGATCTTCGGAGCGGCTCTCGGCAGCAATACGCAAAACTATCCGGCCTACGGGATAGCCGCAGAAAGGCGGCTACGCCGGTTTCTTGAAGGCCTCGCCTTGATAAAAAAACTCTGGACCGAGGAGCGGGTCAGTCATGATGGCGAGTACTGGCAGCTCCACGACGAACGCCTGGAGCCAAAGCCCATCCAGAGGCCGCATCCGCCGATTTGGCTCGGCGGCAGTCATCCAAATGCGCTGCGCCGGGCGGTCCAACTTGGTGATGGATGGATCGGCGGGAGAACCGCGATAGACAAGTTCAAAACCCACGTGATCGCCGTAGGGCAGATTCTTGAGGAACTCAACCGAGATCCGGCCGACTTCATGATCGGCAAGCGGGTCTATATCGCCGTCGATTCGAACCGGACACGGGCTGAACGCGAGCTCAACCAATGGTTCAGTCAGGTTTACGGCGCGAGTGATATCGCCGGATCGGCGGCGATCTATGGGAGCGAGCAGGAATGCATCGATAAGCTCGGCGAAGTGGTTTTCGCCGGAGCGAAATTGCTGATGTTGAATCCGATCTCTGACCACATGGAGCATCTGGAAGGACTGGCAAAAAACATTTTGCCCAAGATAGGCATGGCCTGAGAAAAGTCGGCATGAAGAGCTGCCGGCCATAAAAGGAGGATAGAATGTCCACAACCGTTTTATACGTTTCCGGCGATGAAGGCGTGGCGACGCTGAAAAAGAACGGCGGGGACTGGAGGGTGGAATCCCATGGTCTCCAGGACTGGGCGGTTCCCAAGATGGGCATTACCCGATCGAAACCGGGGCGGATCTTCGCCGGAACCAGGGGAGATGGGGTTTGGCTTAGCGAGGATTTCGGCAAGAAATGGACCAAGCCTTCGTATGGAAGGCGCGGTCCAGGCAAAGTTCGTTGCGTCACCGTTCATCCCCGCGACCTCGACACCATTTATGCGGGAGGAGAGCCCATCGACATCTATGTGAGTACGGACGCGGCAAAGAATTGGACACGATTGGAATCGGTCCGAAACACTCCGGGGGTCGCGGAGTTTGGCTACCCGCTCACTAACGTGGAGCCCCATGTGCGCGAGATTACCTTCGACCTCGGCAATCCGAAAATTCTCTATGCCGCGCTCCAAGTCGGCTTCATGCTAAAGAGCACGGACGGCGGCGCGACCTGGAAACTGCTCGACCGAGGACTCGATGCCGATGTTCACGCCATAGCCATCGATCCGGATAACTCCAACCGGATTTTTATCGCCAGCGGCGGCGACTCCTACCGCGCCGGGCAGGCCCCAGGAAGAGCGCTCTATAGGAGCGAGGATGGGGGCGATTCATGGTCGCCCACTGCCATGAACTATAACGAAGAATATTCGGTTCCCTTGGTCATGAACCCCAAGAACCCTAAGGTTCTTTACACCGCCCTTGCCCATGGGAGCCCGGGATCGTGGCGCCGTCCAACGGGCGCGGAATCCTATCTGCTCAAGACCACGGACGGCGGTAATACCTGGCAAAAGCTCAGTGTCGGTCCCAACAACGGCGGCAAGAGTTTTACCGAAGTCTTGGTCATCGACGATGAGTCGCCCAATCAAATGTACGCAGGCACCCGCGGCGGCGACATTTATTCCAGTGACGATGGCGGCGAGAGCTGGCGCATGCTCGATGTCAAAGTGTCATCGATTTCGGACATGAAGTGCGTGCACGCTTAACTGCGGGAAAACCAATGGACAGCAAAAATAATTTGTCGGGAAAGTACGCCATCGCCGGATTGGGAATGGTAATCGGGGTTCCCGAAAAGGAGTTGGAACAGCGGAGAGCAGCGCTTCCTGGTCATCCGATGTTGGCAAACGCGGTGGCATCGCCGCTCGGCGATCTCGTGGCGAAGGACCTTGAAGCGGAAGCCGCCAGGCGCGCCATCGAGGATGCCGGCTTGACGCCGAAGGATATCGACGGCGGCGTGCACGTGCATGGCGGGCCCAGAAGCGGCGGCGGAACCACCACCCATTTGGACGCCTTTCCTAGAATGCTCGGCTGTCCGGTAAATTTCTACTACCTTGTCGGGAGGGGGGGCGCCTGGGGCACCATGGGAATCGTCAGCGCGCTGTCGTTCCTTGAGCTTGGCCTGGCGAAATATATCGTCATCGCCGGTTCTACTGAGGATTGGACCCGAAGCCACAGTACTGAATTTCGCGGCCAGGGCAATCGCGGCCACATTCAGCCTTCCACCGTCAGCAGCATGTGGAGCCTCCCCTTTGGACGGACCGCCGCCGCCCACGAGCACAGCATGTTCGCATCTCGACATAAGCACGAGTACGGGACAACGGAAGAGCAGTTCGGCGCCGCGGCAATCCAGGTCCGTGCCTGGGCGTGTAAGAATCCTCTGGCGCGGATGTACGGCAGGCCGGCAACCATCGAAGAATATCAGGCATCGCCGAGTTACATTTGGCCCTATCACGTCATGGACATGGCGGTCTCATCCGACGGCGCCATCGCCTTTGTCCTCACGTCGGCGGAGCGCGCGCGGGACTGCCCCAAAAAGCCTGTGAGCGTTTTGGGCATCGGGTTTGGCGATTCCCAGGGTGGGCAGTGGTGGGAAGGAGCGGCCCACTATACGAAGCTGCCGGTGGCGAAAGCCAAGGAGGCAGCGTTCGGTCAGGCCGGCATTCGGATCGAAGACGTCGACGTCGCACAGCTCTACGATTGCTTTACCGCTGAATTGATCATGCAGATGGAAGATTATGGCTGGTGCGCAAAGGGAGACGGCGGGCCATTCGTGGAGGCGGGCCACATCGGTCCAGGCGGTGACACCCCCGTCAACACCAGCGGCGGACTCTTATCTGCATACCATCTCGCCGACTTGACCGGCATTTCGGAAGCCATCTTTCAATTGCGTGGCGAAGCGGTGGAAAGGCAAATCACAAACGCGCGCGTTGCACTGGTCAGCGGTCACGGCGGCGAGGTCATCTCTCCGGGTATGTGTTCGCTCCATTCGAGCCTGGTATTGGGCAGCTATTGAGGAGTTGTCATGACGTGGAAAAAGCCGGCGCCGTATACGAGGGGAACTCTGCGACCGTTTTGGGACGGACTAAAAGAACGGCGATTCGTTCTGCCGAAATGCAATACTTGTGGAGCCTGGTACTTTCCGCCCGCGTTTTGCAAGAACCATCAGAACGAACCGTTCTTTGGTAGCCTTTCATGGACCGAGGCCAGCGGACGAGGCAAGATCATCGCCTTTAATATTACTAAAGTGGCGCTCCGCTCCGCTTTTAAAGACGATGTGCCCTATGTCTACGCGCTGATAGGCCTCGACGAAGGACCGATCATCTCCAGCAACATCATCAATTGCGATGCCAGTTCGGTTTACATCGACATGCCGGTCAAGGTGGTGTTCTGGGAGATTGAGGATCTGGAGGTCACCATCCCCTACTTCGAGCCCAATCCATCCGCCGCTAGGATCTCTCCGTTAAACCCATGAACGATTCTAACCGGAGCTGGAAGTCGGATCTCAGTCCCCTGCTCGCTCCCCAATCGATAGCTCTGATCGGCGCTTCGGAAAACTCGGCCTGGTCGAGCGCTCTGGTCCAAAACCTCAAAGAGCTAGGCTACAAAGGGAAGCTCTTCCCGGTCAATCCGAAACGGGAAATGGCCTTCGGACTGAAGTGTTATCCGAGCGTCTTGGAAATTCCCGAACCCGTGGACGCCTTCGTCATCGCGATTTCGCGGGACTTCATCCTGCCGGTCCTGGAAGAGTGCGCCAAGAAAGGCATCCGCTCCGGCGTCATTATCTCAGCCGGATTTGCCGAAGCGTCCGAAGAAGGGCAAAAAATCCAGCAACAAATCATCGACATCGCAAACGCCAGTGAGATGAGGATCTGCGGCCCCAACAGTTTCGGCGTGGCTAACCTTCATGAAGGCGTCTCGCTGATCTCAAGCTCCGAAGTTCGGTATTTAAAGCCGGGCAAAATCAGCTTTATTTTTCAGAGCGGCGGTTTGCTCAACGCCGCATTGCTTGCCGCCTGGGACAGAGGTTGGGGCATCGGCTGCGCGATCTCCTGCGGCAATGAAGCCGTGCTGAACATCTCGGACTACGCTGACTTTCTGGTGCACGACAAAAACACCGGTGTCATCGGTATCCTCACGGAGGGTTTCCGAGATCCAGCCAAATTCCTCAGGGTAGC
>Ga0105347_1001372_pt1 | contig 10532 bp, 7 predicted proteins | sample EasRivMeERMLT890_FD_89677 | JGI IMG/M metagenome (GOLD analysis project Ga0105347, IMG submission 89677) | Soil microbial communities from meander-bound floodplain in the East River, Colorado, USA - East River MetaG ERMLT890 | ecosystem: Environmental > Terrestrial > Soil > Floodplain | place...
CCGAACCGGGTATAAACGAGAATGTAAGGTAGCAGGCGAGGCGGCGAACCAGAGCTAGAATGACAGATTGAACATTATCCAAGATGCCTTCGTTGTACCAAGAATAAATTGTTGGAATATTACCGCTCAAGCATATTGTGTCAAGTGCGACCCGCGAAACGAAAACGTCATTGGGTTTAATCCTTCCGAAATTGAACTACCCGCGGCAAACTCACGGGCTATCGATAGACCACTATGACGTGACCCGAATTCGTCACCCCCGAATGTTCCAATCGTGGTTCGACTATGCTCTCCAATCGTGGTTCGACTATGCTCACCACGACCCTGAGACGTCGAATGGGTCGGGGGTCCAGTTCGAGTTTCGATTCCCGCTAAAAACATGCGGGAATGACGGCCTCTGACGGACCTAACGACCGTCTCTACTTAGCAAGCTTCGGGGAGTCACCGTAGCGATTCAAAACCCATTGCTGGCATCTTTTTTCGTCCCTACCGCATCTAACTGCACAGGGATAGTGAAAGCCGCGCAAATAAGCCATCCGGCGGGCATGGCGCCGCGTCTCGAACCACGGAGGAAGATTATGGCGACCCATAGTCACTATGACGTCATTATCATCGGCAGCGGCGCCGACGGCGGCACCCTCGCGCACAAACTCGCGCCCACCGGAAAGAAAATTCTCATTTTAGAACGGGGCGGCTATGTGCCGCGGGAGAAAGACAACCTGAATCCTCCCTTCGAAAACCTCGTTTTACAAAAGGCAACTCGCGAAACGATGTGATAAAATCAGAAACGAAAACCAGGAAGAATGCTGACAAATATTTTTGCTGGCTGCTCAAAAAGATTTAGGCAAGGGACGTGGGTTCAACCTTTTGAACTGTTTGAACGCTTTGAACTGCTTCTTCTTAATAGCACGGCGATTGAGTGCAGATTCAGTAGCTTACCAGGAAACCTTAAGGGGGCGAAGGTGACCAAGGAAGAACAAAGACTGCAGGAGGATCGTGAGCGCAAGGCCAACTGGAAACGCTGGGGGCCCTATTTATCGGAACGGCAATGGGGCACCGTGCGCGAGGACTACAGCGCCGATGGCAACGCCTGGGACTATCTGCCCCACGAACACGCCCGGAGCCGCACCTATCGCTGGGGCGAGGACGGCATCGCCGGGATCTCCGATCGTCACCAATACATCTGTTTCGCCCTCGCTTTGTGGAACGGCAAAGATCCGATCCTCAAGGAGCGTCTCTTCGGGGTCACCGGCAACGAAGGCAATCATGGCGAAGACGTGAAGGAGTACTATTTCTATCTCGACTCGACGCCAACCCATTCGTACATGAAGTTTCTCTACAAATACCCTCACGCCGAATTCCCCTACGCATGGCTGGCGCAGGAGAATCGCCGGCGGGGCAAGCTGGACCTCGAGTTCGAGCTCATCAACACGGGAATCTTCGACGACAATCGCTATTTCGACGTGTTTGTCGAATACGCCAAAGCCGGTCCCGACGATATCCTGATCCGTATCGAAGCGGTCAACCGAGGCCCCGAGCCTGCCCAACTCCATCTATTGCCGACGGTCTGGTTTCGCAACACTTGGTCTTGGGGGCTGGATGAACGCCGTCCCAAACTCCGCCGCGACCTATCGGCGGAGATCGCCGCGGTCAAACTCGATCATTACTATTACGGCAGCCGCTGGCTTTACTGCGAAGGCGGTCCGGAATTCTTGTTCACCGAAAACGAGACCAACAAGAGCAAGCTTTTCAACCTCGAAAACGACTTCCCCTACGTCAAAGACGGCATCAACGATTACATCGTGCACGGCGTGAAGACAGCCGTGAATCCCGAAGCAGCGGGCACTAAGACGTCGGCCCATTACACGGCCACCGTGGCGGCCGGAAGCTCTCTTATCACGAGGCTGCGGCTGACTCATGTTTCGCCCTCCAGCAACCGACCCCTCGACGGGGAATTCGACAAAATATTCGATCTGCGACGGGCCGAAGCCGATGAGTTTTACGGCACGGTGACCCCGGACGTAGCGACCGATGAAAAAACGATCATGCGCCAGGCCCTCGGCGGTCTGCTCTGGAGCAAGCAATTCTATCACTATGATTTAAACCGCTGGCTCAGGGGCGACCCTGCGGGCCCGGAGCCGCCGCAAGAAAGGCTTAACGGCCGCAACCGCGAATGGCGCCAGCTTTACAATGCCGATGTGATTTCCATGCCGGACAAGTGGGAGTATCCGTGGTACGCGGCTTGGGACCTGGCTTTCCACTGCGTGGCCTTGGCGCTGGTCGATCCGGACTTCGCCAAGGAGCAGCTCGTGCTGATGACCCGTGAGTGGTACATGCACCCCAACGGCCAACTGCCTGCCTATGAATGGGCCTTTGGCGACGTCAACCCGCCGGTGCACGCCTGGGCCACCTGGCGGGTGTACAAAGTCGAAAAGAAACGCCGCGGCAAGGGCGACCGAAGGTTTCTCGAACGAACATTTCAGAAGCTCTTGCTGAATTTCACCTGGTGGGTGAACCGCAAAGATGCCGACGGTCGAAACGTTTTTCAGGGTGGTTTTCTCGGCCTGGACAACATCGGCGTCTTCGATCGCAGCAAGCCGATCCCCACCGGCGGCCACATCGAGCAATCCGACGCTACCAGCTGGATGGGGATGTACTGCCTCAACATGCTCGTCATTGCCCTGGAGTTAGCCCGGGAAAACCCCGCCTACGAAGATGTCGCCAGTAAATTCTTCGAGCATTTTGTCTACATTTGCCGGGCGATGAACGATATCGGCGGCGAGGGCATCGAGCTTTGGGACGCCAAGGATGGTTTTTACTACGACGTCCTGCATCTCCCTGACGGAAAGGCTTTCCCGCTCAAAGTGCGCTCTATGGTCGGACTTATTCCGCTGTTCGGCGTGGAGACCTTGGAGCCGGAATTGGTCGACCATTTGCCCGGCTTCAAAAGGCGCATGCAGTGGTTCATCGAAAACCGCCCGGAGCTGAGCGAGCGCTTCGAAACCGAAGCCACGGAACACGGTCCGCGCCGCTTTCTATCATTGGTAAGCCGGAGCCGTTTGACGCGCGTGCTGCGCTATATGCTGGATGAAAATGAGTTTCTTTCGTCCTACGGCATCCGCGCGCTCTCGCGCTTTCACCGCGATCACCCGTATATTTTCAAGGCTGATGGCATGGAATATCGGGTGGACTACGAGCCGGCGGAGTCGAGCACCGGCCTGTTCGGCGGCAACTCCAACTGGCGCGGGCCGATCTGGTTCCCGGTGAATTTTCTGCTCATCGAGTCGCTGCAAAAGTTTCATTTCTTTTTTGGCGACCGCCACAAGGTCGAGTGTCCGACCGGCTCCGGTCGGATGATGAATCTTTGGGAAGTCGCGGGTGAGATTTCGCAGCGGCTCACGCGGATCTTTCTGCGCGACAAAGAAGGGCGCCGGGCGGTTTTTGGCGGCACGGAAAAGTTTCAAACCGACCCTTACTGGCGCGATCTCATCCCGTTTTACGAATATTTTCACGGCGACAACGGTGCCGGCATCGGCGCCAGCCATCAGACCGGATGGACCGCGCTGATCGCCAAGCTGATTCAGCAGTACGGCGATTGAACAACTCCGCAGCAAGCTGACTGGGATCGATAAACCACTATGACGTGACCCCGAATGCGTCACCCCCGAATGTTTCAATCGGGGGTCCAGTCCGAGTCTCCGCCTGGATTCCCGATAAAAGCATGCGGGAATGACGGACTCTAAGAAGGCTGGAGGATTGCTCTTGCGCAGCAAGCGGCGGCGAATCAAACCGCAGGCCTGATACCGTAGGGAACGACTCGGCTATCTCGCCCGTTATGGCAACATGACTGAAAATCGCGAGGCTCGTCTACAAATTCTTCTGCCAGCGCTCACGCTCGGCCTTGCAACCCTGGCTTTCATCGATACCCCATGGATGACCTGGTCACACTGGTTACCGTCGTCGCCTGGTTGTTCATCACGCAGAAATTGAGATTGCAGATCAAGCGGGAGCGAAGCGAAGGCAAGCTTGCACCGCCCTTTCCTCCCGATTGCGAACGTTTTTCCGGATCAATGCCCGTGCACAAGGGAGCTAGGCAAGGGCAGCGCATAGATGTTAGAGTCATGCCATGGCGGACCTGGTCTATCGCCAAAATCGCATCACCCGCACAACCCATTGGATCAATGCCATCGCCCTGATAGTTCTCTTCATGAGCGGTCTGCAGATTTTCAACGCCTTTCCGCGTCTACATTGGGGAAACACAACCGAGCCGGAAGAGGCCTTCCTTTCGATTGCAGCAACCAACGACGAGGGGGATGTCCGCGGTCACACTGAACTCTTCGGATATCGCATCGACACCACAGGTTTTCTGGGCGTGCAGAACACCGATCTGGGTCCCGCGCCGCGCGCTTTTCCAAGCTGGCTTACGATTCCGGGATTTTTTTGGCTGGCCGGGGGCAGGCGATGGCATTTTTTCTTCGCCTGGATATTTACGCTCAACGGACTTCTGTACATCATCTACAACGTCGCCAACGGCCACATGCGAAAGTTCTTGCTTGGTCCGAAAGACGCTGCCCTCCTGCCGGCCATGGCACTCTATTACCTGCGCCTCCGCAAAGAGTCGCCCCAGCAAGACGAATATAATCCGCTGCAAAAGATGGCGTACACCGGCGTCTTCTTGATCTTAACGCCGCTCATCATACTTTCGGGAATGGCGATGTCGCCGCAATTGAATATGGCCTTTAACTGGTTGCCGTCGATGTTCGGCGGGCGGCAGTCCGCGCGCAGCGTTCATTTTATCCTGACTTTTCTTTTCGTCGGGTTTACCTTCGGCCATGTTCTCATGGCGCTGACCACCGGCGCGCTCAACAACATGCGTTCGATCCTAACCGGTTGGTATAAGGAAACCCGTCCGAAGCCAGAAGAAGAACCTGTGTGGCTTGAGACCTTCACCGAGGAAATGATCAAAAAACCGGCCAAGATACCGGTATCGAGGCAATTGTCGGCACCAACGGCTCTCGAGGCTTCGCCCGCGCCGGAAGAGCATCCAGCGACTCCGCAAGCTGCGCAGGACAACGGCACCCCGAGCTCCGAATCCGCCAATGAGCAATCCGCACCCGAACCATCCGGCGAAACCTCCCCAACGGAAAGTAAAGAGGCAAAGAAAGATGTCGGAGAATAACTTAGATCGATCACGGCGAAAATTGCTGCTCGGCGCGGCTCAAGGCGCGGGGCTGGTATTGCTTTCCGGCTGCGAAAGGATGTTCAACGGCTTGCAGCAGAACCAGGCGTTCCTCTCGCTATTGGAATCTGCCGAGGGTCTGAACCGCCGCCTGCTGCGAGCGGTGACTCCCCGCAACAAGCTTGCCCAGGAATTCAACCAGGGCGATATTTCTCGGACCTTCAAACCCAACGGCAATCCACCGCCGATTACGATGGACTACGTCGCGGATGCCAAGAATAATTGGCAGACCTGGCGCTTGGAAATCTCCGGCTTAGTGAAACAACCCGGCCGGTTTTCCTTGGCCGAGCTGAAATCGCTGCCGTCACGAACCCAGATTACCCGTCACGATTGCGTCGAGGGTTGGAGCGCCATCGCCAAATGGAAAGGCGTGCCGTTGACGGAAATCATGCAACGCGCCCAGCCGGCGCCGGCAGCGCAATACGTCGTCTTTCACTGCATGGACACCGATGACAACGGCAGCAGCTATTACGAGAGCGTTGATTTGCTCGATGCCAATCATCCCCAGACGATCCTCGCCTACGAAATGAATGACCGCGCGCTGCCCGTCGAGCACGGCGCGCCGCTGCGGCTGCGCGTCGAAAATCAGCTCGGCTACAAACACGCCAAGTACATCCGCAAGATCGAATTCGTCGCGAGTTATGAAAAAATCGCTCGGGGGAAGGGCGGCTACTGGGAAGACCAGGGCTACGAGTGGTACGCGGGGATTTGAGGCACTACTCCGCTCTCGTCAGAAACGGTCTCGGAACGTCATCCTGAGGCCCTTCGACAGGCTCAGGATAAACTCCGCCGAAGGATCTCGCCTTTTGTGGCTTCACCGCGAGTGACAAATGCACCGACGTTGAACCCCTACTGCAGCACTTTCTCTGCGAATTTCGCTGCGGGCCTTCTGACGTTGATCACCTTATCCTCGAGGTGATTGCGTAGCCGGTGATACTCTGCAACGGTCATTACGTCCTTGGCGGCATCCACGCCGACCTGGGCCATCCATTTCGTATCCACGTCCAGACGCCGCGTGGCCTGCTTCATCACCTTGGCGTAAAACTCTTGTCCATCTTTGCTGAGGAACCAGTTGACAAAGACTTTGCTGGCGTTGGGATGCGGAGGATTCTTGACGATACCGAGGACACCATAGCCGCTGCCCGACGGCAGACCTTCTTTCGGCGTGGGAAGGTCCTTGACCGGAAGGCCCGCGCTCAGGAACGGCTCGTATTCGGAGCGGCCCACGCCGATGGTGACCGCGAGCTTGCCTTTGGCGAGGCCGTCCCCGATCTGGCGCAAATTACGGCTCACGAAAAGTTCCTGTTGCACGAGTTTCTTTAGATATTCTTCGCCCTTGATTTCCCACATGAATGACCACAAAGAGATTCCCGATCCGCCGACCCGTGGATCATTTAAACCGATCTTGCCTTTCCATTTGGGATTGAGCAGATCATCGAAGGAGCGCAATTCTTCGGGCTTGGCCATCTCGGTGTTATAGAAGAGACCCTCGGAACCCGCGGTGGCGACGAAAGAGTAAAGGAAGCGGTTTGTTTTGAGGTTGTCGTTCCATATGTGCCCGCCCCACCAGTATTTGGGATCCTTGACTTCGGGAAGCATCATGTAGGAAATCACCGGATCTAACATCCCGCCGTCTTGGAGTGACATTGCGGTGGTTGTGCCCTGAATAAGCGCGTCGAAGTACTGTACGCCGGCTTTGAATTCTGAGGCGATCCGATTTGCGGAGTCGGCGCCCCGGGAAACCACCAGCTCGGCATCGATGCCAAACTTTTGCTTCAACAAAGGCTCGAGCTCTTTTCTCAACTCGACGCTTGGAGGGATGGCGATAACCAGCTTTCCTTCCTTCTTGGCTCCTTGCAAAGCCGCCTGCCACTCGGTTTGCCAGTCCGCCGCTTCCAACTGTTGCCACACTGTACACAGGGCCAGCGCAGTAACGATCACAAAAGCGATCTTAGATTTCATGCTCTAACCTCCACGCCCATCCTTCCATCGAGATGTTACTCCAAAGTTGCTTTTCGGGGGGCGGTGATTGACACGGGCGCAGGAAGAGAATTGTTCTACATGACTAATCGATTCAGGTTGGCTGAGACGGAGGGCGCGACTGTTTCTGGCAAGTTAACCGAGCACACCTCCGCCTCAGTTCTTAGAACGGTCTAACGGTTCGTCCCGCCGGGCCGGACGAACTGTAAAATTCCAAGCTTACTTCATCGCCAACCGGGCCGATCCGTAAGCGGCCCCGACGTGGGACTTGAGCTCGGCGCACTCCAGCACCCTTCTGGCCACCTCTTCGGTCGTGGCAAACCAGATGCCCTCGTGGCCTTTGACATAAGCCATCAACTCGTCAAACACCTCGATGCGGCCCGGACGACCGACCAGGAACGGATGCAGGGAAAACTGGCAGTACGTATGGAACGACTGCGACTCCGCATAGAAGGTGTCGAAGGACTTCTTCCAGATCGATAGAGCATCGTCGGGATCGGCCGTCTTCCCGCCTTGAAAAATAAACATATCGCCAAACGGTTGCCGCGGCACCTCGACGATGATCCTCTCGCCGTCCTTCAAGAGATACGGAAGATCGTGCGAAAAGGAATTGCTGTTCCAGATGAAACCCTGATCGATCCCCAGATCCGGCGTCATGTGACTCTGGAAGCAGCATCTCCAACCGTTCACCGGCTCGCCGGTTAGACCGGTTAGAACGTCCACGGTCTTGCGCATGGTTTCCACTTCTTGCTCCGGAGTCAGCCTCCAGGCCTTTTCATGGTGATAGCCGTGCCCCGCGATATCATGTCCGGCGGCATGAATGGCTTTCACGGAGTCCGGAAATCGTTCCGCCAGCGCGCCGCAAATAACGAAGGTGGCCTTCAAGTCGTACTTATTCAAAACCCGCAGCACCCGCCATATTCCAACGCGCGGCCCATATTCTCGCCGGGCGTATTCTTCAGCGTCGATTCGGCCGTTGACAGGCTCCAACCCTTCCGCGCCTTGATAGTTGAAGACCAGATTGACCGCGCAGCGGTAGGGCTTCGGCCATTGCAGTTTTTCGCCGAGAAAAATTTCTTGCAGCATACCCGTCCTCCTTGGTTGTAAACCGATTTAAAGTATCGATCTCGAACTTCGTTAATTTATCAGTTTTTGCGCCGCTGCGATAGCCGGCTTGCGCACCGTTTCTTGTTTGTCTTCGGTGTGGCTCTCAAACTGATGGTACTGCTCCACGGTCATAAATTCTCTCGCCGGTCGCACGGCGTAGGGTTCCTTGGGAGCCTCGACGTCAAGACGGCGAGTGGGCTCACCCAGCGCTTTTTGGTAAACTTCCTGCCCTTCCCGGCTCAGCAGCCAGTTGACGAAAACTTTGCCAGCGTTGGGATGCGGTGGATTCTTGATGACCGCCAAGTTTCCTGAGCCCGTCACGGGATAGGTGCCGTTCTTCAGCGGGGGTAGAGGTTTGACCGGCAGACCCGCCTTAACAAAAGGGCCGAAGTTGTCGATGTCGAGGCCGATCGTAGTTGCTACGCTGCCTTTGACTAACAATTCGGCCAGCGGTCGTTCCTCTCGCATGATGACGAGATTCTGCTGCACGAGTTTTTTGAGAAATTCTTCACCTTTCGTTCTCCACAGAAAGGCCCAGTTCCCCTGACCTGCGCCGCCGGCGCGCGGATCGCTGTAGCCGATCTTGCCCTTCCATTTAGGGTGAAGCAGATCCTCATAGGCGCGAACTTCCTCGGGCTTCATGAGTTCGGTGTTATACCAGATTGCCTCCTGAACAAATGCTAAAAACGAATAAACATAGCGATTCGTTTTATCCACGTACAAGTGGCCACCCCACCAGTTTTTCGGGTCCTTCACCTCGGGGAGAATAAATTGCGACTCGACGGGATCGATAATCCCGGCCAATCCATAGATAGTCGCCCCGGAGCCCCCCGTATGAACGTCGAAAAACTGGACGCCGGCTCTATGCTCATCGGCGATTTTCTTTACGACCGTCGACCCCCGACCGGTCACCAGTTCCAATTCGATACCGAAACGTCGCTCAAACACATCTTTGAGCGCCTTCCTCAACGCAGCACCAGGGGGGACTGAAACGACGACCTTGCCTTCCTTCTTCGCCGCATCCATGACTTGCTGCCATTCAGACTGCCAATCCCCTGCAGGACCCGCCGCATTCAAGGGAGAGAGACAACTAACGGCGATGATAAGGCTGAAAACCAGGCTCCGGAAATGAAACCATGCTTGATGACTTTGCCTCGGCTGTCCCTTTGAGATTTGCATGCTTTAGCCTTTTAGACACAGGTCCAAATTCAACCTGTCCTTGGGAAGAGATCACGCCCTTATACAAGAAAACGGCTTTCATTGTCTACGCCTATTTGCCAAGCCGATCTTCCATTTGTCCGGCGCTGGCATAAATTACCCGCTTCGGCTAATCATCAAGCATGCGTATTTGTTCTCTGCTCCCGGGGGCGACCGAGATCGCCTTCGCTCTGGGTCTGGGCGATGACGTGGTGGGCGTCACTCACGAGTGCGACTATCCCGCCGAAGCGCAACAGAAGCCGGTCATCGTGCGGAGTTTGATTGATTCACACCGGATGACCAGCTTCGAGATCGATCGCTGGGTCAGCGAAAGGCTGCGGACCAACCAGAGTCTTTATACGATCGACGAGGAAGGTCTGCGTAAAGCCGCTCCGGATGTAATCTTGACTCAGGGACTGTGCGACGTTTGCGCCATCGACTACAATGAAGTCGTCAGCGCGAGCGAAGCTCTCGCTAAAAAACCGAAGATCGTGTCGCTGAATCCCAATTGCCTAACTGATATCCTGGACGACGTGGTCCGCGTGGGTGAAGCCACCGGTCAATGCGACAAAGCCGAAAAGTTTGTCAGGGAATTGAAGCGGCGGATTTCAGTCGTGCGTGAGCGAGCCGCGGAATCATCCAGCCACCCTCGAGTCGCCTGCCTCGAATGGTTCGATCCGATTTACTTTGCGGGTCATTGGCTGCCGGAGATGATCGACCTAGCAGGCGGTCATGACGGCCTCGGTCAAAAGGGAGAACCGTCGGCAAGAATAGAGTGGCCAAAAATTCTTCAATTTGCGCCCGATGTGATCGTGCTGATGCCCTGCGGTTACGACGTCCAACGCACCTTAAACGAGGCCGCACTTTTACAAAGACTCGAAGGCTGGCACGAGCTGCCTGCCGTCAAAGCCGGCAAAGTTTACGCCGTCAATGGCCACGCCTTCTTCAGCCGTCCGGGGCCACGTTTGGTCGACGGTCTCGAGATTCTAGCCCATCTGATCCATCCGGA
>Ga0105347_1001374_pt1 | contig 10525 bp, 11 predicted proteins | sample EasRivMeERMLT890_FD_89677 | JGI IMG/M metagenome (GOLD analysis project Ga0105347, IMG submission 89677) | Soil microbial communities from meander-bound floodplain in the East River, Colorado, USA - East River MetaG ERMLT890 | ecosystem: Environmental > Terrestrial > Soil > Floodplain | place...
ACAAATGGGTCGCCTTCATTGGAGGAGGCTTCGATAGCTCCCATGCCAATTACAACAGCGGCGTAAAAACGAGCGAGGCCTTCTTTGCCATCGATCTCTCGGACGGCACAAAGTTGTGGGAGTACTATAACGCCACCAGCTCCACGGACGACCGACAATACATGAATTTTGCCATTCCCGCTGCTCCAACTGCCGTTGACCTTAACAATGACGGGTATATCGACCGGGTCTACATTGGCGATGTGGGTGGACAGCTTTGGAAATTCGATGTGGCACCGGCGGGTGGTGCGGCGTTATCGGGAAGCCTAATAAACAACTGGGCGGGCAAACGTCTATTTGCCGCTGCGTCTTCCCAGACCAACCCACCGGTGGCCGGTGAGTACTATCCCAGCCAGGCTATCTATTTTCCACCAGCGCTGGCATACGATTCAAGCAATAACCTCTGGATTTTTTTCGGAACTGGGGATCGTTACCATCCAAACAATACGGCCTCAAACCGTTTTTACGGTATTAAAGAAAACACCAATATGACAAACGGCAGCACGCTAACAGAGTCATCCCTTACGAATATGAGTACCGGAGGGACGATAACGCAGGGGTGGTTCGTGCCGTTGGCAAGCAATGAGAAAGTTTTAGCCTCTTCCGACGTTTTCAATTCCGTCGTTCTTTTCACAACCTTCACACCGGTCACCGCTGCGGTATGCGGGACGGGTGGCGGGGACGCAAAACTTTACGCTATCAATATGTCCACTGGCGACGCTGCGCTCGATCTGAACACCGGCACGGCGATGGCGCCAGGCCAGAGCGCCTTGGCTGCAGCGAAAACCATTGGCACCGGTATCCCGTCTAAACCGATCGTGATCATGAGCCAGTCCGGTAATAGGGCGACTCCCTATGTAATTACGGGAACGACTAATCAGCAGATCGCGAACACGCAGATACCCCAGCTCGCGGTTCGCAGGCTCGTCGGCTGGCGCGAGGTGTTCTAGAGAATGAAGCCGGCGTTTAGGTTAATCGCGTTCTGCGGACTGTTGTTTTTTTCGGTTATTGCTTCTGCTGCCTCTGAAGGAGCAGTCGAACGCAATGACACCGGAGCAAGACTACTGGAACAGGGCAAGCCGGACGCTGCCATCGTCGAGTTTCAACGCGCACTCGCTCTGGATGCCAAGTACTTTCCTGCGCGCCTGAATCTTGCGTATGCCTATGAAAGCGCGAGTAGGATTGAAGATGCGATGGAGGCATATCGACAAGCCATCACTCTCCAGCCGCGGAACTTTCTTGCCCGCAACAATCTCGGTGTACTTTACGATAAGAAGGGACTGCATGACGCGGCCATTGGCGAATTTCAAACCGCCCTCGCAATCGAGCCGGGCAACACGATGGCATTGAAGAATCTTGACACCGCCAAAAAAAACCAAGCCATTATCAAAGATCGGGACGCGCAGATCCTGCAGGCAGAAAGAGAAGCTCAAAGGAAGCCTAACGATCCACAGGCGTCGTACAACCTAGCTCGAATTTATGCTTTCTATGACAAGAAGGAACTCGCCTACGAATGGCTCGCCAAGGCTCTTAAGCAGGGATACACGGATATCCGTTATCTGAAATCCGATCCTGCTCTTCATAGCATACGGGAAGAAAGAGACTTTCAATTGCTGTTGAAACCTCACAGCAATCAGAACCCCTAGCACTGAGACGTTACTGCCTAATCCTATCCCTTCTCAGGGTCTACACGTAATCGTTGAGGCGATTGTTTTACCGGAATTGAGAACGACTGTGCCACCGTTCTCGAATTCCTCGGAGTTTTTCACCTCTGTTCCGTTAGGACAAAAGATGCCAAAGAAGTAAAAGTTTGATCTCTAGTGAACTGATCTGCCAGATGAAGCCATATGCTGGCGGCCCGCCGAGAAATCGTGATCGGCAGCTATTGACATGCCCTCCTGCGAAACGTATTTTCCGCCATCGCAGAGGGGGACATGGACTCCAATTCACAGCATGGTTATTCCGTAATCGAACTCGTAGTCGCGCTGACCTTAATGGGCATTGTGACTGCGATCGCATTGCCGAGTTGGAATAAGCTGCTGCCTTCCTATGAGCTAGACAGCTCAGTTCGTCATTTTCAATCTGAACTTCATCTCATCAAGATGCGTGCGGTCGCGGAAAACGTAGGTTTCCAACTCGTCTATTCTAATAGCACGGCACACTACACTATCCAGCGAGAGTCAATCATCGTGATGACGAAACCAATGCCGGCGGGTGTAGCAGTCATAAACGGCGGGATCATTTCCTTCTCACCGAGAGGAACTGCCGCGGCTAATCGGATCAAACTGCGCAGCTCAGACGGAACGTGCAAACAAGTGGTAGTAAGTCCAACGGGTAGAATTCGCATCTGCAAACCGAGTGATTGCGGTGGAGATTGCTAGATCATTTGTAAAGTTGCGGCTCGTTGTCCGGCAACAAGCAGGATTCACCTTTAATGAAATCCTAGTTGCCATCAACGTTATCGTCATTGCCATACTGGGATATTCGTTGAACACGGTGGCAGTTATTCGAGGAAATGTTTCGAACCATAATACTACCGTCGCGATCAACCTCGCGCAAGACAAAATGGAACAGCTAAAGGCACAAGGAACGCTGGTGGATGATGATCGGTGCCCTAGCTCCGGAGAACGTGGGATCGGAGCGACTGGAGTTGCCAACGGAGTATTTGATCGCTGCTGGAGGATCGCTGACTCGCCCCTCGGCTCTCACCTAAAACAAATCGATGTCAAAGTATCCTGGCTAGACCACGGAGATCGAGAAGTTATCGTTACCACGCTTGTATACAAGGACTGAGACTTTCGGATGCAGCTAAGCCAGAATACCTCCGGCGTTACCCTTATCGAACAGGTCGCTGCACTGTCCTTGGGGGCAATCGTGATTACTTCTCTTTATGTATTTTACCGGGCCGAGCTGTTCCGAACGATTTCTCAGGAGGCCAAGACGGCGACATTGGAAGACGCGCGTGGCGCTTTGGATATCATCGTTCGGGATTTAAGGAACGCCGGCTCCTGGGGCACGGGGAGCGCTCCACAAGAAAGAGGTGGCGTGGATGACCCCAATAACGATGCCGACGGGGTCTGTAACAGCGTTTACGCGGCCTCTGGTGCAATGATTCATGTCCAGATGGACCTCAACGGCAACGGCAGTTGCGCAGATGCTGAGCCCCGCGAAGGCATACGCTACGAACTCACGGGTCCAACCTCGACCTGTCCCGGCACGAATATTATCCGGCGCAACGGGGATTGCCTGGTGGCCAATGTTAAAACCTCATCAGCAGGTAAGCTGTTTACCTATTATGATGTCACGGGAGCTGAGCTCGAGGACTCGCCTTCGACGACGGTGATAAAGCGGATCCGGATTGCGTTTGCGGTTCAGGTTAAGAACCCGGATGCCCAAGTTGGAGGAAACGTGACGTCCACGCTCTCGACTAGCATTGAGCTGAGAAACTAGGTACACATGGCAGGCGATTGTAAACTCCTGTGTGACACGAGGGGAATGGTTCTCTTTTCCTCTCTTCTTCTTCTGTCTCTCCTGATGGCAGCGGGTATGGGCGCGTTCGTCGCGATCAACAATGATTACAGAATTACGGCCAACTTGAGGCAAGCGATTGCGGTTTTCTATTTTGCTGACGCCGGAGTTGAATGGGCCAAACAGCAAATTGGCCAAACAGTGATTTATCCGCCGAGGCCCGTAGATCGTATGCAAACTTTCTCTTCCGGAACGTTCTCCGTGGCGTTTCTCTCTTCCACACCGGTCACGCCTCTGACGGCAAAGATAGTGATTCGGTCGACGGGAGTCGCCGGGACCTTTGCACAAGTCATCCAGGCACAGATCACTAAGGCCTATGATCTTGCCGATGCTGCGATTGCCTTACGGGGAGAAGGAACAAGCGTTGATTTCGGCGACAATTCGTTTCTCGTCTCCGGCTTCGACCACGATCCGGTAACCGGCGGGGCGGTTCCGGGAACCAAACCACGTTCAGCAATTTCCGCGTCAAGCGCACCGCTGCGATTACAAGCAAACGCTGCATTGGCCAACCTGAAAGCTGGCAATGTGATCGGGGGTGAAAACGGTGCAGCCATTTCTGATAGCGATCTTGTTCCAAGTCACATGGTGACACGATTGGCGGATGATCTTTGCCGTGCCCCTCATGCCGTGACGGCGACAATAGCCGTCGCCGGAACATTGTCCTTGGGAGGACAAGTTTGGGGAACCCCATACGCGCCGCAGCTTCATTGCGTCGAGGGGCTTTCCGGGCCCGGCGATTTGGTGACTACTGAAGGAATCTTCAGCGGCGTCGGCATTCTGGTAGTGCGAAACGCTGCGTTCGTTGCCAATAGTAACTTTCGATGGGAGGGGTTAATAATAGTCACAGGCAACGACGTTGGGTTTCGCGTAGCCGGAGCGGACAATAAAGAGGTCTATGGAGCGATAATGATCAATGAGACAGGTTCGGATCCCGGCACGATCCAGCCCATCTTGGCCCTCCAGGGTGCTATCAAACTGGTTTACAGCCGATCGGCCCTCGGCCGAGCAGCAGATCTGCTGCCATCGTCGACATTGGAGAGTCTCTACGCTTCGCTTCCGGCCATAATCACGCAGGATTACTGGCGCAGTATCAATCCCTAACTCAGAACAATCGCGTGTCCTACTTTCCAGGTTTACATCGGTTTCCGAAGATGTTAAGCTCTCAACTCTAAAGGCTTTTTTGTCGCGCTGGTTGCTCGTATCGAACGGTATTTAGGTTTGCACAGGGCCTTCGAAATAGTGATTGGCGTGCTAAACCTAATGGTCTGACGGCGCAGGCAGAAACGGTGGCGCTAGAGGGGGAAAGCATGGATAGCAAAAAGACCATCATGGTGGTTGACGATAACCCGGACATTATCACCATCATCAAAACTATTTTGGAGGGCAAGGGGTATAATGTATTCAGTGCATCGAGCGGGCAGGAGCTATTAGATCTTTTAAGGAACCAAAAGCCGGACCTGATTATTTTGGACATTATGATGCCGGAAATGGATGGCCTCGAGGTTTTGACCAGGCTCAAAGGTGTTACCGATACGACCGGCATCCCGGTTATTTTGCTGACCGCCAAGGTTCAGTACGAAGATGTCTTAGGGGGATATAAACTCGGGGCTGACTACTACATCACGAAGCCCTTTACGAGCACTCAATTGGTCAATGGAATAAATCTGCTTTTGGGAGAGCGGAAAAGCTAGCTCTCGCGCGTTCTTCGTTTGAAATAGAGTTTACGGCGTGCGTCGCTCTGTCTCGATTTGTCATTCCGCCAAGCTGGTGCGAGTTCTTTCTGATGGTTCGTTTCATCACGTTCGAGGGTGGTGACGGGAGCGGCAAAACCACTCAACTCAAAGCCCTCGAAGGTTATCTCACAGCGGGTGGGACATCCTGTATTTCGACCCAGGAGCCCGGCGGAACTTCGTTAGGGAAGCTCATCCGACAAATCCTTCTGGAAGTTGGTCAGCAGCCCATTACATCGCCAACGGAACTGTTTCTCTATTTGGCGGACCGGGCACAGCATATCCACGAAGTCATCGTCCCTGCGATCGAAGAAGGTAGTCTCGTCCTTTGTGATCGGCACACGGACTCGACCCTCGCCTATCAGGGATACGGACGTGGTATAGACCTTGGACTGCTACGAAACCTTAATGAAATAGCCAGCCAGGGCATTAAGCCGGATCTCACGTTTCTGTTTGACTGCCCGGTTGAAATCGGGTTGTCCAGAGCCACTCAGCGCCGAGATGCTTTACTTCCAGGTCGGAGCCCACTGTCTCTATCTCAAGCGGCTGCGAGTAGAAGGAAGGAAGACAGGTTTGAGATGGAAAAGGTAGAATTTCATGAGAGGGTTCGAGTTGGGTTTCTTGAGTTGGCACGGGCGGAACCGCACAGATTCCGCATTATCGATGCCGCGCGATCCGCCGGAGAGGTTGCACAAGAGATCAAGAACATCATCGATCGAGAGCTTATCTAAATGGGGTTTCCCCAAATCGTGGGCCATCCAAAGCAATTGGAAGCATTACGTCGGGCTTTGGCTTACGACCGACTGCATCACGCCTATCTTTTCCTAGGTGCAGAGGGTGTAGGTAAGCAGACGATTGCGCTTGGCCTGGCTAAGGCGATTCATTGCTCCGTGACGGTTGGCGATTACTGTGGCGAGTGCGCGGACTGCGCGCGGATCCGAGACGGCAACCATCCGGATGTCCGGGTCATCGAGATTCTCGCTGGAAAAAAGGAGATCAGCATTCAGCAGGTGCGTCAGCTGGAAAAGGAGCTGAACTTCCGATCGTTTTCCGGCAAAAAAAAGATCGTTATCCTGGATCCTGCAACCCTAATGAATCTGTCCGCGCAAAATGCCTTATTGAAAACCCTGGAAGAGCCACCCAAGAATTCTCTGGTGATCTTAATTGCAACCACCGTTGGCGGCCTCCTGCCGACGCTTCGATCCCGTTGCCTTCGCGTCTCATTCGGGCCTCTGCCACGGAACTTGGTTGCAGGCTTTTTGGTAGCGCAACAAGGATTAAAGACTGAAGAAGCCGAATTCTTGGCGGCCATAACCATGGGGAGTTTGGGAGCCGCAGTGAAGATCGACAAGCAAGATCTTTTAGCGAAAAGACAACGTTGGCTGAAGCTATTGATGTCTCTTAACGCTTCCAATTATCGCGGCGCAATGGATGCGGCTGAGGACCTTGCAAGCAATAAAGATGACTTGCGTGAATTTCTTGATTGGGCGTGTAGCTGGCATCGGGACCAGCTCGTCTATGCCGTAACACAGAGTCCGCGGGAGATCGTTAATCTGGACCTGATGTCAGCAATTCAACGGCAGACTGCTCAAAGAGACCTCGAAACTATTCTATCAGTGTTATCTCAAACCACCGGAGCTGTCGGACGCATACAAAGAAACCTGAATCGTCGCATGGTAATGGAAAATTTGTTGTTGAACACCGTGGGTTAAAGTTGATGGATCGCATTTACATTACAACGCCGCTGTACTACGTCAACGCAGAACCTCACCTGGGCCACACCTATACCACTGTGGTGGCGGACACGTTGAAACGTTATTACCAAGCTCGCGGATTCGAGACTTTCATGCTCACCGGCACCGACGAGCATGGCGACAAAATCGCACAAGCCGCCCAGGCTGCCGGCATGACACCGGAGGCCTACGCCGATCAGATCAGCCATCGGTTTCGCTCGACTTGGGATAGCTGTGGGATCGCATACGATCACTTCATTCGAACGACGGACGCCTATCACAAGGATTACGTTCAGAAGTTTCTCCAAAGGATTTACGACAAGGGCGACATCTATTTTGGCGAATACGGCGGATTTTATTGTTATGGTTGCGAGCGCTTCTACACTGAAAAAGAGCTGGTTGACGGAAAATGCCCGGACCACCAGAAGGTACCGGACTACATCAGCGAGAAGAATTACTTCTTTCGCATGAGCAAATATCAGGATCGGCTGATCCATGCGATCCAATCGCGCCCCGATCTTATTCGCCCGGAGCGTTATCGGACGGAGGTGTTGGCGTTTCTGCGGGAGCCGCTTGAAGATCTTTGCATCTCGCGACCCACCAGCCGCTTGCAATGGGGCATCCCGCTTCCGTTCGATGCCAGCTACGTAACCTACGTTTGGTTCGATGCACTGCTCAACTACGTGAGTGCTTTGGAACATCGAGGCGGAGACTCAATTGACTCTTATTGGCCTAAAGCCAATCATCTGATAGCCAAGGACATTCTGAAGCCCCACGCGATTTACTGGCCGACGATGCTGATGGCTGCAGGTCTGCCGCTCTACGATCACTTGAACGTGCACGGCTATTGGGTGATGGACTCGGGCAAGATGTCCAAGAGCCTCGGCAATGTGATCCGGCCTTTGGAAATGAAAGAGCGTTTTGGTATGGACGCGTTTCGCTATTTTTTGCTCCGCGAAATGCCTTTCGGTCAGGACGCCAAGTTCTCCGAAGAAGCATTGGTGACGAGGATCAACGCTGACTTGGCGAACAATTTGGGTAATCTCGTCAGCCGTGTGCTGGCCATGCAACAGAAATATTTCGGCGGTGTGGTGCAGCCTTTGAGTTCCAACTGGACCGTAGAGGATCGCGACTTGCAAGCCAAATTTGCGTGGGCTGAAAAAGAACTACAAGTTTATATGCAGGATCTGCAATTTCACCGAGCTCTTGAGGCAGTCTGGTCAGCTCTCGATCATGCCAATCGTTACATTGTCCAGACCGCGCCGTTTACCCTGATCAAAGACCCCAGCCAACAGTCCCGCGTAGGTGAGCTGCTGCATCATCTCCTTGAAGTCATACGAACGCTATCACGGGTGCTAGCTCCATTTCTTCCTGATACGAGCAGAGAACTGCGGTTGCTTCTTGGTGTTCCAGAGCTGCCTCCGACAATGTCCAACAGTTTCTCTATGCGGTCTTCAAATGCCGCTTGGGGAGAATTCTTTGAGGGCGGTCACAAAGTAAGCGGCCCCAAGGTTCTCTTCCCGCGCGTCGAACTACCGGCCGAAGCCTGATGAACCTCGATGTTTCAGCAAGTAGTTTAGGGCTCATTGATAGTCACGCCCATATTCAGAGCAAGGAATACGCGGATGAAGCCGACGCGGTTATCGAGCGGGCCCGTCAAGCCGGCGTTAAGCAGATCATCGTGGTCGGTGGCGCCGGAGATATGTCGAGCAACGCTGGGGCGGTCGCGCTGGCAGCGTCTAGTCCCGATCTATATGCCACCGTCGGTATGCATCCTCACGATGCCAAAGACGTCGGCGAGGCGCAACTGCGGGAACTAAAGGAATTAACCCTCCATCCCAAGGTTATTGCCGTAGGCGAAACCGGTTTGGACTATTATTACGACCATTCGCCCCGCGAAGTTCAACGCAGAGTCTTCGCGCAATTCATCTGCTTGGCGGGGGAGACCGGACTGCCATTGGTGGTCCATGAGCGAGACGCTGCAAGCGAAGCCGTGGAACTGTTGCGCAGTGAAGGCGCCGGGAGAATCAGCGGAGTGATCCACTGCTTCACGGGCGATTACGTTGCCGCTCGCAACTACCTCGATCTTGGGTTTTGCATCTCTTTCAGTGGCATCATCACCTTCAGGAACGCCGAGCCCCTGCGCGAAGTTGTACGGAAATTACCGTTGAATCGGATGTTTGTCGAAACCGATTCGCCTTATCTCACTCCGGTGCCCCACCGAGGCAAACGCAACGAGCCAGCCCATGTGCGTTGGGTTGCGGAAACAATTGCACGAGTAAAGGCGATCCCACTTGAAGTGGTCGCCGCGACTACGACGCGCAATGTGCAAAATCTCTTCAAGATTTGATTCTTGTTATTGACAGGGTCCAATGTTCAGCCAGAAAGGGTAAGGAAAGCCATGAAGGGTAGCGCCGATGTCATCAAAGTGCTCAACGAAGTGTTACGCAAAGAGCTCACCGGGATCAATCAATATTTCATCCACTCGAAAATGTGCAAGAATTGGGGTTATGAAGTTCTAGCCGGAGTGCACTGGAAGGAGTCCATCGACGAGATGAAACACGCCGATCTGTTGGTTGAACGGATCTTGTTTCTCGAAGGTGTTCCCAACATCACTGCTTACGACAAGATTCTGGTCGGATCGAACGTGACGCAGCAGTTGGAGAACGATCTGGGCTTGGAACAGGCGGCGCTGATAGTCCTAAAACCGGGAATAAAGGTGTGCCTCGATGCCCACGATGACGCCAGTCGAGAGTTGCTCGAACATATCGTGGTCGACGAAGAGCATCACGTCGACTGGATCGAAACTCAGTTTCATCAGATCAAGGAAGTCGGTTACGAGAACTACCTCGCGCAGCAGATCTATAAAAAGAGTTAGAATTCGTGGCTTTCCCCTGGTTGTTGAATCGAGCTAACGGATCATCCCAGGAGAGTTGTCGCGGCTTGGCGCGAGCGCGAAGGGGTTTCTGAGATTGAGGTAGGTTCATCTGACTCCTTTCAAAAAAGTTGGTATTACCAACCTGAAAGGCCTTCTTAGCTGCACCTGTTGAAATTCCAACCCTGCCTTTGGTTGGCGGATAGTCATCGCAAAAAGCGGGAACGCGGCCCCTGGTGTGGGCCAGGGACGGGCTCCTATCCCGCAACCCTTCGCGAGGAGGCGCCTAAGAAGGGGGGGAATGCGTAGCCTCACATTCGTAGTTTGCCAAGGATCTCATTGCCGCTCCGGCCGGCGATCCCGTCTTGAGTGTCCTGGCTCTAAGCACGCCATTGGGATCGACGATGAAGGTGCCAAGCAAGCACGCCCGAGCATCTTCAATGTAGATTCCGAAATAGCGGGAAAGTTTTGCGAACGCATCGGCAGCGATGGGGAAGGGAATCACCCGCTTCATGGATGGAGAATCGTGTCGTGTTTTTTGCGCAGAGACTGTGTTGATGCTCACAGCCACAATCTCAGCACCGCCCTTCGTGAATCGATCGTAGTAATTGGCCGCCTCC